>ERZ772766.954-NODE-954-length-16227-cov-6.860129_pt1 | contig 16227 bp, 15 predicted proteins | sample MGYA00511379_ERZ772766 | MGnify/ENA primary metagenome ERZ772766 (study PRJEB29015, sample SAMEA2737895) | human oral metagenome | biome: human oral; feature: human-associated habitat; material: dental | place: China | collected 2116 ...
AATTTTTCGCGTTAATTAGTGTTTTTTCAACAAACCAAGATCCACCACAGGCCACTACATTTGGAATGGCTAAATAATCTTGAATATTTTGCAACCCAATTCCCCCTGTTGGCATCATTTTTAATTGTGCATAAGGGCCTAATAACGCTTTAATCATTTTCACGCCACCGGAAGCTTCCGCCGGAAAGAATTTCACTGTATCAATGCCTAATTCTAAGGTTGCTTCAATCGCCATCGGATTATTCACGCCCGGTATAATCGGTAAACCCAGATCTTGGCATAATTGCACAATTTTAGGGTTAAACCCCGGCGTCACGACAAAATCCGCACCGGCATTTTTCGCGTGAAAAACTTGGTCGGCGGTTAAAACCGTCCCCGCTGCAATCAGAAAATCAGGTCGCTGTTGGCGCAACAACCGAATCGCCTCTCTAGCCGCCGGAGAACGAAACGTAATCTCCGCTACCGACAACCCATTTTGTGCCAGCGTATCTGCCAACGGTAAAATATCCTCGGCATGATCCAATGCGATAACCGGGACGACTTTCAGTCGCTGAAGCTGTGTTGTGATTGTCGCGAGATTTAGCATAATTTCTCCTTTTTGCCCGTAAATATCACAAATTATTTCACCTCAATTCCCTCAAATTCCCGAATTTTATTCAATGCTTCGGTTAAATCAGCAGTGAACGTAATTTTTTTGATTTCAGGCAATGAACCGGATTTAACAATCGTGCGTAGTGGCTGGAACTGCATATTACACATATAAAGTTGTTGATGAGGCAGCATATGTTGTACGAAGCGGGTGAGTGCATGAATCCCCCCGGTGTCAAGCACGGTCACGGCATCGCATTGTAAAACAATATGTTTGATTTCGTGATCTGTGTGGACGGTTTTATCGTGCAAGTCGGCGAAGAGATTATCCGCCGCTGCAAAAAAGAGCGGTCCGCTAATACGATAAATTAACACATCATCCAAATCTTCCGGCACTGCAATACTAATGGATTTGGTCATTTCGGCGATAGTGCGGATAAACAGCAGACTGGCCAATAACACGCCCACAGAAATGGCAATGACCATGTCGAATAAGACCGTGAGGATTAAGCAAACCAGTAATACGGCAATTTCGTTACGTCCGGAACGACGGATAAGCTGAATAATTTTTGGTAAATCCGCCATGTTCCAAGCTACAACCAACAAGAGCGCGGCCATCGAAGATAGCGGTAAATAAGACAGTGCAGGCGCAAAAAACAATAAGGCAAACAACACTAATAAAGCGTGCACAACACTTGAAATTGGTGATACGCCGCCGGATTTAACGTTTGCCGCAGAACGAGCAATGGCTGCGGTGGCTGTGATTCCGCCAAAAAATGGAGAGGCGATGTTGCCAAGACCTTGCGCTAATAATTCGTTATTGGAATGGTGTTTGGTGTCGGTCATGTTGTCTAAAATGACGGCACACAATAATGATTCGATTGCGCCCAAGACCGCCATGGAAAAAGCCGCCGGCAATAGGCGTTGAATGGTGTCAAAATTCCAGTTAATTAAGTTACCTTGTGGATCAGGAATATTCCATGGCAAGGAAAATTCAGGCAAAACATTCGGAATACCGTAGCCGGTCGTGCCATCGGAAAGTGTGTATTGGAATTGAGTACCGATGGTTGCGACAGAATAACCGAAGTGTGTCAGCAATAACGAGAGCAATGTCGCGAGAATCACCGCCGGCAAATGACCGGGAATAGACAAGCGTAGTTTATGCCATTGGGTTAAAACAATAAGCGTAATTATCCCTACGCTGGTATCTGCCCAATTGATACTTGGAAGTGCGGTCAAAATAACTTGCACTTTTTCAAGATAATGAGACGGCATTTGTTCAATGCTCAAACCAAGGAAATCTTTAATTTGTAGGGTGGCAATCACGATGCCGATGCCTGATGTAAAGCCGAGCGTGACAGGCAGCGGAATGTATTCGATAAGCCGCCCTAGGCGGAACAACGCCATCAATACCAAAATGACACCGGAAAGTAATGTAGCCATCAGCAGACCGCTTAAACCGAATTGCTGAGTAACAGGGAATAAAATCACCACAAAGGCGGCCGTTGGGCCGGAAATATTAAAGCGTGATCCTCCCGTTAATGCGATGATAATCCCCGCAACAATGGCGGTGTATAACCCGTGCTGCGGTGGTACGCCACTGGCAATGGCAAGTGCCATGGAAAGCGGAATGGCGATAATGCCAACGGTTAACCCGGCAATAATATCTTTGGTCAAATGACGGGAAGTATAGCCGTTTCTGAAACTGTCTTTTAATGCGCTGAAAGGTTTAACTGACAGAAAGGCATTTTTAGTAAGAAACCATTTTTTTAACATAACGAATAATAGCGGATGAAAAATTGAGTGGGATAATCCTGAATGGACGCTTATTTTACCCGATTATTGGTGAAATTTTTATCTTATGAACGACAAAATTACAAAAATACTTGACGAAACTCAATGAAATCCTTATAGTTCGCACGTCCTAATCACGGTGAGATGTCCGAGTGGTTGAAGGAGCACGCCTGGAAAGCGTGTATGTGGGAAACTGCATCGGGGGTTCGAATCCCCCTCTCACCGCCACTTCACTTGTCAAATAACGTCTTTCTTGTCAAAAATCATAGCAAAAACAGCATATTATCATTTTTCTATTTGTCGTTTTTGTTCGTGAATGTTTGTCTTTGTTGTCGTTTTTAACTCCCCATATAACTCCCTCGTGCTTTGGGGCTTTTGAGGGAGTGGATGAAGGGTTAATTTATTCCACGAAATAATGGGGGATAAAATGGCTGTCATTGCCGGTAACGGCGGTGAAGTCTTCACGCAAGCCCATGCCACATGCCACATCGCCCACCACCCAAGAACCGATGACCGGATACATCCCGTCAAAATTCGGTAACTCAAATTTCTGCTGATAAATATAGCCGGCATTGGCGTAGAAATTTGAATGCTCACTGCCTTTGGCAGCAAACTCCAAGCCGTTGCTTTTTTCATAATAAAACACGTTAGCCCCTTCGCGGCCTAATAACGGTTTTTTCACCCAAATAGATTTACGATCCGTTATGTCATGTCGATTAAAATAAGTCGGCAATAAATACGGATGGTTCGGGTGTTTTTGCCACAGTTTAGCGAGCAGGGCTTTATTGCTCAGTAACAATTTCCATGCCGGTTCAAAAAATTGTGTGCTGCTGTTTAGCATATGCGGTGCATATTCGGTGGTCGTCATCCATTCTAACGGATACAATTTGAACAGTGCTTCAATGGGTTGATTGTTGAGATCGACAAATTGTTGCGTGTCGTTGTCGTATCCAATGTCTTCAATGGTCAAGCGGTGAATATGCCAACCGGCGTTATAGGCTACATCCGCAAGATAATCTAAATTGCCCCAATCTTCCCGTCCGGCATCCGCCATGGCAGCAAAATGGAAACCGGTTTTGCCGCTTTGCTGTTGCAACACGGAAAAACGGGTAATCAATTCTTCATGAATCCAGTTGAATTGATCGCGATTCGGTAAACCTTCCGCTTGCTCCAACCACTGCCATTGCACCACTGCGGCTTCCAATAAAGAGGTCGGTGTATCGGCGTTATATTCAAACATTTTAAGATTGTCGCCGTCATAGCCAAAATCAAAACGCCCATATAAGTGCGGTGCGTTTTCACGCCAAGATTGTTCGATTAGATTTTTTTGTAAATCAGTAAAACGATAGTGCTCGTAATCGCCTTGTTTCACTTCATCGGCGACAAAATCCATGCACATGGCATGCAATTCGTTAGTGGCGTCTTCAATTTGGTCAATTTCTGCCAACGTAAATTCGTAGGCAACATTGTCCGACCAATAATGCGAGCCATCGGTAGAAGGCAGATTGTAATAATCAAATCCCACCTCAAGCAGCTGTTGCACCATGTCGGGACGGGTTGGAATACCGGTGATACGTTTCATGATTAACCACCGCCACTTTTACTGGTGTTACTGCTACTAAACCCACCGCGTGAAACAGGTTTACTGTTTGCGCTGCCGGCGCCACCCTTAACCAACACCGGTTTCCCCACAGAATGGTTGCCTTGCGGTCGAATAATTTGCCCGGTTGGTGTCGAAACGGCACGATTATTGGGATTGTAACTCGGGCCTAGAAAACCACCCATGGCTTTAGCGATCATATAACCTGCTGCCGCCCCAGCAATGGCACTGCCGATAGAAGGGCCTTCATCGCCGCTGGCGGTGGTGGTTGACGTTGCATTATTGTCGCCGGCAACCGCATTATTTTCGTTGCTCGCCATACTGCCATTATTATTTGCCACAGGGCTCGTGTTTGTGCTTTGAGATTTATCCTGTTCGCATAATTCCGGTCTAATCCAGTCCGCAATGCAATCGTCCAGACTGTTATACACATCCCGCTGCACTTCATCTTCCGAGCAGCCGCCCAACAGCGCTACCACGGATAATGTCACTAAAATTTGATTTTTCTTTTTCATCATAAACGTTATACCGTTAAGTTGTCTCTTATTCTCTATAACAGGGAATGCTCATTTTATCAAAACCCGTTACTTCAAAAAGTAAAATGATAACACAGTGTTGTCGTCAACGATAAGAAGAGAGGAAAATTAAAAAGCCAGCTTGTGAACTAGGAATTCGTTATATTTGATAGGTATAGGAGAATAATGTAGAGAAATGTGGTGGGTCGTATAGGATTCGAACCTATGACCAATGGATTAAGAGTCCACTGCTCTACCGGACTAAGCTAACGACCCGTTAGGATATACAGCTTTTCTAATGGCGAAGTGGTGGGTCGTGAAGGATTCGAACCTTCGACCAACGGATTAAAAGTCCGCTGCTCTACCGACTGAGCTAACGACCCATCTCGTATGTTAGAACGGAGACTTATGATACTGATTTTATTTTAAAAATCAATAAAAAATTTATTTTTATTCGATTTTCTCGAACTTTATATGGTTTTTGGCTAAAAAGTGCCGCGATATGAGGGCATTGCGATTTCATTTCTTCTAACCCTCATTTCTCATTTTTATTTTCCGCCGTTGAGTTCTTCTAAACCGGTTTCTTCCTTTTGAGAAAGAATATCGGCTGCCCCTTCATTTAACGCTTCCGCATGTTGTGTCGGACGAACAAACGGTTTTGGCGTCCAATATTTTTTAACCAATTCCTCTGAGAAGCCATGTAATACTTCCTCATTTAAACGCTCTTGGTCTAATTGACGAATGGCTGTCACCACTTCATCTGCTTCAACTTGCGCAACCCCTAAACGTATTAGCGCTTCACGTCCTAAAAGTAAGGCAGATTCAAAAGTCTCACGAATTTGAAAATCAATATTAAGTTTCATTAAATTGACCGCACTTTGCCGATCGTAAGTTCTCGCCAGCACCGGCAATAACGGATATTCTTGCTTAATCTGCTCGACAATCAATTCGATACTATGGGTATCACTAATCCCCAAGATTAAACAAGAGGCTTTTTCTAGGCCACAGGCACGCAAAACATCTAAGCGGGAACCATCACCATAGTACACTTTAAAACCAAATTTTGCGGCAGAGCGAATACGATCAATATTCGCGTCAATCACGGTAACTTGGATGCCTCTTGCCAATAATGTTTGACACACAATTTGACTAAAACGCCCGAATCCCAACACAACAACATTATTTTCGACACTTTCAATTAAATCGATGCTATCTACCTGATCGTTATTGGTATTCACCGGCGTATTCGGTTTTGATAATCGGCGGAGCAATAACACAATTAGCGGTGAGAACAGCATAGAAATGATCACGGCTGCCGTAAAGGTGGCATTTAAGTCGGCAGATAACACGCCGGCAGTGGTGGCTGCGGAAAATAAAACAAAGGCAAATTCCCCACCATGCGCCATGATCGCCATGCGGCCAATGGCTTCGTTATGATTTAATAACGTGAGGCGAGCCACACCATACACACTGATTGCCTTACCTAAAATATAAAGAAAAACAATGCCAAGCAACCATAATGCATTATGCCAAACTAAAGCGAAATCTAATGACATCCCGACGCCCATAAAAAATAAGCCCAGTAATAATCCACGGAATGGTTCAATGTCCGCTTCTAATTGATGTCGGAAAGCGGATTCCGATAACATCACACCGGCGACAAATGCGCCCATTGCCATGGATAATCCGCTAATTTCCATAGCTAATGCCGCACCAAGCACCACTAATAATGCTGCGGCAGTCATCATTTCTCGAATATGTGCTTTGGATATCATTCGGAAAATCGGATTCATCAGCCATTTACCGGCAGCGACTAAACCCAATACGGCAGCCAACGCGACGCCAATGCCTGCCCAGTTGGTAGAATGGGCGGAATTATTGCTTTCTGGTGAAAGAAAGGCGACAAATGCCAAGAGAGGAACGATGGAAAGATCTTCAAATAATAACGTAGAAACCACGCGTTGACCTTTTGGCGTGGAACTAATCCCCCGTTCTTCTAAAACTTGCATGACGATTGCGGTGGAAGAAAGTGTAAAACCCATTGCCGCAATAAAGGCAACAGGAAAACTCAGGTTTAACAGGTTAATTCCGATTAATGTTAACAATACACCGGAAACAGCGACTTGCAGCAACCCTCGTCCAAAAATTGCTTTACGCATTGCCCACAAGCGTTCAGGGTGCATTTCTAAACCGATGATAAATAGGAACATTACCACGCCTAGCTCGGCCATGTGAACAATATTGGAAGGATCTTGAAACAGCCCAAAACCGGATGGCCCGATTAAACAGCCGGCGACTAAATAACCGAGTACGCTTCCCAATCCAATACGTTTAAAAAGCGGTACGATTGTGACACTGGTGGCTAATAAAACGACCGTTTTGACGAGCTCAGGATTGGATAATTCAGTCATTGTAAAACCTTATGAAAAAAGAAAGAGAATGGGTAAGAGAGTGCTATTAATTATACATGATGCTTGCTATAATTTTTAGGCATTTATCACATAAATCAAGAGGAAAAAAACAATGAAAAATACACTAAAACTGACTGCAGTTGCTGCAATGTCAGCCTTTGTATTAGTGGGTTGTGCACAAAATACGTCAAAAGGAGACGCGCAATTACAGCAACAAGCTGTATTAGGAATTAACTGGATGCAAGAATCCGGTGAATATAATGCGTTGGCTTATCAAGCATTTAACACCGCTAAAGTCGCCTTTGATCAGGCAAAAGTGAAAAAAGGCAAGAAAAAAGCCGTTGTCGTGGATTTAGACGAAACCATGATTGATAACAGCGCATATGCCGGTTGGCAAGTTAAAAACAACAAACCGTTTGATGGTAAAGATTGGACACGCTGGGTTGATGCCAGAGAATCTGGTGCCATTGCGGGTGCGGTGGAATTTAACAATTACGTGAATGCACACAAAGGTAAAATGTTCTATGTGTCTAATCGTAAAGACAAAAATGAAAAAGCCGGCACCATTGACGACATGAAACGTTTAGGTTTTACCGGTGTTGATGAATCTTCTCTTTACCTCAAAAAAGATAAGTCTGCTAAATCTGCCCGTTTTGCTGAAATTGAAAGCCAAGGTTATGAAATTGTACTGTATGTCGGTGATAACTTAGACGACTTCGGTGACGAGACACATGGCAAACTAAATGCAGAACGTCGTGATTTTGTGGCGAAAAACCAAGCGAAATTTGGTAAAAGCTACATTGTGCTTCCTAACCCGAACTACGGTGGTTGGGAAGGTGGTTTAGCCAAAGATTATTTCAAAGGCGATTCCCAAAGCAAAGTGAAAACCCGTTTAGACGCGATTAAAGCGTGGAGCGGTAAATAAGTTCCTTGCAAAAAAACTCGAAAAAAAACACCGCACTTGATGTGAATCTCAAGTGCGGTGTTTTTTTATCGTATTTTATTTATGGATAACACAGATAAAATAAAAACGGAGAAAAGGTTAATGGCATTTTCTCCGTTTTGCATTGTTGTAATATTGTGCAATTACGTCAGATTAATTGCGAATTATTTTACGCGAGAAACGTATTCACCGGAACGGGTATCCACGCGAATCACTTCACCGATTTGTACGAATAATGGCACTTTCACCACTGCACCGGTGCTTAAGGTTGCCGGTTTACCGCCGGTACCTGCGGTGTCGCCTTTAAGACCTGGGTCGGTGTCAACGATTTCTAATTCAACGAAGTTTGGTGGTGTTACCGTAATTGGCGCACCGTTCCATAATGTCACGATACAATCGGCTTGGTCTAACAACCATTTTTCTGCATCGCCTACCGCTTTTGCATCTGCAGAATATTGTTCAAATGTTTCCGGGTGCATGAAATACCAGAACGCATCGTCTTTATAAGAATAAGTTAAGTTTAAATCCATTACATCAGCAGCTTCAACAGAAGTACCGGATTTGAAGTTTACGTCCAATACTTTGCCGGAAATTAATTTACGAATACGGGTGCGGGTGAAAGCTTGACCTTTGCCGGGTTTAACGAACTCATTTTCAACGATCACGCAAGGCTCGCCGTCTTGCATAAATTTTAGACCTGGTTTGAAATCACTGGTAGTATATGTAGCCATATTATCCTCAAAAAAGATTGTTTTTTAAAAGTGGCTATTCTACATCAAAACATCCCGATTAGAGAAGAACAAAGTTGGTTAACCCATTTGGCAAATGGTATTTCTGACCCGAAAATGTTATTGCAACACCTCGAACTCCCTCTCGAATCCTTCAAACACGACATAGAAGCGCGCAAATTATTTGCCATGCGCGTGCCACTGCCTTTTGTAGAAAAAATGGAAAAGGGCAATCCAAAGGATCCGTTGTTTTTACAAGTCATGTCTTCTGCGGATGAGTTTTTACAAGCCGAAGGATTTAGTAAAGATCCGTTGGAAGAACAAGAGGATAAAAACGTCGTCCCCAACATTTTGCACAAATACCATAATCGCTTGTTATTTATGGTAAAAGGCGGTTGCGCAGTAAATTGTCGCTATTGTTTCCGCCGTCATTTTCCTTATGAAGACAACAAAGGCACCAAGCAAAATTGGCAAAAAGCATTGCAATATATTGCGGAACGCCCTGAAATTGAAGAAGTGATTTTTTCCGGCGGCGATCCGTTGATGGCAAAAGATCACGAGCTCGAGTGGCTGATAAAACACTTAGAAAACATACCGCACTTAAAACGCCTTCGTATTCATTCCCGTCTGCCGGTCGTTATTCCGCAACGGATAACCGATGCGTTTTGTCGCCTTTTAGCGCAAACCCGGTTGCAAAAAATTTTGGTCACCCATGTCAATCATGCCAATGAAATTGATGCGGATTTTGCCCATGCCATGGCAAAATTAAAGGATTGCGGCGTCGTTTTATTAAACCAATCGGTTTTACTCAAAAATGTGAATGATGACGCACTAATTCTGAAAACATTGAGTGACCGCTTATTTTCAGTGGGCATTTTGCCTTATTATTTGCATTTGTTAGATAAAGTCGAAGGCGCAACGCATTTTTATCTTAATGACGCCCAAGCCCTGAAAATTTATAAAGAGCTACAACGCATTAGCTCCGGCTATTTGGTGCCGAAACTTGCCCGTGAAATCGGTGGAGAACCGAATAAAACTTTATATTCGTCTTGAGAAGACGGTATCAAAAAAGGAAAAGATGCTTTAAAATAGGCAAGATTTTTTATGGATAAATTATGACGTAACAGATTCGGTTAGGTGGTTTTTCATAAGATGAAAAACACGCTCAAAAATAACCGCACTTTACGGGTTATTGTATTATTTAATTAGAGGTATATCGTGGATTCTGAACAAAGAAACCTTGGAAATCAAAATAACTTAGCCGATTCGGCTCAAAATGAATTAGATTTAGGATTAAACAAAATGGAACCTATTACACCGAAGAAAGCCATCGGCAACGAGCCATCTTTACTGGAAAGAGCAAAAACACTTTTTAATAAAAAGCCTCAAACCGCAGTAGAACGTAAAGAACCCACATTACGGGATTTTTCCACCGCACCGAATACGAGTGAGGAAGCCTTTGTTCCCTCAACTGCACCGGAAGAGCATCATGTGGCGGCAGATCCGATAGTGGCCGAAGAGGTGTTATCTGTTACAACAGAATCCACGATGACCGAAGAAAATAGTGTCAAAGCAACGGCTTCTGCGCCTAAAGCAACAAAAGCAACATTATCTTCACCTGAAAATTGGAAGATTTTGAGCATATTGCCACAAAAACATCGTCGTATTTTTGTCGCACTTTGCATATTGTTGCTTCTGCTTCTTTTTATCCTTTTAATGAAGCCAAGTTCTGAAACCGTGCAATCTTTCGAACAACAAAATAGCAATAATATTCCCATTCAGTTCCAGCAGTTAGATCAAACGCAGGAAAATGAAGCCACCGTGTTAGATGCACAGACCGCCTCATCGCCAAGTTCATTAGAAATTACCCAGCCGAATATTACAACAAATACAAACAGTGAGGCAGCGGTTGCGGAGAACAAAGGTGCTGAAACCAATACGCCAAAAGCGGAAACCCCTGTGCGTACTGAGGCAGTTAAACCTCATGCGGCTCAACATGTAGCGAAAAAGGTTGAAACGGAAAGTGTTCGCGAAGAAAAAGCACCGGCTAAGTCGCAACCAGTTGTTCAAAATAAACCGCAAGTCAAACCACAGGCACCGAAACGTGTTATTGAAGTTGTCGAGGCAAAATCGGCAGTGCGTCCGGCTGCTGCAACAGCGGTTACCGGCAAGAATCTTGTTGTGCCTCAAGGCGTATCACTCATGCAGGTGTTCCGTGATAACAATTTACAAATTGCCGATGTTAATGCTATGACGAAAGCAAGTGGGGCAGGCAATGTGCTCAGTAGCTTCAAACCTGGCGATCAAGTTCAGGTATTACTGAATGCGCAAGGTCGTGTGACGGAGTTACGTTTATCCAATGGCGGACATTTTATTCGACAGGCAGACGGTAGCTATACTTTTAAGAAATAGATCCATAAAACTTGATAGGCATAGTCATGGCATTATGCCTATCTGCTTTTTAAAAGGAGAAGATCATGCTAAAAGCGGGCTTGATGTTATTGACTATTTTGGGATTAATCGGATGCGCAACAAAACCGGTAGTTGCCACGAAAACAGATAAAAAAACGACGCCAACGGCATTACAAAAATCGACTCAAAAGGGAACGGCAGTAGAGTATTTATGTAAAGATAATAAAGTCGTTCGTGTGACTAAACATTCCCGAAAGAATAAAAAAGGCACTCAAACATCAATTGCTGTGACATTTGATGATGTGACGCAAAAACTTACGCCAAGTATCGCTGAGAACGGCAGAAATTATTCCAATATTCATTGGGTTTGGCTGGAACGTAAAGAGGCTAATACACTTAAGACTAGCCTTGGGGAAGTGCTGGCGGAACAGTGCGTGCCTCGCTGATTATCTTATTATCGCCAGCGCAATTTGCATTTTATTCTAAGGTTCCACAAAAACGGTAACCTTCACCATGGATGGTGGCGATAATTTCCGGTGTGTCGTGATGATCCTCGAAATGCTTACGAATACGGCGAATCGTCACATCGACAGTCCGATCTTGCGGTTTGAGTTCACGACCGGTCATTTTTTTCAATAACTCTTCACGGGTCTGAATTTTGCCCGGATTTTCACAGAAATGTAACATGGCACGAAATTCACTGCGAGGCAGTTTACGTTCTTCACCTTCCGGTGTAATCAAAGTACGACTGTTTAAATCCAACGTCCAACCGTTAAATTTATACTGTTCAACATGATGCGCACGTTGATTTTCTTGCATGGTGCGCTGCAATAGATTACGCGCACGAATAGTGAGTTCACGCGGATTGAATGGCTTAGTGATGTAATCATCAGCACCGATTTCCAACCCGAGAATTTTATCCACTTCATTATCACGCCCCGTTAAAAACATTAAGGCAATATCGGCATTTTCACGTAATTCACGCGCCAACATTAATCCGTTTTTCCCCGGCAGATTAATATCCATAATCACCAAATGAATGATTTCCGTTTCTAAAATTTGGTGCATCTGAAGCCCATCAGAGGCTTCAAAAACATCATACCCTTCCGCTTGAAAAATGCTTTTTAATGTATTTCGGGTAATCGTTTCGTCTTCAACAATTAAAATTTGTGGTGTTTGCATGGGCAAATCCTTTATTTGCCTAATGAGAGTTTTATCATGAGGCGATGAAAAATAAATCCAATTTTATTTTATAGTTGCAACATTATCGTAACAATGAAAAATACAACATAATGAGTATTAGCGTTTAATTCTATGATCTACGTCATGAAATTGGCAAGGCTTAATCGGCTTTCGACTAAAATAAAAAATCCTCCGACAGCCTGAATACCCTCGGAGGATAAAGTGAGCATTCGCTCAATATTTACACACAAAATAATAATGATTTTTTAACGTTTCTTTTTCCCGCCTTGGCGTGCTTTGAAACGAGGATTTTCTTTACAAATCACATACACCACGCCATGACGACGCACAACTTTACAACCAGGATGACGTGTTTTAGCGGTTTTTAATGAAGATAATACTTGCATTTTAGCGTCCTTATTTTGATTTTAATGAACCGAATTTGCCGTAACGACTAGCAAATTCGCTAGCACGGCCTTCGCTGGCAATTTGTCTTGTTTTGCCGGTGTAAAATGGATGTGATGCGGAGGACGTATCGCACATAAACACCGGATATTCGTTACCGTCTTCCCATTTCATGGTCGAGGTGGTACGTGCACAAGAACGAATTAAAAAGCCTTGTTTGGCGTTGGAGTCATAAAAAAGCACAGTGCGATAATTTTCAGGATGGATACCTTTTTTCATTTGCTTAAAACCTTATTTTTTAGTGAAAAATAACAATGTGCGCTATCCTACATCAAAATATTTTTTCATGCAAACTTATTTTTAATAAAAAAATAAGAGGCAAAAAATGAGATGTACTGTATCAATTTAGCTGAAATTCGAACTTTTTATCAGCTATTTTCAATCACTTAATTTTTATCGAAAAATGGAAATTTTTTTGACCGCACTTAATAATGACGAAATTCGGGCGGTTGATAGTCAGCAATAAATCGTTCAATTTCTGCGAAATTCTCGCTAAATAACAGTTTTTTGAATGCGTCTTCAGAGAGAAAACCGGTTTCGACCATGCGTTGATAGAGGGCTTTTAAGGGATCATAGAAGCCATTTTTATTGAATAAAATGCAAGGATGAGGATTTTTTCCGATTCTTGCCCAAGAATAAACTTCCGCGATTTCTTCCAATGTACCGGCGCCACCGGGTAAGGCGATGCAGGCATCAGCTAATTTGAGCATATTGGCTTTTCTTTCAGCCATCGAATCCACCACCATGAGCTCCGTACAACCGGTGTGTATCGGCTCTCGAGCCTGTAAAAAGGCGGGCATAATGCCGATGACTTTGCCACCATGGGCTAATACCGTATCGGCTAATAATCCCATCAAACCGATTTTCCCACCACCATAAACCAAGGTGTGTTGTTTTTGTGCAATCCATTCTCCCATGGCAATCGTTGCTTGTTGGTATTCGGGCTGATTACCTAAACTTGCGCCGCAATAAACTGTAATGTGCATTTTTTAATCCTATTTTTATTTGATGTCGATCCTGACAATCTATTTTACCGTTTGTAGTAATTGATTTTAGAGAGAATATTTTACAACAAAATCCTTGTTGTAATGCTAGAATGAACCCCATTTTTATTTAGGATAACGTGCGATTTTATGATGAAAAAACTGTTTATTTTCTTAGTCTGTTGCTTGACTGCCATGGCCGCACAAGCAGATTTGTTTAATAATAAGACTAAATTCTTACCGGTGGATCAGGCTTTTCAGCTGGATGTGCAACGGTCTAACACTGGCGTTTCGATGCAGTGGCAAATTGCGGAAAATTACTATTTATATCAAGATAAATTGGCATTTTCAGTGAATGGCAAGCCTGTTGAAAATGCACCGCAATTTCTTTCTTCTGCAGAACAATATGAAGATCCTTACTTTGGATTAGTGACGATTTTCAAACATGACCTTAATCTGACGTTGCCGTTAAAAGATCCTCAACCACAGGATCTGCTTGAAGTCACCTATCAAGGTTGTGCGAAGGGGTTTTGCTATCCGCCGGAAACCAAACAATTCCAACTCGGTGATCTTTTATCAAACGTTTCTGCCGGTCATGAGATGCAAAATAGTGTAGAGACACATCCGACATCGCAAAGTGCGGTGGAAAATGCCAACGTTTTTTCATCACAACAAAATCAACTGGCAGAGAGTCTGTCGCAAAGTAAATACGCCATGTTGTGGTTTTTTGTCTTAGGTATCGGATTGGCCTTTACGCCTTGCGTACTACCGATGTTGCCGTTGCTTTCTGCCATTGTCATCGGCGGTCGGAAAGAAGAGACCGGCAACTGGCGCGCACTTGCGCTTAGTTTTGTGTATGTGCAAGGCATGGCATTAACCTATACCTTGCTTGGCTTGGTGGTCGTGCTGATTGGCCTGCCGTTCCAAATTGCCCTGCAAAGCCCTTATGTTCTGATTGGGCTTTCCATCGTCTTTGTATTGCTGGCGTTGTCCATGTTTGGCGTATTCACATTACAGCTGCCTTCGTCTTTGCAAACGAAACTGACGCAATTTAGCCAACAACAAAAAAGCGGCGCCTTTTTCGGGGTGTTTGTCATGGGGGCGATTGCCGGTTTAGTGGCGTCTCCTTGCACCTCCGCGCCCTTATCCGGTGCATTGCTTTATGTGGCGCAATCCGGTGATTTTGTTATCGGCGCATTGACCCTTTATTTATTGGCGTTAGGCATGGGCTTGCCGCTCATATTAATTACCGTATTCGGCAATAAAATCCTACCGAAATCCGGGGCTTGGATGGAAAACGTGAAAACCGCCTTTGGTTTTGTCATGTTGGCGTTACCAATTTTCCTGATTTCGCGCATTATTCCAAGCATGTGGGAACCGCGTTTATGGGCATTACTTGGCGTGAGTTTCTTCATTTGGTTGGCCACACAGATGCGTTCAAACGGTATTGGTTTATTCTTCCGTATTGTGTTCTTTGTTGCCGCCATGGTTTCGGCACAACCGTTACAAAATTGGGTGTGGCAAGATAATGCGGCGACCTCACAAGCCGCGAATACACAAAGTGCGGTCCAAAATTCGCTCGTTTTTCAACAAATTTCAAATTATGACGAATTGCAAACGGTGCTAAAACAGCATCCGAATAAAATGGCGATGTTGGATTTATATGCCGATTGGTGCGTTGCCTGTAAGGAATTTGAACATAAAACCTTTGCGGATCCGCAAGTACAAACCGCGTTGAGTGACGTTTTATTATTAAGAGTGGATATGACAAATAACAGCGAATCTAACCGCACTTTAATGAAGGCGCTTGCGGTAACAGGCTTGCCTACGATTATTTTCTTTAATCAACAAGGTGAAGAAATTCAAGCACAACGGATTACCGGGTTTTTACCTGCGGAAGCCTTTATGGCAACGTTAAACGCCGCGAAAAGCACAAATTATTAACGAATTGGAAATAATCCTTTTCTGTTTGAAGTATTTGTTTTCTTTTTCGTTGTGTTAGCATACGCCACCTCACTAACACACTCCAATTGATAAAAGGAAAATTTATGTTTTTGGACAAATATCGTCATTATGTTTTAGGTTTATTACGCATCGTTTTGGGCTATGCTTTTGTTTTACACGGTACAGCGAAATTTTGGGAATTCCCGATGTCCATGACCGGTGGAAACGGTTCTGTAGAACTTGCCTCGTTAATGGGCGTGGGTGGCGTGATTGAATTGGTCTTTGGTATTTTATTTACACTCGGCTTATTGACCCGCCTTTCAGCCTTTATTTTGAGTGGTCAAATGGCCGTGGCGTATTTCATGCTCCATGCGCCGAAAGGTGTGCTTTTCCCGCTAATGAATGGCGGTGAAGCAGCGGTATTATATTGTTTTATCTTCTTCTATTTTGTTTTTGCCGGTGCGGGCGCTTTCGCATTAGACAATAAAACAGCGAAAAAATAAGATGTTGATAAATAACAATCCGCACGTTTTACGTGCGGATTGTTATTAACCTCGGTGCGTCATTCATGATTTCGTACGTAGTGTGCATCTTGTTGCACGAATGGTTAACCTCGATGCGTAATTCACGATTTCGTACGTAGCGTGCAACTTGTTGCACGA
>ERZ772766.955-NODE-955-length-16208-cov-38.838111_pt1 | contig 16208 bp, 15 predicted proteins | sample MGYA00511379_ERZ772766 | MGnify/ENA primary metagenome ERZ772766 (study PRJEB29015, sample SAMEA2737895) | human oral metagenome | biome: human oral; feature: human-associated habitat; material: dental | place: China | collected 2116 ...
TCCAGATGATCCTGGACCCGGCTCACGACCTGAGCCGCCAGCAGGTCATCGACGCGGTCCTCATGGGCCGGTTCCTGGAGCGCTTCGGCGACCACTCGACGTCGGTGGCCAGCCGCGTGGCCTACCTCGTCTCAGGTGCCTCCATGCCGGAGACGCACGACGCCGAGGACGCCGACGCGCTCCACTGAGCGCTTCCCCGCCCCGGAGCCGATCAGCACCGACGAGACGGGCGGCGTCGAACCTTCCTTCAGGTTCGACGCCGCCCGCGTCATTCACAGGATCCGGGAGACCAGTGGGCTCACTTGCCCTGGTTGGCCACCGCAGCGATCTTGGCCTCGGCCTCGGGGTCGAGGTAGCGGCCGCCCTTCTTCAGCGGCTTGAGGGTCTCCTCGTCGAGCTCGTAGACCAGCGGGATCCCGGTGGGGATGTTGACGCCGGCGATGTCGTCGTCGGAGATGTCGTCGAGGTGCTTGACGATGGCGCGCAGCGAGTTGCCGTGGGCGGCGATCATGACGGTCTTGCCGGTCTTGATCTCAGGCACGATGGTGCCCTCCCAGTAGGGCAGAAGACGCTCGAGGACGTCCTTGAGGCACTCGGTGGCGGGGATGGGCTCACCGGCGTAACGGGGGTCGGTGTCCTGGGAGAACTCGGAGCCGGGCTCGATGGCCGGCGGTGGCACGTCGTAGGAGCGGCGCCACTGCATGAACTGCTCCTCCCCGTACTCGTCGCGGATCTCCTTCTTGTTCTTGCCCTGCAGGGCGCCGTAGTGGCGCTCGTTGAGGCGCCAGTCGCGCTCCACCGGAATCCAGTGGCGGTCAGCGGCGTCCAGGGACAGGTTGGCGGTCATGATGGCGCGGCGGAGCATCGAGGTGAAGAGCTTCTCCGGGAGGACACCGGCCTCCTTGAGCAGCTCACCGCCATGGACGGCCTCAGCGCGGCCCTTGTCTGACAGCGGGACGTCGACCCAGCCGGTGAAGAGGTTCTTCGCGTTCCATTCGCTCTCGCCGTGGCGGAGCAGTACGAGGGTGTAAGCCATGGGACTATCCTGCCAGGATCGCAGGCACGGCGCGAGGTCCTGGAGGTCCTAGAACCGGGCACGCTACCTCCGCAGGAACCACATGACGAGCATATTCACGTATTGAAAACACGACAGTCCTGGTTATGCGCTTCAACGCATAACCAGGACCATTGTGCGAGGTGGCAATCAGCTCGAGATTAACTCACTGCAGAGTGACGACTCACGCGAGCCGGCACCCGCATTGCCCTCAGTTGTTGGGGTTGGCCTCATAGTAGGCCTTGCGCACCTCAGCGGAGACGCGACCACGCTCAGAAACCTCCAGGCCCTGCTCGCGAGCCCACTCACGAATCTTCTGAGTGTCGGAAGGACCGCTGGAACGACGACGGCCAGAACTACGACGGCCACCGGTACGGCGAGCCTTTCCGACCCACTCCTCGAGGGATTCACGGAGCGCGGCTGCGTGCTCATCGTTCAGGTCGATCTCATAGGTGACGCCGTCAAGGGCGAAAGTAACGGTCTGGTTGGCCTCGGACCCGTCGACATCGTCGACGAGGATGACCTGAGTCTTCTGTGCCATGATTCCTCATTCTGACGGGGGAGCGGGTTCAAGCATGTATCCCGCTGCGGACAACGTTAGATTAAACAATCATTGCTCTCAATGCAACACAGCTTTTCACCGCCCGCATTACCGATCGCGCCCAGCAACCTAATGCCGCAACTAGACATCATCGGAGCACACCCTCCAAGCAACCTTCAGGTAGGGATGAAAACTGTGAAAGCGCTGATGTCTCCATTGGAGATCCCCACAAGGCTCGACCATACAAACCACACCCATCCAACTCACTCCCTCGACCGACTGGAGGTATCCGAAGATCGACTGAACCGCAACGAAGAACCTTCCAGAGGATGCTCAGACGCAGGTCGAGGATTCTCTCAGCGAGAAGAGTGACTACTACTGGGAAGCTCACTCCACCGCCCCATGAGGCCGAGAAAATCATCCCTCCTCCCGCCCATGAGTCCCTGACGCAACCACCTCGTTGCCGGCATTTCTGCGACACAGCACCCCCGGAAAGCCGCCGCCTGCAGCGCATACATGGCGCGCACAGAGAGGATGGCGGGTGTGCCAGAACCCACAACTGAGCTTCGGAATCCACCCGCAGGGAACACGAAAGCCCCGGGAGACATGCACTCCCGGGACTGATCGAGCCGCCTGTGGGAATCGAACCCACGACCTATTCATTACGAGTGAATCGCTCTGCCGACTGAGCTAAGGCGGCGCTCTGACGTGCGCAGCAGAGCCGAAGATACCGTTCCGACGCCCGCCACCGCAATCCAGCACAACGCTGTTGACCGTGTTCCTCAACACAGTGAACAGCATCTTGCGGGCAAGCGGAACATCGGAGCCCGACATCCCCTCCCTCACCGCGGATCCCCCCAATCCGCACTGGAACATCGCCGATACAGCACGCCCCCTGGAGATGAGTGCACTCGTCGTAGGTGCCACCGACTCAGCCGCGCCCGCCGGCTCCCGGTATTCTCCGCTCATCATTCAACAGATCTCGATCTCGTAAGGACCCCCATGGCCGACTCTCCGTCCACTCCCTCCCCCACCCCTCCGTCATCTCAACCGAATTCCTCTCACTCCTCCACCGACTCGCCCCAGGGCGATCTCGTCCAGGACCGCGGCGACGCCGGCTACAACAAGTCATTGAAGAATCGCCATCTCCAGATGATCGCCATTGGCGGATCCATCGGTACCGGTCTTTTCATGGGTGCCGGCGGTCGGTTGAAGGAAGGCGGAGCCGGTCTGGTGTTCGCCTACGCCATCTGCGGCATCTTCGCATTTCTCATGGTTCGCGCGCTGGGCGAGCTCGCCATCCGCAGACCGTCCTCCGGCGCATTCGTCTCCTACGCCCGCGAGTTCCTCGGGGAGAAGGGCGCCTACATCACTGGTTGGTTCTTCTTCCTGGACTGGTCGGTGACCGTCATGGCCGACATCACAGCGGTGGCCCTTTACCTCCACTACTGGAAGAATCTGCAGGTCATACCGCAGTGGGCCTTCGCACTCATCGCGCTCGTACTGGTCTTCATTCTCAACATGTTGAACGTCAAGATGTTCGGAGAGGCCGAGTTCTGGTTCGCACTCATCAAGGTCGCCGCCATCGTGTCCTTCATGGTGGCCGCTATCGTCGCCATTGTCCTCGGGCTGCACACCGGTACCACCTCAACCGGGGAGGCCATTACCGCGAGCGCTCACAACATTGTGGGCAATGGCGGCTTCTTCCCCGAGGGATTCCCGATCGTCTTCGCCCTCACCCTCGGCGTCGTCTTCGCTTTCGGAGGTACGGAGATGGTGGGTGTGGCCGCCGGTGAGGCGAAGGACGCCGAGAAGATCCTCCCCAAGGCGATCAACTCGATGATTCTGCGCATCTTCGTCTTCTACGTCGGCTCGGTCATGCTGCTGGCTCTCGTCCTGCCTTACACGTCCTACTCCAAGACCGAGTCGCCCTTCGTCACCTTCTTCTCCGGCATCGGCGTGCCCTACGCCGGCGACATCATCCAGGTCGTGGTCCTCACCGCCGCGCTCTCGTCTCTCAACGCCGGCCTGTACGCCACCGGGCGCACACTGCGCTCCATGGCGGTGGCCGGCGAGGCTCCGCGGGTCGCGGCCGGACTCAACAAGCACCAGGTTCCCGCCGGGGGCATCATCATGACCGCCGCCCTGGGACTGCTCGGCGTCGTCCTCAACGCCTATCTGCCCGGCGACGCCTTCGACATCGTCATGAACCTCGCCGGGATCGGCATCGCCGGAACCTGGGGCGCCATCCTCGTCACCCACCTCGCCTTCCTCCGACAGGTGGATGACGGCAAGGAGGTGCGCCCGGCCTACCGGATGCCCGGTGCCCCGTGGACCAACTACGCGGCCCTGGCCTTCTTCACCGTCGTCGTCGCCTCGAACCTGACCGACCCGGCCGGGCGCTGGACTCTGGCTCTATTCGCCGTCGTCCTTGTCATGATGGTGGCAGGCTGGTACGCGGTGCGGGGCCGCATCCGAGGAGACCTTCTCGACGAGGTCCTCGCCGACGAGGTGGACGGGTCCGGGTCCGCCTCGACGCACGACGCCTGACCGGCAGGAGGCCGCTCCATGCACGTACATATCACCTACACCGGGGGCACCATCGGGATGGTGGATTCCCCCCACGGCCTCGTTCCCGGAGCCGATCTGGAGGGCTGGCTGACATCCCTGCTGGAGGGCACTCCCCTGGCGCGCTCGGTGTCGGTGACCTCGCTGGACCCGCTTATCGACTCCTCGAACGCCACACCGCTGTCCTGGCAGGCGATCGTGGACGACCTGCGCAGCCACGCCGATCAGACCCCGGAGGCGGCCTTCGTGGTGCTGCACGGCACCGACACCATGGCCTACACCAGCGCCGCCCTGTCCTACGCACTGACCGACCTGTCCACGCCCGTCGTCGTCACCGGCTCCCAGCTCCCGCTCGGGGTGCTCGGCTCCGACGCCGCAGCGAACGTCACCGGTGCGCTCAAGGCCGCCACCTCCGGGCGCATCGACGGGGTCTCACTGTTCTTCGGGCACCGGCTTCTAGCCGGAAACCGGGCGACAAAGTCCTCGTCATGGGCCTTCACCGGTTTCGAGTCGCCCAATGCGGCCCCACTGGCCACCACCGGCGCCCCGTGGCAGTGGGCCGCACAGACGCCGACGGGAACCGGCTGGAAGGACGCCGCCCCTTACGCCCGCCACGACGTCGTCGTCGTCGACCTGGCCCCCGGCATCACCGCGACGCGCCTGGAGGCACTGCTGACGCCCCTGCCCGAGGCCGTGGTGCTGCGGGCGTTCGGGGTCGGCAACGTCCCCTCCCAGGAGCCGGGGCTGACCGCCGTCGTCGAGCGGGCCATCGCCGCCGGGACGGCCGTGGTCGTCGCCTCCCAGTGCCACGAGTCCGAGGTGCTCCTAGGGCACTACGAGGCCGGGGACGCGCTCGCCCGCAGCGGTGCCGTCGGAAGCCGGGACATGACTCTGGAGGCCGCCTACGCCAAGGTGCAGTTCCTGCTCTCGCAGGGTCTGCGGGGGCCGGAGCTGGCCGCGTGGATGGGTCGCTCCATCGCCGGTGAGCTGACTCAGTAGCGCCCCAGGGCCGGATTCGAGCGCTGGTCCACAGACCTCGGCCCCGGGCGGCTGGTCATGCCGTCCGGGGACGAGGTTGTATCTGTCCATATCCACCCGTATCCACCTATATCCGCCGGGGGCTACGGCAGCAGCTCGCCGGGCCCCCGCGTATCGGTCAGCAGGTGAGCCCCTTGTCGGGCATCGTCCCGTTGAGCAGGTAGGTGTCCACGGCGTTCTTGACGCAGTTGTTGGAGCGTCCGTAGGCGGTATGCCCGTTGCCCTTCCAGGTGAGGAGCTGACCGGTCTCGAGCTGATCCGCCAGGGCCTCGGACCAGGCGTAGGGAGTAGCCGGGTCGCCGGTGGTCCCCACCACGAGGATCGGCGCCGCACCGGAGGCCGCGATTTTCTCACGCTTCCGAGTCGACTTGTGACCCCAGCCCTGGCAGTAGGCGTCAGGGTAGAGCAGCTGGGAGTTGAAGGTGGGCGAGGCCTCCTTGACGGCAGTGGCGCCCTGCTCCCAGGAGGCGTTGTCCCCCTGAACGGGGTAGTCCAGGCAGTTGACCGCCATCAGGGCCTCAGCGCCGTTACCGGAATAGCTTCCGTCGCTCTGCCGGTAGGAGATGGCGTCGGCGATCGTCAGCAGCGCGCTTCCATCCGGGTCGCCCGAGTTGCCCATCGCCTGGTTCAGGGCCAGGTTAAGGGACGTCCACAGGCTGGTCTGGTACATCGCCCCCAGGATCCCGTTCAGGGCCAGGTCGTGGGTCAGCGGCCGCTTGTCATCGGAGGTGGGGATCGGCTCGGTCTTCGTGGACTCGAGGAACTCCCGGATCTGGGAGACGCCGGAGTCGACGTCCCCGCTGAGCGGGCAGCCCTTCCTCGAGCTCTGGCACTCCTGCACGTAGGCTCTCAGCGAGGCCTCAAAACCCTTGGCCTGCCCCAGGGCCAGTTCCTGCGCGCTCAGGGAGGGATCGACGGCGCCGTCGAGGACCAACCGACCAGTGTTACCCGGGAAGAGCTCGGCATAGGTGGCGCCCAGGTAGGTGCCATAGGAGAAGCCCAGGTAGGTGAGCACCTGCTGCCCGTCGACCGCACGCAGGATGTCGAGATCCCGAGCGGCGCTGATGGTGTCGATATGGTCCAAAAGCCCCGGAGTACTGGTCTTCTGCTCGCAGGAGCCGTTCATCTTCCGCGCTCGCTCGACGGTGGCCGTGGCCGACGGCGTCGCCGGGTCATTCTCACCGGCCCGCTCGGCATCGAGCTCGGCATCGGTGAGACAGTCGATGGCGGTTGAGGCGCCCACGCCGCGGGGATCGAATCCGACGACGTCGTAGGAGCCCAACAGGTTCTTGGAGAAGTACGAGCCGACGCTGTCAACCAGGTCAGTGCCAGATCCTCCCGGCCCGCCGGGATTCACGAACAGGGACCCGATCGAGTCCCCGTTCGCGGCCCGTTTCTTCACCGCGATCTCAATCGTCTCGCCGCCGGGGTTGTTATAGTCGAGCGGCACCTTGATCTTGGCGCAGGTGAAGCCCGTGTCCTCACCCGACGCGGCCTGGTCCGTCCCCTTCTTGGCGCAGGTGTACCAAGAGACCTTCTGGGTGTAGAAGCTCTCCAGCCCGGCCGGGACCGGAGCCGAGGCCGATGCCGTGGCCGGGGTGGCCTTGATATCCGTGTTGCCCTGGCAGGCGGTCAGGCCGGTGCACACCAAGAGCGCAGCGATCGCTGCGGCGACGCGCTTGGCGTGTGGCCGGGGGGTAGTCTCGGTAGTCACGGGGGGCAGCCTATGCATGACGAGTCACCCACTCCTCCTCCTGCGGGCGGAATGGGGACAGGTACCCATCACACCTGCGGCCCACCGTGAGGGCAGGTATCACTCGTTGCCTTTGCAGGTCGCACCCGGCTTGGGCATCGTCCCGCCGATGAGGTAACCATCGATCGCTCTGCGGACGCATGCACCGGAGCGCCCGTAGGCGGTGTGACCGTCGCCCTCCCAGGTCAGCAGCTGGCCGGAGTCGAGCTGCTCGGCCAGGGCCTTGGACCAGGCGTACGGAGTGGCCGGGTCCCCGGTGGTGCCGACGACCAGGATCGGGGCGGCGCCCTTGGCGTGGATGGGAGCGGGCTTGCGAGTCCCGTTGTGCCCCCAGGCCTGGCAGCGCGCGTCCTGGTTGCTCAAGGAGATACCGAAGGTCGGCGAGCTCTGAAGGATCTGCTGGTACTCCTTCTCCCAGCTGGTCATGTCGCCCTGAACCGGGTTGTCGAGGCAGTTGACGGCGTAGAAGGTCGGTGCGCTGACGCCGGTCGTGGTCGGGCCGTAGAGCGTCTGGAAGGAGGAGCCGTCCTGCTGAGTGATGGCCTGGTCGAGGGCGTAGGTGAGGGCGTTCCAGTACTCGGAGGCGTACAGGAGGCGACGCACGACGACGGTGATCGTACCGCCGTCCACGGTGACGTTCGGGTCCGAGGTCTTCAGCGGCGTCTTGTCGGCGGAGGCTATGAGGTCGCGGATCTGCTGCGTCCCGGCGTCCACGGAACCTGTCAGCGGGCAGCTCGGGCCGGTCTGCCCGGCCTGACACTGCTTGACGTAGGTGCGCAGCGAGGTCTCGAATCCCTTGGCCTGTCCAGCGGCCCGCTCGCCCAGCGACAGGCTGGGGTCGACGGCGCCGTCGAAGACCATGCGGCCGGTGTTGGCCGGGAAGAGCTCGGCGTAGTGAGCACCCAGGTAGGTTCCGTAGGAGAAACCCAGGTAGTTCAGCTTCTCGTCCCCGGACAGGGCCCGAAGCACATCGAGGTCACGGGCCACTGAGATCGTGTCCACGTGGTCGAGGAGCCCAGCGGGTTTGGTGCTGGCCGCGCACTGGGCCTCTTCCTGCTTGAAGTTCTTGGTGATCTCGTCGATCAGCGTCTTGAAGCCGGCACCGTCCGGAGTCGCCTCGCCGGCGGCGGGACCCTCGGCATCCGGGAAGGGGGTGGGATCGGCTCCGGCGGCGTCGGCGGCGATCGAGCCGGGCAGGGGGTCGTCAGCCCCCATGGCCGCCTGGGCAGCCCCGGCGGGCAGCGCTCCACCGAGGACGTCGCAGGTGATGGGGGTCGAGTCGCCGACGCCGCGAGGATCGAAGCCGATGACGTCGAAGGAGGCGTTGACGTCCGGTGAGAACTGGACCTCGTTGTTCTCCACCATCGCCACCCCCGAGTAACCGGGGCCGCCGGGGTTGGCGAAGAGGCTGCCCTGGCGCACCGAACCGGTAGCCAAGTGCTTCTTCATCGCGACCTCAATGGTCTGACCATCAGGCTTGGAGTAGTCCAGAGGCACCTTCACCTTCGCACACTGGAACCCGGTCCTCTGCGCAGACCTCTCCATCCCACCGGTCGCACCGCAGTCATACCACTCCACCTTCTGGCTGTAGAACGACTCCAGCCCCTCGGGCACCACAGCCTTCGCAGCCACAGCCGGAGCCGCAACCACCGGCCCCGGCACCGCCACAGCAGGAACCACACCGGCCCCCACCCCCAGGCACACACCCGCCACAGCAGCCAGCACCCCAGCAACCACCCGACGACGCCCGTTCGGCAGGATGCCGCTCTGTCCCGTACGTTGTTTCACGCCGTTTTTCATAAGCGTTATATTACAAAGCGACAACACCGCACGGGCGCGGTTTGTTACTGCGATTCAGGAGGCCCCAGCCGCATCCTCCCCAGCGGAGTTATGCCTCACCCCGACATACCTGCCCGGGCGGCGGGAGCTCGCCGAAGAGCAGGAAGGTATCTACCGCCTTGGTGCATGCGGCTGCGCGACCGTAAGCGGTATGCCCATTGCCCTCCCGAGTGAGCAGATGACCGGTCTCGAGCTGTTCAGACAAGGACCTGGCCCATTCGTACGGCGTCGCCGGGTCCCCGGTGGAACCCACGACCAGGATCGGGGCGGCCCCCTTGGCGTGGATGGGAGCGGGCTGACGGGTCCCGTTGTGCCCCCAGGCCTGGCAACCAAGATCAGCGCTCGCAGCCGAGTCCCCGAAGGTAGGGGCCTCACGCCTGATCTCCTCGTGCCTGGCCGACCACACGGCCATGTCTCCATCGACCGGATAGTCCAGGCAGGTGATGGCTGCACGGACGGCGGCGGTGTTGGCGACGTCGGCCACAGTCTGGTCCGTTATCTGCCGGATGAGTGCGCCGTTGCGCTGGTTGATCGCCTCGTCCAAGGAGGAGGAGAGGCCACTCCAACTCTGTTCGTCACCGTACAGGCTGTACATGACCGCCATTCGGATCTCGGACCCGGTCACTGGACGGTTCGGGTCGGAGCTCGGCAGGGGCGACCGATCGACGGAGGCGAACAGGTCCCTGACCTGCTGCACTCCGGCATCGGTGCCTCCGGTGAGCGGGCACCCCTGTCCCGCCTGGCACCAGTCGACGTAGGTTCGCAGCGCGCGCTCCAAGCCCTTCATCGCCCCTGCTTGCCTCTCATACAGGGAGATGCTGGGATCCAGGGTGCCGTCGAGGACCATACGGCCGGTGTTGGCCGGGAAGAGCTCGGCGTAGTGAGCACCCAGGTAGGTTCCGTAGGAGATCCCCAGGTAGTTGAGTCTCTGGTCTCCTGACAGTGCCCGGAGTACATCCAGGTCCCGGGCCACCGAGATCGTGTCCACATGGTCGAGGAGCCCGACCGGCTTGGTGCCGGCGGCGCAGTTGGCCTCCATCTGCCGGAAAGTCGTCTCGATCTGAGGGGCGAGCTCCTCGAACGGGGCCCCACTCGACGCCTGGCCGGGGTCACTCATCGGATCCACACCGTTGGCCGCTGCACAGGTAACGGGAGTGGAGGATCCGACGCCGCGAGGATCGAAGCCGATGATGTCGAAGGAGCCCTGTACACCAGCGAAGGCCGTCTCCGCAGCACCCTCGACGTACTGAACCCCGGACCCACCGGGGCCGCCGGGGTTGATGAAGAGGCTGCCCTGGCGCGCCGAACCGGTAGCCAGGTGCTTCTTCATCGCGACCTCAATGGTCTGACCATCAGGCTTGGAGTAGTCCAGAGGCACCTTCACCTTCGCACACTGGAACCCGGTCCTCTGCGCAGACCTCTCCATCCCACCGGTCGCACCGCAGTCATACCACTCCACCTTCTGGCTGTAGAACGACTCCAGCCCCTCGGGCACCACAGCCTTCGCAGCCACAGCCGGAGCCGCAACCACCGGCCCCGGCACCGCCACAGCAGGAACCACACCGGCCCCCACCCCCAGGCACACACCCGCCACAGCGGCCAGCACCCCAGCAACCACCCGACGATGCCCCGCAGTCCCTGCGGTTCCTCCGCTTCCGCCACTGTTCATTACCGCAGAAACGATGCTGTTTCGACGACGACATTGTCTTGTTCTCGTTTCCATGGACACCATCGTATAAAACAACCGCCCGGCGCATAATCCCTCTCAAGGATGAGATGGCCCGTCGTCTCAGCCCACACCGGCTGGGGTGCCTTCAGCATTCTCAGGAGGCACCAACTCCCAGGACATGGCCCACATCCAGATCCGATCGAGCTCGACCTCCATGAGCTGACGGGCCCTGACCTCGGTCATCGCGCACGTGGTCATTCCCCCCAGCTCCACCTCGTCGCCGTTGCTGTACACGGTCGCGTACGCACCCGGCCCTGAGCCACTGAGCCTGCGCAGGGTGGAGCGAGCGTACCGGCTGACGGCGAAGTCGCTTCGGGAGGCGGGCCAGGGAACGTCGTAGGAACGCCATACCGTCCGGCTGTGTATACCGGACCGGTCGAAGACGGTCCGCGGCCGCAGGGTCAGGTATCCCATGAGGAAGCAGAGTGCCGACGCGCCCACACAGATGAGTACCGCCCGATAGTTCAGGTACCTTGCGAAGACCACCCCAAGGACCAGGCCCACGACACCAAAAGCGACGAGGCCCCAGACGATGCCCTGCTCCTGCACGCTCGATCGGCGGATAATCGGCCGAAACCGAGAAGCGGCGGGCCCGCCGTAACCGGAATCCATTGCCGTCATACAACGACCCTTCCATATACCGCGCCGGTTGTCCTGATTTTGCCCCAGTCGCATCGTCTCCGCTCAGATCGACGTCGCCGCGCCGCTGCCCGGCCGATCATGCCCCGGCCTGAGGGCGCAGCTGGACCATGAGGGCCTCGACGGCCAGCAGCGGGGCCGCGTTGGAGCGCAGGCGGCTGCGGCACTCCTCGATGGCTCCGATCCGAGCCAGGGACTGCTCGGGGGTCGTCGTGCGGGCGGCCCGGTCGACGGCGTCGGCCAGGTCAAGGTTGACACACTCGACGTCGCTGCCCATCTGGGTGGTGAGCACGTCGCGGTAGAAGGACAGCAGGTCAATCATGGCCCGGTCCAGGACGTCGGTGCGGGCGCGCTTGGCGCGGCGCTTCTGGTCCTCCTCGAGCTGGCGGATCTGGGCGCGCAGGGCCGCCGGGATCTTCCCGTCGCTCTCCAGGCCGAGGGCACGGGTCAGCTCAGCCTTCTCGCGGGCGTCGCGCTCGGTGGTGGCCTCCTTGGCCTCGGACTCTGCGGCATCGACCAGGGAGGCGGCGGCCAGGACGGCGTCGCCGACGCTGCGCAGCGAGACCGGGGCGAGCAGGAGGCGTCGGCGCCGCTCCCAGGCGTCGGCATCGGTGGCCAGGTGCCGGGCGAGTCCGATATGCGACTGGCTGGCCCGGGCGGCCCGGGCGGCCAGCTCGGGATCGGCGCCGTCTCGACGCACGAGGAGCTCGGCGACGGCGTCGGCCGGCGGGATCCGCAGCGTCACCAGGCGGCAGCGGGAGCGGATGGTGGGCAGGACGTCGTCGGCGCTGGGGGTGCACAGCAGCCAGACGGTCTGGGGCGGGGGCTCCTCGATGGACTTGAGCAGGACGTTGGTGGTGCGCTCGGCCATGCGGTCGGCGTCCTCGACGAGGATGACGCGCCAGCGACCGGTCCAGGGCCGGCGCTGGGCCTCACCGATGAGGGTCTTGACCTCGTCCATCGTGATGATGAGCTTCTCGGTGGCCAGGCGCACGACGTCGGGGTGGGAGCCGGCCATGACATCACGGCAGGGCTTGCACTGCCCACAGCCGGGTACGGGGCCGGTGCACTGCAGGGCGGCGGCGAAGGCGCGGGCGGCATTCGAGCGGCCTGATCCGGGCGGGCCGGTCACCAGCCAGGCGTGGGTCATGGCGAGCCCAGCCGGCGGCGTCGCTCCTGAGCCCGCTCCCCCGCCTCGCGCACTGTCCACGCCTCGCGCGGCCTCGGGGGCGACTCCGGCGGCGGCCTGCGCCTCGCGCTGTTCAGCCGCTTCTCGGGCGGCCTGGGCTGCAGCGGTGAAGGCGGCCACAGCGCTCTCCTGACCGACGACGTCCTCCCACACACTCATGAGCGCACCTCCTCGACCGGCTCAGCGGCACTGCGGTGGGCAGCGGCCTCCACGAATGCCTCCAGGCCGAGGAGCACGCCCTGGTGGGCCCCGCCGTGGGCGAGGTGAACGCCATGGCGGCGCACGGCGGTGACAGCGGCCTCAATGACGTCGTCAGCCACCTGGTCGACGGGCCGATCGGCGTCGACGACGACGAAGCGCTCGGGCTCGGCCTCAGCCAGGATGAGGAACTGCTGGCGCAGGGAGGTGCGGAAGGCGTCCCCCTCCTGCTCGAGGCGGTCCTTGGCGCCGCGACCGGTGGTTCGCTGCTCGGCCAGGGCGGGGTCGCCGTCGAGCAGGATGGTCAGGTGCGGCAGGAGGCCCTCGGTGGCCCACAGGGAGAGGTCGCGGACCTCCTGGGGACCGAGCGAGCGGGCTGCCCCCTGGTAGGCGACCGAGGAGTCGAGGTAGCGGTCGGCCAGGACGACGGCTCCGCGCTCGAGGGCGGGCCGCACGCGGGTGGCGATGTGGTGGGCGCGGTCAGCGGCGTACAGGAGGGCCTCGGCGCGCGGCGCGACGTGCCCGCCGTGCAGGAGGAGGTGCCGGATCTCGACGCCGAGCTCCGTGCCGCCCGGCTCGCGGGTGAGGATGTGGTCGACGTCCGCTGCGGCCAGAAGGTCGGCGAGGATGCGGATCTGCGTCGTCTTGCCGACGCCGTCGCCTCCCTCGAAGGAGATGAACAGACCGGGGCCGGGCGTACACGGAACGGGGGCGCCGGGAGCAGCGGGCGGGGCAGCAGTGGTCACGGGCCCAGGGTAACGGTCCATGGGGAAGCCCCCGGAAGCGCCCACCAGTCGCCAGCGGGCGCGCCGGGCGAAGGAACGCCCTCGTGAGACGACGTCGTTACCGGCCACCGCCACTGGCGCTCTGAGGCGATCCCCTCAGTGGTCCTGTCTGAGGTAGATGCGGCGGCCGCCCCACCAGGAAGTGCCCAGCCCCACTGCGGAGAGTGCGGCGATGAGCCCGAGCCCGCCGGCCAGCACCTCCTGCCGGGGCATGGCCGACAGTGCCACCTGCGCGCCGATGCCCGCTAGCCCTCCAACCATAAAGCAGATGGCCATGCCCCACATGGCGAGTACGGGCAGGGATGTGGTCCCGCCATACGCGGCGAGCAGAGGAGGCCCCACCGCGACGAACATCCCGAAGAGGAACAGATACGTGAGGTGCCGGCCCACGGTGTCGTTCGATAACCCACCCACCGCCAGGATCACTGCGGTTCCCCCGAGGAACAGGATCACCCAGGGCGCCGAGCGCGTACTGCCCCAGCCGCATCGCGGTATCCCGTCGCCTTCAGGTGAAGAGCAGCTCCAGGTGCACGACGGCGCGTACCGCCTCCCACCGGGTCAGGGCGCCCGTCCCCCGCACCACCGCGGGAGCACCGGAAGCACGAGCCCCGGATGACTCGACGGCGGCGGGCACAGTGGATACAGCCTGTCCAGTGGTCACGGACATGGTTACAGACTCGGGCATGGTCGGTCTCCTTACGTCTTCTTGCTTCTTCCTCGGCCGGGCCTCAGTGGTCCTGACGCCCGTACCAGCGGAGGGTCACCGCCAGGGAGGAACCCAGGAGGGCGGGGCAGGCCAGGGCGGCCAGTACCGCAGGCGCCGGCTCGCGCAGTACCTCTGCCACGGGCCCGGCCAGCAGCGGGGTGCCGCCGTAGAGGGCGCCGGCCCCCGTCCCCAGGCACAGCCCCCACACCCACAGGGCCCTCTCCGGGGCCAGGCACAGGAACAGGGGCAGTCCGAGGGACACGGACAGGCAGATGACGACCAGGCCGGCCATGAGGCCGCCCCAGTCACCGGTGAGAGCAGCCACCGGCACGCAGACCAGGCAGGAGAGGAACACTAGGGCGAGCTCCTCGACCCAGCGGGCGCCGACCAGCTCGCTGCGCCGCAGCGGCAGCGCTCCATGGAGGCGCCCCATGCGGTGAGCGGCCTCGACGGCACCCTGGGCGTACTGGGCGCACAACCCCAGGGCGACGCTCATCATCACTATCGCCTGCAGACGGCCGGCCAGGACGTCCATGGCGATGAACAGCGCGAACGGCAGCGACAGGAGGAGCAGCGGACCACGATGGCGCAGCACGATGAGGTCGAGTCGCAGCACCGCCCCTACCCTGGCAGGCGCTATCTCGCCGCTGCCGCCCCCGGGGCCGGACGGCCCAGTCAGCACGGTCCCTCCGATGCACCGCCCGATCACCGACACCGCCCCCGTCGACATCCCTATCATCGTGGCGCTCACTGGTCCTGCTCGAGGTAGAGGTGATGGCTCAGCGCCCACAGGCCGATGAAGGTGCCGGCACCCAGGGCCAGAAGCACACCACGGCCCGTCGTCGTCCCCAGAACGAGGTCCTGGACCGGCCCGAAGCTGGGTACCAGCAGGCCCAGCGCCCCCAAGGCGAGAATCGAGATCGTCCAGACGAGCAGGCCGCGCCCACGCCCGAAGTGCAGGAACACAGGGATTCCTAGGGCCTGCCCCCAGATGAGGACGAGGGGAAGGACGAGCAGCCGACCCGGGTGCACGCCCAAGAGGAGGCCCATGGCCGCGTAGAGGACCGAGGCGGCCAGGAGAGGCAGCACCGCGACTGCCCAATAGGAGTTGACGACCTCGGCCCGGGAGACGGGTAGGGAGGCCAGCAGACGGTTGATGCCGGAACGCTCGGCCATCACCCCTGATAGGCCCCCGACCAGGGCAGTCCCCGCGAGGAATCCGCTGACCGGGGCGATATTGCCGGTGACGAGGCTGAAGGAGCCGACAATGAGGAGAAGGCCGAGGAGGGCGCGCAAAGCACCCCGCAGGCCCAGGAGGTGCAGCCGTACCAGGGAGAGCACCCGACCGACCCGCCCTCGTCCGGCTGCCGCGGCTTTCCCCACCGAGCCGGACGGCGCTCCGGTTACCGCCGCCACGGGGTGTTCATGCGGATCCGCGGTCATGAGGTCATTCATGGCCTGCCTCCTTGGCGATGTGCACGGCGAGGTCCTCGATGGTAGGGGCCTCGACGACGATGCGGTTAGCCAGCGCCTCAGCGGCGTCGGCCGGCATCATGGCCTCCCAGCCCAGCGACGTGCTGCGCAGCCCGAGGCTGGCCTGGCACACGGCGTCAGTCAGGTGCTCTGGGGTGCCACGCACGAGTCGGAAGGAGCCGATGATCTCCTCGGCAGTGCCATTGGCCACGACCCTGCCCCGGCTGGGGATGACCAGGTAGTCGGCCAGCCGATCGAGGTCGGAGGTGATGTGGGTGGAGAACAGGATGGTGCGGCCCTCCTCCACCATGAACTGGGCGAGCATATCCACCATCTCGGCGCGGGCCAGGGGGTCCAGTCCACCTGTGGGCTCGTCGAGGATGAGCAGCTCAGGGTCATGGGCCACAGCCACCGCCATCTGCAGGCGCATGCCCATGCCCCGGCTGAGCTCCTTGACCTTCTTGGTGGGGACGAGGCCAGCGGCCTGGAGCTCGGAGTCGTAGCGCTCCTGGGACCAGGTGGGGTAAAAGCGTCCGATGCCGCGGCCCAGGTCCTTCAGGCGCCATTCGGGGTTGTAGGGCGGGGCATCGAAGACGACGCCGATACGCTCATGGCCCACAGTGGTGGCCGAGCCAGAATCGGGGTGGATCATGCCCAGGGCGGCCTTGATGGTGGTGGTCTTCCCCGAGCCGTTGG
>ERZ772766.956-NODE-956-length-16207-cov-3.167719_pt1 | contig 16207 bp, 9 predicted proteins | sample MGYA00511379_ERZ772766 | MGnify/ENA primary metagenome ERZ772766 (study PRJEB29015, sample SAMEA2737895) | human oral metagenome | biome: human oral; feature: human-associated habitat; material: dental | place: China | collected 2116 ...
ACTTTCCATACTCTCGTCAAAGCGAAGGGACCTATAGAAAAACGCGTAGAAAGACTTACCGGTATTACCTCTGATATGCTTGAAGGACAGCCTCCTATCGGCGATGTACTGCCGATATTTATGACGTTTATTGAAGGAATCCCGCTTGTGGGGCACGGGCTTGATTCCGACCTGGTTGTCATTGACAGAAATCTGAAAGCTGTCGGTAAACCTCTTGTTACCAATGACTATATCGATACCCACAGCCTTGCGAAACTCCTTCTTCCGGAAAGGGAAGGAGAACATAGGAAATATTCCGTTAAAGCCCTTGTAGAATATTATGAACTGCCCTGCAGTACTTTCCATCGTGCCATGGACGACTGTATGGCAGAGAAAATGCTTTTTGAAAGACTTTTGGCGGAATGGAAATAGAAAGATAAACATTTGAGGACACGCACATCAGCTGTCCTTTTTTATTGTGTACAATTTCATTAGAATGTTCATTAACTTACTTTTGTGAAACTTTAACTATTGAAGAAAAAAGAAGAATAAAAGTATGATATATCGTAAAGGATAAATTAAACTTGGAGAAAATGATGTATCGGTATAAAGTAAAACATAATCCTTTCCGCCGGCTCAAGATGGCTTTTAAATCAAGAAAACGGACAAGGGGGAATATTTTTTTAGGGGTCGTTACCACTATACTGGCTTCTCTTTCCTTTACTGCCATGTCCGCCTGTGCAAAAGCATTAGCACCTATTTCTTCCGAAGAAATGACTTTTTTTCGCGGGCTTGTGGGGCTTATTTTCATTCCGCTCCTCACGCTCCAGACCAAAGAGCCGTTTTTTACAGGGAAATATAAATTTATGCTTTCTCTTCGAGGGTTCTTCGGCAGTGCGGCTTTGCTTTTTTACTTCCTTTCCATCGAGGGGATGACCTTGGGAGATTCGCAGATCCTTTCACAGTTGGCGGCCTTTTTCATGTGTATTCTTTCACCGATCTTTCTGAAAGAAAAACTGCCTAAAGAAGCTATTCCGGGACTTGTTGTTATCGCGCTCGGCACCCTTTGTGTCGTGCAGATATGGAATTTTGATTCGTTCAATGTATATGCCCTTTTCGGTATCGGGGGCGGCTTTTTTTCTGCGGCCGCATACATCGTCATTTCCATGCTTGCCGAACGGGATTTTAAATCAAATACGGAAATTGTTTTCTATTTCCAGATTTTCAGTATCGCCGTAGGGGCGGCTCTTATGAAAGGCAGTTTCACCATGCCGGAAGGAATTCAATGGGTGTGGCTTATCGGACTGGGACTCTTTGCTCTCTCGGCACAGATGTTTATGACCTGGGCTTTCCAGCATGTGAATTCTCTCATCGTTTCTTTCCTTATGTACAGTGAAATCCTTTTCCATGTTCTTTTCGGCTGGTACTTCTGGGATGAAATACTTACCTGGGCATCCTGGCTCGGCGGCACTCTTATTGTCCTCGGATCTATCATGCTTATGGTATTCAAACCGAAAAGCATTGACAATGACACCCATCACCACGAAGACAGGATTTCCAAGCAGAAACGGAAAGAGGAAAGACCTGCTGAAAACATTGCCCTTGACACGGAAAGATCGATATAGCGGCAGAAATTGATATTTCAGACAAGCTTTATTATGCGAAGCCGATAAAAGAATAAACAGCAAAAAAGACTTTTCCTGTTATGGGGAGAAGTCTTTTAAAGCGATTATAAGGGAAATAATATTCTTGCCATATAGATGACGCCGGTCATGGTGATACAAGACAGGAAAGTCGTCATCATGACGATTTCCGTGGCGAAGTTTTCATGATTATGGAATTCCACGGCGTAAAGGACGGAATTGACAGGAGACGGCACGGCGGACATGATGAGAATCGTCTGTGAAGCGACTTGTGAAAAAGGACAGCCCGCGAGAGCCCAGAGCCGGATGAGGAACCATGCACAGAAAGGACCGATAAGGAGCCGGACAAAGCAGGCAAGCCAGGCGTCAGGATCACTGAAAGAAATTTTCGAGCGGTGGATCTGCATGCCGAGTGCCATCATGACGACAGCCACAAGAGCGGCTGCACAGTTTTGAAGGATGGGCCATATGAATGTGCCTGACAGGTCGATGCCAATGGATTTTACAGCAAATGCCGCCGTGAGCGTGTAAATAACAGGCATGTGGAGGACGACACAGAGCGCGTCATGGGGGGAAAGGCTTCCCTTTCCTGCCTGATAAAGACCGAGGGTATTCAGAAACATATTCATCTGTACCAGGACGAGCGTGCTTACGGCTGCGACTTCCGCCAGATAAGGCGTCCCGCTTTCCGTGACATAAGGAGCGTTGGAGAAGACAAGGGCAATCAGGGCGATACCGATATTTCCCGCATTGGAAAACATGGTGCCGTTTTTAAAAGCTTCCCGCTTTCCGGCATCCCAGTTTCTTGCTTTGGCAATAAGCGTCCCGATGACGCCGAGCATAGCCATGAGGACAAGGGAAATAATGAAAACGTGGAAGAGAGAAAAATCAATCTTTGCCACATAAATGCTGTAAAAAATGAAGCAGGGAAGAATGATGTAAAAGGTCAGTTTGGTCAGAGAATTGACGTCGAGCCGGAAACGCCTGTCCATGAAGTAGCCGATGGCTACAAAGATTAGAAGGGGCAGGATATTGTCGGTGATGATTTGCAGAAATGCCATATTAAACTCCTGCAGGAAATAAATACTGTGCCAGCCGGATAGCGCATGTGAGCGTTACAAGGCCGAAAGCAGAGCTGTACAGGATGGATTTGGCCACTCTGTGGGGACAGCAGTTGTAATCGACGGCAAAAAGGATAAGCGAAAAAGAAGAGGGGACAGCAGCATAAATGAAGAAAACCTGTGCCGTTACAGGGGTAAAAACGCCGGCCAACATAATGATGGCAAAGGCAATCAGCGGAGACAGGAAGAGTTTATTTATCGATGTGCCGATGGTAAATAAATCCGGTCTGCCGATAGGCGTACGGTGAAGCTGCGCGCCGGCGGTAATCGTCGTGAGAATGATGAAAGCGCCTGTGAAATGGGAAAGCACAGGCCACAGAAAGGTTTGTTCCAAAGCGATTCCGCCCATGCGGACGGCTGCTGCTGCGAAAATCGCGTAAACAGCGGGCATGGAAATAATAAATTTTACAGTACTGGACAGAGAATTTCCTTTCGCTCCCAGAAGCGAGGCACCAACCGTATTGATGGCGATATTCATCAAGATCAGGAGAAGGACGATTGCGCCGCGGGCCTCATCAAGGTATGGTACAGCTCCGTCTGATGCATATGGCGGATGGGAAAATATCATGAGGATGAGGGCGATGCCGATCTGCCCCGCATTGGAGAGTGTAGAAAGAGCACGGAATGTGTTTTTCTCATCACCCGTAAATCCAAGTGCCTTTGCGATGAGATAGGCTGCCGCGCTGTCGGCGAGGAGGAGCGCGATGCCGGCTGGAAGAAGAATTGCTGTCGCCGCATCGGGACGGTACAAATACATGCTGTAAAAAATAAAGGCAGGGAGAACTACCCGGGTCACCAGCTTGGCGTAAGTATTCAGATCCAGCTTGAATTTGGAATCCATAAACCAGCCTGCAGCAAGAAATACGATAAGCGGCAGAATGTCATTCCATAAAATTTGGAGAAATATCATAACGGTCACTTTCCCTAAAATATATTATCTATAAGACATAGTATACAACGGATGAGCGGCAAGATACAGATGAGCAGTTATATTTGTTTCAAAAAGCAGAAAGTTCTTTATGGAAAATGGGCCGCCGCCCGGTTTCATTGACAAGGGCAGTGTGTTCCGCTAAAATAAAAACGTTATGGAAGGGTGTCCGAGCGGTTGAAGGAGGCGGTCTTGAAAACCGTTAACTTCGTGAGAGGTTCATGGGTTCGAATCCCATCCCTTCCGCCATATATGCTCGCCGCAGTTTTCCGCTGCGGTGCTTTTTTTCTGAAAAGAGGTTTCTCTTGGTTATTTTTGGACGCCAAATCAATATGATGAGACAAATCCGCCGCGCTGCCGGTCTGACTATCGGCGCGATGATTTATTCAGCGGGGCTGAATCTGTTTCTTGTACCGAACAACATCATTGACGGCGGTGTGACCGGTATGTCTTTGCTTCTTTCCGAGCTGGCAGGGATTCCCTTCAGAGTACTTATCGTATTGCTGAATATCCCATTCTTTATTCTTGGCTACAAACAGCTTGGCCTGCGCCTGGCGGTGTCTTCCATGTTTGCCATCATCGTGCTTTCCTTCTGGAGCCATATCTTTGAGCAAATGGAACCGGTAACGACAGATCCGTTTTTATCTACCATTTTCGGCGGGATCATCATCGGTCTGGGTATAGGACTTGTCATTAAAAACGGGGGATCCCTCGACGGGACAGAAATTGTTGCTATTTATCTGGACAGTCGTTCCGCTTTTTCCGTAGGCGAGATTATTTTATTCTTCAATTTCTTCATTTTGGGAAGCGCCGGTTTTGTTTTTACATGGAACAGCGCCATGTATTCCCTTATTGCTTACTTTATCTGTTCCCGCATGATGGATGCCGTTTCCACGGGGCTTGATTCGTCAAAAGGCGTATTCATTATTACCACAAAGTACGACGAAGTCGCCTCGGCCATCGTAAACGATATGCATCACTCTGTCACCCGCCTTCATGGACAGGGAGGATTTCTGAAAGATGACAAAGACATTCTCTATGTGGTGATTTCAAGACTGGAAGTGACAAAGATGAAAGGCGTTGTAAAAGGCATCGACAGCGCGGCTTTCCTTTCCGTTTTTGATGTGCAGGAGGTCCAGGGCGGACGTGTGGGGAAAGGCTGGAAGCGGGAAGAAGACAGAAGCCCGTGCTGAGTTATGCAGAGGTGTTTGATTACTATAGAATTTGATGCATGCAGGAATAGAAAACTCTCTTGACATACAGTCGTGTAATCCATATAATAAATAAGTCAGTCAGCGGCTGATATAAAAGCGGATTGAAAACCGCCATAAAGAGATGGAGAGGTGTCCGAGCGGTTTAAGGTGCATGATTGGAAATCATGTTGCCGGCGAATACCGGCACGGGGGTTCGAATCCCCCTCTCTCCGCCACGAAGTCAGAGCCTGTCAAGTAAGACGGGCTTTTTTATTGAAAAAAATGGAATATTTAAAGATGTAAAAAGTTGTTTTTGCCCCCACTTTGACGACACTTTGTTCCGGTGCGCAAGAAAATTTGATTGTATGGGCTTTTTATTGAAATATGGCAATATATTATTTATCCTGCAGACGATTTTAATATTGATTTCGTATAAGGCAGCAAAGAAAACATTTACAATGCCTTCCCTGTAAACTATAATTAAAAATGAGAAAAACATTTGAAATATTACTTTGGGAGAGCAGTCATATGCGGGGGAAAATCGTAACAGCCTTTATTTTTTTAACCATGATGACGGGAGCGGTATCAGCTGCTCCCGTTTTAGATTACACAGGAGAGGAGCGGCTGGAAGAAGCGCGGCAGAGAGAAGAAGAGCGGCAGGAACGGCTGCATGCGCCCCGCGTAGAAAACATTGAGAACGGCCTGAATGAAAAAGAAAAGGCAGACGCCGTTCTTGGGCCCGTATTTAAAATAGACGAAATTATTTTATCGGGGCAGGAAGAAAAGTTCGGCTGGCTGCAGGACATCATACACCCCCATATTCACACGGAGATGGGGATTTCATCTGTCAACAGGCTCGTCAAAGAACTGAATGCTAAACTGTTGGACAAAGGATATGTGACCAGCCGCGTCGTGATCCCTGAGCAGAACATGAAAAGCGGGAAACTTTTTCTTCAACTTCATATCGGACGGCTGCATAAAATCATCTACAGCAAAGACAGCGCCGTCATCCCATGGAAAAACGCATTTCCCATCAAAGAAGGAGACATCCTGAACATCCGCCGCCTGGAGCAGGGGCTGGAACAAATGAAACGCGTCAGCTCCCTGGACGTATCCATGAAACTCCTCCCTGCCGAAGAAGCGGACATGACAGACGTGGAACTCTCCATAACCAAGGGGAAACAAATAAAGGGAAGCCTTTCCGTGGACGACTCCGGACTGGAAGACACAGGAAGCATCCAGTGGAATGCCGCCCTGGGAATAGACCGGCTCTTCAATGCCAATGACCTCTTCCGTATCAGCGGAAATACAGACGGCTCCCGGGAGGGATACGAAAAAGGAACCAGAGGACAGGGCATTTCCTACTCCATCCCCAGAGGCTGGGACACCTTCACCCTGCGGCACAACTGCTACCGATACCACCGGACCGTAGAGTCCCGGCCCTATGACTTCATCAGCAGCGGGAAAACCCGCATCACCGAATTCACCTTCAGCCATGTCATGGGACGCACCAAAAACGAAAAATACGGCTGGGACATAAGCCTCACCAAAAGAAACGCCCACTACTTCATCAACGATATGGAAATCCCCGTACAGGCCATGGACACCACGGCCATGGAAATAGGCCTCTTTGACCGCGTCTATACAGGAAGCGGCACACTGTACACCCGCCTCGGATATAAAATGGGGACAGGATGGTTCGGCGCGAAACCTGATACAGACAATCCGGCGAGTCCCAAAACCCATTATAAAATGTGGCTTCTCGACATAGACTGGCAGAAACCCCTTACCCTGGGACACCGGCCGGCATCCTTCACCACATCCCTTCACGGGCAGTGGACGACAGGCGGCATGCGGCTCTACAGCACAGACATGGTGAGCATCGGGAACAGGTACACCGTCAGGGGCTTCGATGGAGAATACACCCTCATGGGAGAAAACGGATGGTACCTCCGAAACGAACTGTCATCCTCTCTTCCGCGCCTCCACAGCAGCGTATATGCAGGACTTGATATGGGAGCCGTATACGGCGTATCCACAGAGATCCTGACAGGAAGAACCATCGCGGGCATGGCGCTGGGAATGAGAGGAACCTTTCCCTCAGGACTCTTCTACGACACCTTTATCAGCAGAGCGTTATACAAGCCTGATGGCTTCCATACGAAAACATGGGCCGGCGGATTCACGCTGGGATGTCAATTTTAAATGAAATCGGTCAAATTTTAATCAAAACGACAAGAGGTTATGACAAATGAAAACAAGCACAAGCAAACGACTCAGATGGAATGTAGCCATATGGCTGGCAGCGGGACTGTTTATGACAAGCGCCTCCGGCATGGCGTCGGGCCCCATCATGCCCGATCCGAAAGCGGAAGCCCGCCATCAGCCGCAAATAGAAGAAACAGCAAACGGCATACCCCTTGTCAATATAACAGCCCCCTCCTCCGGCGGCGTATCCCGGAACGAATACGAAACCTTCAACGTGCCGGACAAAGGCGCCATCCTGAACAACTCCTACACCCTCTCCAAAACCGAACTGGCAGGATACGTACAGGGGAACAATAACATGGCAGAAAGACCGGCCAAAATCATCGTAAACGAAGTCACCGGCGCGGGCCCCACATCCATGGACGGATTTCTGGAAGTGGCAGGAAACAGGGCAGACGTCGTCATTGCCAACCCGAACGGCATCACCGTAAACGGAGGCGGATTCATCAATACAGGCAAAGCCTTCCTCACCACAGGGAAACCCGTCTATGACGGAGAAGACCATTTGCAGCGCTTCGACATCACAGGAGGAGACATCCTCATCGAAGGGAAAGGCCTTGGCGGAAAAGAAACAGAAAGCCTTGCCATCCTTTCCCGCGCCGTGAAAATCAACGCAGGCATCTGGGCCAAAGACCTCCACATCACCACCGGGGCCAACAGCATAGACGCCAAGACACTTGAAGCATCCGCCATAGAAGGAAAAGGAGAACGCCCCGCCTTCGCCCTCGACACCGCCGCCATAGGAGGCATGTACGCCGGACGGATCACCTTAGTAGGGACAGAAAAAGGACTGGGTGTCAATAACAGCGGCACATGGAGTGCCGAAGACAACCTCACCCTTGACTGGAACGGCGACCTGAAAAACAGCGGCACCATCTACAGCAAAGGAAATACAGACCTCCGCGCAAACTGCCTGGGAAACGACAAAACCATCGCTGCGGGGAAAGACATCACCGCTTCAGCAGATGGACATGTAACAAATACAGGGACCATGGGAGCCGGTATCAATGAAATTGGAAAACTGACAGAGACCGGTACATTGGAAATCCAATCGAGGAGGGTAGACAACAGGCAGGGAAACCTGCTGGCAGGAAACCGGTTAGGTATTTCTTCCGGCAGCCTTTCCAATGTAAAAGGACAGATTTCCGGATATGGAACCTTTCATACAGCAGCAGAGGAAATAGATAATACAGACGGAAAGATATCTTTCATCGGCGACATATCCGTAAAAGCAAAAGATATAGCCAATGACAGAGGGCGCCTTACGACTGAAAGCAGTTTGTTCCTCAGAGGAAATACCGTCACTAATGGAAAAGGAACTATCATAGCCGGCGGGGATGCGTCTTTGTATGGAACGTCCCTTAACAATACAGAAGGAAACATCATTACCGGAAAAGACATGGAGCTGGTCTTGCCTTGGATAAGAAACAGGGAAGGAACTCTTTCCGCCAAAGGCAGCATGAAGATGGCAGCGGAGAAGGAACTGGACAATGAAACAGGCAGACTCCTTTCTGACGGGGATATGGATATCTCCGTGTCTGTTTTAAGTAATAAGAACGGTACGGCATCATCAGGAAAGAATATCACGATCAAAGGAACCCGTCTGGATAATGCGGGAGGAACCCTGTCCGCCCGGGATGGAATCACACTTCATGCCGACCGATCCGTCAACAATGCAAAAGGGAAGATACAGAGCAGCGGAGACATTTCCCTTTCAGCCGCGGTGCTGGATAATCGGGAAGGAAAAATCGTAAGCGGACAGAATCTTGCGGTAAAAACAAAAGAAGACCTGCTCCTTCAGGGGAAAGCGGCAGGCGGAAATAACGTCACCTTTGTGACAGAGGGAAACTTACAGAATCGGACCGATGTGACCGCAGGGAACGTACTGCACCTTTCCGGGAAAACAGTTGGCAATGCCAAAGATACATCCCTCTCGGGAAAACATATTTCTATAGAAGCCGGGCAGGTAGAAAACCGGGGGCTGGTGCAGGCGTCGGATACTGTATCCATAGAAGCCGGAACTCTCGACAATATAGGAACAGGAAAAATATACGGGGATACCATCCGTCTTTCCGCCGCTGCCCTGCATAACCATGTGGACGCAGATAAAGAAAGGGCACTGGAAAAAGCACAGAAACAAGCGGAAGCGGCGAAGCGGGACATGGAAAAAGCCATGGAAGACTTAGCTGCCGTCCAAGGTACAGACCCTCAAGGGAATTCTCCGGAAGCGGAAGCGGCAGAATCCGTCTATCTGGCGAAAAAAGAAGCTTTCATGGCACTGCAAAAAGCAGCCACAGACATATATGAAGAAATCCATGGGATGCCTGCCGGAACGGCAGCTGCACGCAAAGAACTGGACATCAGGGCTGACCGTATAGACAACAGAACCGGCGCCATGCTGTACAGCGGAGGTACCCTGTCCATACAGGGGAAAAGCAGAGTAAAGACGGAAACCGTGGATAACTGGGGCGGCACTGTCGCCTCACGGGGAGACATGTCTATACGGGCCGATCATCTGGCAAATAGAAATGCCAACCTAACTTTTGGCATGGAAGAAAGCGGATGGGAACAGGCAGAACCTGACCGTGTCAGATTTAACGCGGGCGGACAGACCTACAACGTACTGCGGAGCCGGCTTTCTCCCTGGGAAATCGGGCAGGAAGGGAACCGCACAGGTCCGGGTGCTTTGGATATCCATTACATCGTTCATCCCGAACTATATGGAAAAGAACAGGAACTGCCCCTTGTAAAATACAGGAAAGGATTTGGCTGGCGGAGGCATTATACCACCTGGGACAGCCCCGACTGGCAGCTGCCCGGCGTTAAGACACTGGGAATCACACCGCCTTCCGCACCCCCGCCCGAAGGGACACCTGCTTATGATGCGTGGCAGGCAGAGTATGATGCCAAACTCCGGGAACTGGAAGAAAAAATACCGGCTTACAATGACCGTGTCCATGAAGCGAACCGGAGAATAGAATTTGAAGACTATTACCTGTATGTCTCAAAGAAGAAAACCATCGCCCCGACCCTTCTTTCCACTGCACCAGGAACCATACAATCCGGCGGGGATCTGCTGCTGGATACCGACACCTTAAACAAAGACAGTGCCATACAGGCGGGAGGCACATTAAAGGCTGCCGCCGGGAATCTGTCCAATATAAGCACGGCAGTGAAATCGGAAACACTCCGCTGGAATACGGTGACCTTCAGCGAAGTCGTCCGTGTGGCGATGGGGTCCAAACACAGCCGGCACAACCATCCACAAGATGAGTATGAAGCGCCGGCGCTTTCGGATGCCCATTTGCCGACCGTCATTGCGAAAGACCATGCCTCGCCTGCCATCAGCGCCGTTACCGCCCCCTCCATGAAAGACCTTACGGTAAAGGCCGATGCAGGACATACGCAGACCCTTACAGGACAGATCAGCAGAAACATACCCAATACATCCATTTATAAAATCAATAAAGAAACCACGGCCACATACCTTATTGAAACAGACCCCGCCTTTACCGACAGAAAGAAATTCCTGTCCTCCGACTACATGTACGAACAGATGAAATGGGATCCGGACAAAACCATGAAGCGGCTGGGAGACGGCTTCTATGAACAGGAACTTGTCAGACAGCAGATTATGGAACTTAAAGGAACAAGATACCTTCCCGGCTATACCGGAGACGAAGAAGAGTATAAAGCACTGATGGAAAGCGGTGCGGCCTTTGCCCGGAAATATGATTTGAAACCGGGCATCGAACTGACAAAGGAGCAGATGGCGGCCCTTACAGGAGACATCGTCTGGCTCGTCAGGGAGAAAGTCGTCCTGCCCGGAGGGAAAACAGAAGACGTCCTCGTCCCGCGGGTATACCTCAAAGCGGGAAGCAGGAAAGAACTGCGCCCTGACGGATCCCTTATTTCCGCCTCCCGTATCGTGATGGATCTGAAACAGGATCTGGAAAACAGCGGCACCATGCAGGGCAAAGATGGTATTTCCATCAAGGCGGGAACCATAAACGGCCATGGAAACTTTACAGGCGGGCATATCGCTCTGGACACACAGAAAGACATGGCGCTTCACGGCATCCTTGCAGCGGAAAAAAGCGTCAAGCTGGCAAGCGGGGGAAATATGGATATCTCCTCGGAAACCTACCGCACAGCAGATAAAAACGGATCCTACCGTATCGGCATGGCAAAAACAGCAGGCATCGCCGTCAAAGACAAAGAAGGCCTGCTCCTCCTGTCTGCCAAAAATGACCTGTCCCTCTCCGGCGCGGAACTGGAACAGCTGGGCGAAAAAGGCGCTTCCCTCCTGCAGGCTGGACGTGACGTCCGCATAGGTGTCGTGCATACAGACAACTATGCCCAGGGCATTACAGACAGCGACAACTACCTGAAAGACCGTACCGTAAAAGACGAAGGGACAGTCCTTGTTGGGAAAGGAAATGTGCAGATCGGGGCAGGCCGTGACATCACGGCAAAAGCTGCCTACGCGGAAAGCAAAGACGGGAGCATCCGCATGTCCGCAGGAAGAGATATCGCCCTCACCGCGGGAGAAGAAAGCAGCCGCCACGAACTGGGACTCAAGTACAAAGAAAGCGGCGTCCTCTCCGGAAGGCAGACTACGATGAAAGAAGACACCGCCATAGAGAAACCGGAAGGCAGCCTCATCTCCGGAAAAGAAGTGCAGCTGGCAGCGGGGAGGAACATAGCGCTCCAGGCCTCTGCCGCAGCCGGAGAGAACGACGTCACCCTCACCGCCGGAAATGATATCACCGTAGACAGCGCCGTGCAGAAAACACGAAACATGGACTACAGGCAAGTAAAGAAAAGAGGCCTCATAGGAAGCGGATTAGGCTTCACCATCGGGAGCGAAAAGAAAAAAGACAGCTATGACACCGAAGAAACTATGCAGAGAGGAAGCACCGTGGGGAGTGTCAAAGGAAACGTCACCATCCATGCCGGACAGACGGCATCCGTCAGCGCATCTGACATCATCGCAGGGAAAGACACCCTCATCACAGGAAGAAACGTAGACATCGAAAGCAAAGACAATATCTACAGAGGAAAAGAAGAACACGAATACAAAAAGAGCGGCCTTACCGTATCCTTAGGCGGAGCCGTAATCACTGCGAAAGACAATATCATCCGGCCGATAAAGAACGCCGGGCAGGCGCATGACGGACTGCTTGGGAAACTCTATGCCGCCGATGCGGGGTTCAACCTGCATGATGCGGTAAAGACATATAAAAACATAGGAGACGTGAAAAAGGGAATTACTCTTGACGTCAGCCTCGGAACCCAATCCGCCAAATCCGACAGCCGGTACCAGGGAACAGAAGCCAAAGAAAGCAGAATTGTTTCTAAAGGAAATGTGCGCATAAAGAGTGATGAAAACATCGCCGTAAAAGGCTCACAGATAACAGGCGAAAACGTGACCCTGCAGGCCGGGAAAGACATCCACCTTACCGCCGCAGAAAACAGGAAGACAGCAGAAGGGAACAGCAGGAGCAAAGGCGCAAGAATTACCGCATCCTTTGGTATAGGCGGACTCCAAAATGTAGGCATCAGCGCGGGAAAATCCAAAGGGAATATGGAAGAAGAGATAATAACCCATACAGGAAGCGCCGTCACCGCCAAAAATACTCTGACCATGGAAAGCGGGAAAGATATAGACATTAAAGGAAGCAAAGCAGGTGGAAAGAAAGTAGAAATAAAAACAGGAAACAACCTCTCCATAGAAAGCTTGCAGGACAGCCATACCTACCACAGCCGGGACAAAGAAAGCGGAATCCATCTGCAAAGAGATATTACCGCCCGTCCGGATACAGGGAAAAAGAAAATGGACGATCCCTACTTCTCCATTGGGAAAAAGACAGACACCACAGACTCCACCTATATCAGCGTCACAAAACAGGCCGGTATCTATGCAGGAAAAGAAGGATATGACATCCAAGTCAAAAACAACACCCACCTCAAAGGAGCCGTCATAGATAGCCAGGCAGAAAAAGAAAAGAACCGGATCACCACCGGTACTTTGACATGGGAAAACATAGAGAACAAAGCAGAATACAAAACAGGAGGGCATGGGATATCCTACAACGGGAAAATAGGAAGAGGAGACAAGAACGATTCCTTAGACTCCCGGATAAATAACCGCTATGGAAAAGACGCCATAACAGGACAAAGAAACGGAATAAACAAAATCACCCCAACCATCTACGGCTCAAAAATCCCGTTAAACGAAAGAGGACTCCTGAATACCCCCATACCGTCCGTCAAAGGAAAAGCAGGAACAACTACGAGATCAGCCGTATCCAAAGGAACCATAACCATCACGGACAAAGAAAACCAGAAACAGGATATATCCCAATTAAACAGGAACACAGAAGACAGCCTGAACAAACTCAAAGAAATCTTCGACAAAACAAAAGTAGAAGAAAGAAAACGACTATTGGAAGAACTGGGGATAGTGGGGAACCGGGCCATCCATGAGATAGCCTCCCACAATGGATGGAAAGACGGCTCCGCCGAAAAGGCAGCCCTCCATGGAATGCTGGGAGCCATCACCGGAGCTAAGAGCGGAGGAAGCGCCCTAAGCGGCCTGATAGCAGGAGGAGCCAACGAATATGCCATAGAATACCTGAAAAAGACCAAAGGGAAAGACTGGATAAACAAGCATCCCGATACCGTACAGAACATCTCCGCCGCCTTTGGCGGAATACTGTCCAAGATGACAGGAGGGAGCGGACATACAGGCGCCTACATCTCCCAGATGGGGACGAAGTGGAATGAATTGGATGAAGAAATGGAAGCCCGTGAAGCAGTAAAGGAAATTATAGAAAAAGAAGTGTGGAATCAAATTGAAAATTCAAAAGAAAGTACAGCAAAAGAAGTCATGCGCAAAGCATATTATTTGGTAGATAAAGGAATTATAGATCCGACTAATATGATTGGAGATTATGTTTCTACTCAGCTTTCTTTGGGTGAAGGGTTAAAAGCTGGTGCCGTTGGATGTATTGTTGATAAAGAGGGTAATGTGTATGCAACACTTGCTTTTGCGCCGGGTGGAACCGTAGGGGTACCTCTCGTGACTGGATATGGATTTCTCAGTGACAAGAGTGATGGTTATATAAATTCTATTAGTGGACTTAGTGGTAGTTTTTCCGCAATAGGTGGATTTGGGGGAACTGTCGGAGTTTCTGGTGCTAGTATTATTGGTGAGATTAATGCAAGTGGATCCGTAGGTGTTTCGTTATCATTTGCATATACCTGGTATGTAGGAAATATTTACCAATGAGGTAATAATGATGAATATAAAACAAATAAAATCGGTATTAATAAAAATATGGGCTATAGTTTTTCTTGTTTTATTTAGTACATGGCTTATTGGAGGTTGTATATACAATAGTATAGGAAAGGAAAGTATACAGGAAGATATACAACAGTTAAAACAAGAGTTATATTCCATAAAGCCTGTACAAAACTATTTTGTCAAAAATGTGGCATTGGCAAATAGAAGGGCTATTATTGCAAAATCTTTGCGAGCTGATATTTTGCCAATTACTACCGAATATACATCGGAGCTTACTTTGTATGAATTTGAAAGATATTTTATTAGGAATGGATGGGATATAGTAGAATATCGAAAAAGACCTTCCTTACATATAAAAGCCAGTAATGAAAAATATGTAGTAACGTTGGATTTGATTTCCTCGATGAATGATGAGTGGAGAATACAAATTGGATATAATAATTTTTTTGAAAAATATAATTTATGATTGTGATGAAATATTTGCATATATGCGGCAAGAGATGTAGCCGCTCCCGTAAAAAGAGCCGGAGAAGTGGGAGACGGCCGGCTGAAAGCCCTGTATGCCCTGCAGGCAGGAATGAACGCAAGAGAAATACAGAAAACCGGAAAACAGACAAAGTCATTAACAAGAACAACGCCGTAGGGATGAATATCAGCCTGGGCAGCACCGGATGGAAAGACCATGCGGAAACCATTACCGAAGAAACAAAAGGAAGCCGGATCACCGCAGGAAGGACAGCCGCCGTCATCGCCAAAGAAGACATGACAGTCAAAGGCAGCACAGTCAACGCCCAAGACATCTACCTCAAAGCAGGAAACAACATCCATATCCTCTCCTCCGAAAACAAAAGCACAACCATAGAAGACTACAAAGCAAAAAAGAGTAGTGGATCGTGCAGACGCTATGCAAAGTGAAATAAAAGAGGGAAGTATTATAGTGGATTGAGGTCAAAGATGGAAAATGTATGGAAAGAGCTTTTAGCGTATGTGAAGAAGAAAACAGTAGAGAAAAAGGTTTTGGAATATGTAGAGAAGGACATTTTATTGAAAAATGTTTTAAAATGTATTCCACGACTTGCAATGAGTTTTATAGTAATCGGTTTTATAGCAGAAGTATGTGCTTCCGGAATTGAATATTTTTCCAGGCCTGTAAGGCAGGATCTGTATGAGCATATTCCGGATATTTATATTTACGGAACGGATACCCTTCTATGCGATGAACTTACCATTAATGCCAGAACATCTGACAGAGCGTTTAGTTCACGGTCATTTATTCTTACAGCCAAAGGAAATGTCATAAAAGAGTATTATACGGAGCAGCTGCTGCAGAAGGGCTGGATAAAAGGAAAGAATGCGAAGGGAGAAGATTTTCATATCCGTACTGAGCGTTATGATGAATTTCGTTTTTATAAAGATGGATATACATTAGATGTGTTTTTTGATATCCCATTGGATCAGGATCCGGATAAACTAATCTGGTGGGACACAAGAAGGCGATATTTGATCACAATGGCTAAGACTGAGTTTTATTGAGGTTTAAGGTAAAAAAATGGAAAACAGATAAAGCCATTAATAAGAACAGCTGCATTCTGACAACGCCTTTTTATTTTTGGTAAAGAAAGGCGAGTAATGAAAAATAAAGGTAAAAGCTGTTATGTAATTGAATTATGTTGTCGGTGAATACCGGCATGGGGGTTCGAATCCCCTTCTCTTCGCCACGAAGTCAGAGCCTGTCAAGTAAGACGGGCTTTTTTATTTATATCGAA
>ERZ772766.957-NODE-957-length-16203-cov-4.400917_pt1 | contig 16203 bp, 18 predicted proteins | sample MGYA00511379_ERZ772766 | MGnify/ENA primary metagenome ERZ772766 (study PRJEB29015, sample SAMEA2737895) | human oral metagenome | biome: human oral; feature: human-associated habitat; material: dental | place: China | collected 2116 ...
ACGGGCAGGAGGACATCGCTCCGAGCCAAGGGCTGAATGAGGCGCGGATCGAGCGTGCAGAGCTGCGTCACGAAGCAGGGGACGTAGATGTTTCGCTCGGTCGGCTGGAGGAGCGCATCGGTCTTACGGGGTATTTCTTCGGGAAGGACTACGACGGGGCGCGCGCCGTCTGGACGAGCGATCGTACGCAGGTGCGTGCAGGCGTTGGCGATTTCTCGCATACGACGGGCATCACGGATACGGCGTATACGAAGCTCTCGCCGATGGCGTTCCTGCGAAGCGCGACGAAGGACGAGCTGCTTGGGTGGATATTTGAAGATTCGGAGGGGAATACGGTAGCCGACCGCATCACTCTGCCGAATCTGGACAAGATGAACTATCATCAGAAGTTCCTCGACGCCCAGCAGCGGGACAAAGCGGCGGGCGGCGGCAGTGTCGCGCATCGCATGAAGGTCCTGCGTGAGTTCTATACGATGCTGAAGGAAATCGATCCTTCCGTTACAGAAGAGGAACACCGATTTAGACTGGAGTCGGGGCTTTCCCGAAGTACCAGCAGCAGAATGAGCGTCGCGATGGATAAGTTCGATCCGACCAAGGAGCTCGATAGCTATTTTAGCAGTGCAGAATACCTCAATACGATAAAGAAGGCGATGCAGGAGAATGGCGGCGTTCTCTATTTGCGGGACGGCAGCCATACGCCCATTCATGAGGCGGATCTTACGCCGGAGAATTTCCGCCGCTGGTTCGCCGACTATGGTCTGAGCAACGGCGATCCGAATAATTTGTCAAAACCCGGCGGGTATAGCACGACAATCGGGTATATGCTCTTCCATTTATCAAGCACGTGGGATCCGGACGGCGTATCGTATCTGCCGCTCTCGAGGGGGCCGAAGGTGATTCCTGTCCCCGACGGACAGCTCCTCATGCGCGATACGACGCCTGCCGTCAAGACGGCGGGATATGTGCAGGTCAAGCATCTTCTGACGGACGATCTCGGGGTGCAGGCGCACTATATGAAGTCTTTGCAGGATTCGGCTTACGGCGGAAAAATTGCCTCGGTGTTCGGCCTCGGCGCGAGCCTGCGCTTGGGGGCGATGGCGAAGCTCTCCTATGAATGGGGGCAGAACTCCTCGGGCTTTGCGAAAGGGCTGAACGGGGGCGCGACGCCTGCCTATCATGTGCTGCGTCTTGACTACGGGATGCCCGACAGCTGGCAGAAGGGGAGTTGGAACGCATTTTTTGACTACAAGCGTTTTGCGCATGGCTCCTTCCTCGGCGGCAACGGCACGGAATCCCTGCCCGATCGCTACATCGACGGCATCCGGAGCTTTACGCTCGGTGCGGGCTATGTCCCCATCGACAATCTGCGCGTTGACTTCTTCTATACGTTCGATGCCAAGGGAACGGCGAAGCGAGCCACGCTCTTTGGCAGCGAGGATTTCAAGCTCGGCGATTATGCGCGTGTGCAGCTCACGTATCGTTTCTAGGGATATGCGGTTTCTCGTGCGGAAAATATGAATAGGAAGAGCTGACGCGCATCCAATTTGTGCGACAGCAGATAAGAGGGGCTGTGCAGTCGTCGAATTCGACTTGTGCGCAGCCCCTCTTTTTGCTTATGGTGCATTTCTTTTGCGCTTATGCTTCCTGCTGCAGCGTAAGCGGATGTTCGCTTTCTCTTTGTGCCGTCTTTCGCTTGCCGTTCCAACTATATTGGATTGTCAGCACGGTGAGCGCCGCGATGAACATGAAGAGTGCCATGAGAAAATAGCCCGTGTCGAAGGATCCTGTCTCCGTCTTGAGCCAGCCCATCATGTAGGGACCGACCCAGCCGCCGAGATTGCCGCAGGAGTTGATGAGGGCGACGCTGCCGGCGGCGGCGGAGCCGGAGAGGAAGCTCGTCGGGATCGTCCACCAGACGCCCATGGCGGCGTAGATGCCGATGGCGGACAGGCAGACGAGGAAGAGCGCCGTATACATGTTATCGGCAAAGGGACTTAGCCCTAGCCCGACGGCGCCGACGAAGAGAGCGCCCGCGACGTGCCAGACCTTGTCTCCCGTCTTCGTCGAGGTCTTGCCGATGATGACCTGCACGAGGAGCGCCGCCGTCATCGGAATGGCGATGGCGCCGCCGAGGAATCCGGTCGACCAGCCCGAAAGCCCCTTGAGCACCGTCGGCATCCAGAAGTTGAAGCCCCAGAAGCCGATGACCCACATGAAATAGATGAAGCAGAGCTTCAAGACCTTGGGATCGGAGAAAGCCTGGAAGATCGTGTATTTCTTGACGCTCTGCATACGCGCCTGCTCTTCTTCGTACTGGCGGTTCAAGTATTCCTTTTCTTCTGCGCTGAGCCAGGAAACTTGGTCGGGCTTGTCCTTGACGAAGTAGAAGAAAAATACGGCGAAGAGGAGGGCGGGCACTGCCTCCAAGATGAACAGCTCCTGCCAGCCGTGCATGCCGAAGAAGGATGTTTGCAGCAGGAATCCCGCGAGCGGTGCGCCGACGATCGTTGAGATGAGAAGTGACGTCAGCATGAGGGAATTGGCGCGCGCTCTCTCCCTTTCGGAAAACCAACGCGCGAAGAGCACGGAGTAGATGACGGGGTAAAGGCTCGCTTCCGAGGCGCCGAGCAGGAAGCGGCAAAGGTAGAACTCTGTCTGTGTCTGCATGAATGCCATGAAGATGCAGACAAGTCCCCATGTGAACATGATGCGTGCGATCCACTTCGCGGCGGAAAAGCGGGCGGCGATGAGTGCGCCGGGGATTTCCAGGAGCAGATAGCCCATGAAGAAGATGCCCGCACCTGCGCCGAAGATTTCGGGCGTGATCCAGTCGAGATCCTGCGTCATGGTCAGCGCTGCATAGGCGATGTTCACGCGGTCGATGCAGGCGATGATGGACACGAGGAAGACGGGCAGGATGATGCGCAGGTCGCGTTTTCGTCTGAGACGGGCGAGATCCAAATTTTCCATAATGATTCCTCCTAAAATAATGCAGGATGATAAACAAAAACTCCGCCCCTCGAAAGGGACGGAGGATTATCCGCGGTACCACCCAGATTCCCGCATGAAGCGGGCGCTTGCCGCGTACAGTCATACGCGCTTCCTCTAACGCGGAAGGGACGGCTCGGCTTACTCGATTTCAGCTTTGCTTCTCGGGGAGGATTTTCTTCGCGAGGCTTTCTGCCGCTTTTCAGCACAGGAGCGGCTCTCTGTAAGACAGCGTATCACGAATACTCTTTCCCGTCATAGAATTTTAGCGATATATTCTTTTACCATGAAGCCCCGAGAGGTCAAGCCGAAGGCGCAGACCGATCGGCTAGGCTTCTGTAAGGCGTGAGGACATATGTACAGCGTGACTCCTTGATGACGCCGTTGTCAGAAGCGGCGGTGGAAGCAAGTCCTGCCGCTCTGCTTCACGGCTGAACATGTGTCCTGAAAGTTCGTATCGTGGCTTGTTAAGTTGTAACCTCGATGAAGCATAATATACTCCTCGGAAAGAAGGTTGTCAAGCATTTGGAGAAAATTTATTTTCGCTTGGTCGATCGGGCTGCTTTTGCTATGAAAATCCAAGAGGTCAAGCCCGAAGGGCGCAGAACGATTGGCTTTTTCATGTAAGGGCGGCGCACAATGCCCAAAAACTGGACGTTTGTGCGTGTAGTTTGCTATACTAGAGGAAGACAGACCACCGCGCGGATAAGAAGCGCAGAAGAGAGGGGAAAACTCATGTATTTTCGCACACAGCAGTATTACCGCATCAACCGTCAGCTGAAAAAATCTTACCATGCCTGCATCCGAAACGGCGGCACGGAAGAGGAGGCGCGGGCGATTCGTGAGACGAATGCGCACATCGTCGAACTTTTTGCCCATGGCGGACTCATCAGTCACGAATGGGCGGCGGCCTTGGGGCATAGGCATGGACATGATCTGGATTCGTAATGTAAGAGAATTATCCTAAATATGATAAAACCTGATTGACATAAAATGAGGGATATGATAAACTACTTATTTTCTTCCAACTTATGAAGATTTGTGCTATAATGTATGCGGATAGTTTTTTAATTCCGTGCGTTTTGCATGGGGAAAGGGCAGGAGGTGTAGCATTGCTTCAGGTTGGTGACACAGTTGTCTATCCGATGCATGGGGCGGGCGTGATTTCCGGCATAGAGGATTGCGAGGTGCTCGGCGAGGGCAAATCCTATTATGTGCTTCAAATGCCATTGGGCAACATGAAGGTCATGATACCGACGGACAACGTGGATAATATGGGTCTTCGAGACGTGATTCCCGAAACGCAGGTCGAAGAGGTCAAGGACATTCTGCAGATGGCTCCCGAGCGTGCGACGGGAAGCTGGAACAAGCGCTTTCATGCGAATCTTGAGCGCATGAAGAGCGGCGATATATGCGATGTGGCGGCTGTCGCGCGGAATCTCGTCCTGCAGGATCGCCTGCGCAAGATTTCGAGCGGCGAGCGGCGCCTTCTGGATCTCGCGCGGCAGATCATCGTCAGTGAGCTTGTCTATGCCTGCAGCAAATCGCCCGAGGAAGTCAAGTCGTGGATGGATGGCATCCTTGCGGAAAACGATTTTGCCTGATGCTGACGATCACTGGGAAGACCCCGGCGATTCGAGAGTGATTTCTTTTGACAAAGCCGAATAGATTTAGTATGATAAATCTGTTTGGCTTTGTCATTTCCATTATATGGGGAGGGATGTTTATTGCTCGAAAAAGTATTGCGTTTTTTCATCACGCTGATCTTCGCCATTCTCGGCGGAGCGCTCATGCAGCTTGCCAGTCCGCTTCTGACCTTGTTTCTGAGCACGGAAGTTCTCAAACTGGATCTCGGACTCTTCGGCCTGACGCTCGCTTCGCTCGTCTGCATCCTTGTCGGTGCTGTTTTGGGCGGAGTTCTCGGCTTCATCACGACGCCACTTTTCACGGCTACGCTTAAGCGCTTCACCTATTGGGTCGAAACGCAGCTGAACAAGATGCCGATTCATGATGTCATCGCAGGCGCAGCGGGTCTGGCCATCGGACTTATCATTGCAAATTTATTGGGAGCGGCGTTTTCCAAGATCCCGCTCGTCGGTGCATATTTTCCTGTCGTTTTCAGCATCGTGTTCGGCTATCTCGGCATTCATATCACGATCAAAAAGCGCAAGGAAGTCGGCGATCTTTTCGGCACGCTGCCGAATCTGATCAGCAAGAGCCGCGAGGCGAAGGCGCAGGCGAAGGCTAAGGAAGCACTGGGGCAAATCGGTAAGGAACAGAAATCGTCCAAGCTCTACAAGCTGCTCGATACAAGCGTCATCATCGACGGACGCATCGCCGATATATGTGAGACGGGCTTCATTGACGGTACATTGCTCATCCCTGAGTTCGTCTTGGAAGAACTGCAGCATATCGCCGATTCCTCAGATGCGTTGAAACGCGTGCGCGGCAGGCGCGGACTCGATGTCCTGCAGCGCATACGCATGGAATCGAAGATGGAGGTCGAGATCACGAGCCAGGACTTCGACGACATCGCCGAGGTCGACTCGAAGCTCGTGCGCCTCGCGCAGGTCGTGGGCGGCAAGCTCATCACGAATGATTTCAACCTGAACAAGGTTGCAGAGTTGCGCGACGTGCCCGTCCTCAACATCAACGAGCTTTCCAATGCCGTGAAGCCCGTCGTCATTCCAGGCGAGACGATGCGCGTTTCCGTCGTCAAGGAAGGCAAGGAGCCGGGACAGGGCGTCGCCTATCTCGATGACGGCACGATGATCGTCATCGAGAACGGCCGCCGCCATATCAACAATACGATTGAAGTGGAGGTCACGTCGGCGCTGCAGACAGCAGCCGGACGCATGATTTTTGCAAAGCCCAGACATTGGTGAAAGAGAAGTGCCGCCGATAGGTCATGCGACTTATCGGCGGCGCGTTTATAAAGCAGTATATGCAAGGAGGCTTTATGGTTTCCGTGATTTTTCCGGCGGCAGGTGCAGGAAGGCGAATGAAGGCGGACAGAAACAAGGTGCTTCTGGAACTTTCAGGCGTGCCGATCCTGCTTCGCACGCTGCGGCGCTTTTCCGCCGTGCCTGCAGTCGCCGAACTGATCGTCGTCGTCGCCAAGGATGAGATCGCTTTTGTCGAGGGGATGCTGGAGAAGGCGCAGGGCTTGAAGCCCTGGCGCGTTGTTCAAGGCGGCGCTGAGCGCCAGTATTCGATCGCGAACGGCATGGCGCATCTCGCCGTAGATGCCGACATTGTGCTCGTGCACGATGCGGCGCGGCCTTTAGTGAACCTTGCTGCAATCGAAGCGGTCATCTCTGCGGCGCGTGAGAAGGGCGCGGCCATCGCTGCCGTGCGTGCGAAGAACACGATCAAGGTCGTCGGCGAGGACGGGCACGTCGAGGCGACGCCGGCGCGTGCAAGTCTCTGGGAGGTGCAGACGCCGCAGGGATTTCGCCGCGAGATTTTGCAGCGCGCCTATGAGAAGGCGGCGCAGGACGGCTTCCTCGGCACGGACGACGCGAGTCTCGTCGAGCGAATCGGCGAGGCGGTCTTCGTCGTCGAGAGCGACTACGGCAATCTGAAGATCACGACGCCTGAAGATTTGTGGATGGCGGAGGCGCTTTTGGCGCATTCTGCAGGAATTGTGGATGAAATGAAGGTGACGATATGACGAGATTTGGCATGGGATACGACGTGCACCGCCTGGTGACAGGGCGCAAGCTCATCGTGGGCGGTGTCGACATCCCGCATGAATATGGGCTCCTGGGACATTCGGACGCCGATGTGCTGCTGCATGCCGTCGAGGACGCCCTCTTGGGTGCGGCGGCTCTCGGCGATCTCGGCAGGCACTTTCCCGACAGTGACGATCGCTGGAAAGGCGTGTCGAGCATGAAGCTCTTGGAGCATGTCGCGGAGATGATTCGCGCGAAGGGCTATCGCGTCGGCAACATCGACGCGACGATCGTGGCGCAGCGTCCGAAGTTCGCGCCCTACATCGAGGAGATGCGCCGTAACATCGCCGAAAAGCTCGATTTGGAGCTTGATCAGGTGAACGTGAAGGCGACGACGGAAGAGAAGCTCGGCTTTACGGGCGAGGAGAAAGGCATATCCGCCTACGCTGTCGCTTCTTTGGAGCGAATGGAGGAAAAATAAATGCTGAGGGTTTACAATACGCTGACGCGCGAGAAAGAGGAGTTCAAGCCCCTTGAGCCGGGCAAGGCGAGCATCTACTGCTGCGGCGTGACGCCGTACAACGACCCGCATATCGGCAACGCGCGTCCCTTTGTCACATGGGACGTCGTGCGCCGCTATCTGGAGAAGAAGGGCTATGCCGTGCGCTACGTGCAGAACTTCACGGACATCGACGACAAGATCATCCGCCGTGCAAAGGAGGCGGGCGAGACGTGGAAGGAGCTTGCCGACCACTACATCGCGGAATATTTCAAGGCGATCGACGCGCTCAACGTGCGCCGCGCCGACGCCTATCCGCGCGTTTCGGAGCATATTGCGGACGTGCTCGCCGTGATCGAAAAGCTCATCGAGAAGGGCTATGCCTATGCGCTCGACGGCGACGTCTACTACAGCGTGGAGCGCTTCGCGGGCTACGGCAAGCTCAGCGGCCGCTCCTTGGACGACATGCAGGCGGGCGCACGCGTCGGCGTCGACGAGCGCAAGCATCATCCGATGGATTTCGCGCTGTGGAAGGCGGCGAAGCCGGGAGAGCCGTCTTGGGACAGTCCGTGGGGCAAGGGGCGTCCGGGCTGGCACATCGAGTGTTCGACGATGTCGATGAAGTATCTGGGCGAGACGTTCGACTTCCACGGCGGCGGCAGCGATCTCATCTTCCCGCATCACGAGAACGAGATCGCGCAGGCGCAGGCATGCACGGGCGACGACCATAGCTTCGCCCGCTACTGGCTGCACAACGGCTTCATCACGATCCATGACGAGAAGATGTCGAAGTCGAAAAACAACTTCTTCACCGTCAAGGACATTTTGGAGAAATACGCGGGAGAGGTCGTGCGCTTCTTCATCGTGCAGACGCACTACCGCAGTCCGCTCGATTTCACCGACGAGCGCTTGGCGGAGGCGAAGACGAGCCTCGCACGCCTCAAGAATTCGTGGGACAATGCCGCAGAACTCTCGTCGCGCAAGGACGAGGGCGCTGGCAGCGCGAAGTCGCTTTTGGCGGCGGCGATGGAAGCCAAGGCGGCGTTCTATGAAGCGATGGACGACGATTTCAATACGGCGCTCGCCATCAGCCACATCTTCTCCCTGTCGAAGGAAATCAACATCTATTATAACGAGGTCACGACGGGCGCAGCTGCCTTCGACGCGGCGAACTTCGCCAAGGTTCGTGCCGTCTACGCCGAGATGGCGGAAGTCATCGGCATCTTCGAGGCGAAGGAAGAAAAGGCGGATGACGGGCTTGTCGACAGCCTTATGGAACTTCTCCTCAATCTGCGCCAGAAGGCGCGTGAGGAGAAGAATTGGGCGCTCGCCGATCATCTGCGCGACGAACTCAAGGCTCGCGGCGTCGTCATCGAGGATACGCCGCAGGGCGCAAGGTGGAAGCGCGCATGAGGTTCGATCGCTTTCGCGCCATCGTCGGCTCGATGTTCACGCCCGACGGCGAGGGCGGCATCGCCGAGCGCTACGAAGGAATCGATGTGCGCCTCGCCAGCCCCCTCGTGCTCGCCTACATCGGCGATGCCTACTTCCATCTCTTCGTGCGCACGCGCCTTCTATCCTTCGAGCAGTCGCAGGTGCACGTCCTGAGTGACTTTGCCGCGCAGATCGTCTCGGCGGTCTGGCAGGCGAAGGCATATCACGCGATTGAGGAGCGTCTGACGGAGCGCGAGCGCGGCATCTTCCGCCGCGGCAGGAACGCGAAGAGCCATGCGCCGCGCCGCGCGAGCGTCGCCGAGTACCATGCGAGCACGGGCTTCGAGGCGCTTCTGGGCACGCTGTTTTTGGAAAAAGATACGGAGCGTTTGGACGAGATCGCCGAATGGGCGTTTCAGGCCATCGCGCAGGACATGATGGCGGAGATTGCCGCTAAACGCGGACGGCGCGTGAAGAAAGGGGCGGCTGAATGACGGCACGCCTTACGAAGATGAAAGGAAAAGAGCCTTGGAAATACAGTTGATTGCAAAGACGCCGAATTACCTCAAAACGTGCTGGACGGCAGCGCGTACCTGCTACAGCGCGGATTCGCCCATCGAGCTTCTGGCCGAGGAAAAGAGCGAGGCGGACATGCTGCGCCTGTTGGAGCGCATCATGACGAGCAAGCACCTCTCGGTCGTCGAGCACTGCTCGATGACGTTTGCTGTCAAGGGCGTCTCGCGCACGCTTCTCGCGCAGTATTCGCGCCACCGCATCGGCGTGTCCTTAAGCGTCCAGAGCCAGCGCTACGTTTCGGAGCAGTCGGAAAAGCAGGCGGACGGCATCTTCGCCCATGTCGTGCCCGAGACGATTCGTGAGAAGGAAGCGGCGTATGCGCGCTATATGGAAACGATGCAGGTGATTCAAAAGGCCTACGACGATCTCCTCGCGCTCGGCGTGGCGAAGCAGGACGCACGCTTCGTGCTGCCGGGTGCGGCATGCACGAATTTCGTGACGACGCTCAACCTGCGTTCCTTCATGGACGTCTACGAAAAGCGCGTGACGACGCCGGGCGCACAGTGGGAGATCCGCGACATGATGCTCAAGATGCGCGACCTCCTCGTCGAAGAAGAGCCGTGGCTCGCGAGGTATATCGTGAAGCCCGAAGTGCGCTGAATGAAGAGCGGAAGATGGTGCGAAGCGATGGAAACGAAGCAGAAGAAACGGCCTGCGAAGGAAGAGCGGACGGTCTTGAAGCGCGGCGGGAGGCAGGAAGAGCGGCGCGATGCGCCTTCTGCCGATGAGATTCTCGTCGGCAGGAACGCCGTCTTCGAGGCGTTGAAGGCGGGGCGCGGCATCAATCGCATCCTCGTCGCGCAGGGCGCGAAGGAGGCGGCGCTCGCGCCGCTTCTCTCGCTTGCACGCGAGCAGGGCGTGCCCGTGCGGGCGAGCAAGCGAGAGAAGCTCGACCAGCTCGCGCCCGACATGCGCCACCAGGGTGTCATCGCCTATGCTGCGCCCGTTGCCTACGCCTCGCTCGATGACGTCTTCGCGTGCGCCGAGGAAAAGGGCGAACCGCCTCTCCTCCTGCTGCTCGATGAGATCGAAGATCCGCACAACTTCGGCGCGCTCCTGCGCACGGCGGACGCGGCGGGCGTGCACGGCGTGCTCGTGCCCGAGCGCCGCGGCTGCGCGCTGACGGCGACGGTTGCCAAGACCTCGGCGGGCGCCGTCGAGCATGTGCGCGTCGTGCGCATCGGCAACATCGTGCAGGAGATGAAGCGCCTCAAGGAGCGCGGCCTCTGGTTCGTCGGCGCCGATATGGCGGGCGATGAGGACATGTTCCATGCCGACTTGACGGGGGCTTTGTGCATCGTCATCGGCAGCGAGGGCAAGGGACTCGGCCGCCTCGTCAAGGAGACGTGCGACTTTCTCGTGCGCATCCCGATGCATGGGGCGATCAACTCTCTCAACGCTTCCGTCGCCGGGGCGCTCCTCATGTACGAGGCGAGACGCGCGCGCCTCTTGGGAAGGGCGTAAGGCGATGGCGAAGAAGCGTGAACACTTCATCATCGACGGCTACAACGTCATCCATGCGCTGCCCGAGCTGGCCTCCTGCGCGGGCGACCTTGCAGAAGCGCGTGACCGCTTGCTTCACCTGCTCATGGAGTACGGCGCTTACGAAAAATACGATATGACCGTCGTCTTTGACGCTCTCTTTGCAAGCGGCGAAGAGCACAGAGAACAGGTCGCGCCGCACTTCGAGGTCATCTACACGGGCGAAGGCGTGACGGCGGACAGCTGCATCGAGCGCCTTGCCTATGAATCCGTGCGCACCTCGCGCGAGGTGCACGTCGTGACCTCCGACGGCGCCGAGCAGTCGGCGATCCTCGGCGCGGGCGCCTATCGCATCTCATCGGCGGAGCTTTGGCGGCGCGTGAAGAAGACGAAGAAAAAGATTGCCGACGAGTACTTGGGCGAAGTGACGCTGCCCCTTTCGCGCAACGAAGTCGGCTCGCGCATCGACAGCCGCACGGCGGCGAAGCTCGACGCTCTGCGAAAGCGAAGCCGCTGAAATGTACGCGAAAAGGCACGGATAAATGAGAAATATGCGCAGCAAAACGCGCCAAAGGCGGAAAAAGCCGCGCCGCGCTTGACGTTTCGGGCATCTGTGGAGTATAATCAAAGCAGTCGAGGGGAAGCCGAAGGATCGGCAGCCCCTCTGGGGGACATCGTTTTCTTCAGAAGTGGAAAACAACACGAATGGGGTCGATGCTATGGAAGCGGAAATGAGAGACAGCGGCAATGATACACGGTTTGAAGGATTTGACGGCCTGACGGATGAGGAAGTCATTTCCAGGATCAAGGAAAATTGCAGCAACATCGCTCTGGATTACTTGATCAACAAGTATCGCAACTTCGTTCGCGCGAAGGCGCGCTCCTACTTCCTCATCGGCGCTGACCGCGAGGACATCGTGCAGGAAGGCATGATCGGCCTTTACAAGGCGATTCGCGATTTCCGCAACGACCGCCTTTCGTCCTTTCGCGCGTTTGCTGAGCTCTGCGTGACGCGCCAGATCATCACGGCGATCAAGACGGCGACGCGCCAGAAGCACATCCCGCTGAATTCATACATATCGCTCAACAAGCCGATTTACGATGAGGATTCCGACCGCACGCTCCTTGATATTCTGCCGGGAGCACGCGTTTCGAATCCTGAGGAGCTCGTCATCAGTCAGGAAGAGTTCGTCGACATCGAGGAAAAGATGGAAGAGATCCTGAGCGATCTCGAATGGCGCGTGCTCATGAGCTACCTCGACGGCAAGTCGTATCAGGAGATCGCCGTCGATCTCGACCGCCATGTCAAGTCCATCGACAATGCGCTGCAGCGCGTGAAGCGCAAGCTGGAGCGCTACATGGAAAACCGCGGGGACGAGGTTGACATCACGACGGTCTACCGAGGTTTGAGCACGATCAATCATCGTATGCACGACGCCCTTGACGCCCAGATGCAGCGGAAATAGAGAGGGCAGCCGCTTTCAGCCAAGGCGCTTGGCATGGGAGCGGCTTTTTCACATGCAGGGGGAGGGCGCTCGGAAATTGGGCGGCAAGCGGCTCTTGACGGTGGATTCGCGTGAGCCTTCCGATGCAAAAGCGTGCAGGAAAAGCAAGGGGAAAGGTGAAATGCATGGAAAAACTGAAAAGAATACGCAAGCTCGATTGGTTCATCCTCGTCGTGGCCGTTTGGCTCATGGCCACGCTCGACTATGACAATTTGCAGACCATCGACATCGCCTATCTCGTTTCGATGGCGCTGTGGACCGTGTTCCTCGTCATGCGCGTCGTCTTCGATCTGCCGCATGAGAAGAAGAGCGAGGTCGGCGAAGAGAAATGAGAAAGGCGGTTTTCTTCGACCTCGACGGCACGATCATCGATGTCACGCACAAGAGGCCGCTGCCCACTGAGGCGGTGCGCACGGCGATTCGTCGTCTGCAGGAAGCGGGGCACTATGCCTTCGTTGCCACGGGGCGTCCGTACAGCTTCATCGAGCAGGGGCTGCTCGACCTCGGCTTCGACGGCTTCGTGCTCATGAACGGCGCCGTCGTCATGGTCGGCGGTGAAATCATCTTCCAGAAGCCGCTGCCTCCTTCGCTCGTCTGCCGCATCGTGCGTCTGGCAGAGGAGAAGGGCTTGGACTTCTGCCAGGAAAGCGTGGACTTCACCTACATGGGCGCGGAATGCAAGGGGCTGGAAGCCTTCTTCAGGAGCTTCGACGTGCCGCTTGACTTCTTTCGCCGCGATTTTTCCTGGCGCGATGTCGTGACCTACAAGATGGAGTTTTATGCTGCAGAGCGCACGTCCTTTGCGGACTTCCTGCAGCTTCCGGGCGTCACGGGGCTCGTCGATGCGGCGCACGGCAGGAACTTCGAGCTGTATTCCGCGCACGAATCGAAGGGCACGGGCATCCTTCATGCACTCGAATACGTCGGCGTTCCTGTGGAAGAAAGCTACGCTTTCGGCGACGGCGAGAACGACATCGAGATGATGCAGACCGTCGCGCACGCCCTCGTCATGGGGAACGCCAACGAGAGGCTGCTGCCCCATGCTGAGACCGTCGTGCCCACGGTGCTGGAAGACGGTGCAGCGTGGGGAATCGAACACTGCATCTTGCAGGACGATTGAAGTGTGACAGCTTAGACGAACGATAGGAGAAACCTTATGAAGAAAATGCTGGGCATGCTCGCCGCACTCGTTTTTGCCTGCACGCTGCTGACAGGCTGCATGGGAGCACCGAATGCGGCGCAGGAAGCGGCGCAGGCGAAGGGCGGCGCTCTAAACGTCAAGGTGCTCGACGTCGGGCAGGGCGACGCCATCCTCATACGAACGGCGGATCAGACCATATTCATCGACACGGGCGACCTCGACGAGCATCCGAAGCTTGAAGCGGCGCTCAAGAAAGAAAATATCAAGACGGTCGACAAGCTCATCATCACGCACCCTCATGCCGACCATCTGGGCGGCGCTTCCGTCCTCTTCAAGAACTGCGAAGTCAAGGCGGTCTATGATAACGGCGAGCCGACGACGACGAAGTTCTACCGCGACTACCTGAAGACCATCAAGTCGAAGAACATTCCCTACAAGGCGCTCGTCGACGGCGATGTGCTCGACTTTGGCGGCGGCGTTTCGTTTCACGTTCTGAGTCCGACGGCCGAGATGGTGAAGGAGGGGGGCAAGAAGAACGGCAAGCCGAACCTCAACATCAACTCGATTGTCGGCAGGCTCGAATACGGCGACTTCACGATGCTCTTCACGGGCGATGCAGAAAAGGAGACGGAGAAATCGACACTCTCGCGCCACAGCGCGGCCGACCTCAAGAGCCTCGTCCTCAAGGCGCCGCACCACGGCAGCAAGACATCGTCGACGGCGGCGTTTTTGAAGGCGACGGCGCCCGAGGTCGTCGCGATCTCCTGCGGCGCGGGCAACGATTACGGGCATCCGCACAAGGAAGTCCTCGAAAGATACAAGAAGTTCAACATCAAGGTCTATCGCACCGACCAAGGCGGCACGATCGCCATAACCTCGGACGGCAAGACCTACAGCGTGAAGGAGGAAAAGTAAATGGCATTTGCCGTCATCGATCGCTTCGAGGAGGACAAGGCGGTTCTCCTCGTGGGAGAGGAAGAGAAGAAAGTCGTCTTTCCTGCGGACGAACTGCCCGCAGGGCTTTCTGAGGGCGATTACATCCGCTGGGAGATTTCCTTTGACGAAGAGCGTACGAGAGAGGCGCGTGAAGAAGCGGAGTCGCTCTTAAGAAGCCTCAAGGGAGAATGAGAAGCGAGATGGAAATTCGGAGCTTGACGCTCTTATGAGATTGACGATAGGAGTGGTTTTTTTGTTCAAACGATTTTTTTTGTCCTTCAGCCTTTTTCTGATGGCGCTCATGCTCTTTGCCCCCGAGGCTTTCGCCGCGCGGGCGCTTGAGCTCAATGACCTCCAGTATCAGGTGGTCGAGGAGGATGGACGCAGCGTGCTGCGCATCGAGATCGGCATGAATCGTGCGGATGTTTCCTATACGGTTCAGAAAGATTCGTCGAAACCCAAGCATCTGATCGTGGCCGTGCAGGATGCGAAACTCGGCGCCATGCGCACGGATGCGACGCTCGACGGCGCACTCGGACGCTTCATGACGCTGCGCGAGGAGGGACGGCGCGGCGTGGAGATCATGGTTTCCTTCGCCTCGGAGGTGGAGGAGCAGAATTACGCCGTCTACACGCTGCCTGCCGATCGCAGCGCGAAGAAGCCGGATCGCCTCGTTATCGACGTGATGACGCCCGTCGCTGCTCCTGTGCCGGCCTTCGTCGCACCCGATGGCATCGAAGGCGTCGCCGGGCATACGATCGTGCTCGATCCTGGGCACGGCGGCAGCGATTCGGGCGCGGTCGGCCCGAATGGCGTGCGTGAAAAGGATGTGGCTCTCCAGGTGGCGCAGAAGGTGCAGCGTCTCTTGGAAGGTGCAGGTGCGCACGTCGTGATGACGCGCACGACGGATCGCGACGTCTACGGCCCGAACGCTTCGGACGGACAGGAACTGCAGGCGCGTGTCGATGTCGCCGAGCGCACGCCGGGAGCGGAGCTGTTCTTGAGCATCCACTGCAACGCTTTTTCCAGCCCGACGGCGAACGGCACGGAAACGTATTCGTACTATGGCTCGATCGAGGGCGGCAGGCTCGCTGCCATCCTGCAGGAAGAGCTTCTTGCAGCAGGCGGCCTGCGGGATCGCGGCGCGAAGGAGGCAAACCTCTACGTGCTCAAGCATTCGAGCATGCCTGCCTCTCTTGTCGAGCTTGCTTTCATCTCGAATGAACGCGAAGAAGCTCTCTTGACCTCGGAGGATTTTCAAAACAAGATGGCATTTGCCATAGCGAAGGGGCTGAGCCGCTTCTTTGTGGGCGGATAAGCGAAAAGAAAGGCGGTTTTTTAGAATGAAAATCATGAAATCCATGCTCGCGCTCCTCATGCTTCTGACGCTTCTCCTTGCTGTGGGCTGCGGCGCAGACGACAAATCCAAGGGCGCGGATACGCCGGCGGCAGACAAGCCAGCGGCGACGGACAAGAAGGATGCGGGGGCGAAGAACGGCTCGGCCAAGCCGGCAGAAAAGATCGGCATCAAGGTCTACTATCCCGACGACAACGGCATGAAGCTCGTAGCCGAGACGCGCACGATCGAGACGACGCAGGACGGCAAGTACAAGGCGGCGATGGAATCCCTGCTCTCGGGCACGAAGGCGAAGGGCGTCGTCACGATCATCCCCAAGAAGACGAAGCTCAAGAGCGTCGCAGTCAAGGACGGCATTGCGACCGTCGATTTCAGCGAAGACCTCGTCAAGAACTTTGCAGGAGGCTCGACGGGCGAAGAAATGCTCGTCGGCTCCATCGTCAACACCCTGACCGAGTTCCCCGAGGTGAAGTCCGTGCAGATCCTCCTCGAAGGAAAGAAAGTTGACTCTCTGGCCGGTCACCTCGACACGTCGAAGCCGCTCAAGCGCATGACAGAACTTCTGTGAAGGAATTATGATGCTTCCAAGACGAGGAGAAGTTTCCTTATGA
>ERZ772766.959-NODE-959-length-16196-cov-8.054582_pt1 | contig 16196 bp, 14 predicted proteins | sample MGYA00511379_ERZ772766 | MGnify/ENA primary metagenome ERZ772766 (study PRJEB29015, sample SAMEA2737895) | human oral metagenome | biome: human oral; feature: human-associated habitat; material: dental | place: China | collected 2116 ...
GACATCCTACCGCAGTACCTCACGCTGTGGGTACAGGCTCTGGTCTACTTCCTGATCACGTCCTTCGCCTACGCTCGCGTGCTGCGCCGCTCTTAGCTCACAGCTCAGCTGTATCAAATATGCGAGGCCCGAAGCATCTCTGCTTCGGGCCTCGCACGTTTGATACGACTAAGCTACGCGCTAAGAGCGGCGCAGTACGCGAGCGTAGGCGAAGGACGTGATCAGGAAGTAGACCAGCGCCTGCACCCACAGCGTGATGTACTGCGGTAGGATGTCGGAGAGCTGTGCACCCATACTGCTCACGGCGACGAAGGCTTGGACGCCTGGCGTCGAGGGGATGAGATAGCCCAGCGCGCGCAAGGGGCCAGGGATAGCCGACAGAGGCCACGACAGCCCCGTGAGGAAGAGGAAGGGCACCGAGGTGAAGACCCAGAGGATCATCGCCTTCTCACGGTGGCGCGTCAGGAGGCTACAGCCGAGAGAGAAGAAGATCATCGCCAGGATCATCGGCAGGAAGAGCAGCACATAGGTCGTGAAGTCTGTCAGCTGTGGCAGGCCGAAGAGCCAGGGTGCGACGACCAGCGTGAAGAGCGACGTCACCGAGTAGAGGGTGAAGTAACAGATCGCACGACCTATGAGGAGGCGCATCACGCTGACGTAGTGCCCACCGACGTACTGCACAGGTGTACTCAGTCCGCCGCGCTCACGCTGCGTACCCGACATCATCGCGATGCCGATGAGGAGCGTCTGCTGGATGATGAGCACCAGTACCCCAGGCAGGAGGAAGCCTTGGAAGCCCCCTTGCGGGTTGTAGGGTACGACCCATTCGCTCTCGATGGGGCGGACGGAGATGCGTGTGGCTTCGCTGGAGGGACCGTGGTGGCGCTCCGCTTCGATTTCGCGCCCCATCGTCAGCGCTACCTCGGTCGTCGCCAGAGAGAAGGCCTTATAGTAGAGTGCGGAGACGAAGGTCGCATGCAGATCAACGTGCGCTTGGCGCCCGCTCATCAGCATACGGTCGAAGTCCTCGGGGATAATCAAGATGCCGTAGGCACGCTCCTCCCCGATGAGGCGGTAGGCCTCTGACTCCCCAGCGACATGAGCTACCACACGTACATCGGGCGAAGCATCGACACGACGAATGAATTCGCGTGAGTGTGCCGTGTGGCTCTTGTCGATGACGACCAGTGGCGCCTCCCGCACGACTTCGCTCCCATAGAGGGCGGAGTAGAGGAAGGGATAGGCGAAGGGGACGACGAGGAAGAAGAGGATAGCCCCGCTGTCGGCGAAGATATGACGGAACTCCCTGAGGCAGACCTGCCAGAGGTCACTCATGCGGAGTCTGAGAGATCGGATGATATTCATAGAAGCATCAAGCGATATAGCCGACATTCAGGAGATACTTCCTCAGACGAGGCAGCATGATGAGCGGCAGGAATATGAAGGCGAGTAGCCCGATATATTGGGGGAGTGAGTCGGCGAAGGGTGCCCCGATGAGCGCCTGATTGATCCCTATGCGGAAGTAGTAGCGCAGGGGGAAGATGTAGGCCAGCGCCTGCATCGGTGCGATCATCGAGCTCACGGGGATACTCATCCCCGAGATCGAGAAGGACAGCATCCCGAGGAGGCTACCGAGGCTCATACCCATGCGGAGCACGGGGATCAGCGAGATGAAGAAGATACCGAGGGCCTGAGCTGCCAGCACGAGGAAGAGCATGGCAAGCGCCATCGGTGCCCAGCCCGACTGCAGGGGATAGCCCATCCAGCCGTAGAGGATACCCTGGATGATCCAGCCTGAGAGGACGAAGAGGATGGTCTGCGGAAGGAGCTTGCCGATGAGCGCACGGCTCATCGAGCCCTTAGCCAGACGAAGCCATTCGCTCGCCGTGCCACGCTTGATCTCGAGACCAATGCTGTACGAGGTGAGGAGCAGGATCATCAGCTGCAAGATACCAGGGAGGATCGTCGTGGTGAGGTAGGCCGAATAGTTCAGCCAAGGATTGCTCATCACCTCATTGCGCACGACGATGGGCTGCACGGTAGCCATGATCTCCTCCATCGTCTTGCCCTTGGCTTGGCCGGTCTGAAGGCCGACTTTGGCCGAAGCAAGCTCGGAGAGCATCTTCATATCGCGGAAGGTGAAGCTCCCTGCCATCAGGTAGGCGCTATTGGTATAATAGTGGAGCTTGGGCTGACGTGCCGATCCCGCACCCGCCTGTAGGCCGGAGGGGATATGGAAGATCGCATAGACCTCCCCACGTCGCATCGCTTCGAGTGCCTCGGGCATCGAGGCAGCCTCGAGGGCTACCTCAGAGCTTTGGAAGGCGTCGAGGCTACGTGTGAGGGCACGCGAGGTAGCGGTGTGGTCTTCGTCCACGACCGCTACAGGCATATTGGTCGGGAGTCCTCCGCCCATCATGTAGAGGAGCATGAGGGTGACCAAGAGCGGTGCCCCGAAGATGGCGAAGAGGTAGATAGGGCGCGTCGTGAGGTAGCGGAGTTCGCGCCTCAGTACGGCACCCAGACCTGTCTTGGGGGTTGACATCTTAGAGCTGACCCTTGTCCAGTACGATCGTCATACCCGCCAGCAGACCTTCGACAGGCTGGGTGGGCTGGGCAGTTACTTCGAAGGTGCGCAGGTCGTGCTGGTCGCGGGGCTTCGTAGCCTTCCACGTAGCGTAGTTCCCCATGTCCTTCATCTTCGAGACGGTCAGCTCGACCTTCTTCCCACCGAGGGCTGGGATGGTGCCGTGGAGCTTGCTGCCCTGACGCAGGCCGGTGAGCTTGTCTTCACGCACAGCGAAGATGACACGCACGGCGCGGTAGTCGGAGATGCTCATGATAGGAGCGCCCGTACCTACGAGCTCGCCCTGATGAGGGTAGATCTCGGAGATGATACCGTCGACGGGAGCGATGAGCGCACCCTCCTTGAGGTAAGCGTCGACCTCGGTGATAGCACCTGCGGCGCGCTCGACGAGAGCCTGAGCAGCCCACTTGTCCTCACGCTGAGCACCGTTCATCGCCATGTCGTACTGGCTGCGAGCAGCACGCTCGGTAGCGCGCATAGCGTTGAGCTGAGCGGTGGCTTCGTCGTACTTCTGTGCGGGGAGGACGCCTTCTTTGTAGAGGCGCTCGACGCGCTCGAAGCTCTTCTCTGCGACCTCGAGGCCAGCCTTAGCCTTCTGCCACATCTCGTAGGCGCCTTCCTTCTGCTCCCTGCGTGCGCCAGCCTGTGCCTTCTGGCTCTGGGCTTCGGCAGCAGACTTAGCGGCCTGAGCCTGCTCGAGCTTAGCGAGGACTTCGGGCGAATAGATGCGTACAAGGGTGTCGCCACGATGTACGCTCTGGCCTTCGCTGACGAGGAACTCAGTGATACGACCTGGGACCTTGCCCGCGATGCGTACTTCATCGACCTCTACTTGGCCGGTGATGATATCCTCCTTCTCACCGAAGAAGATGAAGCCAGAGAGGGCTAAGAGGACCATAGCTACGACGACGATACCGACGCCGAAGATGATACTTTTCTTGGACGATGCATTGGCAGCCTCGTTCTGCGTAGGCTGCTGGGTGGGTTGAGTACTCATTGTTTTATAGGGCAAGGATATTCTTCAGTTTGCTTTCGGAGAGGAGGATGCGGATCTGCGCGTCGATGAGGCTGTCTTGTGCGCTCATCCAGGCGGTCTGCGCCATGGTGTAGTTGAGCAGGGGTATGACGCCTTCCTTGTAGCCGACTTCGGCGTAGCGCATGTTCTCACGCGCCATCTCGACAGCCTTGAGAGCCGTCTGGTAGGCACGGCGAGCATCGTCGGCCGTGCGGATTGCCTGCTTCATCTGCAGGGTGATCTTACTGCGGGCTTCGGCGAGCTCGAGTTGCTTGACACGGTGCTCGGCCTTAGCCTGACGACGGCGGAAGGAGCCAGAGAAGAGGTCGGAGATGGGTACCTGAAGCATGGCGCCGAGGTAATACTGTCCGCCAAATTCCTTCTTCGGGCCATTGAAGCTATTGGGATTCGTGGCCGAATAGCTGGCGAAGCCGTAGACCTTAGGTAGGAGCTCTGCCGTCTCCATACGCACGCGCTTGCTATAGATGGTGTCGACCATACGCAGGGAGCGCACTTCGCTGCGGCGCTCGACGGCGGCGGGAAGGTCCTCTGCCTGCAGGCGCTCAGTAGGAGCGGGGAGGGCAAGCTCGATCTGTCCTTCGTCTGCCAGATGGATGCCGGCAGAGGACTCCAAGCCGCAGAGGTCAGCCAGGAGCATCTTCGAGAGCTCGAGGCCATTCTGTACCTGACTGCGCTTGACCTCGGCTTCACTGAGCTTCGTGCGGACGGAGAGGCCGTCGGCCTTCGTCGCTACACCGGCTGCGATGGAGGCATCTACGTCATGCACGGTCTGCGTCAGTAGGGTCACGAGCTGGTCAAGTAAGCGGGACTTGCTGTCGAGGGAGATGATCTGCCAATAGGTCTCATCGACCTTCGTCTCGATCTCCGTGGCAGCTGTCTCACGGAGGTTGCCCTGGAGGCGCTCGGCGAGAGAGGCCATCTGGTAGCCCGTGGTGATCTTACCACCGAGGTAGATGGGCTGGATGGCAGTGACGTTGGCTACCCATACGTTGCGCAGGTCGACGGTGCCGAGGTGGCGCAGACGATCGGGGATGAGGAAGTTGAAGGAGCCAAGAGGCTTGTCCCAGTCGATGAGGTGGAATTCCTTCTGCATGTGCAGGTAGGCTCCGCGAGCCGTCACCTGAGGGAAGAACTTTGTGAAGACCTCTTGCTTGCGGGCATGGGCAGCTTCGCGCTCGGCATCCTTCTGCTGGAGCACCCGGCTGTGGGTCTTGGCCATTTCGCGGCACTCGTCGAGGGTGAGCTTCTCTTGGGCAGAGAGCAGCGACGTGCTGGCCACGAGCCCTGTGAGGAGGAGGGCTATACGCTTGGTGCGTACTGATAAACGTAGATCCATTATAGCTATTTCTTATTCTTACTTAGTCTTGGGTGGGCTCGCGCTTGATCTGGCAGGTGATGCGGCCGAGCGCTTGGCGGATATTCTTCTTCGGGTGCATGATGATCTTCGCAGGCTGGAGGGTCGCTTCGGTGACCTCCTCGGGGGTGTTCATCAGCTTGCCTTGGACGAAAGGCATAAGTGTGCCTATCTCTCCAAGGTCGACGCCGACGCCTTGCTCGAAGCTCGTACATACGACCTCGGCGAAGGCGTGCAGAGCGGACTCTACATCGATGCGGGAGAGCGAACAGATATTGCTGATCTGCTCCATCACTTGGTCGATGCTTAGCTTCTCGCGCTTCGTAGGATAGGCGTAGTAAAGCGTCTTGCCGGCGCGAAGGCCCTGCTTAGATACCTTACTCTTTATCTCAAGAGTCATCATATTTCTTATTGTTTTTTTGGTGACCTATGTGTGGTGAATAAAATTGCCTTACATAGGTGGTTCGTTATGCAAAGGTAAGTAACAAAATGTTATCAACCAAATATTCATTGCTTTTCTCCGCTTTTCTCTCGTCTTTTCCCTTGCCTACCAGCTCCTCCCTCCGAGGATGGGCGATGCTCAGCTCTTATTGATGCGCTGTCTTTCCCTCGCTGAGCGTGAAAGATTTGCCGTGACTACTGCTCAGGATTTTCCTTTTTGATGCTTAATGTGCTGTGTGATAGTGTGGATTGAAAATCCAAGATTTGCCAAATGACTTGGTGAAGAATTGCCGGAATTGTGCTGTGTCTCCTCTTGGAGCTTCGGTGTTATGCCTCCGAGAAGGGGGGGATGGAGTGCCTTCGCCTGTGCCGTCGTCGGAGTCTCATTAGCAGGGGAGAGCTACCGCTATTGGGGCGGGAGTCTCTTGTGTCTTCATTGACTTGAGAGGGCATTCCTATACAGGGTGAGTTCCACGCTACCGAAGGGAAAGTTTCCACGGCATAGAGGTAAAGCCACGAACGAGTATAGCATTACTTCTGTCTACGTGCCTGGATCTAAAATCTACGCACGTGGATCTTAGAGTTTACGTGCGTGGATGATAAATCTACCTACGTAGATAAGCGAAATGCACTATACGAAGTCTATTATTTGACTATTGCGATGGCGCTTTTTCTCAGCGTGTGTGAGGGGTGAAGCTGTATAGGAAGGGACTGCGCGACTTAGGTGGAAGCGACTCGGTTGGGTGGAAGATAATGCTCTGAATAGGGCTGTTGGGTGGCTTGAACGTAGGAGGTCAGTGGTGAGACGAAGGCGAGTAGGGTAGGCTATTCTCGCAGGCTTTACCCTTCGAGTTAATTGTGTTGTGTGCGATATACATAAGATTTGTATTACCTTTGCAGTGGAAACAGATCATCAGCTATAAGGAAGGGATAGACTCTAATGAGCGGGGCGGTCTTATCAAGCTGCTCGATACCTCTTGCTTTCTTGCTAAGTGGCTCTAAGGAGCGCCCTGATGCTCTTACTCCCAGTAGCACTTTACATTAAATAGATTCAGCTATGTCAATCAAGGTTTTGTACACGACTTCGGCTCGTGTCGAAGGTGGCCGCCGCGAAGGCCACGCAGTAAGTAATGATGGTGTACTCGATGTACAGCTTCGCTCACCCAAGGAACTCGGTGGTCAGGGCGATGGTACCAACCCCGAGCAACTCTTTGCAGCTGGCTATGCCGCCTGCTTTGATAGCGCCCTCGGTCTCGTCCTGCACCAGAGCAAGCTCCGTGCGACGACGGCCGTCACCGCAGAGGTCAGCCTCGGCGAGAATGGTGAAGGAGGCTTCGGCCTTGCTGTCAAGCTCCGTGTCGAGGTCGATGGTATCGATCGTGAGGCTGCACAGCAGGCTATGGAGCGTGCCCATCAGGTATGCCCCTACTCCAACGCGACGCGCGGTAACATCGACGTGACTCTCGAGCTCGTATGATGCCCGCTGCGCTCCCGACGAGCAAGACGCAGCACGCCTTTCGTATCCTCCTCGGGCTCTTCCTCCTCTATGCGGGGATCAGCCATATGACCTTCCGCCGTGCGGACTTCGTGGCGCAGGTGCCCGACTGGCTCACGATGAGCAAGGACTTCGTCGTGCTGGCCTCGGGTGTCGTGGAGATGCTCTTAGGGCTCTCGCTCGTGGTGCTCTGTGGAGATGCTCTTAGGGCTCTCGCTCGTGGTGCTCTGTGGAGATGCTCTTAGGGCTCTCGCTCGTGGTGCTCTATCGTCAGCGCGTGTGGGTCGGGCTCGTCGTAGCGATCTTCTACGTGGCGATCTTCCCTGGCAACATCCATCAGTACACGGAGGGGATCAGCGCCTTCGGGCTCGATACGGATACGAAGCGCTTGGTGCGCCTCTTCTTCCAGCCACTGCTGGTCCTCTGGGCTCTGTGGTCCACAGGCGCGCTCAAGGCACTATGCCAGCGCTCTAAGTGCTAAGCCCTATCTCTCAATTCTAATCTACGGCGTAGCCCATAGGTGCCGACGGAGTAGCCTCCCTCGGTGTCTATGGGCTGCGCATTCTTCGAAGATATATACATCGTATGTCCTCATCTTCACTCCTTCTGGAGGATCAGCTGTGCTTCCGCTTCTACACGGTCGTCCGACTGATCACACGCCTCTACCAGCCTCATCTTGACCGTCTGGGGCTGACCTATCCACAGTATCTGGTCTTGCTCGTCCTGTGGGAGCAGGACGGGGTGCCCCTCAGTCACATCGTAGATCGTCTGGGGCTGAATACGAATACGCTCACGCCACTACTGAAGCGTCTCGAGGCAGCAGGCTTCGTCACGCGTACGCGTGGCACGGTCGATAGTCGGCAGGTGATCCTCTGCCTCACACCTCAGGCGAAGGCCTTGCGTGAGGAGGCCGAGGATATCCCCTCGCTCTTCTCCTGCAAGCTGCGAGATGCAGGCTGTGCCGAGGGTGAACTATCGGCGCTCCGTGAGCAACTCGATCATCTGATCCCACTCTTGGAGACTCTCACTCAGACCGCAGGAGTATAGCTCTCTTCTCAATAGGGATAAAGCACCCCGCCCCACACCGTAAGCCTGATGGCTCGTGGTGTGGGGCGGGGTGCTTTGTATGGATTATAGGGCGGAGCGGGGCGCGCTTACTTGCGGTAGTCCTGCTCGATGTAGTCGATGAAGGCCTTGTTCACCAGGTGCGAACCGCCAGCGGTGGGGTAGTTGCCGCTGAAGTACCAGTCACCAGGGTGCCCAGGGATCGCCGTGTGCAGACCCTCCAGGCTCTGGAAGACCAGCTCGACCTCGGCCTGAGTGCCTACGGGACGAAGGAGCTCGACCATCTTGCGAGAGATCTCTTCGGGCGAGAAGGGAGCGTAGATCGCCTTGACGACATTCTCCACGTGCTCGTTGTGCGAGACGCTCTCCAGCTCACGCGCCTTCTGATACTGCTCCTCGAGGAGGTACTGCATGCCTCGCTCTTCGATGAGGGCGATAGCGGCACGGAAGGCGATGAACTCCTTCATCTTGCTCATGTCGATGCCGTAGTAGTCGGGGTAGCGGACCTGTGGGCAGCTCGAGACGATGATGATCTTCTTCGGGCCGAGGCGGTCGAGGATCCCGATGATACTCTGGCGAAGGGTCGTCCCACGCACGATACTGTCGTCGATGACGACGAGGTTGTCCACGCCACGCTCTACGGTGCCGTAGGTGATGTCATAGACGTGTGCTGCGAGCTCATTGCGGCTCTTACCCTCGGAGATGAAGGTGCGGAGCTTGATGTCCTTGATAGCGACCTTCTCGGTGCGGACGCGTGCGGAGAGGATCTCACGCAGTGCTTCGTCGGAGAGCGAAGGCGTGCTCTTGATCTGTCGGAGCTTCTCCTCGGTGAGGTGCTTGTCCATACCCTCGATCATACCGTAGTAAGCGACTTCGGCCGTGTTGGGGATGAAGGAGAAGACCGAGTGGCGTAGGTCGCCACCGATGGCACGGAGGATGGCGGGCGTGAGCTGCTCACCGAGAGCCTTACGCTCGCGGTAGATGTCGACGTCACTACCACGGGAGAAGTAGATGCGCTCGAAGCTACAAGCCTGATCCCGCTTAGGCTGGATGATCTGCTCGGTGCGGACTTCGGCAGCGCGATTGACGAGGATAGCTTGCCCTGGGCGAAGCTCGGTGATCTGCTCGGCGGGGACGTTCATCACCGTCTGGATGACGGGGCGCTCAGAGGCCAAGACGACGACTTCATCATCGATATAGTAGAAGGCAGGACGGATGCCATGGGGGTCACGCATGGCGTAGGTCTCGCCGCTACCCGTCTCACCGCACATGACGAAGCCCCCGTCCCAGAGGGGGGCACACTGGCGCAGGACGTTCGCCAGATCAATGCGCTCCTCGATGTAGTGCGTGATATCCATGCCCGTGAGGCCGTGGGTACGGCTCTCGTTGAAGAGGCGCTCGACCTCGCGGTCCAGGCGGTGCCCAAGCTGCTCGAGCAGGATGTGCATATCGGAGACGTGGCGGGGATGCTGGCCGACGGAGGCAATAGCGTCGAAGACGTTGGTGACGTTCGTGAGGTTGAAGTTACCGCAGATGGAGAGGCACTTAGCGCGCCAGTTGCTGCGGCGGATCATGGGGTGCACGTAGGTCAAGCCACTCTTGCCCGTCGTGCTATAGCGCAGGTGTCCCATGAGGCAGGAGCCAGCGAAGGGGAGGTAGCGCTCGGCATAGGCTGCATTGGCGAGCTTCTCTGCGGGGACGTCAGCGAAGGAGGCGTAGACGGAGTTGAAGATCTCTTGGATGGCAGAGGCACCTTCGGCGCGCTCGCGGAAGAGATATTCGTCACCAGGAGCCGCGTGGAGCTTGACGACAGCGAGCCCAGCACCCTCCTGACCACGGTTGTGCTGCTTCTCCATGAGGAGATAGAGCTTATTGAGGCCATACATCCAGGTGCCATACTTCTCTTGGTAGTAGGCGAGGGGCTTACGCAGGCGGATCATCGCCACGCCACATTCGTGCTTGAGGGGTTCCATTGAGTGAAGGGATAAATCTATGGAGTCGGTATAGAGGAAAGAAGTAAAGATGCGCATGCCTCCCGCAGCGGGGAGTATGCGCATCTTTGACTTATCTATTTGTGCATAGGAGGGTGCGGAGGATTAGCGCTTGCCTTGCTTCTGGGCTTTGCGCTGCTGCTCCTGCTGGAGGCGCTGAGCTTCCTCGAGGCGCTGCATCCACTTGGACTTCTTGCGGGGCTTCTTCTTGTTCTCTTCGAGCTGGCGGAGGAGCTTGTCCTCATTGAGCGTCCAGCGGAAGGCGAAGTACTGCAGGATGGTGATGAGCGTAGAGACGAAGTAGTAGTAGCTAAGACCCGAGGCGTTCTGGTTGAACATGAAGAAGAACATGATCGCCATTATATAAGGCATCATCTTCATGCCGGCCATACCTTCGCCAGAGGGGCTCTGATTCATCGTGTAGCGCGTGTAGAGGATGTTGGTCACCGTCATCAGCACGCAGAAGAGGCTCAGGTGGTTGCCCAGGAAGGACGAGATGAGGGGGATGTTCGCATTCCACGAGATGACGGCATCATAGGTAGAGAGGTCATCAGCCCAGAGGAAGCCCTGTCCGCGCAGTAGGATGGAGGTAGGGAAGTACATGTACAGCGCGATGAGGAAGGGCATCTGCAGTAGCATAGGCAGACAGCCGCTCATCGGGCTGGCACCAGCAGAGCGATAGAGATTCATCGTCTCGGTCTGACGCTTCATCATCTGATCCTGCTCCTTGCCAGGGTACTTAGCGTTGATGGCCTCGATCTGAGGACGCAGCACACGCATCTTCGCCTGCGACATGTAGCTCTTGTAGGTGAAGGGCCAGAGAAGCATCTTGATGAAGAGCGTCATCAAGAGGATGATGATACCCCAGTTCGACAGGAAGCCAGAGAGGAAGGTCACCACGGGGATGATCAGATACTGGTTGATCCAGCGGAAGACGCTCATGCCGAGGTAGACGAGGTGGTCGAGGTGCAGGGCGTTTGCCTTGTCGACACCTTCGTCATAGCCCTTCAGGAGGTCGTAGTCGTTGGGGCCGAAGAAGAACATAAAGGGCACGACGGTCTCCGTCTCCTTGACCGAGATGGGGAAGGTCCCCTTGAAGTCGCCGGAGCGGACGTAGCCGCTGCCTTCGCCCTCGGTCTTGAGGGTAAGCTTATTATCCTTGAAGCCTGTAGCCGAAGCGATCAGTACGGAGCTGAAGTACTTGTCCTTGAAGGCCACCCAGCGCAACGTCTCTTGGATATCTTCGTTGGCTTCGCTGGTCGTCTCGAGGCGGTCTACATCGCCCTGAGGGAAGTGGTAGTAGATACCGCTATACTGCCCCTCGAACTTCCAGGACTGCTCCTGCTGGGGGATGCGCTGACGCCACTCGATATCCTGCAGCGCAATGTTCACGGGGAGGAAGCGACGAAGCTCGTGACCGCGGATGGTGAAGTCCACACGGTAGTCCGAGCTGCGGAGCTTATACACGTAGTCGAGGTAAGCTGACTCGTCGAGCTGCATACGCAGGGTAGCAGTAGAGTCGGTGGCTTCGATGATGTTGAAGTTGGCATCAGCCGTGCTCACCATACGGTTGTCGAGCGTGCGCAGGGGGAGGTCCAGACGCGTGTCACCCTTACGGAAGAGATGTACGGGCTTCTTCGACTGGTCGAGGTAGTCTGCGAGTACGGCTTCGACAGGGGCACCACCACGGGTGGAGATGGAGAGAGCGAGCTTCTCGTTCTTCAGTACGATGACCTTCTCTTCCTTAGCCTGCTGGTAAGGGGCGAGGATGGGAGCCCCCGTGCTGTCGAGGGCGGCGGTGTCAGCCGTGGCCTGAGGGGCGGCGGGCTGCTGAGCTACGACGTGGGTGGTATCCGCTGGTGGCGGTGTCTGCTGAGTCGGGTCGGGCTTGCTGAACCAGGTGAACCCGATGAGTACGGCCCCGATGAGTAGGGCTCCGATGAGTGTATTCTTATCCATTAATCTATACTATGCCTCCACACGCGCCAGTGGGGCGCTGGAGGCGATGTGATACAGTCGCGGGGGCTCTTAGGCCTGATGGCGCTCGCCACCGTGCTTGATCGCCTCCTTCACGAAGGCGAGGAAGAGCGGGCTGGGGTGGAGTACCGTGCTGCGGTACTCGGGGTGATACTGCACGCCGACATACCAAGGGTGTCCGCTGAGCTCTACCGTCTCGACGAGCCCCGTGTCAGGGTTCTCCCCTGCACAGATCATACCAGCTGCTTCGTAAGCCTCGCGATACTGGCTGTTGAACTCGAAGCGGTGGCGGTGACGCTCACGGATGAAGTCCGAGCCATAGGCAGCAGCGATCTTCGACCCAGGGCGTAGTACGCAGTCGTAGCCCCCGAGACGCATCGAGCCTCCGAGGTCGGAGATGCTCTTCTGCTCTTCCATAAGGTCGACGACCTTGTGTGTGGTCGTGGGGTCAATCTCCGTGGTGTGGGCATCGCCCCAGCCCAAGACGTTGCGGGCGAACTCAATGACCATACACTGCATGCCGAGGCAGATACCCAGCGTGGGGATGCCGTGCTCACGGGTGTAGCGCAGGGCGACGAACTTCCCATCAACACCGCGCGAGCCGAAGCCCGGAGCTACGACGACGCCATCGACATCCCCCAGCAGTTCGGCTACATTCTCCTCAGAGACCTTCTCGCTGTGTACGGAGATGAGGCGGAGCTTGCGGCCGCTGTAGGTAGCAGACTGCAGGAGCGCTTCGTCGATGGACTTGTAGGCATCCTGCAGCTCGACGTACTTACCGACGAGGGCGATGGTGAGGAAGTCCTTGGCTTCTTCACGCAGGGCGAGGAACTTCTTCCACTCCTTCAGCTCGGGCTTAGCCTCGGGCGTGATACCGCTCTTCTTGAGTACGATCTCATCGAGATGCTGCTCGCCGAGTGCCAAGGGTACCTGATAGATGGTGGGGACGTCGACGCTCTGTACGACGGACTCTGCTGAGACATTGCAGAAGAGTGCGACCTTGCGGAGGATGTCGCTGCTGAGCGTGTGCTCGGTGCGCAGGACGAGGATATCGGGCTGGATACCGACCTCCTGGAGCTGCTTGACGGAGTGCTGGGTGGGCTTGGTCTTCACTTCGCCAGCCGCAGCGATATAGGGGACGTAGGTCAGGTGGACGCACAGGCAGTTCTGCCCGAGCTCCCACTTGAGCTGTCGTACGCTTTCGAGGAAGGGGAGGGATTCGATATCGCCGACGGTACCACCGATCTCGGTGATGACGAAGTCGTACTGCTTCTTGAGGCCAAGGAGCTTGACGTTGCGCTTGATCTCGTCGGTGATGTGGGGGATGACCTGTACGGTCTTGCCGAGGTAGTCACCCTTACGCTCCTTGCGGATGACGTTTTGGTAGATACGCCCGGTGGTGATGTTGTTGGCTCGTGAGGTCGCTATATCGAGGAAGCGCTCATAGTGTCCGAGGTCGAGGTCGGCTTCGTGCCCGTCATCGGTGACATAGCATTCGCCGTGCTCGTAGGGATTGAGGGTGCCTGGGTCAATGTTGATGTAGGGGTCGAACTTCTGTATCGTGACGCTGTAGCCACGTGCCTGTAGGAGCTTGCCGAGAGAGGCTGCTACGATCCCCTTGCCTAAGGAAGAGACGACGCCCCCCGTGACGAAGATGTACTTTGTTTCCACTATGCGCTATTATATATCGGATGAAGCGTACTCCAGCTATGGCCACACGCCCCTTGCCTTGCAGGGGGTAGGGGCGAGCTGATAAGTACTCCACCCAAGTTACGCTGCAAAGATACGCTTTTTACCCGCTTTGCTCCTTCCCTTGTCGTGTGTGCGGCAAATTTCTCCGACGTCTATTACTACCCCTGCCTACCACGATAGAGAAAACTTCGAGATGCTGGCCTTCCGTAGCTCCGTCTTCTGCAGGGAAGAGGGGGCTTCCCTGGGTGCTTCTTCTTCTCTATAGAAGGTGATGAAGTGCAAAGGACTATTGGTATGGGGTGTAAATGAGTAGTTGTTTGCACTCAGATCACTATTCGTTCATACCCCATACCACTATTGGTTTGCACTACCGACCACTATTGGTTTATGTGCAGACAACTATTGGTTTGCACTGCCTTGCTCGGAGATGCTCTTCATCTCTTCCGAATAAGATGCTCCACTTTGGAGCAAAACAAAGGCTACACCCGAAGCAGACTTCGGATGTAGCCTTTGCTATGATGGAGAGAATGGGGAGGACTTTACGCGAAGTGTCGCGTGCTCCTTCGGCTCGCCTTAGAAGCGGAAGCCAATGGACACGCCCATATCGAAGATGTCAGATGCCTGCTTGATCTTTGAAACCTTGACTTGGGGCTGCGTGGCATCGAAGGTAAACACAGCATTCGTCATATCTCTGGGGATATCTTGACGAAGAGCCTTTTCGACCTCTGCGTGGCTAACCGCTGGAGTATAGGTGCCTGTAAGACTCCCGCGTGTGAAGCCACGTCCGACACCGAGGATGTGCCAGTCTAAGACGATGTTCTTCCGTCGCCCGAAGAGCCACTGTGCCCCGATGCTGAGGCCGTAGCTGTGTGTCGTGGCCTGACCATCGTAGTCGACGCTGATATATTGCATCTTGTCGTCCTCCACCTTGTGCTGGGCATATATATGCTGGCGGGTGAAGTCGCTATGCTGGAATCTGTAGTAGCCCTGTATGTAGAAGCCGTGTCCTAAGCCTCCATTGAGATACCATCTTATCTGGGGCGAGAAGGCTACATACTTCGGCTGCTCGGGAGAGAACACGATGGAGTTACTGAGAGCATAGCTGCGGTAGTGGAAGGCTCCTGACTGCGTCCCGTCATCTCCTTGAGGGGTGAAGTAGAGACCGAGCTGAGCACTGACTCCATGGGCGAGGAGGCGCTCGACCTGAAGGTTGAGCTTCCCGACGACATCGCTCAAGGGGTCGGTCTTGACGATGGTCTTCCCATCAAGGAGCGAGTAGAGCTGGGTCGGGTCGGGCTTGGGCGCTTCCTGTGCCAGCACGGGGAGTGTGCCGAGGCTAAGCATAAGGGCAGTAAGTGTCTTTCGCATAAATATGTAGAGAGGGCTGGAGCTTTGTGACCCCAGCTGACTTAATGAATCGTTAGAAGCGGAAGCCGATGGAGAGCCCCATATCAAGGATATAGGACTGGTACTTGATCTTCGATACCGTGACCTTCGGCTGTGTGGCATCAAAGGAGAACTCAGTGCCCTCTCCTTGGTTAGGGAGCTCTTCGCGGATGCGCTCTGTGAAGCTCTGCTGGTCGAGGGCTGAGGTATAGCTCCCCGTGAGCTTGCCTCGGACGAAGCCACGGCCGATCCCAGCGATGTACCAGTCTAAGACGACATTCTTTCTCCGGCCAAAGAGCCACTGTGCCCCGACGCCAAAGCCGAAGCCATGCATCGTAGCTTGGCCATCATATACCAGAGTAAATTCAGGTGTATTATTGCCAATTAGAGTGCGGTGCGCGCTGATCTCTTGGTTGGTAAACTGAGTGTGCTGGTAGTGATAATACGCCTGCATGTAGAAGCCATAGCCCAAGCCATCATTAAGATACCATCGTACTTGCGGCACGACAGCGACATACTTGGGCTGGAAGGAGTAGAGGGCTATACTACTCGTCACCGAAGTGATGTCGTGGAAGGCTCCGAACTGTCGCCCTTGATTGGCCTTAGGAGAGGCGAAGACGGATAGCTGTGCGCTAAGCCCATCGGTGATGATGCGCTCGACCTTGAGGTTGAGGTTTCCGAAGATGTCGCTGAAGGGATTGGTCTTGACGATGGTCTTCCCATCGAGGAGCGAATAGACCTGCGTGGGGTCTGGTTTGGGTGTCTGCTGTGCCAGCACGGGTAGCGTGCCAAGAGCAAAGAGCAGGGGAGTAAGTCTCTTGATCATAATGGATAGAGGTATAGATCGTGTCGTATCGTAGCGCTAAATTAGTGAATTCGGGGAGTTTTTTCTGCAGGTGTTTTGATGTGACGTAAGCCGTCGGGGGAAAGGGCATTATGGGGAGGGGAAAATGAACCAGTATTGGCCGCTGTTCCGACCACTATTGGAGACTATTGCGCAAGGCCATCTCTTCACAGCTTGCACTTTTCCTCCTTCGAACTTCTCAATCTAAAGACTCCGATTTCCGAGGGAAGAAGGTGCGAGTAATGAAAAGGTGATCTTGCGCAATAGTCTCATAATAGGTATATGGGTGCGTGGGTAGAGCTATATAGGATGGCGAAGAAAGCTATAT
>ERZ772766.960-NODE-960-length-16185-cov-38.796590_pt1 | contig 16185 bp, 9 predicted proteins | sample MGYA00511379_ERZ772766 | MGnify/ENA primary metagenome ERZ772766 (study PRJEB29015, sample SAMEA2737895) | human oral metagenome | biome: human oral; feature: human-associated habitat; material: dental | place: China | collected 2116 ...
GTGACGAGGACCTGCGCCGCGCCATCGAGGGGCTCAGCTTCGCCGAGTGGCAGCTGTTCCTGCACCCTCAGCAGCGGGCCCTCGTGGAGCGGCACACGAACGGCCCCATGCGCGTCTCGGGCGGCGCCGGAACCGGGAAGACCGTCATCGCCGTGCACCGCGCCGTCGAGCTGGCCAAACGGGACAAGGCTGACGGGCAGGAGTCACGGATCCTGCTGACGACCTACACGCGCAACCTCGCCGACGATCTGCGTCGCCAAGTCGCCCAGCTCGAGCCACGGCTGCCCTTCACCGAGAAGCTGAGCGAGCCCGGAGTCATGGTCAGCGGCCTGGACCGGGTGGCGCGCATGATCCTCCAGCAGGCCGGGGCCAGGATCTCCCCCATCGCCCAGGAGGTTATCGGCCAGTCGCGCGGGCGAGTACTCACCTACCCCAGGGAGAATGTGTGGCAGGAGGTCCTCACCCTCATGGGCGATGAGCTGCCCGAGGGGTTGCGCTCCGCCGACTTCCTGGAGTCCGAGTACGAGCTGATCGTGCTGCCCCAGCGCGTGACGACTCTCAAGCAGTACCTGCGCGTGCGCCGCCCCGGGCGGGGCGTGGCCCTGGACCGGTCCAAGCGGGCCGCCGTGTGGAAGGCGATGGAGCGCTACCGGGACCGCAGCGCCGACCTGGGCGTGACCTCCTTTGACGAACAGCTCGCTCTGGCCGCCGCCTGGCTCGACCATGAGGCAGCCCTCGGCACGCCCCGCCCCTTCCGGCACGTGCTCGTCGACGAGGCCCAGGACCTCACCCCCGCCCACCTGCAGCTGCTGCGGGCGCTGGTGGAGCCCGGCCCGGATGACCTGTTCCTGGCTGAGGACTCCCACCAGCGGATCTACGGCAAGAAGATCACGCTGAGCCATTACGGGATCCAGGTGCGCGGGAGGTCGCGGCGGCTGACGCGCAACTACCGCACCACCCGTCAGAACCTCGATGTCGCCTTCGGGATCCTCGATCCCGGCACCTATGAAGACCTGGAGGGGCAGGCCGAGGAGCACCGTTACGTCTCACCGCGCTCCGGGCCCGAGCCACTGCTGCTGCACGCCACTGACCGCGCCGACGAGCTGAGCAAGGCCGCTGAGCTGCTGACGGTGTGGCTGGAGCAGGACCGAGACAGTGAGGACAGCGCCCCGGAGACAATCGCCGTCCTCGTGCGTGACCGCTACCAGCGCGACGCCGTCGTCAATGGTCTGGCGCAGCACGGGATAGAGGTGCGCGCCGTGGACCGGGAGGCGGCCGGTCGGGGCATGCCCGTGGTTATGACGATGCACCGCGCCAAGGGCCTGGAGTTCCGCAAGGTACTGCTCTTCGACGTCTCGAGGAACGCGATCCCTCGGTCGCTGCGGGACCAGCAGTACTCCGACGCAGACCGCGACGACGCCCTCCTGCGAGAGCGCTCACTGCTGTACGTGGCCGCGACCCGCGCCCGAGACCAGCTCGCCATCTCCTGGAGCGGCGAGGCCAGTCCCCTCATCACCGCCCTCACGCCGTAGGCCCCAGTACGCCCTCCTCGCGGACGCACCATAAGTCTCGAGAACTGCACCCCCGGGATCAGTTCTCAGCACTTAGGGTGCGTCCTCGCGGTTCGGCCGGCCAAGCCACCCGCACGTCCGTCAGGCCCACCGCGTACGCCCCAGGCGAAGCGCTGCCACCCGCTCGCCCCATATCCTCCCCCACCCCCTTCCAGGGGCCTTCGAGGCCGCTACGCCGGGCACCCCAGCCTCTCAGGAGGGGTTTCGGGCTGATCTTGGGCAAAACCCGCAGAATCACTGAGCAAATCCCCAAAATTAACCGAGTAACCCCTGAGAGTCACGTGGGCCTGACGTCCTGCATGTGGGGTGTGCGTCACCACGACTCTCATTCGGTGTCCGAATGGTGTTCGCGCGCATTGACGTTGTACGGTTGGCCCACGACATATTTGACCAGGAAGAGCGCGCCCACGTGCGCGCCGTGACACGTTGGAGGGGGTCGAGCCTATGGGGCGCGGCCGTCAGAAGGCCAAGGCAACCAAGGTTGCCCGTAAGCTCAAGTACTTCAGCCCGGAGACCGATTACAAGGCTCTGGAGCGGGAGCTCGTCTCAGCGTCCTCGGGATCCGAGCCTGATGACGAGATCGACTACGAGGAACTGGCCGCCAAGTATGCCGTCGACGACGACGACTGGGACGAGGGCGGCAAGTAGCCCCACCCCCAGTCTAGGAGGGCCGGAGGGACGCACCTACCGGCCCTTCAGCGCGCCTACCAGCGCGTGAGTCGAGGCTGTCGGCAGCCATCCGTGTCACTCTCGGCGACTCTTCACTCCTGCCCCGATTCGCCTGCGTCGCATCGACCCAGGTCAGGGCGGTGCTGCCCTGGCGCCCCGCTCCGGAACCGACCCAGTCGGGATTGAATAGTCGCCAAGCGTGACACTTCGTGGCGTAAGGCCCCCGCCGTCGGACGCATTCCGCATCCGGCGGGGGCCTCGCTGCTCGCGCTTACGGCACCCCGCCTCTCAGGAGGTCCGGTAGGCGCCGTGGATGTCGACAGCGCCCCCGTCGACGCCCTTGGTGCCGGAGACGACGCAGTCCTGCGCCTCGTACGTCCTGGCCTCGTGCACCTCGCCGAGCACCCAGGCGGGGATGTCGGATCCCTCGGCCACCCGCAGAATAGCGTCGACCGCGCTGGGGTCGACGACGGCAACCATCCCCACGCCGAGGTTGAGCGTGCCCTCGAGGTCCTCCCACGGCACCGAGCCGAGCTCGCGCACGGTGGAGAAGACCGGCGGCACCGTCCAGGAGGCCCGGTCGACGTCGGCGATGAGCCCGGCCGGCAGGACCCGGGCGACGTTGGCGGCCAGTCCCCCGCCGGTGATGTGGGACAGGGCGTGGACCGGCCCCGGGGCGGCCGGCGAGGACAGGGTCTCCAGCATGGCCAGGCACACGCGGGTGTAGAGGCGCGTGGGCTCGAGCAGCTCCTGGCCCAGGGTGCGCCCGAACTCGGGGACCTCGCGCTCCAGGTCCCAGCCGGCGTGCTCGATGACCCGGCGCACCAGGGAGTAGCCGTTGGAGTGCAGACCGGAGGAGCCCAGGGCGACCAGGACGTCTCCGGCGCGCACCTTCTCCGCACCGAGCATCCGGTCGGCCTCGACGACGCCGGTGGCGGCACCTGCGACGTCGTACTCGTCGGGGGCCATGAGGCCGGGGTGCTCGGCGGTCTCCCCACCCAGCAGCGGGGTTCCGACGGCGGCGCAGGCCTGGGCGACGCCGCGCACGATATCCGCGATCCGCTCAGGGACCACGTGCCCGCAGGCAATGTAGTCGGTCATGAGCAGGGGCCGGGCCCCGACCACGACGATGTCGTCGACGACCATGCCCACCAGGTCCTGGCCGATGGTGTCGTGGATGTCGAGGGCCTGGGCGATGGCGACCTTGGTCCCCACACCGTCGGTGGAGGTGGCCAGCAGCGGGCGGCGGTAGTCGCGCAGGGCGGAGACGTCCACGAGCCCGGCGAAGCCCCCGACGCCGCCAACGACGGCCGGGGTCATGGTGGCGGCCACCGCGTCCTTCATGAGCGCGACGGCCCGGTCCCCGGCGGCGGTATCGACGCCGGCGGCGGCGTAGGTGATTCCCGGGGCGGACTGCTCGGGCTGCTGGGTCATGTGGTGGCTCCTTGAGGACTCGGGTCGGAAGGTGCGGTGGTGGACGGTGGCGAGGTTGGAGCAGGTAACTGGCACAGGTCCCCGGCGGCTGACCGGAGCCGGCCAGTCAGCGCACGGCCGGCCGCCCCGGGGCTACGACGTCGTCGAGCCCAGGGGGCTGCCGGAGGCCAGGTCCGGGCGGGTAATGCTGCCCGGCGGTATGGTGCGCTCGGCGTCGTCGGCCTTCTCGCGACGCCGCCCGCGGTAGGCGGTCGGGACGCGGCGCACCGGGATGGTGGCGGACTTCAGGCTGCGCACCGGCGGCGGGATCGGGTAGTCGCCGGTGAAGCAGGCCAGGCACAGGTCGTCGGCCTTCTGACCGCTGGCGGCCACCATGCCCTCGACGGACAGGAAGCCCAGGGAGTCGGCGCCGATGGACTCGCCGATCTCCTCCACGCTCATGCCGGTGGCGATGAGCTCGGCGCGGGTGGCGAAGTCGATGCCGTAGAAGCAGGGCCACATGACCGGCGGGGAGGAGATGCGCACGTGGACCTCGGCGGCGCCGGCCTCGCGCAGCATCCGCACCAGGGCCCGCTGGGTGTTGCCGCGCACGATGGAGTCGTCGACGACGACGAGGCGCTTGCCCTCGATGACCTCGCGCAGGGGGTTGAGCTTGAGGCGGATGCCGAGCTGGCGCAGGGTCTGGGTGGGCTGGATGAAGGTGCGCCCCACGTAGGCGTTCTTCACCAGACCCTGACCGTAGGGAATACCGGAGGCCTGCGCGTAGCCGATGGCGGCCGGGGTGCCCGACTCGGGCGTGGCGATGACGAGATCGGCCTCCACCGGGTACTCGCGGGCCAGGGCGGCACCCATCTCGTTGCGCGAGGCGATGACGCTGCGTCCGGCGATGCGGGTGTCGGGGCGGGCCAGGTAGACGTACTCGAAGACGCAGCCGGCCCGGCGGGCGGTGGCGAAGCGCGAGGAGCGCACGCCGTCCTCGTCGATCTCGATGAGCTCGCCTGGCTCGACCTCGCGCACGAAGGTGGCGCCGACGATGTCCAGGGCGGCTGTCTCGGAGGCCACGGCCCACCCGTTCTCCAGACGCCCGAGCACCAGGGGGCGCACCCCGTGCGGGTCTCGGGCGGCGTAGAGCGTGCCCTCGTCCATGAAGACCAGGGAGAAGGCGCCGCGCAGCATGGGCAGGACCCGGCGAGCGGCCTGGTGGACGCTCAAGGGGGCCTGCGTGGAGTAGGCGGCGTCGAGCTCGGCGTCGTCGGTGATGCCGGAGGTGAGGATGTCGGCGGCCGAGTCCCAGCCCTCCAGGGCGCCGTGCTCGGAGACGAGGTTGAGCAGAGCGGCCAGGACCGCGGTGTCCGTGGAGGAGCCGCGGCCCAGCTCACCGCTGAGGTCCTCCCCGGAGGTGGTGCGCACGGCGTCCATGAGCTCACGGGTGTTGGTGAGGTTGCCGTTGTGGACCAGGGCGAGGGTGGAGCCGGCCGCCGGGCCGAGCATCGGCTGGGCGTTCTCCCAGGTGGTGGCGCCCTGGGTGGCGTAGCGGACGTGGCCCACGGCCATGTGACCGGTGAGATTGGACAGGGCCTGGTCGTCGAAGACCTGGGAGACCAGGCCGAGGTCCTTGTAGACGAGGATCTGGGAGCCGTTGGAGGTGGCGATACCGGCCGACTCCTGGCCGCGGTGCTGGAGGGCGTACAGGCCGAAGTAGCTCAGGCGGGAGACGTCCTCGCCGGGGGCCCACACACCGAAGACGCCGCACTCCTCTCGCGGCGAGGGCTCGAACTCGTCGGAGTGATCATCGGGCAGAGCAGTCAGGCCGGGGACGGTCTCAGGATGGTCGAAGGCGGTCTGCGAGGGGTTCTCACCGGTGCGCACGCACACAGTCTGTCACGGCCAGAGGGGTCCTGCCCATCGGCGATCACTGACAGGGGCCTGCGGCACGCGGCTTCAGCTGCGTGATTCCGGGGTCTTGGAGAATGTCGACGCGTACAGCAATTGAATTCTGAAGATTCCCGGAGGGCCCTGCCCTCGTGTCTCCTCGCCCGTTCCCGGCCCCGCCAGGGGTCAGCTCGCCGCAAGGAGCTGGAAGCGGATACCGGCGGCGGGGTCGGCCGACAGGAGGCGGACCCGCACGCGCTCACCGATCGGGAGGCGGTCACCGGACTGCCCGCTTTCCCCACGGACCTCGGTGACGACGGCGGGCTCGGTCAGGACGAGCTCGCCGCGTCCGTCGCGCTCGGAGGTGATGACGCCGTCGAAGACCTCGCCCTCATGGCCGCGCAGGACCAGGGCCTCCAGAGCGGTCAGGGCGCCGCGACCGATGGCCCGGGCGCGCTTACCGGTCTGCTCCATGACGTCGGGCAGGTCGGGCAGGGCCTGGAGCACCCACTCGGGCACGGGCGCCTGGGCGCAGGCGGCGATGCAGACCTCCTCGCCGTAGCGGTCCACGAGGCGTCGCAGCGGCGCGGTGACGTGGGCGTAGCGGGCGGCGATCGCGGAGTGGACGGCCTCCTCGGCGTCGGAGGCCTCGTCGTCGACCGGGACGCCGACGCCGCCCGCACCGAAGGCGAGGTAGCCCGAGCCGCGGAAGAGGGACATGGCCTGGTCCATGAAGGCGGCATGGGCGGGCACGGCGTGGTCCAGGCCGCGCACGAGCTCGGAGTAGGGCTGGGCGGCCGGCCAGTCGATGCCCAGGGCCGCGGCGACGCGCCGCAGGCGGGCGTAGTCCTCGGGGCGCGCCGGCGGCAGGGTCCGCAGGATGCCGACGCCGCGCTCGACCATGATCCGGGCGGCGCACATACCGGTGAGCAGGGAGATCTGGGCGTTGTACTGCTCGGCGGGCACGGGCACGCGGTAGGCGAGCCGGTAACCGGACGGGCCAGGAGCCTCGGCGGACTCCGAGTCTCCCGCCGACGCTGCCCCCTCGGTCACCTCGACGACCTGCTCGGGCGTCGTCATGCTGATGCCGCCGCGAGCGACCTCGCGTTCCAGACGCAGGCGGCCGATCTCGGCCAGGAGCCCGGGCAGGTCGGTGGGAGCCGACGACGGCAGGGTGCCCTCGCCGTCGATGGCGGCCTGGACCTGACCGTAGGTGAGGCGGGCCCGCGAGCGCACAAGAGCGCGCTCGACGCGGGCGGAGACGACCTCACCGCGGGCGTCGAGGTCGATGGTCCACAGGCAGGCCGGGCGATCCACGTCCTCCAAGAGAGAGGCGGCGCCGTGGGAGAGGACCTCGGGGTGCAGGGGCGTGGCGGCGTCGGGGGCGTAGATGGTCTCGCCGCGGCGGCCCAGCTCGGCGTCCAGGGCGCCGCCGGGGGTCACGAAGGTGGCCAACGAGGCGATGGCGTAGTGGACGCGGTAGGTGACCGCCGACCCGGGTGCGTCCCCGACCGACGCGCCCGCAGCCTCGCTCCGGGCAGGAAGTCGTTCCAGGAGCACTGCCTGGTCGAGGTCCATGGAGCCGGGTGGGTCGATGGTGACCAGGTCCAGGTCACGGGCGTCGCGGGCGCCGTCGGCCAGGAGCCGGGCGGGTCCGTCCTGGGCCCAGGAGGTGGCGGCGGCCTCGGCTTCGGCAAGGGCCTCAGGTGGGAAGGCGGTGGGCACCTCGTAGCGTGCGCGCAGCTCGTCCAGGGCGCGGGTGACCTCGGCGGGCGGGGCGGTGTAGGTGCTCAGGCGCTTGCGACTCATGGGACGAACCTACCGGCGCGGACCCCACTCACCGACGTGATCCTCACATTCGACGCGAAGCCGCGTTGCCTGTGACGAAGATGCTGGTACTCATGCGGGGATCCGGACCAGGGGCAGGTAGGCGGACAGGTCGCAGCGCTCACCGGAGGCCTGCAGAGCGCCGCTGTCCAGAGCGTCCTGCCAGGTCAGGCGGCCGGTGGCCAGTGCCAGCCAGGTGGGGGCGTCGGTCTCGACGACGCTGGGCGGGGTCCCCCGGCGGTGGACAGTTCCGGCGACGGCCTGGGTGACGCCGAAGGGTGGGACCCGCACCTCGACCGAGCGCCCCGGGGCGCAGGCGGCGAGCTCCTCAAGGGTGTAGCGCACGGCGGTCGCGGTCACCCGACGGCGAGCGGCCCGGTCGGCCGGGCTGACGGCTCCGGCACCGTCCCCGACACCGTTCGCCGAAGCATCCTGGGACTCGTCCTGCTCCTGGGCCCACTGGCGCAGGGCCTGGGCTCCGGCGGCGGGATCGATGCGTCGTCTAGCAGCCATGGCGCGAAGCCTATGCTGCGACCAGCGCCGAGGCCGAGCGTGTGAGCTCATAACGACGAGGACGGCCCGCCCAGATGGCGGACCGTCCTCGTGACAGGAACCAGGAGCCGGATCAGGCGGCTGCGGGCTGCGCCTCGGCACCGTCCTTGCTGCCCTGATGACGACCGAGTCCCTTGAGGAGGATGACGAGCGCGGTGCTCACCACCGCCCCGGCCAGGATCGCCAGGAGGAAGCCACCGAAGTTGGTGATGGCGAAGGCGACGAACACACCTCCGTGGGGCGCGCGCGAGCCGACGTGCATGGCCATGGTCATCGCGCCCGTGACCGCACCGCCGGCCATGGTGGCCGGGATGACGCGCAACGGGTCGGCGGCGGCGAAGGGGATGGCGCCCTCGGAGATGAAGGACAGCCCCAGCAGCCAGGCGCTGCGCCCGTTCTCCACCTCGGCCTTGGTGAACAGCCGCGAGCGCAGGAAGGTCGCGGCGGACATCGCCAGCGGCGGCACCATGCCGGCGGCCATGACGGTGGCCATGATCTCGTAGGGGGCGGTGTTGGCGGCGCTGGCGGCGGACAGGCCCGCCGTGCCGAACAGGTAGGCGGCCTTGTTGACCGGCCCGCCCAGGTCGAAGCACATCATGAGTCCGAGGATGATCCCCAGGAACACGGCGGAGCCTCCCTGGGACATGGAGGTCAGCCCGTCCTGCAGGGCGGTCATGAGGGAGGCCAGCGGCCGTCCCAGCAGCATGTACATGACGGCGCCTACGGCCAGCGTTGTGCCCAACGGGATGATGACCACGGGCATGAGCCCACGCAGCCAGGCCGGAACGTTGAGTCCGGTGAACCAGGCGGCCACGTAGCCGGCGAGGATGCCGCCGATGAGGCCGCCGATGAATCCGGAGCCGACCGACACGGCGATGGCGCCCATGGCGAATCCGGGGGCGATGCCTGGCCGGCCGGCCAGGCCGAAGGCGATGTAGCCGGCCAGCGCTGGGACGAGGAAGTTCATGGCCGCCTGCCCCAGCAGGAAGAACACCGACCCGAGGTAGAGCGTCAGTCCAGAGCCGGCGGCGCCCTCCACGGATCCGGGCAGGCTCCACAGGCTGTAGTCGTGAGCGACCGCCTCGGCCACGGTCTTGTCGGCGCCCCCGTGTGTCAGGGCGATGTCGTAACCGCCCAGGAGGAAGCCCAGGGCGATGAGCAAACCACCGGCGGCCACGAAGGGAATCATGTAGGACACGCCGGTCATGACCGAGCGCTGAAGGCGCCGCGCCCAGTGCTCGGAGCCCTCCTCGCTCTCCTCGCTGGACTCGCCGCCGGCCGGCACGCGGGCGGCACTCGGGTCATCGGCCGCGGCCAGGGCCTTGTCCACCAGGGACCCGGCGTCGTTGACGGCGGCCTTGACGCCGACGTCGATGACGGGCTTTCCGGCGAAGCGCTCACGGCCCTTGACGGGCAGGTCGTGGGCGAAGATGACGGCGGTGGCCCGCTTGATGAGGTCGGGGTCGAGGGCGTCGATCTTGCCCGAGCCCTGCCCCTCGATGGCCACGGTGATGCCGCGGTCCTTGCCTGCCTGCTCCAGGGCCTCGGCGGCCATGAAGGTGTGGGCGATGCCGGTGGGGCAGGAGGAAACCCCCACAATGACGGTCTCGCCGGCCGCTGGGGCCGACGTCGCCGCCGCGGCCCTGGACTTCGCGGCACCGGCCCCTTCGGCCGAGTCCGCGGTACCTGCGGCCTCACTGACCGCGCCGTCCTTGGCCTCTCCCCCACCCTCGAGCAGCTCGGGCTGGACCTGCCCGGTGACGATCCGGGCGACTTCCTCGGCGTCGGCGGCCTGACGCAGCGCGTCGGTGAAGTCGGACTGCATGAGCCCGCGGGCGAGCTTGGCCAGGAGCTGGAGGTGGAAGTCGTCGGCGCCGTCGGGGGCCGCGATCATGAAGACGAGGTCGGCGGCCTGGCCGTCGGCGGCCCCGAAGTCGACCGGCTGCGCCAGGCGGGCGAAGCCGAGGCTGGGAGCCAGGACGTGGGCGCTGCGGCAGTGCGGGATCGCGATGCCCCCGGGGATCCCGGTGGGGGCGGTGGACTCGCGCTTCTTGGCGTCGGCGGCCAGGCCGTCGGGGCTGGAGGCCCGGCCGGCACCGGCCACGGTGGTGGCCAGGAACTCGATGACGTCTTCCTTGCCCGGGCCTGCGGCGGCGTCGAGCGCGACCAGCTCGGGGATGATCAGTGGTTTGTTCTCGGTCATGGTCTTCCTTGGTGTCCGAGGGGCTGCCGCCCGGTGGGCGGTGGCGGTGTGTCAGATGCGGTCAAGGGTGGTGGGCGGCTGTCATGTGGTGGGTGGTTGGCGTGGACGGTCGGGGGGTCGGGCTGACCGGCAGGCGGCCGGCGATGTGTGCAGGGCCGGAGAATGCGGCAGGACTGCGTTCCTGGTGCCTCCGGGCGCCCCTGGCTCAGGAGAGCCGGGTGACGACCGAGGGATGCTCGGGCAGGTCGGCGGGCGTGGGCAGGGTAGTCCCCGGCAGGGAGGCGGCGGCCGAGCCGTAGGCCATAGCGGTGCTCAGGCGCTCGGCCTCGTCGCCACCGTTGACGTCGGCCAGGATGTAGCCGGCCACCGAGGAGTCCCCGGCCCCGACGGTGGAGACCACCGGGACCTCGGGAGCGGTGGCGTGCCAGGCGCCGTCCGCGGTCACCAGGACGGCCCCGGCGGGCCCGAGCGTCACCATGACGGCGCCGATACCCAAGCCCACCAGAAGGCGAGCCGCGTCGACGACGGGGCCGTAGTTCCCCTCGACGGCCCCCTCCTCGAGGGCCATGGCGCGGTCGGCCGGCAGGCCGGCGAGCTGGCCGAGCTCCTCACCATTGGGCTTGATGAGGTCAGGGGCCGAGTCGGGCAGCTCGGCGGCCAGGGCCGCAAGGGGCTCGTCGGAGGTGTCGACGGCGATGCGCAGCCCCGGCGCGGCCTCGCGCAGGAGCCCCACCAGCCGTGCGTACCAGTTGGTTGGGACGCCCGGCGGTAGGGAGCCGGACAGGACCGCCCAGTGGTGGGGTGAGGCTCCGACCGGCAGCGGCGTGGTCGCCAGGGTCTCCAGCAGGGCGTGCTCGACGGCGGCGATCTCCTGCTCGCTCAGGCCCGCCCCCAGCTCGTTGAGCTTGGTGGTGGTGCCGTCGGGCTCAGTGACCGCGGTGTTGATGCGGGCGGCTCCGGTCACCAGCACCGGGTGGACAGTGAGTCCGGGCAGCTCGAGGGCACCCAGGGCGGCGAGGATGGGGTCGTGCTCGGCGGCGGGCAGGACGGCGGTGGCCGCGCGTCCGGAGTTGGACAGGACGCGGGCGACGTTGACGCCCTTGCCCCCGGGCTCCATGACAACACCGGTCAGGCGCTGGACGGTGCCACGCTGGAGGGGGCCGGGCAGGGAGACAGTACGATCGAGGGACGGGTTGGGCGTGAGGGTCAGGATCATGCGACGAGGACCTCTGTTTCAGTGGTGGCGAGATGTTCGGTGAGTGCGGGCGGAAGCTCGACGTCGGTGACCAGGAGGTCGACGTCGTCGAGGGAGGCGAAGGAGACCAGGTGCTCCTGACCGATCTTGGTGGAGTCGACCAGGGCCACGACCTGGCGGGCACTGCGCACCATGGCGCGTTTGACGGTGGCCTCGTCGGGGTCGGGCGTGGACATCCCGTGGGCGGCGCTGACGCCGTTGGCACCCAGGAGCGCGACATCGACGCGCAGGGTGGACAGGGTCTCGAGCGCCTCGGGGCCAACGGCGGCCTGGGTGAGTCCGCGCAGCTGGCCGCCCAGGATCCGCACCCGGGTGTGCCCGGCGGCGGCCAGGGAGGCCGCGGTCAGCACGGAGTTGGTGATGATGGTGAGTCCACGGTCGGCGGGCAGGAGCCGGGCGGCGGCCCCGGTGGTGGTGCCGGCGTCCACCAGGAGGGTGGTGCCGGGCTCCAGGGCCAGCCGCTCCAGGGTCGCGCAGGCAATGGCCTGCTTGGCCGAGGGGTTGACCTGCTCACGCTGGGCGACCCCGGTCTCCGGCAGAGCGGGGGCGGGAATCGCGCCACCGTGAACCTTGCGCAGGGAGCCGCTGCGATCCAGGGCGGTCAGGTCACGGCGGATCGTCTCAGGGGCGACGTCGAAGCGCTCGGCGAGCTCGACGACGAGGACGCGCCCAGCACCACGCACCTGCTCCACGATCTGGCGGTGCCTGTCCTCGATGCGCATGTTCACCCCCTGACGCCGGTGTCGACGACCGATCATGTCCGTTCGGGCATTATCTCGATCTTGAATGTCTGAACAGACGTAAGTGTATGCCCGTTCGGTCACCCACGTCTACCCTTGAGTGACTCACAATACATTTCATAGGCGGTTCTGAGAACAGGTTTCACCCGGCGGAGATCACTAGGAGTGACGGCAGGGACAGCGGTGTCCACATCTGCCACGAAGGCCCCGAACGTGAACGCGCCGGCGAGAGAGAAAACCGCATGATTCCTCGGTTCTATCGGCGTTCTCGTAGGCCCGGAAGCCTCTTTGCGGCAGATGTGGACACCAGTACTGTGCGAATGCTGTGCGAGTGCTCGCGACGCAGGGGCGGCGTCAGGCCTGACGCCGCCCGCGCAGGATCAGGTAGCCGCCGACGGCGAGCAGGGCGAGGGTGAGTACTCCCGCGCTGAGCGAGGCGCCAGTACGGGCCAGAGGCCCACCACTGGCCGCCTCGCCCGGACGGTCGGGCCCGGCCGCCCGGCCGGGCACTCCGGACACGACCGGAGCAGCGGTGGCTGCGGACTGCGCGCCGCTACCCGCGGACGGCTCGGTGCCGCCACCCACGGACGACTCATCAGCATCACGGCCGACCGGCGGGGTGGAGGCCGCCTCGCCGACGGCCTCGTCCGCCGTACCGTCAGCGCCCTCTGCCGCGCTGCCACCCGTGTCCGCACCGTCGTCTGCGGCACCACCCGCATCAGCACCGGGGCCAGCCGCGGCCTCACCCTCGATCTCCACCGAGAAGCGATTGAGGACCGTGCCTGCGGAGTCGAGGGTCTCGACGGAGACCCAGCGGCAGGTGGTGGCCTGGACCGTGCGGCAGGCGCGCGTGGGGGCGTCGGTCGGGAACGTGAGGTTGAAGTCGACCCGCCCGGTGGTCGGACCGGTGGGGTCGACGGTGAGGTCGAGGTCCCTGGTCAGGATCTCCTTGTCCCCCGAGCTCACGCGCACGTGCCGAGCGCCGGCGACCTGCTCGGAGGCGTTGGTATAGGCCAGGGAGTCCAGGGTCACTGAGACCATGTTGGTGCTGCGCGCGCCGCCTGAGCTGATGTACACGGGTCCTACGGTCATCCCGGTCTGCCGCTTGGAGTAGCCGGCCTTGACGGGTTGGTCGCCGAAGGAGGCCAGGTAGGCGGAGGTGACGTCGCGGTCGAGGACGCCGGTGTTGGTCGACGGCTTGTCCTTCAGAACGGTGTAGCCGTCGCCGCCGGCCAGCAGGAAGGAGTTGGAGGCGACGACGACGCTGTCGCCGTCGGCCAGCGGCTCGCCGTCGATGAGGATCTCGCGGATCGCGGGGGCGGCTCCGGCTTCGCTCCTGTGACTGGCATCGGTGCTGGCCTCGGTGAGGACGTCGACATTGCTGGACAGCCCCAGGGTGAGCACGGGCCGGCTGGAGCCGGGTTGCCACTGCTGGGACAGGAGCGTCTTCATCTCGGCGCCGGTGAGGGTCGTGTAGGCCATCTCGTTGCCGAAGGGCTGGGCGGTGTAGGCCTCGCCGGAGGTCAGGACGCCGTCGCCCTCGGAGCCGGAGGCGGCATAGAGGAGGTCGGCGCGCACGCCACCGGGGTTCATGATGCCCACGTAGCGGGTGGAGCCGGCCGGCTGGATGTCGGTGGCGAGCCAGCTGCGGAAGGACTCGGCGATGAGGTCGGAGGCGGTGGACTCGGTGCCTCGGTTGGAACCGGGGCCGGAGCCGTCCGAGCCACGCAGGAAGTCCGACCCGATCTTGGCCAGCGGCTTGCCGCCCTCGGTGGCGGAGTCCTTCTCCGCCTGGGCCACGATCCCGGCGACGCCGTAGGCGTCCGTGGTGCAGCTCGAGCTGCGCAGGTCCTCGTTGTCAGCACTGACCACAGTGGTCTTCCGGCTGGCGGGGTCATAGCTGAGGCGGATGCGGCCCAGTGCCCAGCCGTAGTGGTCGGCCTGGACGACGGCGATCCGGTTGCCCTCGGCGCCGGTGACGGTCTGGGCGAAGGGCACGTGGGTGTGTCCGGAGAAGACGGCGTCGACGCTCCCGCCGAAGCTGGTGGCGGTGGTGGCGGCGTCCTCGTGGCTGAGCACGACGACGACATCAGCCTCACCGTTGGCGGGATCGCCGTCCTTGAGCTCGGCGGCGCGGGCGTTGGCGGCGGCGACGGCGGGGCTCAGGGTGAGAGAGGACAGGGCTGACGGTGACACGAGGGTGGGCAGCTCATCGGTGACGACGCCGACGAAGCCGACGCGCACGCCGTCGACCTCCTTGATGTAGGCACCTTTCCCACTGCCCTCAGCAGTCAGGGGCGCCGAGCCGGAGACGTTGGCGGCCAGGATCGGGAAGTTCGAGGCGGGCAGGATGCGTGTCTCCAGGTCGGTCAGGCCCTGGTCGAGCTCGTGATTGCCCAGGGCGGAGGCATCCAGGGACATCGCGTTGAGCGTCTCCATGGTAGGGCGGTCCTGAAGGATGGAGGAGACGTAGGCCGATCCGCCCACGGAGTCTCCGGCGGAGACGAACAGAGTGTTGGGGTTGGCGGCGCGAGCGGCGGCGACCTCGCAGGCCAGGGTGACCGCGCCGGGGTCCTCGACGGAGGCCTGGCCGGTGTCACGGTCCGTCTGGGTGGTGCGGGAGATGTGGCCGTGCAGGTCGGTGATCCCCAGCAGGTCAATGGTCCTGGCGGAGGCATCCGGGTCAGCGTCTCCCGCTGCCGGCGCTGCAGCGGGCCGGGCCGCCTCATCGGCGCCGGCGGGCGGGGTGAGTACGAGGGGACTGAGGGATGTCAGCGTGAGCGCGCAGATGGCGGCACAGGCCTTGACGGCCCTCATGGGGAGCAGTCGCATGTCATTCCTTGTGGGGCGCGGGATGGTCGGGGCAGTAGTGCCGGAGTACCGGGACAGCGGTGGGGAGGGGAACATGTCCAACAGTATGCGCCCGCACTGAATTGTGCATATTTTTCACGGAATCAGGCGCCCCCCTGACCGAAGTCCGGCAGCACCCGGGACACGCGCACAACGACGGCACCCGCCGCCTCTTCTCAGAGGTGGCGGGTGCCGTCGCTATGGGCGCGAGCCCGGATCAGCCAGGTATCAGACGATGCCGTGGGCGATCATGACGTCGGCAACGCGGGTGAAACCGGCCGCGTTGGCGCCGAGCACGTAGTCGCCGGGGCGGCCGTACTCCTCGGCCGCGGCGACGCAGGAGTCGTGGATGTCGGCCATGATGCCGGTCAGCTTGGCCTCGGCGGTGGCGAAGTCCCAGCGGGTACGGCCGGCGTTCTGCTCCATCTCGAGGGCGGAGGTGGCCACGCCACCGGCGTTGGCCGCCTTACCGGGGCCGAACAGGATGCCGGCCTTCTGGAAGGCCTCGACGGCCTCGGGGGTCGAGGGCATGTTGGCGCCCTCGGAGACCACGCCGCAGCCTCCCCGCAGCAGGGTGGCCGCTGCGTCGCCGTCGAGCTCGTTCTGGGTGGCGCAGGGCAGGGCGACGTCGCCGGGGACGTCCCACACGGAGCCGCCGGTCACAAGGCGGGCACCGGGGCGGCGCTCGACGTAGTCGGCCACGCGGCCGCGCTCGACCTCCTTGACCTGCTTGAGCAGCTCGAGGTCCACACCGGCCTCGTCGACGACGTAGCCGGAGGAGTCGGAGAAGGTGATGGGGGTGGCGCCGAGCTGCTGGGCCTTCTCGATGGCGTAGATCGCCACGTTGCCGGCACCGGAGACGATGACCTTCTTGCCCTCGAGGGACTCGCCCTTGGTGGAGAGCATGGACTGGGCGAAGAGCACGGCGCCGTAGCCGGTGGCCTCGGTGCGCACGAGGGAGCCTCCCCAGGCCAGGCCCTTACCGGTGAGGACCCCGGCGTCGTAGGAGTTACGCAAGCGCTTGTACTGGCCGAACATGTAGCCGATCTCGCGGCCGCCCACGCCGATGTCACCGGCGGGCACGTCGGTGGAGGGACCGATGTGGCGGGCCAGTTCGGTCATGAAGGACTGGCAGAAGCGCATGACCTCGGCGTCGGAGCGGCCGTGCGGGTCGAAGTCGGAGCCGCCCTTGCCGCCGCCGATGCCCTGGGC
>ERZ772766.961-NODE-961-length-16180-cov-11.854016_pt1 | contig 16180 bp, 19 predicted proteins | sample MGYA00511379_ERZ772766 | MGnify/ENA primary metagenome ERZ772766 (study PRJEB29015, sample SAMEA2737895) | human oral metagenome | biome: human oral; feature: human-associated habitat; material: dental | place: China | collected 2116 ...
ATACTAGTGGTACAGCCTCAGACAGGGGGCTGGTTACAAAGAAAAAGAAAGGATTCGAAAGAATGACCGCCCTTCTGTACGCAGCACTCTCAATCGTCGCTGTCAACCTCTTCGCCGCTGTCGTCTACACCTATCTGCACCGCGGTGTAGGCCTGGCCATCTCCCTCGTCGGGACTATCCTCATATGCATAGCCCTCACATATGCCACTCTCAACGATGTGCCCGCTTCTAAGCCGGCTCCCGACATCACAACCGACATCACGACATCCCCTGCGACTACGTCGACGCAGAGCCCCACCATCCACCCCAGCCTGGATCCATCCACCGTTTCCCGTGAAACGCCCTCACCCGCTGCGACGCCGAGCAAGCGGCCCGCCTACACCAATGTGCAGCCCCGTCGTGCCGAGAAGGCGCCCGTCCACCGCCGCCATTTCGACGGCCGTGAGAAAGAGCTGCAGACAGAACAGCGCGGCACCGATCCAGGCGCTGGGGGCTGCGACGACATCGCAGCAGGCGGGTGCAAGTGACGTGGACATACCCCACAAGGTCATACTCCTATGCACCTTCATTCCGATGCTCGCACTGATTTGGTACGTCGCCTACATGGATATTGTCCGCGAGAAGAACATCAAACTCGGCGCTGCAGTCCTCTCCTTCATCTCATGCCTCACAACCCTCATACTGACAGGAGTTATAGCCGGATGGATACGATGATCAGTTCCGCGCTCATAGCGCTGGACGAGCACCTCTACCACACCCTCCCCCACCACTCCCACATCGCCGGCACCTTCGGTTGGCACATCGCCCACGACAACATCTACGTCACCGACGCCCTCCGCGACGACTCCTCCATCCTCGCCGTCATCCCTCTCGTCTACGAAGGCCAAGACTGGAACGCCTCCATGATCGGGTGGGTCGCCGCCCCCGTCAAGGCCTACGGCAACGAGCGGATCTTCTTCTACCATCTGCTCATGACCCGCATCTCCGAGTTCGCCTCTGAGTACCGCCTGAGCCCCACCCCCGCCGCCTGACATACCCATCAGGCGCACAGAAAGGCCCCTAGCAGCTTGCTAGGGGCCTTCCCTGTAGGGGTGCCTAGGCCAGCTCGTGAATCGAATCTAGCGCGTATTCGCCGCGGCCAGGGCCACGCCTAGGAAGCCAGCCAGGGCCGGCGCGATCAGAGCCGCCTGCTCCCCCGTCAGCCACCCACACGCCGTCGCCGCGGGGATCAGCCCCGTCAGCGCTCTGTACAGGTACTTGCGCACAGTCAGGAACCTCGCCGAGCCGGTCGTGTCCACGAGGTCGCCGTCGCCGGCCGGCCTGCCGTCGTCCTTCACGGCTTCCGCAGCGGCCTTCGCGGCTGCAGCCCGCTGCTCCGCCGTCACGCCGTCGTCGATGTCTAGGTGCTTAGCCATTGCTCTTCCTCACCTCCGCTTGGATTTCGTTCAGCTTCGTGACAACCTCTTCCAGCGCGTTGTGGCTGGCCGCCGGATACCCGAAACCCCAGCCCGGCACCGTCAGAAGGTCGTTCACTTTCGCCACCGTCGCGTTCACGCCGTCCACGGCGCCCTGAAGGCCCTGCACGGCCTTCTGCAGGTCGCCCAGCGCATTCTGGGATGCCGCAGGGTAGCCGAAGCCCTCCCCCGGCACCTTGATGTTCTCGTACAGCCAGCTGAGCATGTTGTGCTCGTCGGGTGTCAAATCGTCCTCCTTTACCTGTGCGTCGTCCGGGATGAACCTCCGGACCATGATGATATTCGCCGAGCCTGTCAATCGTGGATCCGACAGCCTGTGCAGTCTCGGGCCCCTGCCCGGCCCACCGTGCCCCCACGTCAGCCCCTGGCCCGCGTAGAGCTCCACGTGGCTTATCCGCCCCGCGAAGGGCCCCGAATGCCAGCCCATGCAGATAATGTCCGCCGGGCGCATGGCATCCTCGTCCAGCTCGCGCCAGTTAGATGCGTTCTGCACCGCCGTGCCGTTCTGTGCGATGTTGAAACTCCGCTCGCCTATCTCTATCCCAGCACACTGCCGGTAGGCCTGCGCTATGGTGCTGGAGCAATCCCCCCAACCGTAGCGCTCCGGGTCCTTTCGGCGGTAGTCGTTCGTATAGCCGAAGTCACCGTCGTGCTTCGCCATCCACGCCACTATGGCCGTTCTCATACTTTGTGCGTGACTCAATAGTCGTCAGCCTCCTTTCGATCAGGTCCAGTCGCGTCTCAAGCAACTTGAGACGCTCAAGTATCCCCGGGCGCCTCGCGGTGCCGGGGCGCTCCTCTTCACCCATCAAATCGTCGATGAAGTGAAGGAAACGACGGGCCTTCGGGGTGAGTGCGGCGACCAATGGCAACACCACTGCCAGCGCCGTCCCGAAGCCCGTCAACACAGAATCAGCCATCATAGCCCCCTGTACACCTCTTTGATAAACAAGTTCCTTGTGGTCAGCTTGTCGAACCGCACTCTGCCTTTCTCGTAGCAGGCGCGGACATTCTTTAGATACGAGTCCCGCGGCGTGAGCAGCCTCGTCTCCTCATCCACATTCGACGGTATCAGCGTGAACCGGTTGGGGCTGCGTGGCAGCCCCTCCGTCACGTACCACACCGCTAGGTCTCGCCCTAGCCACAGAGACAGCGGCCTCGAACCACCAACGATCGACAGCGAATATATCGCCGATGGCGGCTTCGCCTCCACCATCTCTGCGCCGCCGTCCCGGAACGTCGAATCGATCATGTACCGGGAATTCTCGTCATCTTGACGCCGTAGAAACGCCCCGAAGCGGGTCTTCGACACTTGCTGTGCGAACTCCTCCGAACGGTCCGTGTGCACCGCCCAGAAACGGTCCGCGCCCGGCTCCACTGTGAACTCGGCCGTCGGCACAATCCCGTATTTGGTGTAGTACGGATTCGTCAGCGAGAAGGCGTTCGCCAGGAAATACACCCGCACCCTGTCATCCCAACGGTCCACCGTCGAATACAGGCCTTCGAAGATACTCGCCTCGTCCGGCAGATAGTGTGTGGCGCCCTTCTCAAGGATGAACTCGTCGAAGATGATGTGCTTCACTTTCTTGAGTGAGACAGACTTCAACATCTGCGCCGCCGACAGGTAGACGACCTGTCCGATGGGCTGTGCGCCCTTGCCAGACCCTATAGAGGCAATCTTTCCCTTCACCGACAGTTCGACGCCCGGGAACTCCCAGCGGATGTCGTCGAAGAACGTCTTGAACGTCGCCGCCTCCCCCTTGAACCGGCGGAGGTAAATGAACTCGTCGCCGTTCTCGATCGCCTTCTTGATCACCCGCTTCTTGAACGCGTACGTCTTGCCCCTGCCGCGGGCGCCCGTCACGAACGACCACGGCGTGTTATACGAGAGGATCCGGGACGGGTCGTAGTAAGTGAGCTGTGCGCCCTCAGTCGTTGATGTAGCGTTTGACACACCAACCGATCCCCCTCGTGTCGCGGATGAACTTGCTCAGCGAGTTCTTGTGCGGCCCCGGCACCGTCCCGTTCAGGCCGCCACCGTGTCCCCACGTGAGGTCGCCGCCGGCGTACATCTCCACATGGTCCACGCCGACTCTGCCGGAACCCCAGTCGTAGAAAACCAAGTCCCCTGGTTTCATCAGCGACAACTGCTGTGCGCTGATGGACTTCGCCGTGTTCCAGTTGATGACGAACACGCCGTGACCGTTCGCCGATTGCGCGACCGTGTTGCCGCCGATGTCGATGCCGCACACGTCCAGATAGGCGCGGCGGCACGTTGAACTGCAATCGCCGACGCCCGACCTGTCCGGGTCCAACCTCCCCGCACCGTTGCTGTAGCGGAATTTGTTTTCGCGGCTCGCCATCCAATATACGAGCTTCTGTCGCGTCTCCGATGTGCCGGGCGCCAGCTGGCCTCCGCCCCCGCCCGTGCCGGGGGCGCCGTTTTGGCCTCCCGGGGCGTTGTTGGTCGGCGGCGGGGTGCCGGCCCCCCCGGGGCCGGCCACAAACGTGCCCTGCCCCGTCGGCGCGCACTGCACCCGCTTGCCGTCGGCCATCGTCGCCATCACGACGTTCCCCCACGCCTCCACACGAGACAGCACGCCGGCACTAGAACCGTTCTGTTGCGGGGCGTTCACATTGCCGCCGGGGTTGCCGCCGGAGCCGTCCCCGCCCGTCGGCGGCGTCGGACCAGCCCCGGGAGGGCCCGGCAGGTCCACGCCCGAACTGTCCATCGCCTTGATGATGCCATAGGCCGTGTTGTACCGGTTCCTGTAACGACCTAGCACAGGCTCCGACAGAAGCGCCTGATGCCACCTGTCCAAGGAGGCGCCGCCTATCTGGTTCGCTATCCGCAGGGCGCGCCTCGGGGATTGGTGGTAGGCGACGAAGAACATGATCATCGACTGGGTGGCGCCGTCCGGGTCAATCCCACACTTACGCGCCACCTGCACATACGCCTCCAAATCTTCGGACATCTGTGCCTGCTGCACCTTGTAGGCGGCCCTCAAAACCGGCTTCACCTGGCCGTCCCAATAGTTCGGCAGGTAGTATGTGGACCAGTTGACGCTGTTCGCATTCACTAGGGACTGCAATTCGGCCGGCAGTTTAGCGAACTCAGCCGGCAGTTCCCTTTTGATTCTGGTCAAGAGACCATAGGCTCTTGGCCCGAACCATTGCCCTATCCCAATCGTTATAGGGTCTGTGTGGTAGATACCGTCATAGCGCATGTTGGACTCTACCGTCCCGATCGCTTTGATGGCGACTGCTTTAGCTTTGGCGTCCCATGTCATGTGTTGTGTGCCCCCTCACCACGGCCTTTAACAGGGGCCCGCCCAGCGGGCGGGCCCTCCACGTTTCACATGAAACGCTTACAGCACCGACCACGTAGCGCTGATGTTCAGGTTGCCCGACCAGCCTTTCCACGTCTGCAGGTGCTGGTTGGGGTGGACCTGGAATGGGATATCCTCCGTTCCGCTCGCCCCTCCCCTCGCGTTGGCGTTCACGTCCGCGCGCGGCGCCGCCCACTCGGGGATCTGGCCGAGGTCGGCGCCGATTGCGATCGACTGGCCCGAAATCACACCAGACAAGCTCACGATGCCGCCGTTCAGGCGCAGCGTGAGAGGCGTGTCCGTGTGCTGTGCGCCGCCTGACAGGCCGATCCGGTAGTTCTGCGACACGGGCACCGGCTCGTTCCCGTACTGCAGGTAGTTGCTGGCCAGCGTCGCGAACCTCGTGTCACCCGTCGAATTCAGGTGGATTTCGCCTTCCTGGAAATACTTGCTGTATCCCAAACACCAAAACTCAGTGCCAACGTACTCTGCTCCATAGTTGCCGCACACCTCCTGAAGAGTGGAGAGGCAGTTCGCCAAGCCATTCTTGCTTTTCAAGAGCGCGTGCAGGTTGGACCACGCCCAGACAGCGGAGAACACGACGACGCGGGCATTCGGGAATGCCCGGCGGGCATCCGTCAGAAGGCTCACGACACCGTTGTAGACGTCCTTATTTTGCATGGCATCATTGCCGCAGTCCGCGATGATGACATACTTCACGTCGTTGTTGCTGAAGCTGCCGTCCGCGATCGCCCTGTTCAGCTGCACCGAGAAGTTATTGGCACCATCCGTCATCCCAGTCCCGCCGACGGCGAAATTCTTCTCCGTGATGCCCATTGCCTTGCACATGAGCGTCGGCCATTTGCCCTGGACAACGTTGGACGTACCGACGATCACCGCACACACATTTGGGGTGGCGGCGTTCTTGAGAATATACCTGGCGTCTGACTGGGCCTTCGTGTAGCGGTCGCTCACCTTCGTGAACAGGTCGTCGTAACACTTCGCCACCTGGCTGGCGGCGTCCGCCTTCGCCCGTGACTCCGCCTCGCCGATCTTCTGGTCAATTTGCGCGACCACTTTGTGGTCGGCGTCGACGGTCGTCTCCGCGTTCTTGATACGCGTCTCGAACGCGTTGAACTTGGATGTGTCCTCCTGCGCACGCACGTCCAGCTTGCGCATGTCCCCGTTATAATCCCCCCTCCACGTGGGCTTGTCGGTGTCAATGAACTGGCTGAGGCCCAGCGCCTCCGTCTTGTTCGTGCTCGCCATAGTGTGTTCTCCTTAAGGTCGTGTGGTCAGCGAGTGGCGTGGTCGGTCTTGTACTCAGGGTCAAGGTCCCACTGGCGGGCCGTCCAGTTGGCCTCATCCAGCGCCTGGGCCGTCGCTCCGATGTCATCGGCGCCCTTGGCGAACCTGGCCTGTGTGCGCACATTGTCATAGAGGACTGCCAGCACCTCCGAGACAGTGCGGTCCGTGCGGCCCCACACCGGGTCGGCGACGATCATGTCTTTCGCGCCGCGCTGCGCCAGGCGCCGGTAGAGCGCGTCGATCGCCCGGGCGATCTTGTCGTCCGTCTCCTTGCGCAGTCGCGATTCAAGGTCAATCAGGCGTGCATCGATGTCGTTAGCGAGCATCACGACCTTGTTGACCGTGTCGATAATCCGCTTGTAATTCTGGATCAGGTCTTCCAGTACCTCTTGGTAGGAATACGCTTCGCGCTCCGCGAAAGGGGTGATGTTCGTCAGAGGGGTGCTCTGCAGGTCGAAGAATGGGACGTTGTTTATAGGCATGCGGCCTCCTTACTCATCGTTGTTAAACCCAGTAACCCCAGCCCCACATGGCACCGAAGCCGGTGTACATGTCGCCCCCGATGTAGTTGTCGTTGGACGTCCACAGGCCGAAGAATAGGTCGGACAGCTCGCCGAGCACCATGCGGTCGACGTTGATCAGGCTCGCCCTGTACTCCATGATCAGCGATGACGCCGACTGGGAGCGGCCCGTCGAATGCGACGTGGCGTGCGTCGTCTCGTCACCCTTCGAACTGGACTTCGACGTGTTGTCCGTTTCAGAGGCGCCCTCCGTTCGGCCGCCCGACTTCGTGCCGGCCACCGCATAGTCGCCGTGCTGGTTGATCGCCGTGTCCGGGTAACGCATATCCCGCGAGTCCGAATCGGATGCGCCGGAGGTCCGGTTCTTCGTCGTCCCCGAGCCTTCGTTGCTGGACGACGACGTATGTGTGCCATCGGAGACCGAAGAGACGTCCATGGTGGACAGCGGGTCGAACTTGATCCGCGCCGACTCGTACAGCTGGTTGTAGTAGGGCATGGTCAGTTCGAGCCGGTGCCGCAGCTGGTGTGCGAACATGGCGACCGTCTCGTAGGCAGTTTCCCTAAACCAGTAGTGGTCTTTGATCAGCTTGTTCAAGTGCGGCCTGTAGGCTTCGTCGAAGATCGGGTACGACTCCAATCCGAGCTCGGCGTCGCTGTACCGGGCGCACACATCCCGTAGCTCTATCGTGAAGTCAGCCATCGAAACCCTCCCCCATGTCGTTGATGCCGCGCACCTGCTCCCGACTGTGCCGCCAATGCACGGACACGTTCAGGCCGTAGCGCTCATTGATGGCGTCCGCGGCTTCTTGGCGGGCACCGATCGCCACGCCGCGGAACGCCGCCGTCTGGCCCTGGATCGCCTCCACTTCGTCGTCGACGAGCCGCTCTTTCTTGTCCGGTGGAGCACATTGGATACCGAGCGCGAGCATCGCGTCGTCCCATATCTCCTTCTTGACGCGGATCGCGTCGGATATCGCGTTCGGCGACTGCCTGTTGTCCAGGGCCTGCACCGACTCGGCCAGGCCGCGGCCCATGTCGTCTTTGACGGTGAAGATCACCGGTTGTCCTTCGGCCACCTGCCGGTAGAAGTTCTCCCCGGCCAGTCGTTGTTCCTGGCTGAGCGCCAGGATCATCGGGCTGCGCGAGTTGAGGGCGTTGACACGCACCGTCTCGGCGGCCTCCGCCAGGGCGGCCGCGTAGTAGTTGACGACCCACTGATCGTTGGCCCGGTTTCGGTTCGTCCAAATCGGGACGCAGTCCTTCGACGATATCTCCCGGTTGATGTACCTGTTGCCGGTCACGCGGAACGTCTTCGGGTCCCCGTAGACGTCCACGTCACCTGTGCCGGCGGCGTGCAGCGCGAAGAATGCGTGCAGGCGCGGGTCTTCGAAGAAGACCGCAAGGCCGTGGCGGTGCAGCACACGCTCCAGGTAGCGCTCGTTGACCGTCTCGGGCAGGCCGTCCCATACGAACCGCGCTTCGGCCAGGCCCCAGAGCATATTCTGGTAGAGCATGAACTCGCCGCCGCGCAAGGCCTTCGCCCTATTAGGGCGGAAGCGGCCATCGTTCATCCTGGACGGCTCCACACCGCCGATCAAATCGCCGTTTGTCAAACCTTTCGTGCTCGGCATTACAGCTGCACCACTTTCTTCGGGCCGTTGTCGAATAAGTGCATCTCGGTTATCTCCTTCGGCTCGTCCCACACGGTGACCCCCTTCTCGAATATGCCGCGGATCGTCTCGGCGTGCATCTGCGGCACGGACGGGGCATCGATCCGGCAGTCCGCCAGCTTCCAGTAGGTGAAATGGCTCATGAGCGTCAGATCGTAGGCAGCCATATCGACGGTGCGGTTGCAGCGGTAGCCGAACCTCGCGAAGTGTTCGGCGACGGCCTGGATCGCGCCCCTATGTGGTGTTTTCAGGCGCACATCCACCATCCACCCGGTGGTGGCGAGCATGAAAGCGTCGCCTCCGATTTGCCCGGAGATGGATGGCTGCACCATCTTCGTGTCTTGTATCTTCGCTTTCAGGCCAGCCAGGGTGTTCGAGTAGTCGCCCTTCGCCACCATGTCTGCATATTCTTTGTTGGTGTCCCTGTTGTAGGCTGCCTGTGCGTTCTGCAGTCCCGTGAGCTTCGCCGCCAGGTTGTTGGTGATCGCTGTGGACTGAGAAGCGGTGGAGTTAGCCAGGTCGGTCTGTGCATTCCTCGCGTTCGCGTCGATATTGTAGTTGGAATTGGCCATGTAGACGCCCATGCCAGTGCCGACGACGCCTTTGAAGGCGCCGCCGATGTCCCCCGACAGAAGGCTGCCGATAGCGCCCATGCCGCCGGAGACGCCCTGTTGGATCATGTTGTTCTGCGTGTGGCCCCACGCGGCGTCGTTGGTGATCGCTGTCGATTGCGATCGGGCTGCGTTCGACAGGGCCGTCTGGGCCCCCCGAGCCGTGTTGGAAGCGACCATGGACTGCCGGGCCGTGCCGATCGCATAAGACGCCTGGTCATAGGCGACCTGGTTGCCCTGTAGCGCCTTTTGCTGAGACCAGTCGGCGGACTGGTAGGCGAACGCTATGCTGTGCGCCTGAGACGCCAGCGCGTTGAGACCCGAGTTGTTGGGGATGGAGAACATCGGGAAGTTCGTGAAGAACAGCGAGCCGTCCAGGAACGAGTTGGACAACGGGTTGCCCGTCGTGTTGTCCTCCGACAGGTAGTCGCGCAGCCACACGACGACACGGGGACCAGGCGGAGAGAAGTGCTGCAGGCGCGACAAAGTGACCTTGCCACCGTTCGGCAGGTACTCGGGGTGCACAGCCATTGACTGCCCCTGGTAGTTCGTGAGCTCAATGAACAGGTAAGGTGATGTGACGAGCTTCGTGTAGTTCTTCTGCCAGTCCGCATAGTGGGTTTTATCGAGTAGTTCGAGGGCGCCGCCGCCGAAAAACGTTTGATCTCGCCCCCACATGACATCGCCTTCGTGACCGGTCTTACGAGACCGGATGATTTTGATCGTATTCGGGTCAATGCCCTGCCGGAACTTGTCGTGGACGTTGTCCGTGTTGTGGGATGCGACGATACGGTCGAACATATCGTCGGGCGTCGGGAGCACCATGATCATCTGAACGCCCTGCGACACCCATGGGAAGGGCGACATGGCGGTGACGAAGAACTCGAATGTGCCGATGTCGCGGACTAGGATGATGTCGCACCCATTGGGTAGGCCTTCGAAGGCCGACCCTCTCGCCGTCCTCAGGTTCGGGTTGTTCATTTCGCCCGGGTCGTAGGAGAAGTCTGTGGAGGCGACGAGCATGACGCAGCACTGGGAGAGGGTGGCGACCGTGTAGCGTTCGCTGTACCGCACCATGTAGTCGGAGCCCAAATCGAGGCCCTCGGCTTCCCGAAGAACGTCGTGTTGGCGTCCGCGCCAGGTGGCGGCCACCGGCAGGTGGCCTTGGACGACGAAGGCATTGCGCAGCTTGACGTTTCCGCAGTAGGTCGTCCACACGTCCAGCTGGACGGACAGCATGGTGGCGTCGGGGGCGACCCTGACGACGTCTTGGATGAAGTAGTAGAAGACTGTGGGCCGCTCCTTGTCAGGGTGCAGCTTGGATATCTTCGGGTTGACGACCCTGATGTAGTTGTATTGAACGCACGTGGAGAACGGCTCATCTAGGATAACCTGTGAGCCGTAGTCTATTGTCTGCGCGTTCTTCAGCGTGAGGTGGTGTGCGTCCGGCCGGTCGATGTACGAGGCCCTGTGGGCATAGTCGCGCCAATGAACGATGTCCCGGTACGAGGAATCCCACGCCACCTTGGTGAGCGTGACTTCGGCCCCTGCGGACCATTCGTTGACACTTGGCACCCGCACACCACTCCTTGCGTATATCGGGAGGGGCGCCGGGAGAGAAAGGAAGAAACCGGCGCCCCTCCGGGGCTCCTACTTGACAGTGACGACGTAGGGGCCGTAGGAGACGCCGTCGGCTCCTGTGACGGCGACGGTCACCTTATAGGCGCCGTTTTCGCCATTGGCGGTTTCGACCGTGTAATCGATCATCCGCCCGTGCGGGAACGTGTTGTTCGCCGCATCCTTGATCAGCTCATCCTTCTTAGCCCGCGTGACAGTGTATTCCTTGGTTTCGGGTGTGAAGGATTTGCCGATCGCCCGTCCGAGAACGGTGAGACCGACGATGGACGACGTGCGGTCAGGCCAGGTAGGCACGTTAGCGCCGGACTTGACGGCGAAGGCGCCGTCCTTGGACGCCGCGTCGCATTCGACACGGACCTTAACCGGGCCTTTTTCGAGGCGCCCGACTGTGAGGGCGCCGCCGGCCGACACGGTCGTGTGGTTGTCGGTCGCGGAGATGATCGTCCACTTGAGGGCGGGGTTGCCGCCGCCGCCGGTGACGGACTCGGGCGTGAGGCGGTAGACGCCACCCTTTTCGAGCTCGCTGGGCTGCGTGCCGTCGGGCGCGTAGCACTCGATGTTGCCGATCGTGGTGACGGGGTCGACGATTTCGATGACTTCGTCGTCGGCGCCGGTCCAGAACATCGCGGTGGGCGCGAAGCGTGAACAGGAGATAGTCTGATGGTGATGGTAGAACACGTTGTACGTGAGCGGGTCGGTCGGCACGTCGATCGTGTTGGTCTGGATCAGATGATCGTAGACCTGGAAGAAGTTCTTATCGACGATGGCGGCCTGGAAGCGCGGATCGGGGACAAACCGCTGAGGCAGCTCGATGATCCTGTACTGGACGTCGGCACGATCGATGTTGAACGCCCACGCGAGGGCCTCCACGTCTAGCGCTGCCCTGACGGCCGGCGTGGTAAGCAGCACCATGTCTTCCGGCATGGAGTGGACGGGCATGCGCGCCGGGTTGTAAGCGGTGGACTTGAACATCATCTCGCCGGCCATGGTGCGCAGCTTGCGCAGAAGCTCGGTGGCGTCTTCCTTGACGGAGCCGGAGCGTGCCACGTTAGGGACGTGCACGTGGTAGAAGCCGCCTCGCACCTCGTACTTGTTGAGCAGGCTGGCCATGAGGTTAAATTCGTCCCACTGGTCCGACTCGTAGGGTGCCTGAGTCTGACGGTCGATGAGTTCGGCGACGTCGCTGCCGTTGAGGAACGCGGACTGAATGAGAGCCTTTTCTACGGAGACCTTATAGCGGTCCATGCGGTTCTTCGTGTGGAAGGCTGTTTCCACGCGGAAGTCTTCGCGGCCGAAAATGAGCTTGGCGTCCACGTCGTCGTTGGGGTCGTAGGCTGCGGCCTTGAGAAGCCCGGTCTGGATTTCCTCCACGCCGTTACCGTATTCGATCATGCCCTTCTTGAATTCAGCGAGCGGGTTGGTCCAGGCCCGCTGGGTGGCGAAGATCGGGACGAGCTGGTTAAGCAGAGAGGTGCAGATGGGGTTCCACAGGTCGCGGTGCTGGGCGAGGTAATCCAGAGTGCGGTCGATCCCGGCCTGCGTAGGCGTGGGGATTCGCTTCTTATAGCCCATCGCCGCAGCATTGATAGCGGACTGAAGCAGCTGTTCGTTAGTGATGCCGGGTCGGAGCGCCGGCGTCTTGAGTGCCATTGTTAGTCAGCAGGTCCTTTCGTCAGGCCAAGAGGTCTTCGATTTGCAGGTCTTCGGGGTCGATATCGTCATCTAGCACGTCGACATCGGCGGCTTCATCCAGTGCCTCTTCGGTGATGATCGCCCTCAGTTCTTTGCATTCATCCAGAGCCTGCTGTGCAAGCGCACGAACTTCACTGATGAGCTCCGACAGGTCGGCCTGGACGTCGTCCTGTGCGGCTTCTACGGGCGCGGCCTCTTCAGGGGCCTCCGTCTCGGTGGTCTCTTCTGCGGCCACTCTTCCTCCTTGTTGTCTAGGCTTAAGCGGCGGGGCGATCCTGCCGCGGTCGAAGGGGTGTCAAATCCATCCGGGGCCGGCGGGTGTCAACCCGTGACGCCCGACCGCGGTCTCCGCCGGAGCATGGAAAAGCCCCACCTGAGACATAGTATATCACATGTCGGTTCGTGCTAAGCTAGACGAAGCATAAAGAGGCCCCGCTTTCCAGTTGGACGGCGGGGCTCTCCTTTATTGTGTGCGCTAACAAGGAGCAAGAGCGAGACGCCGCGCTCGAACAGCGTCCGCATCGCTCGACCTCGGACGCATCCCCGCAGCTGCGACCTGCAACTCCGTCTCCAGATCGTCCCTGTACACACGGGCGTCTGCTTCGACAGACCGCCCCCCGAATGCACGACACGGCACGTCGCGCCTACACACCGCACCTCCGATGCGATACGGAACGTAGGCGGGGACGAGACTGTCGATACCCGGAACGTATGTCAGAGATGGAAGATAGTCGCGACCCTCAAGGGCGCACAGGGGGATGCGGTCCCACCGTCGCGCCTGCAGGAACGATGGCGCCCTGTACCCGGCGAAATGCACGTTCGCATACTCTTCAACGGTTTCATTCTCTCCATCGGTGGTCGTATACCGTTCTAGTACGGCGTAGCGGCGCAGGCCCAGATAGCGCACAGTCGCGTTGTGTTCACGCAGCGTCCACTGGCCCAGATCGTCGTCGCGGTCGTCGACGGGAACGCCGTCTAAGCGCACATCAGAAGGACGGATGCCGACGAGGTGGACGGAGTCCGTGTCATAGTAGACGACGTGCCTCCCGTAGCGCCGCAGCGCTTCGGTTAGGATGAAGCGGCCGTAGGCGACGATGAATACTTGGTGGAGGAAGAGCGAGCCCAGCTCATGGTCCGTGTACCCGACCGTTTCGACGTCGAAGCCGTAGCCGTCCCGATAGATAGCCCTTTCTTTGCGCTTACGGTAGCGCATCGCCAAAGAGCCGAAGAAAGAGTTCATCTTCTTCTTATAGAACTCTTTGACGATGCCTTCGCTGTTTTTCTTGTCACGGTACCAGGCGTCCACGCATTCCTTGTAGAGGCCGGAGACGGAGTCGAAGATGATGGCGACCTGCACGTCGGCGTCTTCGACGTCAGTGGCGCCACCGTATGTGTAGTACAGCGTCTCACTGTACGTGTGGCGGTAGTCGACGCTGGTCACCCACTGGGACGTACCGTCCGGCAGTTTGACGTTGGCGATCCACAGACCGTCGTCGGGCAGGTCGCTCAACGTGTCGGCTGTGTAGTCTCGGACGCCGGACCCGGTGGGCAGGGGCATGCATGAAGCGATGGCGGGGTAGAGGGATGAGACGTCCCAGATGTCGACGCCTTCCACGTCGCCTGCATCGCGGAGGACGCCGCACAGACCGCCGGTGCCGTCTAGTTGTTCCTCGAAGTCGGTGCCGAACAGGTTCGGATGTTCGCCCATCTCGTCTTTAACGTAGTCAGCGAACTCGGCTTGGGCGATCGCCATGGGGGCGAAGGCATCTATGACGGCGAGACGGGTGCCATCGAGAATGCCGCACACCCACTCGGTTTCGTCGTCCAGGCCGGCAGGCGGCGTCTGCGGGGGGGCGGAGATGTAATCGCGTAATGACCGCACGGTCGTCTTGTACCGGGCGCCCTTCGCGTAAAACCGGGCGGGGTACTTGAAGGACGTGAAGCCCGGCTTCGTCAGAGCGAGCTCGGCGTTCTCGTCATCGATGAGACCCAATAGGTGTGCGACGGCTGCGATCCGGTAGACGACGGGCTGCCCCTCCCACACCCACACGCGCTTGTAGCGAGCGAGGGCGGGGAGGAGCGTGTCCACGCCCGTGTCGGCGCCTACGTCGCCGGTGCAGGATCGGACGAACCAATCGTCCGTCTCTAGGTCGTAGGCGAGGGCTGCGACGTCACTTGCCGCTATTTGCATCTGCTTTAGCGTAGGCGTGTATGATAGCCCGAACGGGTTCCGACGTCGCCCCATACTTCTGTGACCCTCCTTCTAGTGTCAACTGTGAGAAGTCATGTTTCTTCTCGTATTCGTAAGCGTCTCTAATGCGATCCACGATGTTGGAGTGTTTGGCGAGGGAAACGAGCGCCTTCTTGCTGAGGCCCTGCAGGTCGTGGACGAGGCGGTGGTCTAGGACGGAACTGTCGCCTATCATCTTCGACAGCCTATCCATATACTTCTTGTACTGGGCGTCCAGATAGCCGTTGGCCATGCGCTTCTTGGCGTCGGCCTTCTCGGCGAAGGTGGATGCCTTTCCGAAGCGAAGAGCTTCGCGTTGCAAGCGTGAGAGTTTCTTCAAGTCGCTGCGCGAATGGACGATATCGCCGTAGACCTTCTGGGCATTACGGTAGATGCGCTCTTCGAAGCCTTTCCGGATACGGGCGTTGTAGTCGGAGACGCGCTCACCGGTGTCCAGATGTTCAAAGGCACCGAAGGCTTTGTCCACACTGGACTGCAAGCGGTCCAGGCGACGCTGTTGCCGAAGGAAGTCGTCTAGCCGGTAGGAGCTGATGACTTCCTTCTTGGCTGTCAGGTAATACTGGTTGCCGCGGAGGTTGAAGCGCTTGAGGCGATCGACGTAGGAAACCAGCTGCTTGTCGGACATGGCCCTCAGCTGGGTGTTGGTGCCGACCCGGGGGTCGAACTCGCTGCCGGCGAGTTCGACACCCCTCTTGCGGTGGGTGCGCATCTTGCCCATAGCCGTCTTACGCGCCTTGGCAGCTTCAGCTAAGAGCTCACGCCTTTTCACGTGAAACCTCCACGGGCCGGGTCAGGAGCGGTTCGCCGTGGGAGAGGCGCACAACCCCCGGGGACAGGGCATCGAGCCAGCTGAGGGACAGCCGAATGGAACGGCTGAAGCCGGGGAGGTACAGACAGCGCCACGTCTCTAGCGGGAGCTCCGCCCACTTCGCGGCGGTGTCGGTAGGGAAGAGGCCGCACAGCGTATGGGAGCCGTACGACAGGTGCGAGGTGAAGACGCGCTCGACGGCTTCGCCGTCGGTAGGGCACCCACGGCCTTCGTCGTCCACGTCAAAACCGGTGAGAGGCGAGTGCTCAATCGCGACATCGAGAGGGACGAGCGACAACGGCTCTCTAGCGCCCAATGCCTCCCACGCGACTTGCGGCAGGCGGTAATAGACACGCGGCTCCCACGGACGGAGGAAGGGCGGTGACAGGACGTACGTTGACAGCTCACGGCGGCCGAGACACAACGAGTCGGGCTGCCTGTAGGGGGTGGGACACCCCTCCCAGTAAGCGGCGTCGACGAGGCAAACGGCGTCATCGGACGCACCACGGGCGATGCAGAATGACGAAAGGTCAGTCTTCAGCACCACGTCAGCTCCCGTTGACCTTATTACGCTCTTTGAGAGCGGAGAGGGTGCGACGGACGCGTCCGATGAAGTCAGGTCGGGCATTGCCGAATGCGTAGGTGACGACTCGTGTGGGGGCGAGGTCGTAGCGGAAAGCGATGCAGGCGAGCTCTTCGACGAGGCGGTCACTATTGGCGTCACACTGGCGGGAGTAGGCGTCGGAGATGTCAATACGCCGCTGATGGTAGGTCTTGTATACGTGCTGCGCAGCTTGGTAGGCGGGGCTATCTGACATAGATAATCCTTTCTTTTTCTTTGTAACCAGCCCCCTGTCTGAGGCTGTACCACTAGTAT
>ERZ772766.964-NODE-964-length-16165-cov-3.795593_pt1 | contig 16165 bp, 19 predicted proteins | sample MGYA00511379_ERZ772766 | MGnify/ENA primary metagenome ERZ772766 (study PRJEB29015, sample SAMEA2737895) | human oral metagenome | biome: human oral; feature: human-associated habitat; material: dental | place: China | collected 2116 ...
ATCGCGCAAATATCGTCGAAGAGGGACTTCGCAGCGTCCACAACGATATGTGTTATCCCGCGCTACTCGTCATCGGGCAGTTTATCGATGCGCTAAAAAGCGGCGAGTACGATACGCACAAGGTAGCGCTTCTTATCAGTCAAACGGGCGGCGGCTGCAGGGCGAGCAACTATATAAATTTACTCCGCAAAGCGCTTGAAGATAGCGGCTTTTCTTACATTCCGGTGATCTCTTTAAATTTCGGCTCGCTTGATGAAAACGAGTTCGCGCTCGGTAAAAAATCGCTCATCAAGCTTATGGTCGCGATCTTTTACGGCGATTTGATGATGAGCCTTTATAATCAGTGCAAGCCCTATGAGATGACCCCCGGCGCTACGAATGAAATTTACGAGCGGGTCGCCGCGCAGATCGCTTCGATGACAAACGAGTGGGCGTTTTTCCGCTTAAAAAAGAATTTTCGTTATATTTTGGAAAGCTTTGCCGCCCTGCAGCGCAGCGGCGAGCAAAAGATTCGCGTGGGCATCGTGGGCGAAATTTATCTAAAGTACTCGCCTATCGGCAACAACGGACTAAACGCCTATCTCATCCGCGAAAACGCGGAGCCCGTAAATACGGGGCTGATGGACTTCGTGCTTACCTGCATCTACGATGCGGTTTACGACAAGCAGCTCTACGGCAAGGGCGGCGCAGCGTATTATGGCTCGCTCGCCGTCGCTAAAATTTTAGAATTTTTCCAGGGCTGGCTGATAGAGGAGACGAAGCGATACGGATTTGCCGCGGCGACGCCGTTTGGCGAGGTGCGTGCAGCCGCCGAGGGCTACATCAGCCACGGCGTTAAGATGGGCGAGGGCTGGCTGCTGACGGCGGAGATGGTGGAGTTTATGAAGCGCGGTATTGAAAATGTCGTGTGCGCGCAGCCCTTCGGCTGCCTGCCGAACCACATCATCGCGCGCGGAATGATCCGAAAGATCAAGCAAAATTACCCGCAGGCAAATATCGCCGCGATCGACTACGATCCGGGCGCAAGCGCGGTAAATCAGGAAAACCGCATAAAACTGATGCTTGCCAACGCAAATCGAAAGTAGCGCGAGCTTTTATTTGCTTGTGCTCGTCAGCTCATGCGCTTTATTTTTGGTCTGCTGAATTGAGCTTTTTCGGCTTAAATTTTGATCGCAATGCGGCGTAAATTTTAAAAATTTAGCGCGCAGCAAGGGATAAGTCGCATTGCGGTAAATTTAAAGAATTTTAGAATTTTTAGAAATTTCGGCGAGTAAATTTTCAAAGAATTTTGAAATTCCGAGCGGGCGAATCAATAAATTTTATATACACTGCGCTTTTTGAACACGCACCTTTCTATGCAATACAGCGTGAAATTTTAAAATTTCATGCAAGTAAATTCTATCCACTCGCCCTGTATTTAGAAAAACCAAGTCGCAATTTTATGTGCATAGTGGTCGCTAGCGAGATCGGTCAAATTTACGATGATTAAATTTGTAGATTTAAGTTTTGAATTGGTGGCGGACAGAGAGGGATTTGAACCCTATTTTTGATTTATATGTCTAAGTAGCTATTAAGCTACAAAAATATATAATACTTTTAATGTGTATATCTACACACGAAAGTTTAAAAGATGAGTAAAGACGATAAGCTAATCAAGGATTTGGAAAACAATCCCAAAAATGTAAGGTTCGAGACGTTAGAAAAGATTTTACTTAGCAGAGGTTTTATTTTGCAAAGTATCAAAGGCTCTCATCATAATTTTGTCAAAAACGGCTATTTGATAACCTTGCCTAAGCATAAGCCTATGAAAATTTTTTATGTTAAGCTTGTGCTAAAATCTATAGAGGAGTGATAGAGATGAAAAAGGATTTAAATTATTATCTAAATTTGCCTTACAAAATCGAGCTTAGAAAGATAGCGGACGATGAAGGTGGCGGCTGGGGTGCATTTATGCCGGAATTTAAAGGCTATGCTTTGTTTTGGGGTGACGGCGATACAAAAGAGGAAGCGTTAAACGATCTTGATGCCGCTTTTAAATCTACGCTTGAGAGTATGCTAGAGCATAACGATTTTATTCCCGAACCTGCTTCTGATAAGAAAATTCGTGTAAATGTAAGCCTTTCGCAATCTTTACTTAATGCTATCGATAAAGTCACAAACAATAGATCACAATTTTTAAGCGAGGCTGCAAATTTAAAGCTTAAAGGGATTTAGTGCATTTCGATTTGAATTATTTTATCAGGTTCTGTGTGCAAATTTCCTAAAATTTTGCATAGTTTTAAATTTCTTTCTATCATAAAACAATTGTCGTTTTCTTTAGATAGGATTTGAAATTCTATTGTTTCCACCCCTTTAAATATCTCTTTTACCATTTTGCCTTGTATGGATTTTTTAGCGGCTTCGTTTATTCCTATTTTATCATAATAGCTATCGTCTTTTTCTACTTTTACTACTCCGTTGTTATTTATGCTCCATATCATATCGGTTGGGATTTCTTTGTTTTTCTCTACTTTATAAATTTTGCCGCTTTTATCGAATCTCATTCTTATTTTGTCGTATCTGCCAAAAATGAAATTTACGCAGCATTGAGTTTCTATCGCTTCCCATGTGCCGATTAAATTTATATTTTTGCCGAACTGGTATTGCTTGTTGCTTGGCGATAAGTTTATTTCTATGCTTTCTTTGGCTTGTAGGCTAGCGAAAGTTAAGATTGCTGCTATGATTAGTTTATTCATTTTTTGCTTTCCTAAATAGTTTTAATCAAACATAGGTATTGTTATATATTCTACTTCTGCCTGATTTTCTTTAACGTATAATTCAACGGCTTTTTTAGTTTCTTCGTTTGAAGTTATAAAAATTTTCCTTATTTTTCTATTTCTTAAGAATGCCGCGTTTTTATTTATATATACGTGGCAATCTCCTATAAAGGCTCTTATATCTTTTTGTTCTATTGGGTATTTCCAGTTTTTGCATTGTATCAGTATCGTTTCTTTGTCTTTGTGGCATATTACGTCGATCCCGTCATCTTTTTTACCGTTATTTAGTCCGTTCATATAGATTTTATAACCTTCGTTTCTAAAATATTTTGCTATGTAAAATTCATACTCTATACCTTTTGTAGTTTGCTATGATACGTTTTCCGCGGGCTATTTTCTACTTTGATTTTCTCATAGGCTTCAAAAATGTCTCTTTGCTGCTCTCGGCTTTTGTCTTTCTCGCTATCGTAACATGTATCTTTTGGTATTAGGTTTTTTATAAATCCTATGGTATTTATTGTTTTTGACCCCGCCTTTCTTTTTGTTTTTCCCTTGCTTCTCAAGCTCTCTTTTAGCAAAAATACTATCACGAATAAAACTATAAATATTGCTTCATTCATTTGTCGAGTTCTTTTTTGAGAATTCTTGTTTTCATATCGCTTAAGTAGAATTCTTTTTCTATATCATTTAATTTTTTGAATAATTCTAAAAGTTCTTTGGTTTTTTCATCAAATTCTTTTTTATTAAAATATGTATATACTATTTCGTATAGTTTTGGGTTCTTTTTCTCCCAATTATAAAGGGTCGTAATATCTTTCCCTATTATTTTTGCTATTTCTCTTTTTTCCATTACAATTATTCTACGTTCTTATTTATTTTTAAGCTATATTTTGGAATAATTCAATTGTTGAAGTTGAATATTTCAAGCTTTAGCTTAGAATTATTATAGCTAAAACACTGCTTGAAATTCAAATTCTCGCACTATGCCGCGACAGAGTAAAGATGTCTAGGGCCGAAGTTAGGCGGGAATACCACCCGAGCACGTGGTTAAACTACTTGGGGCGTCTAGTGAAAATAACTCTTCCTTCCGCCCCTTAAGGTTTAATCGAGTTATTTCTAACAAAATCTAAGTAAAGGAAGAGTTATGGATTACATTCTGCAAGACTTTAAGGTCTCTTACGAAATTTCAAGTGCTATTGCAAAAAGCGGTGCTAAAGGCGAGATGAACGGACGTGCTTACTCAAGCTCCGTGAAAATTACTGCTCGCAATCGATACGAGGAGGAAAACTCCGTAACGAATTGCGTCGATCTTAAAGAACAAGAGCTTATCGTCAGAATTTTATGCAAAGACGATCTAACAGCTGGGGTTCTTACTACTAAATTTAATTAGTTTTTCAAAAATAAGGATGTTTTAAAATTTAACGCCGGGCTTCCATCTTTCAACAATGGCGCATATACGCTTACTACTGATGAAGATGATGCTTATTGGATAAATTTCTTAAACAATATAGCTTCTGCTGCTTCTCCTAAGAAATAACAAGCTTTACAAAGCCGATCCGTGTGGTCGGCTTGATAAAGTCTGCGCGTGACTTAAATTTTTAAGAAAGGTGTTGCTATGAAAAAGTTGTCTTTTCTAAAAGAAAAACTTTGTTCTGCAAAGGCTAAGCTTTATTTAGCTAGTTGTGTCGGCTTTAGTGCGATGAGCGCTTCTGCTGCGCCTATTGCTATTGACCCCGCTACTGGTGTTGTTTCTGGTGACCTAGATAAAGCTACGTTTATGGGTGTTGCTGGTGCAGTTTTAGTCCTTTTAGGCGTCATTTTCGGCGTTAAAAAAGGTCTTGGACTTTTGCGCTAATCTCTTTCCCTCTGCCTTTTGGTGGAGGGATAAATTTCAAGGTTTTATCATGTATGACTTTATCGATTTAACTAAGCTTACAATCTTTGTTAATAGCTTTGTGGCTGTCGTTATCGTCTTTTTCGCTGCTATCAAGCAGGTAACCGTTGCTTTGGATATTTTTAAGAATATGGATTGAGTTATGTATAAGCTTGATATATCTTTGGAGCAATACAATTTTTTAATGGGCTTGAGTGGTATTTTATGCGCTTTTTTACTCTGTTTATTCATTTTTTTAGTTTTGAGTAAGCTTTAATTCACGTTTAAAGTTTTCTCAAATTTAAAGATTAACGCGCGCCCTTTTTATTTAGCTCGCTAAATAAAAAGAGTGGCGCAATGCGTTAATCCCACGCCTCCAAGGCGTGTGTCGCGAAGCGTAGAAAGGAAGGGTTATGCAAATAGGCGTTTTTACTGTAACTGGCGTTTTGTCGTTTGATTATTTTTTCTCAATCATAGTGTGGTTTTTGCTTATATGTTTACCCGTGTGTGCTGGTCTTATACTCTTTTCTAGGAAGTTCTTATAAGGTGGGGTCATGCTTAACAAGTTTAAATTTATCCCCCTGATTTTAATATCCTTGGTTACTTTTTCTTTTTCCGTTCAAATTCCCCTTTCGTCTAGTTCTTACGATTATCGTTTTAGGGTTTCTGCTGCTGGCGATATGTGGCTTTATAATGGTGTAGTTGATGGCATAGTCGAGCATTGTCAATATATTCAGATTGAGAATAATGCTTATGCACAACCTAGTTTTAATGAATCGTTTAAAAAAGATTCCTTTTATGCCCAATCGGATCCAGCCTCTAAATCTCCTAGTGGTTATTTTTCTAATCCTGCCTCTCTTTATAAATTTTTGGGTTATGAAACCCACCAAGATAATAAAGTTCTTAAATATGAAACCTATTCTTGGGCTAAGATAGCCGAGGGTTCTACTACGGCAAGATGTGTTAAATGTGATACCAAAGTAGGTGAATATTTCGATTCTACTACTGGTTTATGCGTGAATAAATGCGAGGATATATCCAATCGGCGCGATCGCTTTAATTGTATTTGTAAGCGTGCAGGAAAGCTTAGTTTTGGTAGCGTTGCCGATCATGTTATAGGCCATAATTCCATAGTTTGTTCGTATTATTGTTATACAACCAAAGATGACCCCGAAGCTAAAGTCGGCGGCAATGGAGATTTATATACTGTGAGTTATGAGATTCTCGATACCGATCCAAATGCCAATGGAGTTTGCTTTTCAGATGATAGTTATACCCATGGCACTAATCCTAATGATCCTGGCAAACCTGATCAACCTGATAAACCTGATAATCCTAATCCAGGTGGTGGCGGTGGCAAGCCTGACGATCCGGGCAACAATAACGGCACAAAGCCAGGCGGTGGCGGTGGCGGTAAACCTGGTGACCCGGGCAATAACAATGGCACAAAGCCAGGTAATCCCGATAATAATAACGGGACTAAGCCGGGCGATGATGATGATAATGGGAAATTTGATTTTGGCAAATTAAATGAACTTAATGAAACTGTTGAGGGTGGCACTAATAAATTTATGAAAATTTTTGAGGATGCTAAAGATCAAATCGTTGGTGCTTATAATAGACTTAAAAAAGGTCAATTGAGTGATTTTAAAGTTCATGGTTCTGTTAATAGTTGTCCTTATACTCGTGATTTTATTATGGAAGAAAAATTTAGCAAAAAAATTACTATTGATATATGTGTTTTTTTAAAGGATGCTCGCCCCTTCCTTTATTTTATTTTTTATGCTTTGTTTTTATTTCTTTTTTCGTTATTCACTTATAAAGCTATTGCGAGGTTATTATAATGGGTAAGATTGTAAGTTTTTTAGGCTCTTTCGTAGCTAAATGGGGCGGTGCTATAATTAGATTTGGGCTTATGCTTGGAATGGTTATGTTTTTTGCTAAATTTGCTGTTCCTTTCTTTGTAGATTTAATGGATGCTATTGCTTTTACGTTATCTAGGGTCAATGCTTTAATAGATTATATAAATTCTTATGCTGGTAATTCAGATGAGATTATAGCTTTATTTTTTAACGTTCTTAAGTCTATTGGTTTTATTGACGCTTTTGGTGATGCTTATACTTTATTTAAACCTATATTTTTCACTTTGATTGTGGCTCTGGGTGGAAAAGTTGTTATGAGGTTTTTATCTCTATTTGCTAGGTTGCTTAATTATCTCTTTATTTCAAGAATTGATTAAAAATGATAACTTACATCGTCGGTAATCCCGGTAGCGGTAAAACATACTACGCAGTTTTTAAAATTCATCAGCTTTTTATTTTTAAGCCAAAGGATACTTTTCTATCAAAGGTTATTAAGCCCGAGAAGCAGAAAGAATATTCATATTGCTATACCAATATCAACGGCTTTAAATTTGATCTAGATGATAAATTTATAAAATTCGACTATGAAAAGTTTTACTCTGATCTTGAAGTCCTATATCTGCTTTATATGGATAAGGTGGGCGATGACGTTTTAAACGAAAAAGCCAAAGAGTTAAATTTACACAATGTCTTAATAATCCTCGATGAGGCTCATAATTTCTTAAAAGCCAAAGAGGATAACATTTTAGTTTGGTGGCTTACCTATCATCGCCATTTATACCAGGATATTATGCTTATTACACAGGATTTATCGCTTGTAAGTAACGAGTATAAGCGTATAGCCGAGCATTTTGTAAAAGCCGTAGATAGCTCCAAGCGCCTATTCAAAAATAAATTTAGATATATGCTTTACGGCTCTTACAAGATGTATCAAAAAGACGTTATGCAAAAATTTCACGTTCCGTATATGAAAGAGGTTTTTAATCTCTACCATTCGGGGCAAAACGCCTCTCAAAAATCTTTTGTCCGTAAATTTCTTTATGTATCGTTATTTCTGTTTATCACGTTATCTATATACTTTTATTTTTTCGTGCAAAGTTTTAATTCCGATGAAGCTTCTGCCCCTACCAATACCCAAGCTCAAGCAGACACACGCCAAGAAGTTAAAGCAGCGGACAACAGAGCCTTATCCAACGTTTCTAATCCAAATTCTAATGAGCCTTCTATCGGCTACATATATCAAATTTATTGTTTCTATGATCGCTGCTCCATTCAAAACGGCAGTTACGATCACTTCGATCAGAGATACTTAAATTTTATCTTTCTGCGCTCTCCACCTAAATTTAGCGTGCGCTCGTTCAAGGGTAAAGGTATTACGTATTTCTTTGTTGGCTTTGATAAGCCCGTTTTTGATAACCTAAAGAAGGAAGAGTTAGATGAAAAAAGTTCTTTTTCTAGCGCTATTTATTCTAAGTAGCGCATTCAGCGAGGAAGTTAAGCTAAGCCTGCTTGATTTCGCTAATGTTGCCAGTCATAATTCAAAAATAGATATTCTAATCAGCGATGAGATAGATCCGAATAGCTTTTATTTCTACACAGCTAAGAATTCCGATGTAACGATAAAGCATTTTCGCAAAGCCATAGAAAGTAAAGGTTTAAAGCTCATTCTAACGGACGGCTTTTACTACGTCTTTAAGCAGAACAAAGACTACGGCGACGCTAACGGCAGTATTAGCGCCGAGCGTAGGTTAAGATACCTTACTCTAGCCAATAATTCCTATGATGACGCCGATAAGATAGTAAGCAAGATGACCGATCAAAACTCAAGCTATATTCGCTCTACAAACTCTGTAGTCTTTAAAGCAAGCGACGACGAATACAGCGACATAATAGATTTCGTGCAAAGAAGCGACAAAAAGCTCGAGCAGGTAAATTTCAAGCTTACTATACTTGAAACGAATACCAACGATTACAAAGACATAGGCTCGCACCTAAATTCTTTAGGCGACGTCGTGACCCGCTCCGATCTAAACTATTTCATAAATCTTATTACTATGCCTTATAGCGCTGAGACAAACGTAGTAACTACAAAGAAACGGGGCTTTTATGGAGTGCTAAGCCTACTTCAACAAAACGGCGTAACCACCATAAAGCAAAGCCCGTTTCTGGTCGCAAAGAGCGGCGCCGAGGTATATTTCTCATCCGTTGAAAACGTGCCCTATCTAACGAATACAAGCACTTACACTCAAAACGGCACTGCCACTCAAAACAGCTACGAGTATAAAGACGTAGGCTTAAAAATCAAAATTCGCCCGGTTGTGCTTCAAAATTCAAACGTTGATTTTAGCCTTGATCTAATCGTTGAGGACTTGCTCGATTCTCAAAACACCCTCACGCCGCGCACGAGTAAAAAGGAACTTAAGTCGAACTATAGTCTTAAGCGGGGCGAGCTTTTGGTGCTAAGCGGCATAAACAAAGACGTTGCCTATTCAAAACGCAACGGCATTCCTTTACTCAAAGACATACCTATTTTAAAGTATCTTTTCTCTATCGAACAGAACTATAAAAGCACTAGCATTATTACTCTTACGATAGAGGTAAATTAAGATGTGTATAAAAGCATACGGCTTATTATGCAAGGGGCAACTAAAGAGCAAAGGCGAGCTAAGCGCCAGCGCAGCGAGCTTTTGCTCTCTCCCTTGTCAATTTAATAAAAAACTGTTAGTTTGAAACGAAGCTTAAAGATGTTTGGTTTAAATGAAACAGATTTGAAGCTTACGAAGCTCAAAATTGACAGACAACGAAAGTTTTTACAGGATTACAAATTTGTAAATTCTTTCGGCGAGGAAAGAAGCCTGCTTTCGGTCTCAAAGTCCGCAAACTTTTCAAGCACCTATTACGCCGAAGTTGCTAATCGCACAAATACTATACATATGCTTTCTATCAAGCACGAGCTAGTGCCCGTATTTCTTACTATCACGCTTAACGGCTGCTTCCGTAAGGCGCTAGTGGGAAATTTTGCTACATTCACTACAAAAGACATTAGATCGCTTCCGATCGAGCAGAAACAAAAGCTTAATAATGGCGTGCCTTTTTCTATCAGGGATTTAGCCAATGTGCTAAATCACAATTTTCATAAATTTACTATGCGATTTCGCTATTCCTACAAAGGCGAGGTATTTCAGTATATCCGCACCTTTGAGCCGCATAAAAATGACGGCGTGCCGCATATCCACGCTTTGATATATGCCCCAAGGCATACTATCCCCTATCTATTGAAAATTTATAAAGACGTATTTTATGCCCCTCAAAATTTAAGAAACGAGCGTTTAACTGCGGCTCAAATAGCAAACGGCGAGATAAATGGGTTTCAGACCTCTATAAACAACGCCACTGGCTACGTGATGAAGTATATTACAAAGACCTTTATAAATTTCAACGAAACTGACGATATTAATGAAGTGCAGGCGTGGTTTATAAAGCATAAGATACGCAGGTTTCTATCTTCTCAAAACCCAATCCCACTTTGGGTTTATCGCAAGATAAATTTCATTAAAAGCCTGCGTGATCTCGGCAATCTAAACATTTTAAAGGACTTTGAGGATACTTTGATAGAATGGGATTATAAGAGCGGGAGTATTTTTATGTCTATCCCATATACTTCCGAGGAGCTAATTTATGAGGACGGACACTTGCTATATTACGTCTGCGGACGGCTCGTGCATGAATATGTTAAAAATATCAATCCGGCTCAAAGCACTGGTAAAATCCAATCTCACGAGCTTAAATCCGTCAGGGAGGCTTACAATAGCGGTGTCGAGCCTATAATCTACAAACCGAGTAAAATATTCCGCACCGCCTGGAAAGATATGAGCGACGAGCGGTTAAAATTATACTGGCGCGATAATCAAAACGAAATGACGGACGACATTTTAAGCGTTCAAGATTACGCTATGCTCGAAAATGAGATGATTGAGCGTGGCTTCTTGCAACGATATAAAAATCATATCAGATATTTTACGGAGCACGCTTTAGAGGATATTAGAGAGCTGGAATTTAAGTATTCCAATAACGGCGTTATGCCGTATCCGTTTTAGGGGGTAGATGATGAAATTTAGCTATTATGCCGATCTGTATTTAAAATTTGGTAAGAAAGAGTGGAAAAACTCGACTTTTGTTAAGAACGCGGGTATCGTGGCAAATCGCTTACGCTTTTTTGAGAATATGGAAATTTCGGACATAAAGCCGTCTGTGATCCGTGTATGGCTTGACGGAATATCTGACGTTTGCAACAAGAGTAAAAAACACTATCTTTCAGCTCTAAGTCAGATTATCAAGATTGCTTTAGAGGATGAGGAAATTTCTAAAAATCCGCTTATCCATATAAGGAAAATGCAGCATATAACTCCTCGTATTGAGCCTTTCACGAATGAGGAAGTTTTAAAAATCCTGGAGGCTTCGCAAAAACACAATGAGAATTTTAGGATTTTTCTAAAGGTCGGCTTCTTTACGGGGCTTCGTACGGGCGAGATTTTGGCTTTGAAAATTGCCGACATAGACCTGCAAAATCGCGTTATCTCGGTAAATTCTACTCGCTCAAGGTTTGGCGAAAGCACCCCCAAAACTTATCTTAGCATTCGCAAAGTGCCTATTTTAAATGCTCTTTACGATCCTTTGAAAGAATTTATTCGTTATTCTTTAATGAATAAATATTTGTTGGAGACCCAATATCATAAGCCTTATAAAGATACTAGTGTTTTTACTTATGATTATTGGAAGCCGATTTTAAGGGAGCTAAATTTAAAATATCGTCGCCTTTACAATATGCGCCACACTTATGCTACGAACATGCTTTATCAAAATTTTGTTTCACCGGTTGAGCTTGCAAAGCTTTTAGGGCATTCCACTCCAAAAATGGTTTATGACGTTTACGTTAATTATCTTAATTCTAACTTAAAAGATTTCGATCGAAACATTAAAATTTATTGAATTTTCGTTATTTTCCACGTCGTGGATATGGTTAGGGTCGCCAAACTTTCTAAAAAAGTGCTTCAAATATCGCTAAAATGGGGTTTCTGGCGGACAGAGAGGGATTTGAACCCTCGAGCCCCGGTTAGAAGCTGCACCCTTAGCAGGGGTGTGGTTTCGGCCACTCACCCATCTGTCCACAAAAAGAAATTGCATTATACATAACTAATCTAATAACAGGCTTAAATTTAAGGCGCCGAAATTTCGCGGGATTAGAATTTTATGGCGCAAACCCCAAGAATGTAAATGCCATCGCAGGCTCGCTTTTGGCGCAGAAAAATTGGAAATGCGCACATGAAAATTGCGCGGATTCGTAAAATTTCAGATCCGTAGAGGTTTGGAAATTTTGAAATTTCGAAACTCGCAGAATTCTAAATTTCTAAAATTTAGAAGTCTCGCAAGCCTTGAAATTTCAGAAATTCCAAAAATTTAAACGCTTTGAAATTTTTGGAATTTCAAAATTTTAAGATTGCACTTTAAAAGCCTTTTGAAAATCGCGCCGAATTTTGATGGTTTGAACAGGCTGGAATTTTAAAATTCCAAAATCCCAAGGCGACTTTTTTGAGAATAAATCAAATTTTGATCGGTTATGGCAGATTTGAAATTTCAAAATTTAAAAGGCCGATAAAATTTTAGACCAATGGAATTTAATCTAAGCAAATTTTAGTTAAAACAAAATTTACCAAGGTGAAATTTAGCCAAGGTAAATTTTAATCTGAATAAATTTTAACTCGGAGAAATTTTGGCTGAAGCGGATTTAATTTATAAATTTAATTGCGCCGCTAACCGCCCGGCTCTATGCTACGGCGTGCAGTGTTTGGCGGCACAGCTAGCCCTACCACGTCGCACTGAATCCAATGCAACCATTTTTACCATTCTGCGACTCGCCGTACTTCATCACGCAAGATGGCGTTTAGTCCTAATTTTGCCATTCCGCGCTGTATCAATGCGCCTATTTCCGCGCCATATCTAGTTGTTCTATCATACCCGAGGGGCGTTTAGTTTTATACTACGCCGCAACGCTATCTAGTATACCCAAATCGCGCCATACCGCATCCAACTACTCGCCGCGCCATACTGCGCCCAATGCGTGCCTATCTCCGCTGCGCCGTAATATCTTAGATGCGCGCCTAGAAGTCCTGCGTTGCACTACTTCGCACTAGGTTTTCACGCACGACGGACGCGCCCAGCTATTCACTTAAGCGCGTAAATTTTATTCATCCAGTACTTTGTCGATCAGTCTGACGTCTTCGGCGACGGTGCCGTCCACCACGAGGGGCTGTTCGCCGCCGTTTACCGCGCTTTTACCGTTAAATTTAGCACCTACTTCGATGCCGAAATTTTGCGATAGCACGTCGCCTACGAGCACGCCGCCGCCTAGCAGCTCGACGAGCTCGGCTTCGATATTGCCGAAAAATTTGCCGTTGATTACGATATGTTTTGCCTTGATTGAGCCGCGCGCAGTGCCGTTTTTACCGATGACGACGGTGCTATCTGAGATCACATCGCCCTCTACATTGCCATCGATATGCAGTATGCACGACAGACGCATCTCTCCTTTGATAAGTGTGCCTGCCGAGATTATCGTTGTTTGAGCGGTGTTTGCATTGCCTTTATTAAAGACTGCCATGGGATATCTTCCTCCTTGGTGAAAATTTCTTTATAGTTCTTTTTGTTCCATTCGATGAAATTTAGCGGATTAAGCGGTAGCTGCAAAAATCTGATCTCATAATGCAGATGAGGTCCGGTGCTGAGCCCCGTATTGCCGCTAAAAGCGATAAGATCGCCTTTGCTTACGAACTCGCCCACTTTGCGGGTTAAATTTGAATCCAGATGCGCGTATCGCGTCGTAAAGCCGTAGTTGTGGCGGATCTCAACTAAGTTGCCGTAGCCGCTACCGCCTGCTCCGCTGTATTGGATGATGCCGTCTGCCGGCGCGTAAATCGGCGTTTTAAGCGGCGTACGCAGATCGACGCCGGGGTGGAATTGTTTGCGCTTTAAGATCGGGTGGTTGCGCCAGCCGAATCTCTCGCTAAGCTGATAGGTTTGCATCACTCTACCGTTTGGGATTTGCATAAATATCTCTTTTATCAGCGCATCTGAGAAGGTTTGGTTTACGATCTCATCGGCGCGGCTTTTGATCTCCTCCTCGGAGGTAGGTTTGATATGCGAGAGACGGTCGATCATGCGCTCATCGGCCTCGGGATCGAGTCCGAACTCATGCTCCAAATCGGCGATCTTGCCCTCGATGGCTTCAAATTCCATTTGGCTCGCCGCGATACCGTCGCGAAGCTTTTGATTCAGCTCGTTAAGCTCGGTTTTGGTCTGCGAAAGACGGTCGATTTTAGAGCCCAGATATTTTATGTACAGTGCGCCCGTGACGAAAATAGTAAAAACAAATAGCACCAGATATAACGCGATCTTTTTGATGATTTGCGAAAGCAAAAAATTCCTAGAACCGTTAAGATCGGTGATAGTTATCATAAATTTGTTTTTCATGGCGCGTATTATAATGTAGTCTAGCTGAAATTTCAAAAAAATTGTTTATAGATTTAAAATCTGTTAATCAAAAATTACACTAAAAGATAAATTTTATTACCTAGTATTATTTCTGTTTAAGGTTATCGTGGTATAATACCACCAATTTTTAAGTAAAGGAGACACAATGTCAAAAACAGTAAAACAATTAAACAAACTTCAGGCGGACGCTCATGCGTTCTTTGTCGCATTCCACGATTATCACTGGAATGTTAAGGGCTTGCAATTCGCGCAAGTTCACGCTTACACAGAGGAGGCCTACGATGAGATGGGCGAGCTTTTCGACGATATGGCTGAGCGCACGCTTCAAATAGGTGGTAAGGCTGTAACTAAAGCTAAGGATCTAATTGAGCTTTCAAAAGACGCTCCGATTAGCGCAAAGGACAGCTACGGCGTAACCGAAGTACTTGAGAATGTCAAAAAAGCCTACGAGTATTTGGTAGAAGAGTTTAAAAAGCTTCAAGAGGTAGCCGAAGCAGAGGGCGACGATACTACTTCAAACATCGCGCAGGATCATTATGGCGATTATGAAAAACGCCTATGGATGCTTGCTTCGATGCTTTCAAAATAGTCTGATTTCGGCTGCGGAGCTTTTCTGCAGCCGAGTCTAAATTTTAATCCTTTCAAAATTTATGGAGATGCATATCTCCAATCTGCATTATAAAATTCCAAAATTCTCATTGTCATCTAAAATTAGCTACTAAAAATATCCAGCAAAATTCCAAGCTCAAAGACGAAATATAAATGCAATTTCAGCTAAACTAAAATTTTATATGCCATGAGTATGTCAATCATATTGTGGCGCATGCAAGGCGCGCCAAATTTAGGTAGTGCAGAAAAACACCGCTTTTTATGCTAAAATAACTGCGCTATATCGGTAAAAATGTCCAGCCATAAATTTGCTGGCGTTGCAAAAATTATATACTTTAGGAGTTGAAGTTGAGTGGATATATTTTACACCGCATTTGCGCGGGTTGTGGTGCGACAACGGAGTTTGAGATTGCCGCTCGCGATATGGCGTTTGGTCAATTTGATGAAGCGGTTGTTAGAGCTAAGTGCGAGAAATGTGGCAATTGCGAGTGTAAGAAAGTATGGGGTAGCAATATAGCCATTGACTCGGAGTTATTAAACGAGTGGGGACAAAATGCGGAGTTGAAATTTTGCTATAGCCAGGAGAGTATAATTGTAAGCGATGGTAAGGAGCAAGTAATGCAGTATGAAAATGATGAGGACGTAAATTTATGCGATTTCTGCGATTTTGAGCTGCTGTTGGCAAATTTAGAAAATGAAAATTTTTTACCGCAAAAGCGCGGTACCATCGCGTCCGCTCTTTGCACGGCGGCGTATGATGAGAAAGATGACGCACGGCTAGAAAAGATGTATGAGCTTTTAACGGAGAACCGAGAAGCTATTGCGCGTTATAAAGAGTATATTTGGGGTTTCATCATAGAGTATATTTTTTCCAAAATCGGGCTTGAAGCGGAATAGAATTTCGCAGTTTTCTAGCGTTGGCAAAAATTCTGTGCGCTATAAAATTTTGACGGATTAAATTTACTGAGTAAAATTTTAATATGTTCTAAAATTCTGCCCAGTAAGTCCTTGTGCTTGTAATTTTACGCCAAGCAAAATTTTGTAATTTACGGACTAAAATCTATACTATCAAAATCCGCATAAAACCTTGCCTGATAAAAATTTTGTATTACAACCTCGACTTTTGCAGATTGCATACTTCTCCGGCTAATTTTTTACAAGCTGAAAATTCTTGGGCGATTAAAAATTATCCTTCGTGTTTCGGTCGCTTACGTGATCCCACGGTAGCTTCATTCCGCCGAGGATATGGAAGTGCAGATGCATCACCTCCTGTCCGCCGTTTTCGCCGCAGTTGCAAACGAGACGGTATCCGCTCTTGTCAAGCCCCATCGCCGCGGCTACCTCTTGGATAAAGGCGCTCATCTTCGCCATCACTTCAGGAGGCGTTACTTGGAAGTTTTCGTAGCATTTTTTAGGGATCGCCAGGATATGGATCGGTGCTTTTGGGTTGATGTCGTGGAATGCCAAAAATTCATCGTTCTCTAACACTTTGTTGCACGGGATTTCGCCGTTTACGA
>ERZ772766.965-NODE-965-length-16157-cov-36.182648_pt1 | contig 16157 bp, 17 predicted proteins | sample MGYA00511379_ERZ772766 | MGnify/ENA primary metagenome ERZ772766 (study PRJEB29015, sample SAMEA2737895) | human oral metagenome | biome: human oral; feature: human-associated habitat; material: dental | place: China | collected 2116 ...
TGAGCTGGACGTGGCGGTTGGTGAGGTGGCGCTGGAGCTGGGGCTCGGCGTCGTGATCCACCAACTGGTCGAGGTCAGACCGCTGTTGCGGCGCTGAGGAGTCGACCGCCGGAGTGGACTCGGCGGGCTGCTGCGGCTGGGACATCTCGTCTCCTGATCGTGGGTGACGCCACGAGCCTAGCGGTACCAGGTTCATCCCTGATTCACACGGGTAGGCTCAGCGCCGTGAACCTCGCCGCGAACCTCCGAGACCAGATCCGCCACTCGATTCCGGCCGTGATCGTCGTCGTCATCGGCGCCTGGGTAATGATCTACTACTCGATCGTCCAGTGGGAGACGATGAAGCAGGTCCCCAGCTGGGACCTGGCGATCTTCTCCGAGATGGCCAAGGCCTACGCCCACCTCCAGGCCCCGATCGTGCCGGTCAAGGGCGACGGGTTCAATCTTCTGGGCGACCACTTCCACCCGATCCTCATCCTGCTGGGGCCGATCTGGCGACTCTTCCCCACCCCCTTGAGCCTGCTCATCACCCAGGACCTGCTGCTGGCGGTCTCGGCCTGGCCGCTGACCCGCCTGGCCAGCCGACTGACGAACCAGTGGGTGGGCGGCGCCCTGGGCCTCGTCTACGTCCTGTCCTGGGGAATGCAGGGAGCCGTGGCCGCGCAGTTCCACGAGGTCGCCTTCGCCATGCCGATGCTGGCCTACGCCTCGGTCGCCTTCGTGGAGCGACGCTGGGTGGCGGTGACGGCCTGGTCGGCGCCGCTGGTCCTGGTCAAGGAGGACATGGGACTGACGGTCCTCATGATCGGGGTGGCCGTCATCCTCACCTCGCTAGTGCCGGCCTGGTACCGCAGCTGCACTGTCGTCGACCCCACTGCCGACGACCTCGACGACACGGCCCACACCGACGAGGCCCGCAACCGACGCCGAGGGCTGCGGCTGGGAGCAGGCATGGTGGTCGGCGGGGTGGCGGCCTTCCTCTTCTCCATCCTGGTGTTCCTGCCGGCCTTCCACCCCGACGGGGTGTGGGGCTACGGGCTGAGCTCGGAGGACAAGCCCGTCAGCCCCGACGCCCTGACCCAGAAGGTCAAGGTGGTCGTCATGCTGATCCTCACCAGCGGCGTCGTCGGGCTGACCTCGCCGTGGCTGCTCGTGGTCCTGCCCACCCTGGCCTGGCGGTTCCTGGGATCGGTGGACTTCTACTGGGTGTGGGACAACTGGCACTACAACGTCACCCTCATGCCGATCGCGCTGGGAGCGCTGCTCGACGTCGTCGCCAGGCGCCGCGCGCGCGGCGCCTACGCGGCCGGCCGGCCCATCAGGGAGGTGGGTGTTGACGGCCTGGCCGTCCCCGAGTCCTCACCCGAGGCTGCCGACGACGACTCCGGCGCCGAGGCCTCCGGAGTGAGCGCCGTCGACATCCGCCGCTGGCGCCCAGTCGCCTTCCCCACCTGGCTCACAGTGCCGCTGCGCCACCGCTATGTGGCCGCAGTGAGCATCCTGACGGTGGTGGCCACCGGTGTGCTGACCGCTCCCTACCTGCCGCTGTGGAAGGCGACCGACCAGAACTTCAACACGCCCAATGCCGAGACCAAGAAGGAGGACCCCGAGGCGCGGCGGGTGTCCACCGCCCGCGAGGTCATCGCCACCATCCCGGAGGGGTCCACGGTGGTCACCGACCTGTCGATGCTGGCCTACCTGGTGCCCCGGGCCGAGGTCTCCTGGATGGGAACGAGCGGGCCTGACAAGGAGTACGTCGTCATGAACCGCAACGGCGGCGGCAACCAGTGGAGCACCACCGACGCCGCCACCTGGGGAGAGCAGCACTCCAAGCAGGGGGCGACCTACACCGTCATCTACAACAAGAACGGCTTCCAGATCGCCAAGCGCAATGGCTGAGACGACGTCCGACGCGGAACCTCGAACCGGGGCCCGGCAGGCCCCGTCGGTGGGCGTCTCTCTGGCACTGGTCGCCGCGGGCGGCTGCGCCGGCACCCTGGTGCGCGCGGCCCTGGAGCGAGCCTGGCCCACCGCACCCGGCCACCTGCCGACGACGACACTGGCCATCAACCTCGTCGGCGCTCTGGCACTGGGGCTGCTGCTCGGGGTGCTCGGCGAGCGACGCCCCCATCTGCGCCTGGCCCTGGGCACGGGGGTGCTGGGCGGGTTGACGACGCACTCGACCTTCATCCTGGAGAGCCACCGGCTCCTGGCCTCCGGCGGGGCCGCTGGCCATGCCGCACTCGGCGTCGCCTACCTGGTGGGATCAATGGCGGTCGGGCTGGCGGCGGCCGGCCTCGGACTGTGGCTGGCCGGCCGGCTGCACCGCGGGGAGACGTCATGAGCGGGACTGGAGCCACCGGACTGCTGGGCTGGTTCGCCGACTGGCTCCCCCTGGCGCTGGCCGGCGGGGCAGGGGCGGCCTGCCGTTGGAGCGTGGACACCCACGTGAACCGGCTCAGCGGCCGGACGAGCGCGGCCGCCTCGGCAAGCGCCTCGGAACGGCGTCGTTCCGGGGCGTCCCCCTGGATGCCCTGGGGCACCGTCGTCGTCAATGTCACCGCCTGCCTCTTCATGGGCCTGCTCGTGGGCTGGGCGGGCGACTCCCCGCACTCCGAGTCCTGGGCGGCTGCGGCGCTGACCGTGCTGGGGACCGGGTTCCTGGGCGGGTACTCCACCTTCTCCACGGCCTGCGTCGAGGGGGCACGACTGCTGCTGGCGGGCCGGTGGGGCCCGGCTCTGGCCCATGCCGCCCTCATGACGGCGGCGACACTGGGCGCCGTCGGACTCGGGCTGTCCGCGGGGGCCGCCCTGCGCTAGGACTGCGCCGGAGCGGGCATCCCGACTCAATTGCGTGCGACGACGTCATCCCGACGCCGATGACCGTCGGTGACATTCGTGAGCGCCCCGTAAGCGGCCCGTGAGCGCTCTGTGAGATTGGGGCCGCTGCTGAGACGCCTTTGAGACGGCTGTGACGAAGTGTGCTCCCACCAGCCCCATCAGACGTATTGCGGGGCAGCACTCCTCTGACAGACTCCCGCCATGAGTGTTCAGCCGCCTTCTCCGACACCGGCACAGTCGAGAAGCAACCGCACCACGGTGATCGTCCTCGTGGTCATCGCCGTCATCCTGGCCGTCATCGCCGCACTGCTGCTGCAGAACGTCGCACGGCACCGCCGGGGCGCCGCCGCCACCAGCCAGGCGGCCACCTCCACCACATCGGCCGCCGCGGCCACAACAGTCCCCGAGCCCACGCCGGCACCGCCGGTCCCCGATGCGCAGACCCTGGAGCTCATCCGCTCCGAGACCCACCGCGACCCCGCCGACGCCCAGGCCAAGGGCAAGGTCGACGCCCCCGTCGTCATGGTCGTCTACTCCGACTTCGCCTGCCCCTACTGCACCCAGTTCGCCCAGAAGGTCGAGCCCGAGCTCGCCGACCTGGTGGCCCAGGGCACCTTGCGCGTCGAGTGGCGCGACCTCGCCCAGATCAGCCCCACCTCGCCCCTGGCCGCCCAAGCCGGCCGGGCCGCCGCCAAGCAGGGCAAGTTCTGGGAGTTCCACGACGCCGTCTACGCCGCCGCCGACCCTCAGGGCCACCCGGAGTACACCGAGGACTCACTGGTCGCCTTCGCGAAGAAGGCCGGAGTGGCGGACATCGACCGGTTCCGCACTGACATGAACGCTGCCGAGACCGTCTCCGCGGTCACCGAGGCCAAGGAGCACGCCCACTCGATCGGCATCACGGGAACCCCGTTCATGATCGTGGGCGAGACCTTCATCAGCGGCTACCAGGACGCCGAGTACATGAAGGCCGTCATCAACAGCCAGGCCGCCAAGGTCAAGACGTCCGACACCTCCAAGACCTCTGCGGCGCCGACAGCGACACGCTGAGGGCCTCGCGCCTCGTCCCCCGACTCGCCTCGCGGCGGACCGGGGGACGATATTCTTCTCCCATTCAACTCACCCTCGGCTCATCGGTCGCTGGGCGAGCAGCAACGCGGATGGCAACGTAAACAACGGTCGTTTTCACAAGGAGCGAGAGCATGGCACTGAGCATTGGCGTGGACGTCGGAGGAACGAAGATCGCGGCCGGCGTCGTCGACGACGACGGGCAGGTCCTGCAGACGGTTCGGCGCGACTCGCCCGCCGTCAACCGCCAGGCCATCGTTGACACGATCACCACGGTGGTGAGGCGCCTGCACGAGGACTTCCCAGACGCGGCCACCGTGGGCATCGGGGCGGCCGGGATGGTGTCCTCCGACCGCAACACGATGGCGCACGGCACCAACCTGGACTGGACCGGGATGCGGATCGGCGACGTCATCTCCGAGGGCGTGGGCCTGCCGGTCGTCGTCGAGAACGACGCCAACGCCTTCGGTTGGGCCGAGGCCCGCTTCGGGGCGGCCCAGGGCAAGCGCAACGCCCTCATCGTGGCCATCGGTACCGGCGTAGGCGGGGCGATCATCGTCGACGGGCACCTCCTGCGCGGGGCGGCCGGATTCGGCGGGGAGATCGGGCACATCAACGTCGTCCCCGGCGGACGCCCCTGCGGCTGCGGACTGCGAGGCTGCCTGGAGCGATACAGCGCCGGCACGGCCCTGGGGGTCAACGGCTGGGAGCTGGCGCAGTTCCGGCCGGCCTACGCGGCCCGCATCATCGAGCTCTCCGGCGGCAACCCGGAGCACATCTCGGGCAAGGCCGTCACGGCCGCGGCCCGCGAGGGCGACCCGGCCGCCCTGGAGTGCTACGAGCAGCTCACCCACTGGCTGGGGGTGGGGCTGGCGAATATGTGCGCGCTGCTGGACCCCGAGGTCATCGTCATCGCCGGCGGCCTGGCCGAGGCCGGCGACATCCTGCTGACTCCCACCCGCAAGGCCTTCACCGCCAACCTCACGGCCGGCACCTACCGGCCCGCCATTCCGGTGGTCTTGGCCGAGGGCGGTCAGGAGGCCGGACTCGTCGGCGCCGCCGACCTCGCCCGCCAGCCCTGAGGTTCGTGGAGCGGGGTCCCGGAGTCGGCCGGCCGCGCCGAGGCCTGAGCCCGAGGGCTCCCGCACCGGCCAGCTGAACCGGCAGATCGCGTCATCGAGAACGTACTTTCCGCGCGAGAACTGCGTTGTCCCGCAGATGACTGGGGGTGGACCTCAGTCGTCTGCGGGAGAAGTACGTTCTCGCGGCGAAGCGCAGTTGCCGATTCCCAGGGGCGCCCAGCTCGTCCTTAGGCGGTCAGTCCGCCTGGGAGCGTTGATGGCTGCCGGATGGCAGGGAGCCGTCGACATCTTCGACGCTGTCGGCACTCTTGACCGTTGCCTCAACCTTCTCTGCCTTGTCGGCGAGCCGCTTAACAACCGGCCGGCCGTGGTCGGGATCCGCCTCGCCGACGCCGTCGCCGTCGAGGTCGAGCGCGTCGAGCTCGTCGAGCACGTCCTCGTCCAGCTCATCGGGGTGACGCACGGGCGAGTCGCCAGCGGACAGGAAGATCCCCACCCAGCGCGAGCGGGGGTCGGAGTCGATGAGGAGGGCCTTGACGAACAGCGTCAGCGGCACCGCCAGGATGGTCCCCAGCGCCCCGATGACGGTGGACCAGAACAGCAGGCACAGGAACGTCGTCGTCGTGTTGAGCCCCACCGCGTCCCCGGTGAACTTGGGCTGGATGAGGGACTGGATGACGAAGTTGGCCGCCACGTAGGACAGGACCACCCACAGCGCGGTCCAGGGCCCAGAGTCCACCAGTCCCAGGACCGCCGGCGGGACCACGCCCAGGACGAAGCCGATGTTCGGGATGTAGTTGGTGATGAAGGAGACCACGCCCCAGGTGATGGCCATCGGTACGTCCAGGTACCACAGGGTCAGCACATTGATGACGGCCACGATGAGGCCGAAGACCGTCGAGACCATCCAGTAGGAGCGCACCGCCTCGCAGAAGGAGACGAGGGCGGAGGCCATGCCCGGCTTGAGGACGCCCAGGGCCGCGGCGCGGATCTCGATCTTGGCGGTGTCGAACATGAGGAAGACGACCACCATCGCCATGACGCCGAGCATCGCGCTGGCCGAGGTCAGCTGCCCCAAGATCGTCTGCGCCATCGTGACGAGCCGGGAGGTGTCCAGGACATTGGTGACCTCCTTGAGCACCGTGGACTGGTCGACCCCCATGCCGTTGAGCTGGGTCTCGGCCTGGCGCCAGATCGCCTGGAACTTGGGGGCGTACTGCGGGAGGGTGTCGACGAGCTGAGCCACCGCGACGGCCAGGGCCGCGAACAGCAGGACGACAAAGGCGAAGATGAGCAGGATCGCCGCCGTTGCCGCAAGTACACGAGGCACATGACGGCGCGTCATCCAGGACACCAGCGGCCGGACCGTCACCACGAGGGTGAGGGCGAAGAAGGCCGGGGCGAAGAGGTCCTTGATGAGGTAGAGCCCCACCGCCCCGATCGTCAGCGCCGCCAGGAGGTAGGCGATGGTCTCCCCCTGCGTGCGCTCCCCGGGAACGGGTGCGGATGCCTTCCGGGCCTTCTCGGACACAGCTGCCATGCCCGCATCCTCCCACGGGCCGGCGTCGGCCCGACGGCGCGACCCCTGCGCACCGGGGAGTTCTCCGTCTCTCCCGGGGCTCCGGCACCGGCGCACCGCGGGCTCAGCCCACCGGCAGGACCTCGCTCAGCCACTCGTCGACGGCGCGGTAGAAGGCCTCCGGGTCGCTGCGGCGCACCTGGTGGCCGGCGCCGGGGACGAGGACCGGGGAGATGCGGGGATTGCGGGCGGCGGTCTCCAGGCCCTCGCGGCCCACGCGGGCGCTGCCGGGCCGGTCACCGGTGAGCAGCAGGGCGGGGACGTCGAGCGCGGCCATCGCCTCGTCCCAGGGGACCTCGGGGGTGACGACGCCGGAGAGCAGCAGACCCGGGTCGGTGCGCTGAGAGGCCCACACGCCCGGGAGGGCCTCGACGTCGGGCATGGTCTCCAGGGCGCGGCCGACGGCGGCCGGCAGGTCGGCGACCTCGGCGGTGCGGGCCCGCTCCCGGGCGGCGCCGCGGGCCAGCAGCTCACGCGGGCTGCGGGTGCCGAAGCGGGCCGGGTCCTCCAGCACGACACCGGTGACCAGGTCGGGGCGGCGACCGGCGGCGACCATGGCGGTGGCGGCGCCCATCGAGTGGCCGATGACGACCGGGGCGGGCGGCGTCGGCAGCCCCAGCGCGGCCCGGCCGCGTGAGGCGGTGGCGAGGTCCTCCAGGACGTCGATGAGGTCCTCCACGAGGACCTCCCCGGCCCGCCCGAGCTGGGCCTGCGTCCACCGCGGGGACAGGCCGTGCCCGCGGGCGTCGACCGCGACGACCCGGTACCCGCGCTCCACCCAGTGGTCAATGGCCTCGGCCAGGGAGACCGCAGAGCCAGTGATGCCGTGGAGCAGGACCAGGGTGGGGGCGCCGTCGGGCCCCGAGACGATGCGCGACAGTGGAGTCATGCCCCCATCCTGCCCTGTACCCGCCCCGTAGGCTGGCCCCATGAGCGAGACGAGCGAGCAGAGCACGCCGAGGATGAACGTCGAGTCCTTCAACCTGGACCACACCAAGGTCGCCGCGCCGTATGTACGCGTGGCCGACCGCAAGGAGCTGCCGGGCGGGGACGTGCTCATCAAGTACGACGTGCGTTTCTGCCAGCCCAACCGCGAGCACCTGGGGATGGAGGCCGTGCACTCCATCGAGCACTTGAGCGCAGAACTCATGCGCAACCACACCGACCGCCTCATCGATTTCTCCCCCATGGGCTGCCAGACCGGCTTCTACGCCCTCATGCTGGGGGTGGAGACCGAGGAGTTTTTGCCGCTTCTGGAAGCGACCTTCCGCGACCTCCTCGATGCCGAGGAGGTGCCCGCGGCCAACGAGGTCCAGTGCGGCTGGGGAGCGAACCACTCGCTGACCGCGGCCCAGGAGGCAGTGCGCGGCTTCCTCGCCGACCGCGAGGAGTGGACGCGGGTCATGGCCTGACGTGCCTGAGCAGTCCGGTCGGGCCGATCAGACCGCCGGGGAGGGAACAGTCCTCACAGCCCGGCAACATCGGGCCCGGCAGAGTGACGGGGTGAGACGGCACGTCGTCGTCGGGCTCCGCCGTCGGGCCCGGTCGGGCACCGGCGCCGGCCGTATCCTGAGCCTCACTCAGCCCGCACCTGCCCGTCCCATGCCCGCGCCGCGAGGCACCAACCCGAAGAGAGCCTGACGCACGTGGAGAGCATCGAGACCGTCACCATCACCAATCCCGCCAACCCCGTCCTCATCTGGTGGGTCGTCGCTCAGCCGCTGCTGCTCCTGCTGTCCTTCCTGGTGGGGCGGGCGACACGCTTCCTGCTGCGCGGGCGGGTCGCCGTCTCGGACGCGGCGGCCACGCTCATCGCACTCATCGGGCTGTGGCTGGGGCTGCTGCTGGCGGGGTGGCTCTTCGACGAGGGCGACCTGTTCTCGGTCAAGATGCTGGTGACCTCCTGCGGCGTGGCGGTCGTCGTGCTGGTCGCGACCTCCGCGGTGCTGGCGCGCCTCCAGCACCACCGTACGCTGCAGCCGATCGCGGAGGTCGCCCAGATGGGCGAGTCCGACCGCCTGGAGTTCAAGTCCTCGGCCCGCTGGAACCTGCGCACGGACAAGCGCGACGAGGCCATGGAGGAGGTCGTGGCCAAGACGGTGGCCGCCTTCATGAACTCCGCGGGCGGCACGCTCCTGCTCGGGGTAGATGACGCCGGCAACCTCATCGGGCTCGGCCCCGACTACACGACGCTCAAGCAGCCCGACGCCGACCGCTTCGAGCTGTGGCTGCGCGGCATGTGGCGCACGCGCATGGGCACGAACGCCGCCGCGCTGCCGCAGGTGGACTTCGCGCCCACACCGGACGGGACCGCGGAGGTGTGCCGGGTGACCGCACCCCCGTCCCCGCTGCCGGTCTACCTCAAGCCGGCCAAAGGGCACGACGGGGCGGCGCTGTGGGTGCGGGTCGGCAACTCGACGCGACGCCTGGAGGTGGACGACGCCGTCGACTACGTCATGCTGCGCTGGCCGCGGATCAACCACGTGGCCTGGCCGATCCGGCTGGGGAACTTCCTGCTGCGCCGCGACCAGTCGCGTCGGGCACTACCGATCAACCCGGCTGCGGCCGTCACCGCGGCCGCGGGCTCCCAGGACGATCACGGTGCAGGGCAGTAGGCCGTCGTAAGCCGTAGGGCCCAGCGAGGCAGCCCGAGGCCGTCAAGGGCGGGCCGGCGGAAAGCCGCCTGACCCGGCCTTGACCGCCACCGCGGCCGCCTCATGACGAGCCGCAGGAGTCGCGCCGCCGCGCCGTCGGTTCCACTCCTCACGCATGCGCGAGACGAGGAAGACCTGGTAGTCCATGGCCAGCCCGAACAGGACTCCCATGACGATGACCGGCAGGAAGGAGATGACGGCACCGACCTTGGAGACGGCCAGGGGGTCGGCCGCCCATCCCCAGCCGAACACGGCGCCGACGGCGCCCATGCCCGCCCCCAGTGACAACAGGTACCCAAGGGTCGCGGTCAGGGGAACGGCGACGGAGCGGAAGACCACCATGAGGAGGATGAGCGAGAGTCCAACCACCATGATGCCGACGGGGATCAGGGCGGCATTGAGCTCCTCGGCGACGTCGATCGCGACAGCGGTCTGGCCGGTGACCATGAGATCGGTGAGCCCGTAACGGCTCTCGTAGTCGTCGGCGTGGGGGCGAATACTGCGGACGAGCTCCATCGTGGCGGGATCGGCCTGAGACTTCTCGGGACGGATCTGGACGAAGGCGAGGGTCCCGTCCTGGTTGGGAGTGGCCAGGGAGACTCCCTCGACGCCGTCGAGCCGGGAGAGCTCCTGGGCCAGGCCCTGGACCGCGGCAACGGAGCCGGAGGGCTGGGAGACGTCGGCGATCACGACGATGGGGAAGTTGTAGCCCTCGCCGTAGGCCGCGGCGACGGCGTCGTAGGCTCGCGCTGCTGCGATCCCTTCTCGGCGAAACCGTTGTCGGTCAGGGCCAGGCGCAGGCCGCTGGCGGGTACGGCGCACAGTCCCAGGAGCGCAACGACGGCGCCGATGGTCACCCAGGGGCGGCGGGTACGGCGCACGCACCCAGCGGGACGCGGGCCGCCGCTCTGCGTCCGCACCGCCATCGACGGCCCTGCGGCGACGTGGGAGCAGACGCCCCCGAGAATACCGATGAGAGCGGGGACGACCGTCAGCGTCACAAGCACGGCCACCGCCACGACCGCCGCCGAGGCCAGTCCCATCGTGGTCAGGAACCTGATGCCGGCCACGCTCAAGCCGCACAGGGCCACGATGACTGTGGTTCCAGCGAAGACGATGGCCCCGCCGGAGGTGGCGGTGGCCCGTCCGGCGGCCTCGGCCGGATCGGCACCGTCGGCGAGGTACTCGCGCGCCCGCGAGACGATGAACAGGGCGTAGTCGATACCGACCGCCAGCCCGATCAGGACGGCCAGAACCGGAGTGGTGGAGTTGATGTCGGTGACGCTCGCCGTCGCGAGGATGCCGAGCATGCCGACGCCCACACCAACGGCGGCGGCGATGAGCGGGGTACCCGCAGCCATGAGAGAGCCGAAGGTGATGAGCAGGACGATCGCGGCGATGGCGACGCCGACGAGCTCAACGGCGGAGATGCCGATCCCCACCTCCTGGTCGATGTTGCCACTGCGCTGAACTGTCAGAGACGAATCCATGGCCTCGGTGCGCTCGGCCAGGGTGTCGAGGTCCTTGGCAACGGTCTTGGCCTTCGGTGTGGTTCCGGTGGTGATCGAGCCGACCGAGGTGTCGGCCTGCACCTGGACCAGGACGTGGGAGCCGTCGGCGGAGACGGTTGACGCCACCCCCGTGGTCTGGTCCCCGAAGGGTGGGGAGACCATGGCGACGCCGTCGATCTGCGAGGCCCGAAGAGCGAAGGCGTGACGGCCGCTCCCCCCGCTGCCGAGCGCACGCTGCGCAAGCGGGAGAACACCCGCGCCCGCCTCATCGAGGCGGCTGCGGACATCGTCGCCTCCAAGGGCATCGCCAGCACTCGCATTGACGACATCGTCAAGCAGGCCGGTTTCACCGGGGTGCCTTCTACTCCAACTACTCCTCGCTCCAGGACATCCTGACCGAGGCCATCGTCATGCGCTCCAACACCTTGTTGTCGCGGGTCACGCAGGCCATCGACTCCTTCGAGGGCGCTCCCCACGATGGACTCGCTCATGGAGCTGCTCGAAGCCATCCGCCCCGAGGCCCGCACCATCTACCTCCTGACCACCGAGTACTCGCTCTTCCAGCTGCGCAACCCCGACAGCCCGACGATCCTCGGAACGGCTCGCGCCGACTTCACCGCCAGGCTGTCCGGGACAGTCGAAAAGGTTCTCGCCCGCGTGGGGCGCCGCCCCACCGTTCCCACCGCGAGCCTGGCCGACATCGTCAGCCTGCTCTTCATGGACTCGATCGCCGAGAACATCGACGGCAGTAGGCTGCGTGACCTCATTGAGTCGGTCATCGTCGGGCTGAGCACGCCCGACGCAATCGACAACTCCTGAATCGCACCACACCAGAGCCCATCTCCCGTCGCAGCGACGGATCCCACCCCACACAAGGTGCTCATCGACACCATCCCCGGCGACAGAAGGCCACAACTACCAGCCGACTCCCGCCGCTCACTCTCTACAGCGCCTCAACAGAGCCACCATGCGGCGAATCTGTCCATATGGGACGACTTTGAATCACGGCAGCCGCACCGCGGTCTACAAAAGCCCAGGTCATGGCCCTGTTACTTCCAGATACCGGATCCAATCAACCGCCAAAGCCGTCCAATCTGGACAAAACGGACACACCTCAATCCACACCCCCCACTCCAGCGAGACACATTTTGATGATGTTTGACATCATTTGCGTATGGATAAGTCATCCAGAATCGAGGGACTGCTGGCGCGTCTCGCCGCTCACCAAGGAGCAGCGCGCCTGGACACGCTGTGCAGCACGCGGGCCGAACGTCGTCTTGTTACCCGAGCCGCCGCCGATGGGCTCATCACTCTTCACCCGAACCACGTGGCCGCGCTGAAGAGCGCCGACCCTCGTTTCATCCTCTGCCGACGCATCAGGGGTGTCATCACCTGCGCCCATGCGATGCAGCACTACGGCCTGCCACTGCAATCAGCGCCCACAACGTTGCATATCGCCGTCCCCTGCAACCAGGGTCACATACCGGACGCAATCGGGCGCGTCGTCACCCATCGGTTGAGCGGCCTCATTCTCCCCGCCGCAGATGCGGCACCGGTGGCACCCGTAGAGCAGGCACTCATCTGTTACCTGCGTTGCGCGGATGAGCTTGATGCACTCATCGCACTCGATGCAGCCTTTCGACTTGGTCTGACTACCCGCCCTCAGCTCGAGAGCCTCCTACAGGGTCCGCGGAACCGCCGCTCCCGTAAGCTTGTGTCGCGCTCGCATCCCGATGCTCGTTCTCTCCTGGAGACGATCGCCCGTTACGAACTGGAAGAGGCCGGATACCGGCCAGCGACGGCAGTGTCCGTCCCCGGTGTCGGAGAGGTGGACCTGGTGCTGACAGCTCACCCACAAGACCTCGTCTCCGGCCTCACGCCCGACACCAAGGCGCTTCGAGCAGGCAGCCACCCGGCGCTTCTCATTGAGACGGACGGCTACGCCTTCCACTCCTCCCGTCTCGACTGGGAGCACGACCACCTGCGCGACCAGGCCGCGATCAGCGCAGGCCACGTTCCATTGCATCTGACCAGCCGACAGGTCCTACAGCACGGCACAGTGGAGATTGTCGCCCCTGTCGCCATGCGCATGGGGATCATTCCGATCATCCACTCCAGGCGGGGCCATGGCGCCCTCACCCCATAGGTTCCAAGCAGGACGGGCACGGCAGACAAACCGGGAAAGTCGCCACATGGATCATTGACGGACGCAGACTGCCGCATCTACCCGCCCCAGGAGTCAGACGTTCCGACTCCTGACCCACGGACGTATGACTGCAGCATGTCCTCAGGGGCACGACCTCGACAGAGTTGCCATGCGGCGAATCTGTCCATATGGGACGACTTTGAATCACGGCAGCCGCACCGCGGTCTACAAAAGCCCAGGTCATCGCCCTGTTACTTCCAGATACCGGATCCGATCAACCGCCAAAGCCGTCCCATCTGGACACTTTCAGGGCTCGGGCGCCCTCTGTAGGCTCGGCGCGTGAGTCGCACCAGTGCCCCCGTCATCGTCTCCTGCGCCATGTCCGAGGAGGCCCAGCCCTTCCTGGACACCCTGCCCGAGCACGCAGCGGCCCAGGCACCGACCCTGCCGGGGTCTGCGCAGGCCTGGTCCCTCCAGCTTCCCGACGGCGAGCGCGAGCTTATCCTGGTGCGCAGCGGCATCGGGCTCGTCGCAGCCGCGAGCGCGCTGGCGGCGATCCTGGCTCAGGTCCGCCCCAGCGCCGTCGTCTCGGCAGGGACCACCGGTGGGCTCGGTCGACAGGTCCAGGTCGGCGATGTGTGCGCCTCGGCGAACCTGGCCTACACCGATGCCGACGCCACCGCCTTCGGCTACGTCCGCGGCCAGACCCCGGGTCAGCCGGAGACCTTCGCCGGGGACCCGGCCCTCCTGGAGCGCCTGGAACAGGTAGGACCGGAGGCCCTGCGTGGCGCCACGGCCTCGTCCGGATCGGCCCGGTTGCACGTCGGCCGAATGCTGGCCGGGAACTCCTTCGTCACGGCCGCAAACGTGACCGACACCCGCGAGGTCTTCCCTACGGCACTGAGCACGGACATGGAGTCGACGGCGCTGGCGCAGGTGGCCGCGAGCGCCGGCATCCCCTTCGTCTCGGTGCGCGGCGTGTCCGACCTGTGCGGCCCCGAGGCGGGCCAGGACTTCCACATCGCCGCCGAGGAGGCCGCCGCCCGCAGCGCCGCGGTCGTCCTGGCCCTCCTGAGCTGAACCGCAGACGGTCCCGAGGCTCACCGGCGCGAGTCGCGCTGCGGCGTAAAGGCCGATGTCGGGCAGCCGAGCCGGACTCACCGACATTTTCTTCATAGATAACCTGGAGCCGCGTCATTTGTGAAGAAAATGTCGGTTTAGTCGGCCTGGCGCAGGCGGGCCTCGACGCGCTCGACCTTCGCGGTCATCTGGCCGGTCCAGCCGGGGCGGATGTCTGCCTTGAGGACGAGCGCCACGCGCGGACTCACCTCGGCGACCGCCGCACAGGCCCGTTTGACCACGTCCATGCACTCGTCCCACTCGCCCTCGATCGTGGTGAACATCGACGTCGTCTCGTAGGGCAGCCCCGAGTCGCGCACCACGCGCACGGCTCGGGCCACCGCCTCGGAGACCGAGCCGTCGGGCGCATCGGTGGTGGTCGGGGACACGGAGAAGGCGACAAGCATGCGGCCAGGCTAGCCCCGCGGCGCCACCCGGGCCGCCGCTCCGACCGTTCTTGCCTTTGAGCGCGCTCGAAGTCCTACGGTCTGCATCATGACCAGCACGACCGCTTCGGGTAGCGAGCCCGACGACGCCCGGCTCCGCGAGGCGCTGCGGCTCGCCTTCGTCCCACCCAGCGACGACGTCGGACCGGCAAACGGCCCCGGTGCGGCCGGATGGGACATCGCGACCACCGCCGACCGCCTGGGGGTCAGCGCCCACACCCTGCGCTACTACGAGCGGATCGGCCTCGTGCGGGTGGAGCGCGACGCCTCCGGGTACCGCCGCTACGACGCCGCGGGTGTACGGCGTCTGGTGTTCCTCACCCGGATGCGGACCTCGGGCATGTCGATCCGCGACCTGCAGCGCTATGTCGACATGGTCGAGGCTGGCCGGGACACGGTGCCCGAGCGCCTGACCCTGCTTACCGAGCACCGTGACGGGCTGCGAGCCCGGATCGACGAGCTCCGGCTCGCACTGGCCGCCACCGAGTACAAGATCGCCGCCTACATGCGAGACCTGGAGGAGCACGCCACCACGCACAACATCAACACTTCCGACACTGACAAGGAGAACCCCTCATGACCGCTGAGACCACTCACTCCCAGGACGACGTCAACAGCCCCGAGAACCTGGCCCGGCGCGAGCGCGGCCTGGAGGTCGCCCACTCGGTCGACGGCGAGGCCGCCCAGGCCGTCATCGACTCGCTGGCGGACATCAGTCCGGCGCTCGGCCACCACATCGCGGCCTTCGGTTTCGGGGACGTCTACGCCCGTCCCGGCCTGGACGCACGCAGCCGCCAGCTCGTCACGATCGGCGTGCTCACGGCCCTGGGCGGCTGCGAGCCACAACTGAGGATCCACATCGGGGCCGCCCTCAACGTGGGCCTGACCCGCGAGGAGATCATCGAGGCGATCCTGCACGCCTCGGTCTACGCCGGCTTCCCGCGGGCGCTCAACGCCACCTTCGTGGCCCGCGAGGTCTTCACCGAGCGCAACACCACCGACTGATCGTCCGCATCGACTCGTATCGCGCGGCCTCAGCAGGTCGCAGCGCGGGGCTCAAAATAAGGCAGCGTGTCCAAATCGGTGACAAAGGCGGGCTCCGGGTACGCACCACCACAAAGAAACCGCATGATTTCGCGGTTCCGTTGACGGCCTGATCGGGCCGCAGGTTCCTTTGTCACCGATGTGGACACCTCTGGGCTCAATCGGTCCGGATCTGGCGGCTCGAGAAGCGCTCCCTCGTGCACCACCGCCAGGATCTGCGCCTACAGCGCCACGAGGACCTGGACCATGACAATCTTGACGACGATGGCCAGCGCGAACAGGGTCGCGTAGCCGGCCTCGATGCGCTCGTCATCGCGTTTGGATAGGGCGAAAGCCAGGATCGCGGGCTGCCCGACGAGCCCGGCCAGGCTGCCGGAGGCGCGCTGCGCGGAGACCCCGGCCCAACGCGCCCCGGTCAGCAGGACGATCGCACTGACCACCACGACGAGTGCGGCGAGTACCCCCACCTTGAGCCCCGTCATCGAGAAGGCCGAGGCCGCGAAGTCCGGTCCCGAGGCCAGCCCGATCGCGGCCAGGAAGAACAGCAGCCCTAGCTGGCGAATGGTGGAGTTGGCGGCATGCGGCAGCCCCCACACGAAGGGGCCGGTGCGGCCCACCCACCCCAGGACCATGCCGACGACGAGCGGCCCGGCCGCCACCCCGAGCC
>ERZ772766.969-NODE-969-length-16123-cov-8.525579_pt1 | contig 16123 bp, 24 predicted proteins | sample MGYA00511379_ERZ772766 | MGnify/ENA primary metagenome ERZ772766 (study PRJEB29015, sample SAMEA2737895) | human oral metagenome | biome: human oral; feature: human-associated habitat; material: dental | place: China | collected 2116 ...
GCCTTACAGCGTAAGGGCTACAACGATTTTTAGCATGAAATTTGTCCATTACGCCCGCAAATAGGCGGGGTCGATGGCGGGCAGTAATTCCCAGCGCTCACTTGGCAATCGCATGTATTTGTCACGCACGCCGCCGTCACGCGAGGACGACGACACACAGAAATAAACATCTGGGCGCTGCGGGTCAGGGATGGCAAATTCGCAGTGCAAAAAGCGGCTGCGCGTGACAAGACGGATGGTGGCATCAAACAGGACGCGGCAACGGTCGCGCAGGGATGCGCCCTTACCCGGACGGCCTTTGTAGAAGGCGACGTAGGCACTCATGCTTCACCTCCCTTCCCGTCGGCCGGGGTCAGCGGTAGCAACGGCAGGGTGTAGCGGATGGTGATGGCGCTCAGGGCGTCAAGGTCGGCCGCCGCATGGATGCGGTCCTCGAACGCCTGCCGCTGTCCGGCGACGGAGGAGGTCAATGCGGTGTAGGCATTGCTCTTGGCCAGAGCTCTCTCGCGCAAGGTGTCGAGCGGCACACCGCGCGCCTGTGCAATCCCGGCAAGGATGGGCGTCGCCGCGCTGTGGTCGGCTGCCCACGCTTTTGCTTCCTGAGCTTGCGAAGCCCAGGAGTCCTGCTCAAATGGCGGCACGGTATCCAAACCGGCGACACGGTCGATAAACTCCTGCGCGGCAGCGGCGGCCTCGTGCAGCTTGGCGGTTTTGCCTGCGGCAAGTGCGGCTGCCGGGTCGGGGTTGTAGTCTTCTTGGGCGACCACCTGCCAACCTTCGGCCGGCGTGAAAAATGTGAGGCTTTCGCCGCAGATGTTGCCGTCTTTGTCGATGATGTAATACATGGCGGTCTCCTACTCCTTCGGCGTCCAGACTTCGGCGTAGCTTCCGCCGAATTGCACGGTCTGTTTTACTCGTGCCCCTGCAAAGCTGACCCCGTCCACAGCGAGCATGCTTTGGGGATAGGGACGATAGCCACCAATGGCGGCAACACCGCCACCTGGGTGTTCGAGCTGATGCCTGCCGTACGGATGGTCTGTGGAAAAACTACCCAAGCAGACAAACACCAGCGCCCCGACCGGATTTGCGAGTGCATTGCTGCCACTTTCGTAGCGCATACCGCTGCCACCATCACGCAGCAGGGTATGGCGGATTTTTGTCCAATCCCGCTGCACCGTCTCGTACATGATGGCGCGGGCCGCTTGCAGGGCTTCGTTGTTCGCCATAAGGAGTTCCCGCTTCTCTTCCGTAGAGGTGACGAGTTTCAGCGCAGTATCAGACGCCGCGACGGCCTTCATCGCCACCTCGCTTGCCACGACGGCCTTCATCGCCACCTCGCTTGCCACGACGGCCTTCATCGCCGCCTCGCTACCAGCGACGGCCTTCATCGCCGCCTCGCTACCAGCGACGGCCTTCATCGCCATCTCGCTACCAGCGACGGCCTTCATCGCTACCTAGCTACCAGCGACGGCGGCCATTGCCTTGCCGAAGGCAGACACAATACGCATGGCGGTAGGCGCGGCAGCCAGTGCCTGCATGGCCGGTTCGGCGGCAGTGACGGCGGATAGGGCTGCTGCCGTATCGATGACGTACTGCACCAACTCGGCCGATTTGGCCAGTACCTGCATCCCGGCACTGTGCTGCGGCCACACTACCCACAAATCGGGGGCGTTCTGCCAAACGGCACAGGCGGTTTCATCGCTGAGGATGGCGGTGGCGGCGGTGGTGCTTTGTGCGAGGTAGCCGAGCGCCAGGCGGTTTCGCAGGCACTTGTCGAGGATGTCCGGCTGCTTGATCAGCCAGGCGGCGACCTCGTCGTTATCGATGCTGCTGCGGAATAGCGCTTCATTGTCAGTGAACCAGATATCCCGGTTCACCGTTCCTGCCATTTCCAGCAGGCGCAGGTGGAAATAGGGAATGGCGCTCTGGAACTGGTTTGCCATGTGTTGCAACACGGCAAAATTCACGTCCTCATTGGCGATGGCTTCACCGCTGTAACGGCGGGCCAACTCGGCATTGAGGACAGCGGGGAAGGTGTCCAGGGCATCGGGAGCAGCGCGGTAGATAACGCACAGCTCGATCAGGCGGTCACTATCGAGGGTCGCTAGGTCGGCGCTGAGGATGCCGGCAATGGTGCTTTTTTGGGCGGGGGTCATGTCATAATCCTGCGAGGGCAAGGGTACGTATTTTTTTCATCTTGGCTTCCAGTGCGCTTTTGTCTTCGCCGCGTGCCCGAGCCTCGGCGGCGATAGCTTCTGATCGTGCTTCGTTCGCTGCGGTGATGGCATCGGTGCGCGTTTGCGCCTCGGTCTTGAGCTCGGAGTCAATACCGCTCAGGCTGTCACGGAGGCGACCGACATCTTCCGAGAGCAGATTTTCCGCACTCGGCACGGCCATTTGTAGTGAGTGGTTTTGTCATCGGCCATAAGTACCTCAGGTGGTAATCATGCGCAGGGCGCGGGCGCGTGGCCGGGCGTTGATGTTGCCGGTCAGGGTGATGCGGCAGCGGACGGTGTTGCCGCCGGTGATGGCTTTTTTGTATTCGTTGCGCACCCAGCCGTCGCCGAGGGGCTCACCGTTTTCCGGGGTGCATTCCTGCCAGTGCCCGTCAATTTCGATTTCGACCTTGAGGGCACTGCCCGCCGGGACGTTGCTCTCCAGCGTCACGATGGCTTGGCCGCTGCCGGCTACGACTGCGCGGCTGATATAGGTCGCGCTCTCCTGCAAGTCGCCAAGCGCGAGCAGTGCGCCGGGATAGAGGATGGGCGAGCGAGTGCGGCTGCCGCGCAGGGTGACGGCCGTTTGCAGCTCGCCGTCGGTGCGCTCGTCCAGCCGTCCGGTTTGCTTGTCTTGCAGGTGGTAGCTGTGCTCGTCGTTTTTGACGACAAAAGTCACGTCCGTCTCGATGCCGGTGCGCGCCGTCTGCTCCACCAGCACCACTTTTTTATAGGGCAGGGTCAGCGGCCGCTCATGCGTGGAAAGCGGCGCAACATCGGCACGGATAGGCAGCATCAGCTCCCCGTCCACGATGGCGGCGGTCTGATTTTGCCCGAGGTCGCGCATGGCATCGTCCAAAAACGGGGCGACAAACACACCATGGGTGGCCGCCGGGGCGGTGGCGATGGCACGGGTTTGCAGGCGCAGGATGGCGACCAGGTCGTAGAGGGCAAAGATGTCGGCACGCATGTCTTGCAGGGTGCCCATGCTGACCGCCGCAATTGCGGTGTTTTTCACCGCTGTCGGCGCGTTTTTGAACCAGGTGTGCTGCAACTGCGCCAGTTCCAGTTGCCCGCTCACGGCAGGGGTGGCTTTGGGGTTAAAGCGGCGCGGCATCCCCTTGATGCGGGTGATGGCGCCGTTGCGGTCGATGGTGACAGTGTCGGTGCGTGGCAGCCGCCATTGATAGTCGATCAATATCAGCGAGCCCTCGACCGCTCCCTCCACAGTAAAACCGCGCTCGTCCGGATCGATGGGGGTGACTTGGGTGATGTGTTTGTAGGTCACCTCGTAACTGGAGCCCGGCGCGGGCTCCGCTCCGGCCGGCGACCAGTCAATCATGCCGCCGGAGAACACATAGTCCTGCGTCTTTTTGTAGGTCGTACCGCCCTGTTTGACCTCGACAATTTCGATCACGGCAGGGTCGGGCAGCGCGTCGGCTACCCCGGCGTAACTGCCGTGCAACACGGTGGCGGTAGCCTGTTTGGTGATATCCACCTTGCGGATGTCGTGGATGGGCGCGCGGTCCACATTGACCCGCATTTTTCTGCTGCCGCCGCCGGAAAACCGGTGCGGCTCGGAGAGGATGGTTTGCAGGTCAGGGTCAAAGGGGAAACGCAGACGCAATGCGGTGGGCAGCTCGATTTCGTGCCCATATACGTGGGCCTTGCCCTCGAGCAACGAATAGGTCTCCTCGCGCTCGTCATGCGACAGCCACACCAGCGACAGGCCGTGGATGACGTAATGCCCGCCATTGTTGTCACGGTCATATCTGGCCAGTGCCGAGGCAAAGCCGGAGAGGTCTGGCGGGGCCGATTTGATTTTGAGGACGCCGTTTTCGACGTCATAGACGCGGTAAAAATTGCCGGTGCCGCCATCGGTGGACAATCCCCACACGGCACTGATGCGCAGCCGTGCCGCGCCCGGCTCGTCATAGTTGCGCGTCCCTTCACACGGATCGCGCAGGCTGGGATCTTGCAGCTCGGTGACGACGGCCTCGGCCAGCCAAACCCCGATTTCCACGACACCGGTGAGAGGAATATTGAGTTTGGCTTCCGGCACATCACGGATGCGGCCACGCAGGTAGATTTCCGAGGCGGCGCAGGTGGTCACGCCGGTATCGGGGTCAATGACGACGGCGCCACCGCTCTGGATGCTGCCGTCGTTCATGATGCGGTCGGCGATGCGCTTGAGGCGATGGTCGGTGATGGCTTGCTGCTCGTTGAGCTCAGGCGATTGCAGGCCCAGGCCGGCGCGATAGAGGATGAGCTCTTCGCGGGTGATGTCGCGGCAGTAGTAGTTGGCTAGGTCAATGTTTGGCATGGCGTCAGAAGGTGATGACAAAATCGAAGCTGATGCGCGCCCCGACACCGCGTTGCACGGCGGTGATGTAATCGATGGCGAGGAGGGTGCCGGGGGTGGCTATATCGCTCGGCGGGTAATAGGTTTGCCCTGCGGGTAGGCCGGCGCGGGTTGTGGTGCCGACAAAAACACCGAGCTCGCGGATGGTCTCGCCGAGGCCGTCGTTAAAGTCAAAATCGGTACGCAGGTGCAGATTGGCGGTCGGCGTGTCGCTCTTTGCGAAACGGGCACCGAGCATGACAATGTCGCCGTCGCCCTGCGGCGTGCAGTACTCGACAACATTGACTTTTCGCCGGCCAAGCTCGGCAGTGAGCGCGGTGGCGCTGCGCGGTTCGCGGGGCTGGGTGGTATCCCATTCCGCCTCGCCGCTCCCCCAGGCAAGATGCAGGGTGCTGCCCTTGATAGCGGTGGCAAGGGCGATACGTCCGGAGGTTGTAAGGATGGCCATTAGTCGGGGTCCTCGCAGTTGTTGATGATGACGTTGGTATTGGTCCAGGTTGACGACGGCCACGGGGCATCCGCCCACACTTGTCCAAGGTAGAGGGCGACAGCACGCGGTGTACTGCTGCCCGCTTGGATGGTGTAGATCTCAAACGGCAACGGCAGGTCGTCGAGATAGAGGATGTGCGCCTCGACGCTGCTGATGACGTGGGCGATGGTGATGGTGACGGCGCTAATAATCTCCGCCCCGGCGTACATCGCCCACGAGCCAATGACGGTGCCAAAGGAGATTTTTGGGTCTCTACCATCGGGCAGACAGGGCAGGTTGCTACGTCCGATGCGGATGCCAGAGTCGTCGTCCAGCAGGGCATCATCCAGCGCGCTGTCGTCTAGGCGGAATACGCCCCGGTCATAGCCGTACACCATCCTCCACAGGCGCGAGCGTACCGGCTGCGACAACAGGGCCAGGTTGACCAGCTGGCAAATTTGCGCCGGGGTGGGCATCCCGTGCGGGCGCAGGTCGTATTCGGCGAAGTGGCGGTGTGGCCGGTAGGTAATACCGGGATCGTTGCGCTCGATGGAGGGAGGTGACTCGATAATGTCAGCGTCTAAACCGACCCACGAAAAAGCGAGATGCAGTGAGGCCGGTGTGCCGCGCAGGCGAGTCCAGCGGATACCTTCACTGATGAGACGGCGCTTGTCGCTGATGTAGGGGGTGATTTCGCCGAGGGCGTACTCCCAGATGAGCGCATCCAGCCAGTTCTCGGGCGGGTCAAATTTGCGTCCCCGGATGGCAGCATCGTCGCCAAGATCAAGGATAGCGGGAGCACCGACCTGCGCCAGTTTGCGCTCAAGGTCGGTGCTGTTTGGCGGCAGTAAATCGGTGCGCATCAGTAATCCCTGCCACCGAGGTTGAGGCTGACGGTGCCGATGGCGGCGGTCTCGTCGGCGGCAATGACGACGTCACGCGTCGGCGCAGTCAGGACGACGCGCTGCACTCCGACAGCGTGCAGCGTGTGGATAAGCCAGGAGCGGGTGAGGTCGCGCCCCAAACCAAGCTGACTGCCGACGGCACGGCGCAGTGTGTCCGGTAGGGTATTGAGCAGGTCGGCGTTGCCGTCGGGCAGAAGCCACAGGGTGGCGGCGATGTCGATGGTTTTGACGGTGGCAGCGCGGACTTCGAGGGTGTCGGTGAGGACGCGGATGTCCGTGCGGTTGAGGTAGTCGCGGGTATGGGCAAGCAGGGCATCATCCACCGCGCCGTCGTGGCCGGTGATGGAGACGCGCACCAGCCCCGGACGGGGGCTGTCCACATGGGCATCGCGGATGGCGGGCGAGGCGGAGAGGGCGTGCCAGCGGTAATGCGCTGCTGGTCCTGCGGTGGACGAGCCCCGCACCCGCTCACGGATACGAGCGCGGAAAGCCTCGTCGCTTTCGCCGAGGTTGCGGGTCAGCCCGTAAAAATCGGCAAGACGGTCGAGATCGCGGTCGGTAGCAAAGGCGAGCAGGTTGGCGCGGGCGGCGTGGTTGATACGCGTGCGCAGGAGCAGTTCGAGGTAAGCGGATTCTTCGAGTACTTTGGTGACGGGCTCGGATTCGAGGTCAAGGGTGTTACGCCAGTAGTCGCGTTTTTCTTCCGGCCACAACGCCACGAAGGCGGCTTTGCGCCGCGCGAGGATGGTTTCGTAGTCAAGCTCTTCGATGACGTTTGGCAGGGATGTATCGCTCATGCGGGCATTGTGGATGTGCCCGCGCGCGCAGACGAGTGACGGTTTTCCGCAGGGCGCGGCTGTGGAAAATCAGTGGCGCAGGGTGGCTTGGCCGCGCAGCTCGGCATCGTCGAGGGTGCGTGCGGTGTAGCTGATTTCGGTTTTGCCGTCCATCGTGATGTCGATGACGGCAGTTTCGAGGACGACGCGCGGCTCCCAGCGGCTGGCTGCATCAACCAGGGCGGCGGCAAGACGCAATCGGTTGGCCGGATTCATCGGCGCATCAATCAGGTCAAAGAGGTGGCTACCGTATTCGCGGCGCTGGATGCGCGAGCCGATGGGGGTCGTAAAGATATCGGCCAGCGATTGACGGATGTGTTCGGGTTTGTGGGCGGTGTTGCGGCCATCGTCGCGCCGCATCCCGCCGGTGGCATAGGCACCGTTACCTGTACTCATGGCTGTTTCCTGTTTTTCGCGGTCATTTGAGGGGGTCATTGTGGTGTGCCGGTGACCGATGGGCCGGGCATGACGCCTGGGTGTACATGGGTGTCGCCGACGTTGACGCCGTTGTGGGTAAGGCTTGCCGACTCAAACTTGATAGCCTTGGCGCGCAAGGTGATTTCGCCGGGGGTGTCAACCAGCAGCTTTTTCCGCTTGCTGTCGTACTCGACGATGGTGCCATCATTAAACTCCAGGCGGTCAATGGTTGGGCGGTCTTCGACGGGGATGTCCGGCGCGGGTATTTCCTCCGACCAGATCATGCCGATCACGGTGGCGGTGTTGTAGTCGCCGCCATCCACGCTGAGGATAAGTTGGGTCTGCTTGCGCAGGGGTATCCAGTGGCGGTAGTTGTGGGTGACAAAAGCCGGAAACGGCAGCCAATTGGTGAGGATATCGCCGCTTTTGGCGCGAAACTCACGCTTCTCCCAGTCGATTTCTTCGACGGTGGCGATACGGGTGGCGTTGTGCGTCTGGCGCAGGTGGTCGGAAAAGCCGAAACTCATGATGTCATCCCCTGCAAATGACGCAACAGACTCTCTTGTATCATCGCTGCGTCGCCCTCGGTGATGCCGAGTAGCGGCCGTTCCGGGTAATGCGCCAGCCCGAATTGTAGGCGCTGGGTCAGGCCAAAGTGGTGGACACTGGCAAGGTAGCTGTCATGACCGCGCCGGCCGATGCGGATCAGGCTGTCGCCGACCTCGACGCGCAAGCGCTTTGCCTGGCGTAGTTTGCGCATCATCTGTTTCGGGCGCCCGCGTCGGGTGCGGCCATACTCTTTGCGCGGTTCCCATGCTGTGCCGTCCGGGTCGGTCTGCGCCGCCATCCGCTCCCGGTTGACCCGGCGCAAATCCTGGCCGATTTTGCGTAGCAATTTGCGCTGCTCGGCAGGTTGCAGACGGGCAATCGTGAGCGCAACCCAGCTCTCCAGATCGCCCATGTTGTGTTCAAGCGGCGCACTCATGGGGTCAGTGCCGGTGGGTAGAGTTGGCGGTCGATGTGTGCCGCCGGGCAGTTGTTGAGGCGGGTACCATCCTGCTCAATCTGGACGTGGTAGGTGTCGGTCAAGCCCTCGACGGTGAGCAGCAAGTCGACGTGGTTGTTGTCAAGGATGTCGGCACGAAAAGAGATGGCGGTTGCCGCGTGTCCCGGCTGCTCCGCAGATAGCCATTGCCCGGCGAGGTAACACAATGCTTCCGGCGGGCCGCTGTAATCCAGGACCAGTGCCTCGGCCGTATATTCGAGACGCAGGTTGTAGTTGCCGGGTTGGTCGGGATGCTGATAGTGGTGGCGTACCTTGCCCGAGGTGGCACGCACAATAAGATCTTCCGGCTGGATGTTAAGCCCGCCGGTGAGCAGCTTTTGCCGCAGTGTATCGAGCTTTTTCATGGCATTGTTGGCATTCAGTACAACGTTGCGCGTAGGGATTGGCACGACGGCGCGGGTTCCCATTGAAAAAACGCTCGCGTTTTTTCAATGGGAACCCGGCGCGCGGCGGGGATTTCATCGCCGCAGTCAATACAATAAGTGCTGCCGGTTGCTGTTTCTCCGCGTTGTTGTGCTGCCGCCAGGGCAGCAGCGCGACTTATTTCTTCGTATTCGCTGGCTTTGTCGGCGTTGTCCATTGTGCTCTCACAGTTTTGATCCAGCGGGTGGTGTAGCGGTGTTTGTTGCGGCAGTCGGCGTACTGTTTCGAGGCTTGGCGTACCCAGTCAACCAAGTCGCCGAGATTACCGTCATTTAGTAGCGGCAGGTCGGGGCACGGGCGTAGCGCGCTTGCCTCCACTGGCGGTGGGGGCATTTTTGCGGGCACTATTACCGCCGGGGCGGATGGCTTTGTTGAGCAGGCTGACGCCAGTATCGTCCAGACAAGGACGGCTGCGGTCAATCGTAGCGAGGTAGGCATTGAGGGTGTCCTCCGTCTTCTTCATTTGTTTCTGCGTTGCTTCATGGTTGGCGGCAAATTCGACGGCCAAGTGTTCGTAGGCGCTGAGTTGTTCGCCATACTTGCCGACAGCGTTGTTTAGTTCGTTCGCGAGCGTCTCAAATTGCTCGCGTAATACGGACTGCTGCCCGGCACGATAAGCAAGACCCACAGAGGTGATGTTATAGGCAATCAGCACCCCGGCGCAGATGATGGTGAGCGGTTTACTAAGCAGCATAGGGAGTCATCCATTGCCGGACTTCTTCTTCGCGGCGGTTGCGCAGTACTGGCTGCCCGGCGGCATAAATCCAGCGGCGCAGCTGGTCGGGGACGACAGTGTAATCACCGGCATTAAGCAGCCGGCGCAAAGAGCTGCGGCGCAACGCGTCAACGCCGACATTAAAGGTAAAGGAGACCAGCGCATCAAACTGGTGGTCAGCGAGATCCACTTTGATCAGCGTACTGACGGCGGTTTCCGCCACGTCATTGTCGTGGTCGAATAAGTGAGCCATTTGGTCATTGCTGAGGCCGTCGCGCCAGCGTACCGCGATGCCGTTAATGTAGAGCTTGCCGCTGCTGAGTTCGCTGCGGGTGAGCAGGTGGCCGACGCCGATGGTCGGCAGTCCGGCACTGTCAAGGTACATTTTGCTGCGACTGCCTTCGCGGGCAACCAGCAATTCCGTGCCGTGCTTGGTCATTTGGCGGATGGGTTTGGTCATTTTTTCCCCCTTATTTTTTCAAGGATTTCGATGATGTCGGCCTGCTGGTATTTCTCCATCGCGTGGAATAGCGCGCGCACAAGAAACCAGCCAGGCAGGCCGCAAAGAAAATAGACGGCGCCGGCCTGCATCCCGGCCAGCTCGTCGCCGACGGGATGAATATTGAGGTGGTGGGTAATGACGTAACTGCCGAGGCCAATCGAGCACATGACCGTGCTGATGACCGCCGAAAACCACTCGCGGGTGCTTTTCGGCTGGGTCATCGACATCACCACGACACTCGCTGCCACCGGGCCGAGGATGTACACGAGAATTTTGAGTAAGGCTGCACCAAGTGCGGGTTGGGCGGCACTGGCGGCGGTGCTGCTGGTAATCGGGTCGGGCATAGTCAATCCCATAGTCTGAGGGTGGCGGGTGTTGCTTGTGCGGGCTGCGGCGGGATATGGACCGGCGTACCTGCCGCCAGCCGTGACGTAGCCAAGGCGTGCGGGTTGGCAGCCATCACGGCGGCTATTCCACGGGTGCTGCCGGTAGTGCGGTAGCAGACGTCGTCCAGGGTTTCGTGCTGATGCGCGGTAACGGTGATGGTGGGGTTTGGCATGGATCATGGCTCCCTCAGATCAGGGTGATGGTGGCGCGGGATTTACCGAGGACGAGGCGCAGCGCCTCACGCGAGCGTTGCAGTGCGGTACGGATGCGGCGCTCAAGTCCATCGGCACGCTCGCTGCCTTTTGCGGTGGTATCCACATCGCGATACTGCTCAAGCTCAAAGGCTTTGGCGCGTTGAAAGACGGCTTGCCGGTAGTGGTGCTGTTTGCTGTCAGGCAAAGGGACTTGCTGTGCCTCACGCCAGACGGCGAGTTCGTCGTTGACGAGCAGCACCGCCGTGCTGAGGATTTCGTGGCTGCGCGCGTCGCTGACCGTGTCATCGACCCGCATCCGTTCACGCCAAACAGAGACCCTGATGGCGGGGTAGTAGTGATCCGTCTGCAGGTCGTCGTTGTAGCGCGGGTCGGTTGTGGCTCGGTGCGGGATAAATGCGCTGCTCATGGGGCATCCTTCCTAAAAAGGCCGCCGTGGGAAAACCGGAGAAAAACCAGCGGCGGCAAGTGTGACGAGGTACAAGGTGCGCGGTTGCGGCGGACAGGGTGAAACTAACTAAAGCCCTGTACCGCCGCGCCCCGCGCGGGCTGAGTTGTCAGGTGTGTGCGTTATTCTCTTGTGCTTGTGGCATCTGCGCGGTCAGCTCTTTTTCCAGCTGGGCAAGCAGGGGTTTGCAGCCGACTTTTGGATTCAGTTCAACCGCACGGCGCAGGTGGGTCACTGCGTCTTCCAAATTACCTTCGTCGTGCAATGCTTCACCCAGAGCGCGGTATAGCTTGGCGCGTATTTCGTCCACCATGTCATGCCCGGTGGTCGCATCCAGTACCTCGGCCAGTTGTTCGGCATTGAGGGAGCCGGGACAATTGAGCGCGCTTTCTGCCGCCATCTCGGTGTAGAGCGAGGGCAGGTCTCGGGTAAATTGCTCCGGTGCCGGCAGGTCATGGCGCAGCAGGTAATCGCCGACGGTCAGGGCACGGTCAATATCACCGACATCAAACAGCCACGGCAGCATCTGGCTGATGATGGGGTCAGGGATACCGGTATCGGCAGCAAGGACGCCGTCGATGTAGCCGTGCCATTCCTGCATCAATTCTGCTTTCTTTGCCTGCCGTGCCTCCAGCGACTGGATGCCTTGCAGTTGCCTTTTATGTTGCGCGAGTTGCGCCAGCGCCAGTTCGTGTTCGCTGCCTTGGAGGGTTTCTTGCCGTTCGGCAGCACGCTCAGAGGCGATGCGGGCTTCTTCGCGCTGCTTGTGTAATCTTGCGGGACTGGCCATGTCTTACTCCCAACCGCTGCCGTCTGCTTTCGGGACGAGGATGCCTTCGACAAGGCAGCAGGCATCGTAGTCTTCGATAACGTAGGCTTCGTTCAGGCTGCGGTACTCTTCGATACGGTCTTTGCGCGGGTTGTCGAGATAGGCAAGGCGCGTGGTGTTGCGCTGGGTGTAGATGGACAAGTTGGACAACGGCGTGATCATGAAAGCATCGTCCGGGAAAAACGGCACGGACAGGGTGCGCAGGCCGCCGAAGAGCTGGCTGACCATCAGTTTCTCCAGGGCATTACGCTCAGTTGGTGCGCTGCTGTCCCCTATCAAGGCGAGGTATTTATCGGTGATCAGCTTGCGCCCAGCGATGAGGACGAGGTCGCCGTCCTGATACCACGGTTCAATCAGTTCATGCGCCGCGTCATAGACGGCGGCATCAATGTTTTTGTAATCGTGGCCGGCGATACCGCCGATTTTTTTGCCGCTCATCACAGCGCTGGCTTTGTGGCCGCGCAGTTGTTGCAGCCAGCCTTTGTTGACGTCTTGCAAGAGAGGGTTGGTGGTGCGGTTGGTCGTCGCTGCCGCACTGGTGCCGTTAAAGCCGATCATCAGGCGGTCACGCGCAATCTGCTTGCTGGTTGCCGCGCGCAGAAGCGTTTGGAATTCGGGACGATGCCGCCAGCTGTCGAGAGTGGCGTAGCGGATGTGGGTGTCGTAGTTGGTTTGTTCGCAGCGGTATTTATCAGCGGACAATGCTTTGATGTCACGCGTCTGCCGCTCGGCTGTGCCGCTGGTATCGGTACGACCGGCGATAGTGCTGTTGACGCCAATATGGACTTTCTCGCCTTCCATCGCATCCACGATGTGGCTGTTGATAAGGCTCAAAAAGGGACTGCTTTCCTGGACCTTTTCGACCAGTCTTTGTTCGACGGACGGCTCAACGGCAAATTTTTGCGTGGCGTCGGCAACGCCGTTGAGCTGGGCGGTGCGGCTCAAGAATTGATTGTAGGCAAGGCGGGTCTGATTATGCATGGTGGTGTGTCCTTAGCAATCGGTTTGCGGCTGGCTGCTGCCGGTCGCCATAGGTCGCGTAGAGGCAAAGTGCTGTTCGGGCGTGGCAGCAGGGGTGGCCGGGGTGCCATCCAGCACGGTGCGAAGAGCAGCAATGTCGGCGCTCATTTTTTGCAGGGTCTGCTGCGTGGCGGCATGGTTTTGGATGATGCCCTCAGCAAGGGCAACGGTTGCCTCATCCAGTGTGTTCAGGCGGGTATTGGTGTCGGCGGCGGCTTTATCCGTTTTCGCAAAGAGACCTTTGATGCGGCCTAGCAAGCCTTGCTCGTTGTCTCCGGTTGCGGAAGGCTCATCTTGGGGTGCGGATTCGCAGTAGTCAGAAAAGATGTGGGTTTGTTCGCGCTGCTGGGCGGCAGCGAATTTGAGACGGCTGGTACCGACACTGGCCGGACTGTCGGTGACGCCGAGGCCGACAAGGTAGGCCTCACCGCTGCCGGCAAAATTCGGGTCGATCTCAACCGATGTAAAGACTTTCTGCCCGGACTGGTTGATCTTGACCAATTCCGGGGTCGGCGCAAGTTGTGCCAGCAGTACGGTTTTTCCTTCGCTGTTTTTGTCAGTTTTGAGCGCGGTGACATCACCGAGGGCGGCGAAGCTGCTGTCAGCGTAGAGACCGCGCATGTGTTCGAGCCAGATGCGCGCCCCGTATTTTTTCGGGTCGTAGTTCTTTGCCATTTGCTCCAGGTGGACGGCGCTGATGTTGCGCCCGTCAACGGTGGCGCCTTCGGTGGCGACAATGTGGTAAGTCATGTGTTCTCCATGCGGTGCGGTACGGTTACATCCATGATGGGCAGGCGTTCGCAGCGGTTCAACGGGAGGATTTCCACAGGGGCGGGCTGCGGAAAATCCGTCTTTGCGCGCGCGGAGCGCCCTGCGCACACTGTGCGGCATGAATGAATCCCGCTGCCTCCCGCATGACGCCACCACCAAACTCAACGCCAAGCTGATGTATTGGCGCGGCTATGGCTGCGCGGAAATCAGCCGCCAGCTGGATGTACCCATCTCTACCGTGGTGTCTTGGCGCGATCGTGATAAATGGGATAAAACCAGCGTCGCCCGGCGCATCAACGAGCAGGTGGATATGCGCCTCAGTATGCTGGTCGCCAAAGAGAGCAAGAACGCCGAGGATTACAACGAGATCGAATCCCTCGGCAAACTGCTTGAGCGTACCGCGCGCATCCAGCGCTATGAGTCGGGTGGCAACGAGGCGGATTTGAACCCCAATGTCGAACGCCGCTCGAAAAAACACCGCGCTCGTGCGAAGGAGAAAGAGAATGCGGCGCGTATTACGGACGATGAAGTTGAGGTGTTGCGGCGCGCCTTCCTGGACAATATTTATCCACATCAGCGAGCATGGTATGCACACTCGCAAAAGTACGAGATGCGGCAATACGTCAAATCGCGGCAGATCGGCGCAACGTACTATTTTGCGCAAGAGGCTTTGATTACAGCGCTGGATACAGGCAGAAACCAGATTTTTATTTCCGCGTCCAAATCACAGGCGCATGTGTTCAAATCCAATATTGTCGCCTTTGTGGAAAAGACGATTGGCAAAACACTGCGCGGCGAACACATCAAACTCGGCCCCGAAACTACCCTCTATTTTCTCGGCACCAATTCCAACACGGCGCAATCGTATTCCGGCGATTTGTATGTGGACGAGTATTTCTGGATTCCCAATTTCGCCAAAATCCAGCATGTGGCCAGCGGCATGACCGTGCATGACGACCGCCGCATTACCTATTTTTCCACACCCTCAACCACGACCCACGAAGCCTATCCGCTGTGGACGGGGCAGCATTTCAATAAAGGCCGACCAAAATCTGAGCATATTGATCTGGACGTATCACATGCGGCGCTGAAAGACGGGCGGTTGTGCGAGGATGGCTATTTCCGCCAGCTGATTACCATCGAGGACGCCATCAACAGCGGTTTCGATCGCGTCACACTGGAAAAGCTGCGCATCAAGTTCCCGCCCGGCCAATTTGAAAATCTGCTGATGTGCCAATTCGTCAACGACAGCGACAGCATTTTCAAAATGGCCGAATTGCAGCGCTGCATGGTTGATGCCTGGACGGTGTGGCAGGACTACACCCCACTCGCCGCCCGACCACTCGGCGATGTGCCGGTGTGGATTGGCTATGATCCCAGCCGCTCGCAGGATGACGCCTCGCTGGTGGTTATTGCCCCGCCGCAGGTGGAGGGCGGCGTGTTCCGCATTATCGACAAGCAGAGCTTCAACGGTCTCGATTTCGACGCACAGGCGCGCAAAATCCGCGATTTTTGCCGCATGTACAACGTCGTCCACATTGCCATTGATGCCACTGGCATCGGCCAGGCCGTTTATGACCTCGTGCGCCAGTTTTTCCCGCGTGTCCGCAAAATTCTCTATTCCGTCGAGGCCAAAAACGAGATGGTCCTCAAGGCGAAGCAGCTCATCGCCCACGCGCGCCTGCAATGGGACAACAGCTGGACGGACATCGCCCATGCATTCTTGACCATTCACCAAGCGCAGACCGGTTCTGGGCGTCAGGTAACGTACAAGGCCAGCCGTACCGCCACTACCGGCCACGCCGACCTCGCCTGGGCGACGATGCACGCCCTCATCAACGACCCGCTTGGTCAGATTGACGAGGCGGGGTTTGGCGGTCGACGCGGTTTTGCCCGTTCTTTTTAGGAAACTTTATGAGCGATAAAACGCTATTTTTTTCGTGGAGTGAACCCATCCCGGTCACGGGACCGATGTTACTCGAATTTTTGGAATGCGCTTATAACGGGCAGTATTATGAATTGCCGTTTTCCATTGATGCGCATGCCAAATATTATTATTCGCTGCTTTATATCCGAAGCGCATTACAAGCAAAAGTCAATATTCTTTCCAGCTGTTATCAGCCGCATCCATTATTCCCGCGACAGGCATTTGCGCAGTTGGCGATGGATTATTTGTGGTTTGGCAATGCGTATCTGGAAAAATCGGTTGCGCGTACCGGTAAATTACTCGCCCTGCGCCCCAGCCCGGCTAAATTTACCCACCGCGATAAAGATAACCGCTATAAATTTATCAGCAATGGCGACGGGATTATGCATGGTTACACCGTGCATGACTTCCCGCCCGGTGCGGTATTGCATTTACTGGAACCGGACGTGAATCAGGAATTGTACGGCGTGCCGGAATGGTTGCCGGCCATTCAAGCGGCCTTGCTCAATGAAGCCGCCACCAAATTCAGGCTGCGCTATTATCAAAACGGATCACACGCTGGCTATAGCTAATACACCTAACATTTCATACATCTAAGCAAATAAAGTAGCGTGAAGA
>ERZ772766.971-NODE-971-length-16106-cov-7.223724_pt1 | contig 16106 bp, 18 predicted proteins | sample MGYA00511379_ERZ772766 | MGnify/ENA primary metagenome ERZ772766 (study PRJEB29015, sample SAMEA2737895) | human oral metagenome | biome: human oral; feature: human-associated habitat; material: dental | place: China | collected 2116 ...
ATCGTCCAAGATTCGTATAAGCTTCCTATAAGCTCTCTATAAGCTAACCCCACCCCCCTAAAAGCCTTTTCTCGCCAAAACTCCCTTCAACCTCCTTTTGGAAATCTCCGTTTCCTTCCGAACCCCTCAACTCTCCTCATTTTCTAATTCTCTCATTTTCTAATTCTCTCATTTTCTAATTCTCTCATTTTCTAATTTGCTAATTTTCAAATTCTCTCATTTCCAAATTTTCTAATTTCCTAATTATTTCATACCTTTGCACTTTAATACAAAAAACTATACAATGAAAAACATTTTTAAAACAACTTTATTATTTGCTTCACTCGCTCTGATAAGCTGTGGAAATAAAGATGATGAACCTAAAAAGGATAAACCCAAAGAAGAAATACAAGTGCCAAAAATTTCTGAGGTGCGTTTTTCCTATGTCGATTTTGACCTTAGCAATAACTATAATGACTATAGTGAAGGTGAAGATTTTTTGAACGATACTCAGTTAGGTACATATTTCTTTACAGCGAAAGAAATTGTGGTATCTTATCAGTATGATACCCAAGGAAGGCTTATAACACTAAAAACAAATGATATTACCGAAGGAACAGCTACTACTGTTACAGCAGCATATAGTGCAAACAAAATTACTTTATCTAATTTTGATGACGAACAAGGAGTAAAAGAACTATCACTAAACAATGACGGAAATATCACAGACTTCGATATTCGTTATAATGAAAAGCAACAATTGCTTCAAGCAGGTAAAAATCAATACTCTTGGAAAGATGATAACTGTACCAAAATAAACCTTAAAATTTATGACGCTCTTACAGAATGTACCCTATCTTATACACAAAATCTTAATAAAAACAATTTTTTCTTAGGTCTTTTGGAAATACACGATGTAACCGGATATAAAGATTATTTTCTTAAACAAATATTCATTCCAAGGGGGAAAGGCACTAAAAATCTCCTTCAACAAACTACTTATCAACAAAATGGGTTGCCTTCAGATTTTATAAATAAATATAGTTATGAGTTTAATGCTGATGGTACAGTCAAAACTATAAAAGAAGAAGCTATTACAAACGGACGTATTGAAGGTGAATCAAGAATATCTGGAGAATATGCTACTCAGAAATGGAACTCTTTACAAGCGCTGATCAGTCGTATACAAAACGGGGCAGAAAAGAGATATACCTTTCGAGAACTCCTAAAAAACAACGAAAAATATGTAGTGAGAATTAGTAGCCAAACAATCGTACAAAAAGATAAAAACAACAAACCTATTCATCTACCAGTAGACAAAGTGATTGATTATTATATTAATTATAAACAGCAAGGTGGTGAAAAGAAAATCTCAGAGATTAAAATAATACGAACCTATAACATACATCAAAACACTACTTATCAACTGAAATATTAATTGTTCATTGTTATGATTCGCATTACTAAAAAATTCGATTTTGAAGCAGGACACGCGCTCTACGGCTACGATGGCAAATGCAAAAACCTGCACGGACACAGCTATAAGCTCTACGTAACTGTCATAGGCGAACCTATTACCGACCCCCATAACGTGAAAAACGGTATGGTAATAGACTTCGGCGACCTCAAACGCATCGTGCAGGAGCAAATCATCGAAGCGTTCGACCACGCTATGGTCTTCAACGAACATTCACCTCACAAGGCATTAGCTGAAGAATTGCGCGCCAAAGGTCATCGCATCATCACCGTGCCTTATCAGCCCACCAGCGAGAACCTTGTAACCGACTTTGCCCGACGCATCGCCTACCAACTACCCGCCGGGGTCGAGCTATTTTCAGTACGCCTATGCGAAACCGAAAGCTCCTATGCCGAATGGTTCGCCTCAGATAATTAAGAGGAATGTAAGGCGTTATACATTTTGCCAAAGTTTTTGCCTGTGCGGCTCGCACCTTTGGATAATTTGATTATATCGACAATCAGTTGCTTTTACGTTCTGTTGTAGGGGCTAAAGGCAATTAACCCTTTAAAAAAAATCATAACACAAATATGTAAACTATGGCACTTGTACTAATAATTATATTAAGCATTATCTTTTGGTTTTACAAAACAAACGTCAAGAAGCGTTTGCGCAATTCGTTTACTCAAAAGACCTTAAACAGGAATACACCAAACTATATTCGTAAACACTGGCGAGAAAAGCGTATTGATGCTGAACATTGTGATGTGATGAATGAAAATACAACCTTCGATTTGCAAGCCGTAGAAGACAATCGTATGAAAAGTGATTTCGAGGAAACAATGCTTCTCACTGAGACAATGTTATTCAGTAAATTGCGATTAGGCGAAGAAAAATTGAAGCTTAGTTATATAAGGTGTTACGACAAAACTACTACTCCTGTAAAAGTATATCAAACTACTGTTGCCGATATAGACGCCAGTGTAGCGCAAGTAAAGCTTAATGTACAAGGCTATATCAATGTGTATTACAACCCTCAAGACCCTAAAGAAGTATATATCGATACCGAGTTTTTACAAAAAGACCTCACTGAACTGATGAATCGTTAGTGCTTAGTTTTTAGTCGTTAACTATTACTCGTCAAACCAGTCATACTTGTCTTATCAGTCTGATAAGTCCGATATCTAAAAAAAAAATAATGTTACAGTTACCACTGCCACCTCATAAAAAGATATACTTCGCCTCCGATAATCACCTCGGAGCACCCACTGTTGCCGAAAGTAAACCTCGAGAAGCAAAGTTTGTGCAATGGCTTGATACTATCAAAGCTGATGCAGGGGCAATATTCCTTTTAGGCGACCTTTTCGACTTTTGGTTTGAGTACAAAATGGTCGTCCCCAAAGGCTTTGTGCGTACTCTTGGCAAGCTCGCTGAACTGCGAGATAGTGGTATCCCTATTTACTTTTTCGTAGGTAACCACGATTTGTGGATGGACGATTATTTCCAAACCGAATTGAACATTCCCGTATACCGTCGGCCGCTAGAAGTGGAATGTAATGGTAAACGCTTCTTGATAGGACACGGCGATGGTTTAGGTCCCGGTGATAAAGGCTACAAACGGATGAAGAAAGTCTTTACCAATCCGTTTTGTAAGTGGCTCTTCCGCTGGTTACATCCCGATATAGGTGTGCGATTGGCGCAATACCTCTCAGTGAAAAACAAGCTCATCTCAGGTGATGAAGATGTGCGTTTCTTGGGTGAAGATAACGAATGGTTGGTACAGTATTGCAAACGCAAACTTGAGACGCAACATTACGACTATTTTCTTTTTGGTCACCGCCACCTACCAATGACTATCAAAGTAGGGGAGGGAAGCACTTATATCAACACCGGCGACTGGATACACTACTTTACCTATGCCGTTTTCGATGGTGAGGAACTGAAATTATTAGATTTTAAAGACGGAGAGCTATAGAAATATTCATTATTCGCAATTATTTTGTACCTTTGCATTTATGGACGGAAATACAAATACTCTTTCAGAAGTCATTCAGCAAATTGTCAAACAAAATCATTTAACGTACGGACTACAAAAAGCCTCGTTACCAGAACTGTGGAATGAGCTGATGGGCAAAGCAATCGCTAAGTATACCTCCTCAGTAGAGCTAAAAGGCAGTACGTTATACGTCCGTCTTACCTCGCCTGCACTCAGTAACGAGCTCAGTTATGGCAAGAGTAAGATTATTGATAACCTCAACGAACGTTTAGGGGAACCTCTCATTCAAAAACTGATATTTTTAAACTGATGATACGACCCGCAACCCCTACCGATGCCTCTGCTGTTGCCCCACTAATGTTTCAGGCAATGGAAGAAATCGTCTATAAGATGATTGGCAAAGAACATAGAGAAGATGCTATTGCACTACTCCAAAACCTCTTTGAGCAGGAAGGCAATCAGTATTCCTACCAGAATGCTTGGGTATACGAGGAAAACAACACTGTAATAGGGTCGGTTATTGCCTATGATGGAGCGCAGTTGCATACCTTGCGTGCCCCTGTGCTGGCGCTTATTCGCAGTAGCTATGGTATTGATATTGTTTTAGAAGATGAAACTGCCGAAGGTGAACTTTATATAGATACCCTTAGCGTATTGCCCACTGCTCAAGGCAAGGGCATAGGCTCACAATTGGTAGTCCACCTCAAAAAGGTCACTACTCAGCCCATAGGCTTACTCGTAGATGTACAAAACCCCGCTGCCGAACGCCTTTACACCCGTTTAGGATTTACGTATGTAAACCACCAAGCCCTCGCTGGCGGAATGTATAAACATCTTGTGTACAATGAATAATTGAAATGAAAACCCTCATCAAAAACGCAATCATCGTAAACGAAAATACCCTCTTTCAAGGCGACCTCCTGATTGAGGGAGAGCGTATTGCCCAAATAGGTACTCACATCACTCCCAAAGGGAATTATGAGGTGGTGGAAGCCGAAGGCAAATACCTCCTTCCTGGGGTGATTGACGATCAAGTGCATTTCCGCGAACCTGGGCTTACTCATAAAGCTACCATCGCTACCGAAAGTCGTGCTGCGGTAGCAGGTGGTGTAACTACCTTTTTTGAGCAACCTAACACGGTACCCCAAACGGTAACTATTCCGCTTTTGGAAGAGAAATTTGCCATTGCCAAACAGTCGTCGTTTGCTAACTATTCTTTCTTCTTGGGAGGAACAAACGACAACCTCGAAGAATTGAAACGCTTAGATAAAAATGCTTGTGCAGGGGTGAAACTTTTCTTAGGCTCTTCTACGGGGAATATGCTTGTAGACAACGAGAAAACCATAGAAGCTATTTTCAATAATGTTGATTTAGTAATTGCTGCCCATTGCGAAGATGAAGCAACTATCCGAAAGAACTTAGCCCACTATCAAGGCTTGTACGGCGAGGATATCCCTATTGCGATGCACCCTCATATCCGAAGTGCTGAAGCCTGCTATCTATCCTCTTCACGCGCCATTGCTTTGGCTGAAAAAACCGGCGCACGCCTGCACGTGTTCCACCTCTCTACGGCTAAAGAAACCGACCTCTTCCGCAATGATATTCCGCTAAAGGACAAGAAAATCACCGCTGAAGTGTGTGTGCATCACTTGTGGTTTACTGATGAAGACTATACTACTCGCGGGGCTTTCATCAAATGGAATCCAGCAGTAAAAACGGCTGATGACCGCACAGCGCTGTGGCAAGCCCTTTTAGACGACCGTCTCGATGTGATTGCTACCGACCACGCTCCTCATACCCTCGAAGAAAAACAGCGCAAGGGCTATCTGAATATCCCTTCAGGGGCGCCTTTGGTACAGCATTCGCTTGTGGCAATGCTCGAGAAAGCTCATAAAGGTACTATTTCTATCAAAAAGATAGTAGAGAAAATGTGTCATAATCCCGCAATCCTTTTTCAGGTAAAAGACCGCGGTTTCTTACGCGAAGGGTATTACGCCGACCTTGTTTTGGTGGATATGGATACCCAATGGACAGTACAGAAAAACAACCTGCTCTACAAGTGTGGATGGAGTCCGCTCGAAGGGCAACAATTCCACTCGGCTGTAGTGAGTACCTTCGTAAATGGCAAAGAGGTGTACCACAATGGCAAGGTAATTGCAGAGCCTCAGGGGCAACGCATCACTTTTAACAGATAAGACTATGAGAAAAATCATTTATATATTCGCTTTGCTACTCATTGTAGTAGCCTGCAAAAAGAACATCGTACCCAAACCCGATAAGTTTTTAGACGAAAAGCAAATGGAAAGTATGCTCTACGATTTGGCTGTTTTAGAATCTATGAAGGTTTCACAAGCCCAAATGTTAGATTCTTTACAGTTCAATTCGCAACAGTTCATCTACAAGAAATATCAGCTTGATAGCGTTTCGCTCGCACAAAATATGGTCTATTACGCCTCCCTGCCTAAAGACTATGACCGTATAGTGAAAAAGGTAGAAGAAAAACTCAAAAAACAACGTGACAGCATTGGAAAGCTACCCTCAGAATCTCTAAAAGAGAACCCAGCAACAGTCGAACCATAATAAAATACAGTATTTGGAAGCCTTAGAACTACATCAGTCTTATCTTTCGTGGATATTTCCTGCCTTCCTACTCATCTTTGGGTTGGTGGCTTTCCTGCGTATATTCTACCCTAAACACTTTGCCGATTATCAAAACTTACTGTTTAACAATAAATATATTGTAATTTACGGCAAAAAAGAACGCCGATTGCACCTCTTTATGACAGTGCTTTTTCTCTTGCAATGTGTGTGTTTAGCTCTTCTTTTCTATGTTATGCTAAAGAATTTTGGCATCACAGAACTTTACAACTCTCAGTTTATGTTTCTGGAATTGGTGCTTGTAGTCTTCTCACTGTTAATCACAAAACTCCTCTTACAACAATGGATTAGTAGCCTGTTCGACCTTTATGATTTCGCAAGAGATTATATCTTCACCAGGGTTTCTTATTCATCTTATGCCGCAATTGTAATGGTTATACTCCTCTTTTTGGGAGTTTATATCCCTTTCACCAATAAAAATCAGCTATTTTTATTACTTTTTGTGTTAGTATCCATATTGTTAGCAATCAATGTATTAGGTTGGATTAAAATCATAAAAAACAATCAAAAAGAAATAAAACCTTATTTATTCTATTTTATTTTGTATCTTTGCACCCTCGAAATCGCACCCTATATCTTTCTCATCTATGGAACAAAATACTTAATTGAAGTACAGAAAATGGCTCAATTTGTTTCATAATAGGGCGTTAGGAGGTGTAAAGAAATAACATTTATGAAGGTAAAATCGATATTAGTTTCGCAACCAGAACCGAAAGCCGAAAGCTCACCTTATGCACAAATTATTGAAAACCACAAGGTAAAAGTAGATTTTGTGCCCTTTATTAAGGTGGAAGGAATGACCGCTAAGGACGTCAGAATGCAGAAGATTGACCTTACTAATTTTACAGCCGTTATCCTCACTAGCCGTAAATCGGTAGACCACTATTTTCGTATTGCTGAAGAAATGCGCTTTAAGGTGCCTACAACTATGAAGTATTTCTGTCAGTCCGAAGCCATCGCTTACTATTTGCAGAAGTATATTACCTATCGCAAACGCAAAATATACGTAGGTAAAAAAGAGTTTGCTGACCTTTTGCCTATCCTCAAAAAATACAAAGAAGAGAAATTCCTCTTCCCAGGCTCCGATGCCCCTAAACCAGAGGCTACCGCAGCTTTAAACGATATCAAGATAAAATGGGAACGCGTAGTGTTCTATCGCACTGTATATTGCGATATTTCAGCCATTAAAGAAAATAAGTACGACATTCTTACTTTCTTTTCGCCTGCAGGAATAGAGGCGCTGTTTAAAAGTTTCCCCGATTTCTCACAGAAGAAAACCAAAATAGCCGTCTATGGCGATGCGACCCTAAAAGCCGCCGAAGAAGCCGGTCTTATCATTGATATTAAAGCTCCCTCACCTGAGAGCCCCTCAATGACCGTAGCTCTCGACCATTATTTAGGCAAGCAAAATAGCAAAAAATAGAATCTAAAACCCATTTTCTATAAGCATCAAAGGTAAGGAAGAACTATTCTCCCTTACCTTTGATGCTTTTTTACTTCCTTTTATACGGAAAATCTCTAACTGTCAAAAAAGATTATCTGCTTCTCCTACTTCTTGCTAAAAGTGAGCATAAAGCTGTAATTTCCAGTATAAAACCTGACACCATTAATAAAGAACCACTAATAGGCACTTCCCAATGCAATATCTTAGCAAGAGCTCCTAAAACAATAAGCACAACACCTGCTATAAATAAAATAACACTTGTCTTCATATCTCTATTTCAATTTGTTTACACTTATAATATTATACATAATCACAAAATACGTTGAAGCAATACCATATATTAGGCGCTTTTTTCTTCCTTTGTGCCTCTCATTCTGATAATGTCTCAAACTTTACCCAAATTCTAATCTTCAATCGAAGTCTTAAAAAGCCATTTCGTAATTCGTAGCCCTGATTTCCAATGATTAGCCTCTCACCTCCCCAGCTACTTTATGTCTAACCGACGTCAATATAACTTTTATTATCAATCTTTTTTGAAAGCGTAGCGGAAGAAGACTCTCAAGAATGCTCAGAACCTCTTTTTTGAAACCAAAAGAACACAAACATCCCCACAAAAGGGAAGATTAGCACAGAAAATGTTTTCGACATCGCCTCATAGCTAAAATAAGGAACTTTTATAGCATAAAAGAAATTTACATAGAAAAACAACGCAATGCAAACTAAGATAAAGATTATAATAATTCTTCCTTTCATATCTTAAGTCCTTAAAAAATACAAAGTATAACATTAATAAGGTACAAAGATATAAAAAAAATAAACACCCGTCAATATTCATTTTAAAAAAAGTTTTTCGTACTTTTATATTTTTCCGCCCCAACCTTTACCTCTCTATATTTTTTTTCTTAAATAGAGGGCAGGTGAGAGCATTATTACTTCCTCTTTCTTTCGCCTCGAAACCCCGATTTTAACATTTTTAACCTTGTCGTATCACAGTATGAATCAACTATTTATATACCCTTTCTATACCAATCGTCCAAGATTCGTATAAGCTTCCTATAAGCTCTCTATAAGCTAACCCCACCCTCCTTACACCCTTTTTTCATCAAAATTCCTTTCAACCTCCTTCTGAAAATCTCCGTTTTCTTTCGAACTCCTCAAGCCTCCCCATTTGCTAATTCTCTCATTTTCTAATTTTCTAATTTGCTAATTTCCCCTTCCGTACTACAGTTGCTTATCTCGTTTTTTCATCGTAACTTTGCATCGTTGAAACAAATCACATTCCATTTTATAAACAATATCCGAGTCAAACTCGTGTAATCTGTGTGTAGTCTGCGAGCTGGCATAGCAGAGTATGTGTCTAAAGGCAACTTGTTGCCCATTTGCTTGATTTGTAAATCTTTGTAAGATTTCTGTAGCGCAAGCTATACTTTTCTTACGTCGAACTCACCTTAAATAACGTCAGTTCTATATATAATACTGATTTACAATTGTGTTTATATTATAATCTGTGAAATCCAGCAACGCAGTTGCCAATTCGTGCCCATCACATTTGTCAATTGAAAGACTATCCGTGCAATCCGTGTAATCTGTGCGTAGTCTGCGAGCTGGCATAACAGAGTATGTGTCTAAAGGCAACTTGTTGCCCATTTGTTTGATTTGTAAATATTTGTAAGATTTCTGTAGCGCAAGCTACACTTTTCTTACGTCGAACTCACCTTAAATATAGCAAAGCAACAAGAACAATTAAATAAACTAAAACATTCTTTACTTATGAAAAAAGCAGTATTTATGATGCTATGGACTCTGTTAATAGCGATGCTATCGTGTCGTAAAGATACAGACCCTGATGAGCAAGAGATAACAGGCGCTGTTCGCACCGAACACCCACGCCTTTTTATTACTAAAGAAGATATTCCGAATATCAAAAACGCTGCCCAAAGCTCGGCTCTGGATACGTATACCGAAACTAAAAGAGATGTGGATAAGCTCTTAAATGAACCTATCTCTTTTGAAAATCCTACCGCGGTGAATGGTACTGATAACGGTTTGAAAATCTCCAAAGTATCGCAAGTCGCCATATTATATTTGATAACGGGTGAAGCAAAATATCTCGACTATACTAAAAAATTCTTACAAAAAATCACTGAATATTACCGCCTTCGGGTAAGTCACAACTTGAATGCTGATTGGTATGTGTTTCCTCAAATCAATGCATTATGTGCTTATGATTGGATTTACAACTACTTAACCCCCAAAGAACGCGAGCAAATAGGCAAACCTCTTTATCAGGTAATGATGGATATTGCTTGGCACGGAAAAGGATTACGCCCAGAGCGCAATCGGGAGAATACAGGGGGATACAATACAGGATTTTATGGCACAGACGCCCTACCGTGGTATATAGGTATCACTTTTCACAACGACGGTATTGATAACGCACGCTGTGAGGATATGTTTCAAAAAGGATTTGCCCTGAATATGAAAATGGCAGAATATCGTCGTGATATTATCGGTATGAGCGGAGGGGCTGTCACAGGGTGTGTAGGCTATTCGTTAGGTGCTTATCCTATCGCCGATTTCAATTTCATTCGCAGTCATCGCGCAGCCACAGGCGTAGACCTCTCTCAAAGGCTCAACTACGTATTCAAATATTTGGACTTTATCGATTGGAATCGCTTACCAAACAATCGCGAGTTTGGCTTTGGCGACAGTTATCACTACGATTGCTTGCTCCCCGAAAGAGACATCAATTATCACCTGAGAGAGATAGCCTCTCTTTATGGAAGCTCTACCAATATACAACGCCTGTTAGGCTTATTCGATAAGAAACACTATACAGAACGACTACCCTTTATGCCGTTCTTACAAAAATATCCTCAAGGAACTCAGGGAGCGGCACCTTCGGGTAAAGGTGCCGTGTATTTCGAAGGGACAGGAGAAGTCATTATGCGTTCAGGAACAGGCGAAAACGACACTTATGCTCTTTTTGTGAGCGGAGGCAAAACCTCTTACCACAAGCACTTCGATAACAATCATTTCACTATCTACAAAAAAGGTTACCGTGCATTAGATACAGGCACCCGCCCCGAACCTGGCTGGCATTTGTCGCATTACTACGCCCGTACGGTAGCCCATAACTGCGTAACCATCAGAATGCCCAATGAAAAAATGCCCGAATACTGGGGCGGAGGGGCTTCTACCGAAAACAAGTTCGAACCTATCCCCAACGATGGCGGACAAAACAACATATTAGGCTCTGTGCTGAAAGAGAAGTGTATCACTGACGATTATGTATATCTCGCCTCCGATGCTACTAAAAGCTACAACAGCCAAAAAGCCTCCTTAGTCGTGCGTGAATTTATATATTTCTACCCCGACCTTTTTATAGTGTTTGATAGGGTAACATCTACCGACAAAAATTATCCCAAAACGTGGCTGATACACACCATCAACGAACCCGTAATGAAAGGAAGCAGAGAGTTCTCAGAAACCTCCGACGGAGGTAAGATGATTTGCCGTACTTTATTCCCTGCCAATGCTACACTTACTAAAATAGGTGGAAGTGGAAAGGATTTCTGGTCTGACGGACGCAACTGGCCTCTACCCAAACTCACTCCACAAGATTACGGGTATAATATGAATCTCCCTCCTGCCAATCACCCACAGTTGGGACATTGGCGTATAGAAGTGAGCCCACAAACGGCTTCTAAAGAAGACTTGTTTATGCATATTATCCAAGTAGGCGACACAGCTCTTCCCGATTTACCCCGCACTGAAACCTTTGAAAATACAGCTCAAATAGGGGTAAGATTCACCTATCAAGGAAAACGATATATTTTAACCTTTGATAAAACAAAGTCATACGGCTGTCAAATAGAGAAGAAATAAATTAAGAGGCTTTATTTTTTAATCTATCTTAAAAACTTTGCAAACAAACGAGTCGTTCATCTGGAAAAAACACCGTAATTTTGCCCCGTAGAAATAAAAAGTTTTCTTTTATGAAAAAATATACTTTACTATGCCTCTTCGTTATAGGGATAACAGCTTCATTACGAGCGCAATCGCTCTCATTCAATGATGCGCTTAGCCAGATGCGTTCAGGCAACCAAAAACTCAAAGGCATCGAAAAACAAACCGAAGCAGCCGATTATAACCGCAAGTCATTCCGTGGGCTCTATCTGCCCCAACTGAGTCTTAACGCTAGTTATATGCACCTCTCCGACCCGCTTTCGTTGAGCTTCAATGAGTATAAGGCGCCCCTGCAAAGTGGCTTACAGGGATTCGCAACCCAGGTACCTGCTCGTATGCGTCCGCTACTCACCCCCCTACTTGGCAGAATACAACCGCTTTTTGCCCAAGATTGGCGCTATGAGTTCCAGAAACAAGACATTTGGAAAGTAAGCGCCGATGCCAAATGGGTGCTATTTGCTGGTGGAAAGGTGCGTGTAGGCAATCGTGTGAGTGCGCTCAACACCGAAATAGCCACCGTAGAGAGCAAAAAAACCGAAAATGCCCTCATCAGTGAGTTGGCGGAACGTTATTTTCAAGTACAGTTAGCTCAAAAAGCGTTGGAAGTGAGAAAACAGTCGTTTGAAACAGCGCAACATCACTATGAAAATGCCCAAAAGCTCGAAAAGAACGGAATGATAGCTTCCGTAGAAACAATGCAAGCTAAAAAAGCCGTTACCGATGCCCAGCGTGAGGTGATGGCTGCTGAAAAGGACATACAATTAGCGCAAACAGCTCTCTATGGCGTAATGGGTACTACCGAGCAACCGCTCACTGCCCTCACCACCGAACTTTTTGAGGTGGCACCTCTCCAATCGCTCGAATACTACCAACAGCAAGCCAAAGAGCACTACCCTATGATTGTGCAAGCCAAACTGAAAGCTCAAATGGCTACCCAAAGCGTAAAAGCGCAACAAGCCGCTTATTTGCCCGATGTAGCCGTAGTAGGCAAAAAGTACTTGTGGAGCGAAAATCTGCCTTTAACCGAACCCGATAACTGGGTAGTGGGTGTAGGGTTACAGTGGAATCTCTTCAACGGTTTGCAGGACAAGAACAAGATAGCCCAAGCCAAAGCGATGCGTGAGAGTGTGGAGCTCATCACTGCACAAGCCGAAAAAGACGTACAAACCTTAGTGAAAAAACAGTACACCGAGATTGAAAAGCAACGCGAACAATACCTCAGCTTAGAAGAGAGTTTGCGTTTTGCCGAAGAGCTCGTACGTGCCCGCGACAAAGCTTTTGCTGAAGGTCTCTCCACCTCCACCGATGTAGCCGATGCCAACCTTTATTTGGCTTCTATCAAAATCAAACGCTACCAAGCCCTTTTTGAAATGGATAAAACCCTCGCCCAGCTCCTCGAAACCTGTGGAATGAGCGATAAATTCAGCGAACAAGTAAGGTAGAGCGACACAAATGCTCTTACCTCTTATATCGCTATACTTTGCCAAAGTTTTAGACTTTGGCAAAGTTGACTACTCTGATAATCATACGCTGGCGCGAGCTTGTAGCTCGTGCCTCTCATAAACTCTTAACTAAATAAACAATGAAAAAGAAAAACATCACCGGTCTTATTGTAACAATCACTGTATTTGCAGTAGTTCTTATTCTTTCTATCTACTTTTTTAGTAACCGCGAACCTGTATATTTGCAAGGACAAGTAGAAGCCAAACAAATCAACGTTGCCCCAAAAGTACCTGGTAGGGTGAAAGCTATCTACAAGCAGGAAGGCGACCAAGTGCACAAAGGCGACCTTCTTTTGGAACTCGAAAGCACCGAACTCGATGCCAAACTCTCTCAAGCCGAAGCAGCACGTTTGGCAGCACAAGCTCAATCCGATAAAGCACAAAGAGGAGCTCGTAGCGAACAGATTCAAGGGGCTTACAATGTATGGCAACAAGCCGAAGCGGCTGCCCAGCTCGCTGAAAAAACCTATCAGCGTGTGAGCAACCTTTATAACGATAAGGTATTGCCTGCTCAAAAGAAAGATGAGGCTTATACCCAAATGGTTGCCTTACAAAAACAAGCCGAAGCAGCCAAATCACAATACGAAATGGCGAAAAACGGAGCTCGTGTAGAGGATAAAACCGCTGCCCGAGCCCTTGTAGCCCAAGCGCAAGGGGTCATTACTGAGGTAAATGCCTATAAAGATGGTGCTAAAGTGTTCGCTCCTGCCGATGCCGAGATACAAACCATTATCCCCAACGAAGGCGAAATCGTGAATGCGGGTTACCCTGTGATGAACCTCATCGATACCCAAGACGAGTGGGTGGTGTTCAACATACGCGAAGATAAAATGGCAGATTTCAAGATAGGCACTAAATTCAAAGGCATCGTGCCCGCTTTGGGCAATCAGGAGATAGAGTTGGAAGTAAAACACATCGCCGTACAAGCCGATTTCGCCACTTGGACAGCCACCAAAAGCAAAGGCGACTTCGACAAGAAAACTTTCGCTATCAAAGCCTACCCTACCCAAAAAGTAAAGGATTTAAGACCCGGAATGTCAGTATTAGTAAGTGAAAAATGAGAATAACTGAAGGATTATCAACTAAAGATAAGCAAGCTATTATACGCTGGACAAATAGCAAAGATGCTTATTTCTTGCAACAATGGGCGGGAGATGCTTTGCCTTATCCTCTTACCATAGAAGCACTCAATGCTTTGCCTCACTGTTTTCGTATTGAGGTAGAGGGTAGTTTTATAGGGATGATTCAGCAAATAAGAGTAGAAGGGAGCAACGTACATATTGGTAGATTTCTTATCAATCCTTCGCTTACAGGAAAAGGATTAGGCACATCAGCAATGCAGTTATTTATCGCAATGCTTTTTGAGGATAAAAGAGTTCATTCTATTAGCCTAAATGTATTTGATGACAACCACATAGCTAAAGGTCTTTATACAAAACTTGGTTTTAAAGTAGTAGCCACTGTTGAAGGAGAAAGGAAGAAATACAAAATGGTGAAGAGTAATTTGGCAATTAGCTAATTAGCTAATTAGCTAATTTGCCAATTGGCTCATTAATAGATTTATCCCCTACTGGTGCGATTCTCCTAGTTCGTGTTTAATACTAAGCAAACATCAATAGAAGAAATCTGTTTAAGCTTTCAGCGAAAAATAACCAGAATAAAACAATAATTCACATATGAAAACAGTAATTTTATTAGCAATACTATTTTTATATAGCAGTTGCGGTTATGAAGTACCAGGGAAAGACAAGCACCCTGAGATTCCTGAGTTTAACGGCTTTGACAAAAATCTTTTTATAGTAGATACACTACTTACTGAAGAAGATGTTATGAGCTCTGATAGGATTATCTACGACCCAACTGACGATTTTATATATTTAAACAAAGAATACGATTGGTTTTTACTTGATAAAAACTTTAAAATCAAACAAAAGATAAATGCTAAAGGTGTTTTTCAGGGAAATAAAACATTTTATGACAAGGTCATAGGCGAAAAATATAAGGATATTATCTATAAATACACTTATCCTTGGACAAAAGCTGAAAAAGTAAAGGAATTACAGTATTTAGGCCACGATAGTATTATTAAAAACTACTCTATTCCAAAAGATAAGAATGGAAAATATGATTTAGAAGCTATTAGAAAGATAGGCAGACAATATATTGACGAGCAATTAGGTGTAATACAAAAAATAATTCCTGTAGGTTTCTCGTCTATTGTGTGCATAGGAAGCAAAGGCGAATATTTTACGGAAGATTATAAATACAATACTTTTTATGAAATAGAATATACCCAAACACCAAGCCATAATTTAGTAGATAATAAAATCACCAATAATTTGTACTCATTTGATCAGGTAGTTTTGGGGAATCAGGGCGGAGGAAATCATTTTGCATTTTGGTTTTATCCTTACGGCTATAAATACTATACTTTTAAGATAGGCAATGACTCTATCCAATTTAAATGGAACACCAAAAGCTCACGGAAAATAATACAAATAAAAGACCTTTGGGGCGATAGGGTCTTGATTTATAAAGACAGTGATAGTGGCGGAGAATTATATAACATTCGAAAGAAATGAACATAGAAACCTTTAGAGATTTTTGCTTAACTTTACCTCACACTACTGAGGATATGCCTTTCGGGGAGGACTTTTTGGTCTTCCGCATAGCAAATCGTATCTTTGCACTAATGAACCTAAACCGCGTGCCTATGAGTGTTAGCCTCAAATGCGAACCTGAGCGTGCGTTAGAACTCCGCGAGCAGTACCCCGATAAGATTGTAGCAGGCTACCACCTGAATAAAAAACATTGGAATACTGTGTTTTTAGAGAGTCTGCCTGAAGCCCTTATCAAAGAAATGGTACAGCACTCTTACGACCAAGTACTTGCCAAAGTACCAAAGAAGGAAAGAGAAGCGTTAGGGGTGTAAACTCCGTAATCTTTCTTAGGATTGGGAATATCCGTGATAATTTAGAAAAACAACAAAAATTAATTAGAAATGAAAAAGAAAAAATTTTGGATACTTTTTATCATTACTACTTCAGTATATGCCTATTTGATGTTGGTAACCGTACCAGCTCTTAAAGCAATGGCTGGAGG
>ERZ772766.972-NODE-972-length-16090-cov-5.390458_pt1 | contig 16090 bp, 15 predicted proteins | sample MGYA00511379_ERZ772766 | MGnify/ENA primary metagenome ERZ772766 (study PRJEB29015, sample SAMEA2737895) | human oral metagenome | biome: human oral; feature: human-associated habitat; material: dental | place: China | collected 2116 ...
GTTCGCTCAACTATTCGACGTCGGTATGGGATAAGAACCAAGAAAGCAGCCTGACGATCATTGCTGAAAACGGCAGCGTCAAGATCGGCGGACAGTACATGGATAAAGTCGAATACTGCCACGTCAAAGACTATACGATGCCCGATCTTCCTCCCACTAATCCCGGCAATGATTATGGAACCTACAAGGGTTCGGCCCAGAATCATCACTATGTTATCCGTAACGTAATCAATGTCCTCTCTGAAAACAGTTCGGACACAATCACAACGAACGTTCTTGAAGGTATGAAGGTTGTGGACATTATTGGGCGGATGTATGCGGAGAATAAGATAAAAAATGACTCTTGCAGGTAGTGCCTTTATAAAAAGTTCGTTTTTTCAATTTCACATGTGACCATACAGTATAAGAAATTCAGCACCCACTATATTGATAAATTTAGAGATATACCGCAGGAAACAGGAAATAGTTTGCTGGAGTTAAATAACCACAACAACACTCTTCCCTGCGGATATTTTAATCACCAAGGTGTTTAGATATAAGGATATAAATGCCATGATAGGGGGGGGGGGGCAATTGGTGATGACGTTCGGATTGGTATCAATGCTACAATTTTAGGAGGAGTGAAGATTAGGCAAGGTGTCATTATCGGTGCTGGTGCTGTTGTGGCGAAAGATATTCCACCGTATGCGGTAGCTAGAGGAGTCCATGATAAAGTTATGAAAGCATTGATTTTTTTTTGAGCATTTAACGCGAAAGACGACAATAACATGTTAATTTTATTGAAAATAAGCAAATTGGCATGTTCTTCAATTTATCATTATTATACGACCGAGGATATAAATATGAATACGCCTGTTGATCAAATTCTAAAAATACTCCAGAGGGAGACTTCCGTGCATTGAGTGAGCCTAAAACGCTAAAAGAAAAGACTGCCAAAGGAATATTTTGGGGGGGGGTAAGCAATTTTATTCAGCAAGCTATTGGGATGGGTTTCGGTATTGTTATTGCACGCCTCCTTTCTCCCGAAGACTATGGTTTAATGGCTATGCTTGCCATATTCACTTCGGTATCAACAACCCTTATAGATAGCGGATTCTCATCTGCTCTAATTAATCGACCAACGGTTGATCATCGGGATTACAATGCTGTGTTTTGGTTTAGTCTTTTGGTCGGCTTGGGTCTGTACGGCGTGTTCTTCTTCTCGGCTCCACTTATCGCTCGGTTCTATCGGCAGCCGGTATTGGTTGACCTCTCACGTATACTTTTTGTTAGTTTTATATTTTCATCCGCAGGTATAGCTCATAATGCACTACTGGTAAAAAAGATTATGGCTAAACAACGTGGTGTCATTGATCTGATTGCTGTAGGCGCTTCAGGCTTTTTGGGGATAGTTTTGGCTTTGAGAGGATTTGCTTTTTGGGGATTAGCTATTATGCAATTGGTGCAAACGTTAACGGGTACTTTACTCCGCTGGTATTTCGTACGATGGAGGCCGACGTTTCGGATTGATTTTACTCCCTTGAAAGAGATGTTTAGCTATGGTGTTAAGGTGACGGTGACAACCATATCAGCCCAAGTGACGAACAACCTAATATCTGTTATTTTGGGACGTGCCTATGGAAAAAGCGACGTGGGTTACTATTCTCAAGGTAGCAAATGGGCCATACAAGGTAGTTCTGTGATTGTGGCTGCACTCAACAGCGTGGCACACCCAATCTTGGCAGAGACGCGTGACGATCGTGAGCGGCAGCTTAACGTATTCCGTAAAATGGTTCGCTTCGGCTCTTTCATTGCTTTCCCCTCACTCTTTTGGCTGATGTTAACGGGTTATGAATTTATAGTCATTACACTTGGTAATAAGTGGCTATATAGTGTGCCATTTCTGCAGCTCTTTTGTCTTTGGGGGATATTCTACTACTTGATTGCGCTCTACACCTCGTTGGCTTTGTCGCATGGTAAATCGTCCATTTACATGAATATCATGACGGCAACATTTGGAGTGCAGCTCATCACGTTAGCCCTCTGTTACTACTTTGCAGTTGGAATTTTGATAATGACAGCCATTTATATCCTCGTTCTCAGTAGTAGTATATTCTTTTGGCATCATTGCATGGCTAGACTGATAGGGCTTCGTTTTCGTGATATTGCTATGGATATTGCACCTTATTTTTTGGCCGCCTCTGTGGCAATCTTCGCGGCATGGTTACTCGCTGATTTCTTTGCGAATATTTATTTGCGCCTTGCGATCAAAGTTATTATCACAGTTAGTGTTTACGCTGCGATATTAAAAATCATCCGATCGGTCATCTTCAATGAGGTCATGACTTACCTAAAGAGAGCAAACCATTAGTGAGAATTATGTATTTTCCTGTAGTGGAGAGCGTGATAGTCAATGATCGTTTTACAAAAGCAGAATCACTCTGATAATAGATTTAAAATGAATATATATATCCAAACGATTCGTTGGAACTTGATTCTCTACAAAGAGTGCCTGAAAAACTTCTTTCGAGAGCTGGCGAATTATCCAACCTTTTTTCGTGAGGCTCATACGCTTCGTCGCCAGTTAGTTACCGACGGGTCTCCGTGGCTCATACGCAACATGCCCCTACTGCTTGAAAAACCTTCGGCAGGAGGTATGAACAGTGGGCGTGGGCATTACTTCTTTCAGGATCTTTGGGCAGCTCGACACATCTACCGAGCGAATCCAAAGAGACATGTTGATGTTGGGTCTCGCGTAGATGGATTTATTGCTCATGTGGCAGTCTTTCGAGAAATTGAGATGATTGATATACGACCAGTGAATGAGATCGAGAACGTTAAATCACTTGTGGCTGATTTTATGCAGCCCAATATGCCGTATGAAGCTATTTGTGACTCGGCTTCGAGCTTGAGTGTTATAGAACATTTCGGACTGGGGCGCTATGGTGACCCCATTGATGTCAATGGGGCGATGAAAGGCATGATTAATCTGCATAGGCTCTTAAAGCCAGGTGGCACTCTCTATTTCTCAGTGCCGATTGGACCTTTATCGATCGTTTTCAATGCTCATCGGATTTTCAGTCTTGATTATTTGCTAAACGAAATGTTTCAGGGACGGTTTACTTTGGACGAGTTTTCGTTCGTCGACGATGCTGGGTTTTTACACGAAAATATTCCACTGACGGACGATGTGATCCGGACAAATGCTGGATGTTCTTTTGGATGCGGGTTGTTTAGACTTGTTAAGATTTAACAATGCCGAGAAATCAAATGAAGGTGATCGATTTTTTTAAGCTAAAATGGCGTCAAGTCTTAGCTCTCCAAGAGCAGAAAGAGGCTTTTTTTCGTGGATGCAAAACTCTTGCCGAAGATAAGGCCTACGATTGTCTCTACCGTAGTTTCAGAGGAAGAGGGGAGATTGTCTATATCTCCTCCGAAATGAATAGCCTTTATTTGAGGACGGCAGATGGTATAACAGTAAAGACAGACAGTTACTATCTAATATTTCTCGAAATATTCTGTAATCGTATTTACACAATACCTCCTTATATAGAGGGAATGGACTTTGTCGTCTTTGATATTGGAATGAATCGAGCCTATTCTTCTCTTTTTTTTGCAAATATAGATCACTGTCAGCATGTATATGGGTTTGAGCTATTAGGATCTACTTATAGATTAGCACTCGAAAATATTATGCTGAATCCCCATCTATCTGATAAGATAACGGCTTATAACTATGGCTTATGGAATGCTGACACAGAGGTTGATGTGGTTGATGATGGGATTGACGCTCATGCTTCTGTCATGACTTCTACTACCTCTGCGACTTCTAAGGTAAGAGTGAAGCGGGCTAGTACTGCTATTCATGGGCTACTTGATTCTGAATCTGGTGATTTTGCGAGGATTTTAAAAATTGACGTAGAGGGGGGAGAATATACGATATTGGAGGACCTATATCAGGCGGATCTTCTTTATATGTTTGATATTATTATTGGGGAGTATCATAGGGGCCTCGACGGACTTCTCTCTTACCTTTCGGATTTCTATTTATCGTATCATCAGAAACTTGGAGGTCTGGCAGGCATGATAGTTTTTATCAACAAGAGGCATCACTGGTAAGCTGATATTGTTGCGCCTTCCCCTCTCACTTTACAGATGAACATAGACTCGCCGAACGATTAACGAGACTCTTTGTTGACGATCGTTGGCATTTAATTGTTGCACATTTGATGTGGTCGTCCATGAAACCTGCGATATCTGTTTTGTGTGTCGTGAAATTACATAACAAAATCGGTAACATACAGTTACGTACAACATCTGTCTTTTTTTAGTTAATGATTGCAGGTGGTGCCTTATGCTTTATCGGCATAAGGCGACTTGCGTAGAGAAAAGATGAAATCATCTTTAGATAAAGCATATGATTTTAGAGCGGCTTTTATTTTTTACGCTGGGGAAAAAGCAATTCCAATGGTTTTACACCCGCTTATACAAGCTATCTCTGTCCGGGATGAATGCGTCTAGAGGAGGAGACTTCAGAATGAGTGGCGAATTGCATGTATGTCGCTATATTGAACAGAAATTACAAAAGAATATCTTTCCCCACATTCGGTGGCTGATCTTTGATGTTGGCGCTAATAAGGGATTCTACGTCAAGGAACTTTCTAAGTGCTTTCCTCAAGCTGAGATTCATAGCTTCGAACCTTCGGAAAAGACGTATCAATTATTTGTAGAGAATACGAGGGATTGTTCCAATGTTCATCCACATAACTTCGGGTTTGGTTCTGAGAAGGCTCAGATGACTCTCTACTCTGATTCTGAAGGCTCCGGCCTATCTAGTGTATACCATCGGGAACTTTCGCATTACAACATAACAATGGATCGTCATGAGCCTGTAGAGTTGACAACAATTGATGATTTCTGCCGCGAGAATGGCTTTGAGCGGATTCATTTCTTGAAAATTGATGTCGAAGGGCATGAACTCGCCGTTCTCCATGGTGCAGAGTCGATGCTTAGAGATGGAAGGATCGATTTTATCCAGTTTGAATTCGGTGGCACTTGTATTGATTCGAAGGTTTTCTTTCGGGACTATTGGATTTTGTTGCATGAGCGATATAGAATTTATCGCATACTAAAAAATGGGATAGCCGAGATTAAGCGATATACTGAACATGAGGAGATCTTTTGTACAGTGAACTTTTTAGCGGAGAAAAAGTAAGGAAAGAAACAAGATGATTATTGTCCCATTCTCCGGTGGGCTTGGCAACCAGTTGTTCCAGTACGCATTCAGTTGCAGTTTATCCCGACAGAACCCATCACATAAAATATACTATACAGACTATTTAATCCGGAGAAATCCCGCACATAACGGTTACGAGTTGGCTTACCTATTTGGTATAACACTCTCTTCAACTCCGTATGTCGAGCGTTTGACCCGTTTCAGTAGAAAGGTTCTGTTGTTTCCCCGGTTTAAACCCATAGTTTCTTTTCTTCTCTCGCTTGCACGGATTTATGTGCGTGAAGAAAGCCGTTATTGTTCATTCGACGTTTCTTTCATGACGGCTCGTAAAGGCGTGAATATCTACATAGGCTATTGGCAAACGGCATTGTACTTCCAGTCTATAGCAGATGAGATCGTTCGCAAGTTTACATTCGATATGGGGGCATTGTCCCAGCGTTCGAGGGAAATGATGTATTTAATAGAGCGCAGTCAGAGTGTCTCAGTTCATATCCGGCGGGGAGACTATCTATCGCCTAGTAATGTCGCTAGTGTTGGTACTATTTGTGATCTCTCTTATTACCGTTTAGCTATGGAATATATGAGAGAACGTTTGGGCGATGTGTGTTTCTTCATTTTTTCCGATGATGTAGCGTGGGCTGTAGAGCATATAAGAGATGAGAAAATAATCGTCATTTCAGGCAATGATGGTAAAGCTGCATGGCAGGATATGTGTTTGATGTCGAAGTGTCGACATCACATTATTGCCAATAGCACGTTTAGCTGGTGGGGAGCCTGGCTGGGTCGGAGCGAAGACAAACTCGTAGTAGCTCCCTCACGTTTTTCAAAGGATATTGTCGGCGAGGATCTGATCCCCTCCTCTTGGATTAGGATCTGAATAAACGCGAACAAGAAGATAAAACACAGTGATAATTTCAACTATTTACAGAAGGTTATTCCCTGTTCGTTTGCGAAAATCTATATATGATTTATTTTTAGGGGATACACTGAAATTCTGTCGAACTTTTAAGGGTCGTTTCTTGAGTTTTTGGGCCTACCGACTGAAATTTCTACTTAAGAAAACGGAGAAAAATCAACTCTACATTTTCTTGGGTAAATATGGAATACACCCCTTGCCGTATGAATTTAGACTGAAATATGAGCAGTTGCCGGTGGATGTGCGACGTGATTCCAAATACGATTTGCCGTACGTTGTTTTTCCGGATGGCAAAAGACTTTTTTTTCCGCGCTCGTATAGTGATTCAGAGGTGAAAAGAATCTACAGAGGACTGTATGCAGAACAGGATACAGAATCACCTCATTATTATTTGCATCGTGGAATAGAGGAACTTAAGGGACGGGTATTTTTAGATATTGGCGCAGCTGAAGGGTTCTCTTCATTGCAGTTTGTCGATTGGGTTGACCGTATATATCTATTCGAATACGAAGATGAGTGGATTGAAGCGTTGACAGCGACATTTCTTCCGTATCAAGACAAATGTGAAATTGTAAAAAAATACGTATGCGATTCGGATACGGAATCGACGATCACCCTGGACACGTTTCTTTCAGACAAGAGTAGCTCAAATTTATTTGTAAAGATGGACATAGAGGGGGCTGAAATATCGGCGCTACGTGGTGCAGATCGTACATTGTCGAATGGAAAGGATATCATGCTGTCGGTGTGCACTTACCATAATAAAAAAGATGCGACTTGCATCGCTAAGATCTTCGATGCAAAAAAGATAAATTACACATTCTCTCCTGGATATATGTTCATAAATAATAGCCTGAGAAAGGCATTGATTAAAGGAGAAAGATTGTGAAGCAGCTCGATGTGTCGATTATATATGTAAACTACAAGACAGCTTCGTTGATCATCAACAGCATAGCCTCCGTCCGACAACGATCTGAAGGTTTTAGCTATGAGATTATCATTGTAGATAATCATTCGGGCGACGACTCGATTGTACGATTAAGAGATAAATGTCCTGATTGTAGGATTATTGAATCACTCTCGAATATTGGATTTGGGCGAGCCAACAATTTGGCTATATCCGAGGCTAAAGGGCAATGCCTTTTTTTTCTCAATCCAGATACTATATTGCTGAATAATGCAATAAAAGTACTATTCGAGCATCTCCAGACAAATCCTCGTTGTGCCGCTTGTGGTGGTAATCTGTACGATGAGAAATTAAAGCCGACGTATTCCTTAGTACGAAGGATCCCTAATCTTTTCGATGAATTACTTCTGACATTTTATATTGTCCGTCTCTCATTCCCATCGCCTAGATCGTCTTATTTTAATCGAACAAATCACCCCTTGCGAGTGGCTTCAATAAGTGGTGCTGATTTGATGGTTCGTAGATCTGTCTTAGACGTGGTCGGAGGCGGCTTCGATCCGGTTTTTTTTATGAATGGTGAAGAGACAGATCTGTGTCAAAGAATTATCCGTGCCGGCTATCTGATCCATTCCGTGCCTCAAGCACAGATCATGCACTTTGAGGGAAGATCGTCATACATCTCAATGTCTAGGCAGGAATTCCTCTTTGATTCTCAATTCATCACAGCGAATAAAGTTGGGGGAGGGCGGCGCGTACGTCTGCTCTACCTCATTCTCTTGTTTAGAACGAACTTCAGGTGGCTGTTACTATTTCTTTTTCCGAATAAGCGCAAATATTGGGCGCAAAAGAAACGATCGCTAAAAAAAGTCTATTATGCGCGCTGGAAATAGAGAAAAAACATTTGTGACGCTCTTCTCTGCTGCAGAGAATGTACATCTTACTAAGGATGTGGGCATGATACCCTATATCATGGGGCGTGATTATGGTTATGAGGCTTCATTAGTATGCTTTACTAATGGGGAATATCCTACATATAAATATCTAAGGCCTTTTCTGAATCTTACGCTGCTTGGGAGGAATCGCAAATACATCATAACAAGGCCTTCGTTCCGAATGATTAGGTATCTCTACCGTAATGCGAAGAAAATAGATGTGCTCAATTTGTATCATCTTACTTATGAAACAATTCTGTATGGAATCATCTATCGTCTATTCCATAAGAAAGGTCGAGTTTATCTGAAGTTGGACATGGATTCCGATGCTTTTATACGGCGTAAGCGGAAATACAGTATATCACGATTATTCTTATTTAACTTCTTGTTAGGAAAGACGACAGATATCGTCTCTTATGAAGTCTCTAAGGCAGAAAGAGTTTTACAGACTGAACTCCCAGCTCTAAGGAAGAAGATTATACATATCCCGAACGGAATAGATGATGGTAGTGAGTTTGTTAAGAACATCCCACGCATTCCGTTTGCTGGGAAAGAGGACTTAATCATATCGGTTGGACGGATCGGATCTTATCAGAAAAATAATCAAATGCTGCTCGAAGCTTTACTTCGTGTCGATTTAAAACTATGGAAAGTAGTCTTTATTGGTCCCATTGCAGAGAGTTTTCAGCAATACATTTCAGATTTTTTTGAGAAAAATTCGGCGTATAAAGAGTCCATATTCTTCACAGGATCGATTGAGAATCGAATAGCATTGTACGATTGGTACAATCGAGCAAAAGTTTTCTGTTTAACCTCTCGAAGTGAAAGTTTTGGAATCGTGTTTCCTGAGGCTTTGTTCTATGGTGATTTTATTATTACAACGGATGTCTATTCATCCAAAGAGATTGTTCCTTCCGATGAAGTAGGATGGATAGTAGATTCTGACACAGATTTATCCAATAGAATTCAGCAAATCATAGACGGAAAGATAGATATAGGTTCCACCTATGAAGACAGGATCACTCATTCACTTACGTTTAGGTGGACGCACATTTTATCTCATTTACATGAGAGGATAGAGCTCCTTGATTTGTAACTATTCAGTGGACGCAGGCGAATATGTGTATAAAGGTTGAGGTGAGAATAAAACGATATCTCTTATAAGTTACTTTGAAGTACCTCGCCAAGGAAGGGGAATCATAAAAAAAACGGGCAGAAGATTTGGCCATACTTTTTGCTGGATATCCATTTGATCCCACGGTGGAAGCAATCGATCGGACGCGATTGGCTGAGGCGCGCTCTGAAGCTGCACGTCTCTACCGAAAGGTTTCTTTTGATGAAAACATATGCAGTACCGTCAGCAATACGCAAATAGTGCGGCAGTAATGTTGCCCTAACGAATTTAACCGCAAGATGGCGGCGACTTTCGTTATTATAACGAAAGTGCTTACATAGATGTCTCCACAATCGTCATTGTAATGAAGTGTTGCGCATAAAGGAAACGACCTTTGTTACGGTAATGATCACTCCTATATGAGTGAAACACTCATTGTTATCATAACGAACAGAATAACAGATTGGAAAAGATGGGAAAGAAAAAGCCAATGAAGTATTTACACACGGCCAGTCGAACCACTGAGGTGGATGCCGTTTCTGATCAGATTGTTGCAATGTATGAAGCCCGAACGGCGCTGAAGACGGAACCATATCTTGCGGCTACGATGGCGACGTTGAAAAGCCAATCTGAGCAGATTACCGAGGCAATTAAACGGCTAAAAATTCTGAGCGAATTAGAGGATCTCGATGCTGTTCGAGACCGAGCGATCAGTGCGCTGGGACATGTGCTTAATGGGTATGCGAATATGCCGACAGATGATGCACGTCAACATACGCCGCCTCTGAAAAAAGTGTTTGATAATTATACGCTCTCTATTACTCGCGAGAATTATGAGAGTGAATCGTCTTTGATCGAATCGCTGCTTGCTGATTTGAGCGCAACGGCATTACAAGTGCATATTACAGCGCTTCCGGGTGTGAGTGAGGCAATTGCAGCTGTGCGCACGGCGCAGACTGCGTTTACTACCAAGCAGGTAGTATATTTGGAGGCGTTAGCTAAAGACAAGACTTTGCAGAGTGCCAGTGCACTTAAACTCCCCTTGTTGACAACGATTAACACCAAACTTATTCGCTATCTTGATGTGATGAAGGATGTCGATGCGGCAAAATATGCTGATTTCGCAGCAGCCGTTGCACAGGCTGTCGATGAGCAGAATGCCGTTATCGCAATGCGCCGCACCCTCGATGAGAAAAAGAAGAAAGAGGGAGACAGTGATGGCACCAAGAAGAAAAAGGGTAAGGAAAAAGACAAAGAGAAGGACAAGAAAAAGGAGAAAGATGACGAAGGCGATGATATTACGTTGCCTACGGAGTAGTGGCTTTTTTATCGGAAGAGGAATAAGATGAAAATAGCAATTATAGGATTGGGATATGTAGGATTACCGTTGGCGGTAGCGTTTGCAGAGCATTATCCAACTGTTGGCTTTGACATCAATCGTAAACGGATCGACGAATTGCAGAAAGGGCTTGATCACACCCAAGAAATGGATCGTGACAGGCTGCAGGGAGCCCTATCCAGTACAGAAGAAAAAGGCTTGACACTGACTGGCGACAATGAGCAGTTAAGTGATTGTACGGCATTTATTGTGACCGTCCCAACGCCGATCACGAAATTTAAGACCCCTGATTTAGCTCCGCTTTTGGCTGCGTCGGCTACGGTAGGTCAGGCGTTAAAGTCTGGGGATATTGTTATTTACGAATCGACGGTTTATCCCGGATGTACGGAGGAGGACTGTGTGCCTGTCTTAGAAAAAGCCTCAGGGTTAAAGTATAATGTTGATTTCTTCTGTGGTTATTCTCCTGAACGAATCAATCCCGGCGACCGAAAGAACACATTAGAAACGATTCAAAAGGTTGTTTCCGGTTCGACTGAAGAGGTTGCCGAGAAGGTTGAAATACTTTATCGATCAATCGTTCCCGCCGGTACGTTTCGTGTGTCGTCGATTAAGGTTGCAGAAGCATGCAAGGCGATCGAAAATGCACAACGCGATGTGAATATTTCATTTGTTAATGAATTGTCGCTGATTTTTGATCGTATGGGAATAGATACCCAGGAGGTACTTGAAGCAGCTGCTACGAAATGGAACTTCCTGAAGTTCACTCCCGGCTTGGTTGGCGGACATTGCATCGGCGTTGATCCTTATTATTTGATGCATAAGTCGCAGTGTTTAGGCTATAATCCTCAGGTGATCCTTTCTGGCCGCTCTGTCAATGATGGGATGGGGCGTTTTGTGGCTTCAAAGACGGTTAAATTGATGATTCGTCACGGGATTCGGATTGTTGGAAGTCGTGTATTGGTACTTGGATTTACATTTAAGGAAAATTGTCCGGACACACGGAATACGAAAGTGGTTGATGTGATCGATGAGTTGAAGGATTTCGGCATTCATGTGGATGTGTATGATCCTCATGCATTGCGTGATGAAGTAAAAGCAGAATACGCCATTGATTTACTCTCTCAGCAGCCTGATCCCAAACAATATGACGGAATCATTTTAACGGTTGCTCACGACGAATTTCGTTCGATCGACTTCAGCTTTGTGCGTAACCAATCTACTGTCTTATTTGATGTGAAAGGGATCCTCGATAAATCGCTTGTCCACGGGCGACTTTAATCGATTTGTTTGTAATTATGATGCAGTTAGCACCTATAGCACTCTTCACATACAACCGTCCGGTGCACACTCGACAGACTATTGATGCATTGTTGAAAAACGAATATGCCTCGGAAAGCGATCTGATCATTTTCTCGGATGCTCCGAAAAACGATGCAGCCGAAGATGGGGTACGCCAAACAAGAGCCTACTTAAGAGGAATTACTGGTTTTCGTTCAATCAAAATAGTCGAGCGTACAGAAAATCTGGGGCTGGCAGCAAACATCATTGATGGAGTAACTCAAGTTGTGAACGAATACGGTCGAATCATTGTCTTGGAAGATGATCTGTTGACATCGCCATATTTTCTGAAATATATAAACGAGGCGCTTATGATGTATGAACAGGTCGAAAGGGTTATTAGTGTGCACGGGTATATCTTTCCAATAAAGAGGAAGTTACCGGAGTCATTTTTTATTCGTGGTACTGATTGCTTGGGCTGGGGGACATGGAAAAGAGGCTGGGATCTATTTACTCCAAATGGTGCCGAATTGTTGAATGAAATAAAAGCTCGCAAACTGAAATGGACATTTGACTTCTCTGGTAGTTACCCTTTTATGAAGATGTTGAGAAAACAGACGGAAGGGGCTGTTAGCTCATGGGCAGTGCGGTGGTATGCATCTGCATTGTTGAATGATAAAATAACACTCTATCCGGGACGTTCCCTTATTTTCCACAACGGGAATGACGGGAGCGGCACTAACTACAGCGGAGACGATGCGCTTGATGTGAAGCTATCTGATCGTCCGATTGTGCTTGAACGTCTTCTTCCTGAGGAGGATGTAAATGCAAGGAAGGCTATTATTAATTATTTCCGTTATACAATGCTATGGTCTAAGATCCGATACCGAATAAAAGGTATATTTCGAGGTGTAATAATGAGATAAAGATTAATATCCACTATATAAAGACCACCAAAAGTAATGAAAGCGGCCTTGATATATATTTTTATTCTTATTATGATAAATAATAATATATTTATTAATGCGGATGGGATTTAAGATTAAATCCTACGCGAGTCAATATTACATAGCAATATAAGTAGACCAGTGGATGGATGAAAACAAAAATTATACAGGCAATTCCAGATTGGATGTTTGTTGCACTGAAGGGATGGGGATGGAAGGGTGCTTTTGATTCTTGGGAGGCAGCACAGTTGCGGTCAAATGGATATAATGCTGATAATATATTACAGAAAGTCTTGGCCGCCTCTTTGAGGGTAAAGGAGGGAGACGCTCTTTTTGAGCGGGATTCCGTTTTATTTTATGAGAAAAAATATTGCTGGGAGTTATTGGCTGCGTTAATGTGGATCGCCGCTCAATACGATGGTTCTCTGAATATCATTGATTTTGGAGGCTCCTTAGGAAGTACGTATTATCAGAATAAATCATTCTTGGATTCGTTAAAACACATTCAATGGAATGTTGTAGAACAGCCATCCTTTGTTCAGAAGGGGCAACAGTCTTTCGAGAGTGAGTCGTTGAGATTTTATCGATCAATAGATGAATGTATGCAATCTTCTCAAAAAGAGCTACAGGCGATCTTACTCTCTGGCGTTTTACAATATTTAGAACAGCCGTATTCTTTATTGATGGAAATAATAGAAAGGAAGATTCGCTATATTATTGTTGATAGGACTGGTTTTACTCTCCATAAAAGGAAAGACCGTTTAGCTGTACAGGTAGTACATCCTCGAATATACAGAGGTTCTTATCCGTGCTGGTTCTTTAATGAAAAGGAGTTTCTCCGTTTTTTTGAGGATGGGGGGTATATTTTACATTATGATTTTAGGAGCCTTGACGTTGCGAATATTCCATCTGTGTATAAAGGATTCGTATTTCAGTTGAAATCAGATGCTTAATTTTTGCACACTTTTTGACTCTGTCTATCTCTCCCGTGGCCTAGCGATGTATGAATCACTTTGTCGTTATTGCCAAGAATTTCATTTGTATGTTTTTGCCTTTAATGATGCCTGCTACACGATATTGAGGTCGTTACGTCTGAATAAGATGACGGTGGTCTCATTGAGTGAGTTTGAGGATGGCGAGTTACTGCGTGTTAAGTCGAGTCGTACACGAGGCGAGTATTGTTGGACATGTACTTCGTCTACCATACTGTATGTATTAGATCGGTTTAATGTAGAGAGCTGTACATATTTAGATTCTGATCTCTATTTTTTCTCATCCCCACAGTGCCTATTTGATGAGATGGGAGATAATGCAGTGATGATCACTCCCCACAATTATACACCTCAATACGATCAAAGTACAAGAACCGGAATTTATTGTGTACAGTTCGTTGCTTTCAAAAATAACGAGCAAGGACGGGATGTTTTGAATTGGTGGCGGAAAGCGTGTATAGATTGGTGCTATAATCGAATTGAAAACAATCGCTTCGGCGATCAGAAATATTTAGACGATTGGCCAAGACGGTTTGATGGAGTACATGTTTGCAGGAATTTAGGTGCAGGTATTGCGCCGTGGAATATGCAGCGGTTTTCTTTTCAGGAGAATAGAGGGTATATTGTGGCTACAGAAAAAGAGATGGGAACTTCTTTTGAGGTTGTGTTTTTCCATTTTCACTCTCTTACGTTTGTCACCCCCTCTTATTTTTCTCCTCGACCTTACTATCGGAGAAGTAAAAGTGCAATTCAATTAATGTTTAACCCATACGTAAAAAAAATCGAGGAAATCAGAAACAAATATCCGGAAGTTGCTGCTTCGGAAAGATATCTCTCAGGATTCGATAGAGCAAAGTATTTTCTCGAACTTTTTGCGCGTCGAGGGTGGAGTGAAATTTCTTCGATAAGAGCGTTGCACCAATAGAATGGCAGAATTAATAGATCTCAAAACATATACTGATCGACGCGGAAATTTGACCGTGATTGAGAAGGTTATACCGTTTGATATTAAGCGAATCTTCTACATTTATGGTGTGGATGACTCCGTGAGAGGTGGGCACCGTCATCATAAAACTGTACAGGCAGCCATTTGCCTTCAAGGCCACTGCATCATATCCAATCATACAAAGAATGGACATAAGGATTTTATCTTAGACTCTCCCCATAAATGTCTTATTATTAATCCTGAGGATTGGCATACAATGCATCATTTCAGTAAGGATGCAATCTTAATGGTTTTGGCTTCGGAGTATTTCGACCCTCATGATTATATCTATGAGCCCTATAGGAAAGGGACTGGAAGTATAGGGCTTAATGACTAAATCTAATTTTATGGCGAGAGAATTTAGGCGTGAGGAGCATTCTACGAGGAGTTATATGGCCCATGCCGCCCATCATGAAGCTAATTTTGCAAAGGGTGAAGACCATCTTTATGCGATGAAACATCCTGATAGTCTAAGTCACAAGATCTTGTGTCGAGTTTACGATGTTTTCCATTCTCTGTTGAAAGAGTCTTGTTCATGGCTGACCATCGGAGATTTTACGGGAGTTGAAGCGATGTATCTTACGGAGCAAGGTCAGAAGGCGATGGCGTCGGATATTTCAGATGTGTATATAAAAGAAGCACATCGTCTAAAATTGATTGATGCATATGATCGAATAAATGTAGAGCAGATTGAATACGGTGAAGATGCCTTCGATTATGTTTTGTGCAAGGAGTCTTTCCATCATTTTCCGCGTGCTTACTTGGGATTGTATGAGATGATTCGGGTGGCTAAGAAGGGCGTAGTGTTGATTGAGCCGACGGATGTCTTTTGTAAGATGTCCTCTTTGGTCTTTTTGAAGAACTTCTGTGACCTGTTTAATCCGAACTTGATCAACAAACTTTGGAAGAATCGTTATTCGTGGGAGGTAGTTGGCAATTATGTTTTCAAGCTCTCCGAGAGAGAAGTCGAAAAAGCGGCGATGGGTATGGGACTTCCCTGCATTGCTTTTAAGGGTGTCAATATCCGACTCAAACCGATTCCGGAATCATGGGGTGATCCGAAGAAAATACCGATAGACAAACGGCTGGAACGTAAGTTGGATCGCTACATCGCTAGACGGGATCTTCTTTGTAAGCTCGGAATCATACCTCATAATAATTTGTGCGCCATAATCTTTAAGGAGAGGCCTAGTGCAGAGTTGCTGGAGGATTTGCGGAGGGATCATTTCCAAGTAATCGAACTTCCTCCTAACCCCTATTTGTACTAATTGCTATTCCCTTATGCCCCTCCTCTTCTCCATCATCACGGTCACATATAATGCTCGGAAGGCGCTTGAGCGGACGTTGCAGAGCGTCGAGGTGCAGACGTATGGCGAGATGGAGTACCTTGTAATTGACGGGGGATCGACCGACGGGACGATGGAGCGAGTCGCACGTTGGGAGGCGGAGATGGCGGACGAACGCA
>ERZ772766.973-NODE-973-length-16069-cov-31.895654_pt1 | contig 16069 bp, 11 predicted proteins | sample MGYA00511379_ERZ772766 | MGnify/ENA primary metagenome ERZ772766 (study PRJEB29015, sample SAMEA2737895) | human oral metagenome | biome: human oral; feature: human-associated habitat; material: dental | place: China | collected 2116 ...
CGCGGGCGGCCCGGCACGGCCTGCGCGGCCCGGTGGCCCGGGGGCTGCGTCAGGCCCTGGGCGGGCTGCGCGGGGCGCTGCGGCGACGGCGGGCCCGGCCCGCCCGGGTGGGCGGGCGGCAGGCGTCAGCGCGCCAGTATGCGCCTGACCCGCCCGCGGGCGCGGCGAAGAACCTCCCGGGGGCCGCCCGCGCGCATGTACTCCACGACCAGGGCGAGATCCCGGCCCGCGGAGGGCCTCGGGCGCGGGTAGGCCCGGGACCGCAGCCCCGATGAGCCCGCGGCCCCGCCCGTGAGCGCGAGGTCCTGCGCGCGCGCCGGACGCGCGCAGAACTCGAGGAGCGGGGCGAGCACGCTCCGCCAGCGGAACCGCTCGGCGAAGGCGCGAACGCGCTCGCGGGCCGCGGCCGCGGCGGCCTCGTCGTACAGCATCTCCTCCAGGGCCCGCTCGAGCGCGTCGACGTCCTCCGGGGGGACGCCCCGGCCCAGGCCCTCGGCGTCGAGGCAGTCTCCGAAGGAGTCGCCGACGGTCGCCACGACGGGCAGTCCGGCCCACAGGTAGTCGAGGATGCGGGTGCGGAAGGAGAAGGCCGTCTCGACGTGCTCGAAGTGCGTCGAGACCCCGAGGTCCGCGTCGAGCAGTACATCGGCTCGTTCGGCATAGGGCACCCAGTCGGTGTTGAAGAACACGTGGGTGCCGGTCAGTCCCAGCTCCTCGCTCAACTGCTGCATCTTCCACGCGATCCGCATGTCCGGGACGCCCGGGTTGGGGTGCTTGAGCCCCATGAAGTACAGGCGCACGTCCGGGTGGCGTCGGGAGAGCCCGCCGACCGCCCGCACCAGGGTGAGCGGGTCGAACCAGTTGTAGACGCCCCCGCCCCAGACGATGACCTTGTCGTTCATCCCGATGCCGGGCACGCGCCCGCGGATGCCGTGGCGCCGCTGGCGGGGGTCCTCGTCCTGGATGCCGAAGGGCACCACGGAGACGAGCTCGTCGACGGGGCGTCCCTCGGGCAGGGTGAGCGGGTTGATGCGGCCGTTGACGGCGAGCTGGCCGAGCCAGAAGTCCCGCTGCTTGTCCGAGGCGCACAGGAAGTGGTCCGCCCGCGCCAGTTGCCTGTTGAGTACGTCGGTCACCGCGCAGATCGTCTCGCGGCGGCGCCGGGGGCCGAGGTCTTTGGCCTGCTCGAGCTGCTCGAGGTGCATGGGGTCGTAGATGTCGGCGACGATGATCTTGTCGGAGTCGACGAGCCAGGGGGCACCCTCGAGAAGGAAGCCCTGGAAGATGATGACGTCGGCCCAATCGGTGTGCTCGCGCAGGTCGGGGCCGACGGCGGAGACGATCTCGAAGCCGTCGGGCACGACGTCGTCGGCGACGCCAGCGGTCGACAGGAGCCGGGTCGGCTGGCGGGCGCCGAGCGCACGGGCCATCTCCCAGGCGCGGATCGCGGGGCCAGCGAGTCTGGCCGCGAGGGGCTCGCCCGTGACGACGAGTGCGCGGGGCGCGGCGACGAAGTGATTGCCCAGGTCGAAGATCCCGACAGCCGCCGCGTGCGCCTCGAAATACCGGGCTCCGGGAAAAGCCGGCTCGATGGGGTGGCGGAAGAGCGCGAACAGCTCCTCGTCGCTGCGCAGGCGCCGCGCCTGAAGGTCCGCGCGCGTGGCCGCGACGGTCCTCAGCTGCTCGACGAGGTAGTCGACGGCGTAGGCGCCGGTGAGCGCCATCTTCGCGACCGGCGTCCGGGAGCCGGCCTCCGCCTCCTGCGGGAGGGCTAGGGGCTGCTGGGCGAGTCCGCTCGTGCGGGTCACGGCGAGGTCGAGCGCGGCGGGCAGGGCCCGGGCGAGGGACTCGTCGTCGTAGTTCTTGTACATCGACAGGAGCGCGTTGCGCTCAAGGAGGTACTGCTCGCGGAAGTTCCCGAACTTCTTCATGGTGACGTGGTGCCTGTGGAAGGCCAGTGAGCCTGGGACGTACCGCACGCGGTGTCCCAGGAGGTTGAGGCGCCATCCCAGGTCGACGTCCTCGTAGAACATGAAGAAGCGCTCGTCGAAGCCGCCGACCCGACGGAAGAGGTCGGCGCGGACGAACAGGGCGGCTCCCGTGCCGAACAGGACGTCCCTGGGCGCGTCGAAGGCGCCGTCATCGACCTTGTCCGCCTCGCGCTTGTAGCCCATCCCGAACCAGGTGAGCGAGCCGTCGACGTAGTCGATGCGGGAGCCCTCCCAGTCGAGCACCTTCGAGGCGACGGCGCCGATCGTCGGGTCGGCCTCCATGGCCGCGACCGCCTCGCGCACCCACCCGGCGTCGGGCCGGGCGTCGTTGTTGAGGAAGGCGACGTACTCGCCGGTGGCGAGGTCGACGCCGAGGTTGCAGCCCCCGGCGAAGCCGAGGTTCGCCCCGGCGGGGATCACCCGAGCCCCGGGATGGGCCTCGGCGATGGCCCGGGCGGAGCCGTCCTGCGAATCGTTCTCGATGACGATGAGCTCGAGGCGCTCCTCGGGCCAGTTGACCTCGTCGAAGTGGCGCAGGCAGGCGATGGTGTCCTCCGCCCCCTTGTAGTTGACGAGGATCACCGAGACGGCCCCCGGCCGCGACTCGTGCGGCCCCGGGTTGAGGTGGGGGCAGGCCGCGGGCCCGCCGGCGACAATGGTCGGGGTTTCCAGCATGAGTCAGCGCTCCTCGTCGTTCGCGGTGCCGTGTCCGACGGTTATCAGGCGGCGCGGGGACGCGACGAGGCGGCGCACCGCGGTGCGAGCCCCGCCGCCCAAGGGCCGGTCCGCACCGGCGGGCCCGTCCGGTCCGGCGTCGAGGACGCAGTCGGCGGCGCGCACCGGCCTGCGGCAGAAGGCCAGGACCGCGGCGCCGGTCGGGTCGACGGTGACGAGCTCGGACAGCGAGGGGTCGGAGTCGTAGACGGCGTCGTTGACCCGGTGGGCGCCGGCCAGCGCGCCGAGGAGGATGTCGCGGGTCCGGTCGTCGTCCACCACGACCGCGTCCGCCCGTTCGCACAGGTCGGCGAGCGCCGCCCCCGGCCCGTCGGTCCGGGCGGCATTGCGCATGAGCGAGAGGATGTCGGTCCCCCGCAGGTCGACCAGCAGTGGGAGGCGCGTGAAGGCGAGTCCCGGGACGTCGAGGAGCGTTACGCCCCGCAGGACGACGGCGTCGGCGCGGGCGAGCGCCGCGTCGAGGGCCGTGCCGTCGTCGGCGCGCTGGGCGCGGGTGTCGAAGCGGCGCACTCGCACCTCATCGCGGAAGGCGTCGGCGAGTCCGGCGGCCAGTCCCCCGGTCGACGGGTCCCCCGGCTCCGCGACGAGCAACCCCAGGGGCGCCTCCAGGAGCCGGTCGACCCCCAGGAGCCCGCGCAGTCTCGCGACGCGGGCCCGCTCGGCGTCGTCGCGCTCGTCGGTCAGGACGGGCAGCGCGTCCCGAACCAGACTCGCCAGGACCGGGTCGGGCAGTCTGCGCATGGCCTGGACGGCGTCCCTCCGGGGCGCGTCCTCGGGCAGGGCCGCTCCGGCGGCGTCCAGAGCCAGGGCTCCGGTGAGAGCGCCGGCCGGGAGCGCGAGGGTCCCGTCGCCGTCGCCGCCGGGCGAGCGTTGGAGGTCCAGGGCGCTCGTGTCCGCGCCCGCCGAGGCGAGGGCCCCCGAGACCATTGCGAGCTGGGCCAGGGGCAGGAGCGTCCCGAGCCAGCGGGAGGACAGGTTGACCGTGAGCATGCGCAGGAGGTCGCGGCGCCGGCGCGCGAGGACCTGCGGCCGCTCGTCGACGGCCTCGACGGGCCCGTCGAGGGCGATGACGGTTCCGGCGAGCAGGTTGACCTGCCACTGGATGTCGAGGAGCACGACGGCCGGGTCCCGGTCGAGGGCGCCGCGGGAGCGCTCGGTCAGCTCTGGGACGACGCGGCCCAAGGAGGGCAGCAGACTCGCGCGGAGAAGCACGACGTCCGTCGGGGCGAGCAGGACCGGGGAGCCGTCGCCGCCCGGGGTGTAGATGACGGCGTCGGCCGTTCCCCGGCGGATGCGGGTCGCATCCGCGCGCAATCGACTACGGGGCAGTACCAGGGTCTGCGTCGGCGTCCCGATCGCAACGACATCCCGCGAGACCTCGTGAACGCTATCTGCGTACGGTGGGACCATATGAGCTCCTCCTCATCTTTCAGGGACGTGGTGCGTCGGGGGACTCATGGGACTCGCGATCGGCCATGAGCCGGGGCGCGGCTGCCCGGACTTGGTTCCACAGGCTGAACTCGTCGATGCGCGAGCCCATGAGCATGGAGGTGCTCGTCTGCCGGTACCAGGACAGCGCCTGGGGGACGAAGGCGGCGTGGCCCCCGCTCTCGGCGACGCGGGCCCACAGTTCGAAGTCCTCCCAGCCGAAAAGCATCGCGGTGTTCCAGCCCCCGAGAGCCTCGACAGCCTCCTTGCGCAACATTGCCATCGCGTCGATGTAATTGCCCTGTCTCAGGCGGGCCGGGTCCCAGTTGAGCACGGAGGACAGGGAGACGTACCGGCCCTCGTGACGGTTGGCGATGAGACTGTAGGCGAAGGCGGCCCCGGGATCGGCGTCGAGCGCCTCGGCCAAACGTGCCAGGCAGGAGGGGAAGATGCCGTTGTCCGCGTCGAGGCTGAACAGGTAGGGGGCCCGCGCTCTCGCGGCGAGGTCGTTGCGCGTGGCCGACAGGCCCTGGTTGAGTTCGCGGCGGACCAGGAGGACCGGTACGTCCGGGTGCGCGTCGGCCCACTTCCGGACGACCTCGAAGGAGCCGTCGGTCGAGCCGTCGTCCTGCACGAGGATCTCGTAGGCGATGCCGACGGACCGCGTCACCGAGTCGAGCGCCTCGCACACGACGTCCCCGTAGTTGTACAGGCTGACGATCACCGACACGCGGGGCGAAGCGGAGGCGTAGGAGGGAGTTTCCACCATCGTGAGGGGGGACGGGTCGTTGACGCCCAGGCCCCGCTGCAGCCGGTCGAGGGTCCGCGTGATGGCCAGCAGCCGTCCCTCCACACGGCGCACGGCGGCACCGGAGAGCTCGTCCGCGCCGAGCTGGTCGCTCCAGCCCCCGGGAACATCCTCCTCCTCACGCGCGGCCGCGGGCACGTCGGAGACCGCGACGGGCCGCGGGTCGTCGAGCGCGTCGGCGGCGAGGCGGATCAGGCCCCGGACGCCCTCGGAGAAGGGGTGGGACATGACGAGTTCGCGCGCCGCCCGCCGCATGGGCCCGAGCTCCTCGGCGTTGACGAGGCCGGCGAGGAGCTCGGCGGTGTCGCCCTCGGCCAGGCCGAGCCAGTGCTCGCCGTCCTGCGCCCATCTGGGCCCGTGGCGCCGCTCGGAGACGATGACCGCGCCGTTGGTCATGGCCATGACCGCCGTGCACGGGTCGATGGAGTTGGACGGGGAGTCGTCGAGATCGACGAGCACGCGGGAACGGGCGAGCGCCCCGGCGAGAGCCCCGCCCTCGATGGCGTGGACGCGGCGGCTGCGGAGCGTGTCGTCGGGCACGAAGTGGGCCCGCCACCGCTCGGCCCACATGTAGGGCGCCACCCGTGCGAGGGCCTCCCCCGCCCTCGCCGACAGCGGCCCGGCGAGTAGGAAGGAGGTCTCCCGCTCACTCTCCGCACCGCCCCACGCGTCCCAGGTCGGGGTGTAGCCGAGCTCGAGCAGCCGCGCATCGGGGTGCCGTTCTGACAGTGCGGCCACGTCCTCCTCCCGCAGGGCAAGCACGCTGCGGCAGTAAGCCGCCTGAGCGGCCGCACTCTCGAAACCCGGGACGCCCCCAGGTGCCAGGACCAGCCCGATAATGCGCGTCGAGCGCTCGAGGAGTTCGTCAACAGGGCAGCGGGTGCGGGCGAAGAATTCCTCGGGGACCACGAGGTACACCTCATCGCCGTCGTCAGCCCCGGGCACGTCGTCGATCACGACGGCGTCCGCCCCCAGGCGCCGGGTCTCGTCGATCACGGCGGCCTGCACCGCCTCGATGCGCGCGTCGGGGCGGTGCGGTGCGACGACGCGCAGTTTGATTTCCGTCACGTCCTCACCTCCCGGCCGCACGACGGGCCGCGGCGCTCGCCCGGCGCAGCACCGCGGTGGCCCGCCAAGATGTCGAGCCGAGCAGCTCCGCGATCTGCTTCCTGAGGGCGGAGGTCTCGGCGCGAAGTGCGTCGATCTCGGTCCGCAGTCCCGCATTCTCCATCATGAGGGCATCGCGCTCGGTCTGGATCGGGTGAAAACGACTCACCATTGCCGCATGCTCTTGAAGGGCCTGGTCGCGCTCCTCGACGAGGCGGGCCGAATCCGCGTCCAGTCGCGCCAGCTTCCACGCCAGTCCGGCGGCGAACTGCTTCTGCGTCTGAAGCTCGCACTGCAGCGCCTCCAGGTCCGCGGGTGCCTCGTCGTGCTCGTCGTCGGTGGTCATCCGGTTCTCCTTGCGGTTTATGTTGCTGGGCTGGAGGGCAGGGCGGGCGCCGATCAGACCCCGGGCCGCCCGTTGCGGCCGAACAGAACGAGGGTGACTGCCCGCTTGACCGGGCGGGGCAGCGCCTTGGCGGTCCGGGAGGCGACCCGCCGCACGACGAGCCGAGGACCCCCCTGGCTGAGGTACTGGCGGGCGAGCCCGACGTCGGCTAACAGTCCGTGCCGAGGCTCCGGCACCGGATCCGGTTCGGGCAGAACGAGCGGGTCGGCGCGGTCGGGGGCGTGGTGCGGGTCCCGGCAGAAGTCGAGGAGGGGTCGCAGGACCACGGACCAGCGGTAGCGCTCACGCACCTGCAGAACATTGGCCCGCATGGCCTTCGCGGCCGCCGCATCGGTCAGAACCTCGACCAGGGCATCGGCGAGGGCCTGCGGGTCCTGAGCGGGGACCGTACGGCCCAGTCCCTCGCCCTCGACGAGGTCGGCGAAAGAGTCACCGCCGGTGCACACGATAGGCAGGCCCGACCAGAGGTAGTCGAGGATGCGGGTGCGGAAGGAGAAGGCGGTCTCGACGTGGTCGAGGTGGCAGGAAACGCCGAGGTCGGACTCCAGGAGGAAATTGACCCGCTCGGCGTAGGGCACCCACTCCTCGTGGAAGATGACGTGGGTGCCGATCAGGTCGAGCTCCCGCGCGAGCGTGCGGGCCTCGACCGCCATGCGCATCTCCGGCACCGCCGGGTTGGGGTGCTTGACACCCATGAAGAGCAGCCTGATCTCGGGGATTCGATGGCGCGCGATGTCGATGGCGCGGATGAGGGTGAGCGGGTCGAACCAGTTGTAGATGCCACCGCCCCACAGGACGATCTTCGAGTCCCCATCGATGCCGTCGATGACGCCCCGCACCATAGGCCGGGTCGCCTCGGGCTCGTGGTCCTCCGTACCGAAGGGAACAACGTCGATGAGCGCCCGCAGTTGGGGGTCCGCATCGTAATTCTGCGGGTTGATGCGATCCATGGCACCCAGGGCCCCGAGCCAGAAGTCCCGCTGCTTCTCGGAGGCGCACATGAAGAAGTCTCCACGGCGAATCTGCTGGTTGAGTGTCTCGCTACCGGCGTGGACGGTCTCGCGCCGCTTCTGCTCACCCAGGTCACGGGCCTGCTCAAGTTGTTCGAGGTGGACGGGGTCGTAGATGTCCACGACCACGATCTTCGACGAGTGGGCGAGAACTGGGTACTCGTGCATAAGGAAGCCCTGGAAGATGATGACCTCGGCCCAGGCCTCGATCGCGTTGACGCCCTCGGCGTCGACGTGCACGATCGAGAAGCGCTCGTCAGTGAGGGAGCAGGGGCCCGTCGTGACCAGCCGCACCTCGTGCTCCGCGCTGAGCGCCTCGGCGATATGCCGGGCGCGGATCGCAGGTCCGGCCATCGACGGCGCCAGGGCGTCCGCTGTCAGCACAGCGACGCGCCTCCGAATGGCTGTTCCTTTCGCCGTCGTCGTATCCGTCATGATTGCTTCCGCCTCTCAGATAGTCCGCGCCCAGGTGCCGCCCAGGCTGAAGTAACCGTATCGCTCGGTCGGGGTGCCCGACTGCACGGTGAAGCGGAGGATCCCCGGCTTGTGGTCGTAGTGGTTGGCGCGCGAGGGGTCCGTCATGGCGGCGCCGGCCTCGTAGACGCCGGGCAGCAGCATGAGGCGGGGGATCGTGAGCTCGACCCGCCCATGGCCCTTGGACACGCGCAGCGGGAGCCCGCCCTCCTCCGTGTTGGGGCCGGTGAGGTTGGATCCGTCCGCGGAGCCGTGGATCCACATGGCGACGACGACGTCGTCGCGGATGTCCTCCTTGGCCTCGAAGTCGAAGCGGATACGAACCTCGTCGCCGGTGCGCACCGTCGTCGTCGGCTCGCCGTCGGGGCCGATGAGTTCGACGCCGTCGAGGGTGAGCAGGCCGGGTGTGCGCTGACGGTCCGCGGAGTCGTCGTCGTGCTGGTGGGCCTCGGCGACCTTCTCCACCTGGACGTCGGTGTACTTGTCGATGACGGTGTTCGGGTCGCCGGTCTCGACGAGGCGCCCGTGGTCGAGCCAGGCCACCTCGTCGCACATGGTGCGGACGGTGCCCAGCGCGTGGGAGACGACGATGATCGTCTTGCCGTCGTCCTTGAAGTCCTTGAACTTCTCCATGCAGCGCCGTTGGAACTCCTCGTCCCCGACGGCCAGGATCTCGTCGACCATGAGGATCTCGGGGTCCACATTGATGGCGATGGAGAAGCCCAGTCGCACGTACATGCCGGAGGAGTAGTTCTTCACCGGCTGGTCGACGAAGTCCTCAAGCCCCGCGAAGCCGACGATGTCATCGAACTTGGCGTCTATCTCGCGCTTGGACAGCCCCAGGATGGAGCCGTTGAGATACACGTTGTCCCGCCCCGACAGCTCGGGATGGAATCCGGCGCCGAGCTCGAGCAGCGCGGAGACCTTGCCGTTGGTCTCGACGGCGCCGGAGTCCGGGCGCAGGATCTTCGCCATGGTCTTGAGGAGGGTGGACTTGCCCGACCCGTTGTGCCCGACCAGTCCGTAGGTCTGCCCCGAGGCGATCTCCAGGCTGACGTCCTTGAGCGCCCAGAACTCGTCGTACTTGGCACGGCGTCCGCGCATGAGGGCGGCCTTGAGGCTCTGGTTGCGCTCGTGGTAGATGCGGAACATCTTGGAGACGTCGTCGACGACGACTGCGGGCTTGTTCATCACAGCTCCTCCGCGAGACGGCCCTCGAGCCTGCCGAAGACGGCGTTGCCGATCCACAGGGTGACGAGGGCGATGACGACGGCGTAGACGAAGTGGGTCCATGTGGGCATGGCGCCCGTGTAGAGCATGTCCTTGATCGTCTCAATGAAGTAGAGGGCGGGGTTGGCCTGGTAGATGTCCAGGACGTGCCAGCGGTGCACCCAGGAGGTCGGGTCCCTGCCCTGCGTCACCATGGTGATGGGGTAGATGACCGGCGTGGCGTAGAACCACAGCTGGATGAAGATCCCCACGAAGTGCGTGGTGTCGCGGAAGTAGACGTTGATGACGCTCAGCATGAGGGCCAGGCCGAGGCCGAAGACCGCCAGGAGCAGCTCGATGAACAGGACCGGGACGATCCAGGGCAGGACGTTGACCCTCCAGATGAGGAGCAGCACGGCCAGGACGAGCATCTCGATGAGATGGTTGACCAGGGCGGCGCCGGTGTTCGACACGAGGAGCAGGCGACGGGGGAAGTAGGTCTTCTTAATGAGGTTCGCGTTGCCCACCAGCGCCCCCATGCCGCCGGTGATGCAGGTGGTCATGAAGGTCCACGGGAGCAGGCCGCACAACAGGAAGAGGGTGTAGTTGGAACTCCCGTTGGCCGCTGTGGGCGGCGCCACCTTCATAATGGTGGAGAAGACGAGGGTGTAGATCGCCGCGGTCATGAGGGGGTTGACGAGGGACCACCCCCACCCGAGCGCGGTGCCCTTGTACTTGCCCCGGAGCTCTCTCATGGTGAGGTTGTAGAGGAGTTCGCGAGACTCCCACACCTCACGGGTGTCGCGGATCAAGGACACGAAGGCCTCCCTTGTCGACTCGCTGAGCGCGTCCGGCACGTGGATGGGACGGGGAAGCATCGTACAACGCGCGGGGCGCGGCCCGTCATGTGAGGTTCGGATCGTTGCGCCGGGCGAGCCGGTTCTCGGCGCGCTCCTCCAGGAGCTCGGCGCGCAGTTGGGCGAGCTCCCCGGTGAGCCGCAGCGCCGGCAGACCCCGGCGGCGCAGTCCCGCCAGGAGCGGCGGCACCGGGAGGGGACGGGGCCGGCAGAGCCACGGCAGCGGGACGGCGAGCGCGGTGTCCGCGGTGAGCCTCGCCGCCAGGGCGTCCCACCACTGCTCGTGGAAGGCGCGCAGGTCCGGGGCGGCGGCGCGGATGTGCGCGATGTAGGCGCCGCGCTCCTCCCACACGGCCGTGGCGGCGGCCGTGATCTCCCCCTCGTCGAGCGTGCGCACGGGCACGCCGCGGCTGGCCAGGCCCCAGCGGTCGAGGACGCCGTCGATGCGGGCGTCGGCGTAGTCGTCCTCCACGAGCGGGAGCACGGGTACGCCCCGGGCGAGGGCGAAGACCACCGGGTGGTAGCGGTTGGTGATGACGAGGTCCGCCTCGCCGACGGCCTCGGCCGCTCTGCGGGCGCTCGTCACCGGCTCGACGCGGATCACCGGGCAGCGCGCTCGGCGCTGGATGTCCTCGGAGAGGGCCTCGTCCTCTCCCCCGGCGCCGGGAATGCGGCCCTTGTGGGGGACAAGGAGGATGCGGCAGCCGGTGCGCTCATGGAGCGCGACGAGCTCGCGCGCGAAGCGCTCGGCCTGCTCACCGGGGTGAACGTGGGGGCCGGGCGGGGCGATGGTTGCCACGACGGTGCGGGGGGCGTCCCCCGCGGCGAGGACGCCCGCCCCGGGTTCGTCCGCCCCGAAGGGGCCGAAGAATTGGGCGTCGTCGAGGCAGTCGGCGGTGACGTCGCGGGGCTGGATCCTGCGACCGAGTTCACTGGAGCGGCGCTCGCGCAGGCCAATCGTGCGGGCCGCGCCCATGACCGGGGTCAGTTCGGCGATGTCCGCGCCCACGAGCACCGGCCCCAGCGTCTGCCCGCTCACCGCGGTGGGCAGGCCGCGCCGCTGGGCCAGCAGCAGGTGGGCGATGCGCTGGTAGAGGAGCCAGGAGTAGGTGGAGACGAGATTGCCCCCCCCGGCGATGAGGACGGCGTCGACGGCGCCGACGTTGCGGGCAATGGCCTCGAAGGCGGGGCCGTGGCCCCCCCGCTCGGCGGTCGCGGGATCGGCGGCGAAGGCGCGGTAGGCGCTGACGAGTTCGGCCCGGTCCAGAGGCAGAAGAGGACCGCTGACAACCTCCAGCTCCTCGTAGTCGACGGCGCGGTGCTGACCGTTACTCACGACGACGGGGGTCAGCCCCCGCTCGGCGAGCCGGGTGGCGGCGGCCTGGCCGACGGCCTCGTCCCCCACGTGGTAGGAGGGGCTGCCGACGTCGGCGAGGACGAGGACGCGCGGCCGGTGAGTTCCCATCAGCACTCCTTACTGGTTCGATCGGCCATGAGCGTCGGGGCGCTGGAGCGGATGCGAGCCCATAGGCTGACCTCGTCAACGCGGGACCCCATGATCATGGAGGTGTCGCTCATGCGGTACCAGGCGAGGACCTGGGGGACGAAGGCGGCGTGCTCTCCTGCTTCGGCCAGGCGCACCCACAGATCGAAGTCCTCCCATCCGAAGACCATGGAGGCGGCCCAGCCGCCAACCCGCTCCAGAGCACCCCTGCGCAGCATCGCCATGGCGTCAATGTAATTTCCCTCCCGGAATTGCTCGGGGTTCCAGCCCTCGAAGGTCATCGTCCAGACGATCTCGCCATCGCGGCGGCCCGCGACGATGGAATAGGCGAAGGCGGCGTCAGGGTCGGCGTCGAGGGCCTCGGCCAGGCGCGCCAGGCAAGTGGGATAGACGCCGTTGTCGGCGTCAAGGCTAAAGAGGTAGTCGGCGCGGGCGCGCTCGGCGAGATCATTGCGCGTGGCGGACAGGCCCTGGTTGAGTTCGCGGCGGACGGCGATCATGGGCAGGTCGGGGTGCTCGTCCATGAAGCGCCGGACGACGTCGAAGGAGCCGTCGGTGGAGCCGTCGTCCTGAAGGACGATCTCGAAGGGCACGCCGACCGAGTCCGCGGCGGAGCCCAGGGCCTCGGTCACGAGATCGCGGTAATTGTAGAGGCTGATAATGACGGAGACTTTCGGCCGCGTCGACTCGTAGGCGGGGGTGGTCACGACGGTGAGGGGCGAAAGGGCGGATGACCCCAGGCCGAGCTGAAGGCGCTGGACCGAGCGGGTCAGGGCGAGCACGCGCCCCTCCAGGCGCCGCAGCGAGGCGCCGACGACCTCGGCCTCCCCGACAGCAGTCGACCAGCCGGCTGTGACCTCGTAGTGCTCGCCCTCCGCGGGCGGAACAGGTCCCGGATCATAGTCGATCCGCTCGCGCAGGTTCTCGGCGGCGACGTCGAGGAGCCCCCGGACCGCCTCGGCAAAGGGGCGGCGCAGCATGGTCTCGCGGGCGGCCTCCCGCAGGCCGGCCAGCTCCTCATCCATGCGCACCAGGCCGGGCAGGAGGTCGGCCCCGCTGCCGGGCGGCAGGGCGAGGCAGTTCTCGCCAGGCACGGCCCAGTCGGGCGGAATCCTGCGGTCGGTGACGAGAACGGCCCCATTGATGGCGCCCATGACAGTCTGGAGGTGGGCGATCGGGGCCTGGTCGGGAGTGCTGGTGAGGTCCAGGAGCAGCCGGGAGCCCGCCAGGGCGGCGCACAGCTCGTCCCCCTCCAGGGCGAGGAGCGCGCGAGCCGCGGCGTCGTCGGTGCGCACGAAGTGGGCGCGGGCGCGCTCACGCCACAGGTACTGGCCGGCGCGGGCGACGGCGGTGACGATCGGAGCCTCGGGCGGACCGCAGTACACGAAGGCGGTGTTGCGGGGGGCCGCGTCGTCGTAGCAGTCCCAGGCGCGGCTATAGCCGAGGCGGAGCTGGCGGGCGTCGGGGTGGAAGGATGAGAGGAAGGCGACCTCCGCCTCGCCGAGGGCGTAGGCGGTGGCGCAGCGGGAGGCCTGACGGACGTCGGTGAGGAAGCGGGACGACAGGTGCGGCACGACGACGAGCCCGATGAGGCGGCCGGCTCGCGCATTGAGCGCGGGCACGGTCAGGGCCGTACGGTGGAAGAACTCCTCGGGGACGAGGAGGTAGGCCTCGTCGCCCTCATCAGTGGGTGGGATATCGGGGACGACGGCGACGTCGGCGCCGATGAGGCGGGCCTCGTCCTCAATGGCGCCCAGAAGACTCGCAATGCGCCGATCGGTCCGGGCGGGGGCGACGATGCGGAGCTTGAGCGACGTCATATCAGCCTCGACGCAGCCGTCGGGCGGTGGAGACGGCGGCGCGCAGTGGCGAGGTGACGTGCCAGGAGGTGGATGCGCGCATCTCCTGAAGAGCGAGTTGGAGCTCGTGCACCCGCGTGTGCAGTTCCTCGTTCTCCCGGCGCAACGCGTCCGTCTGTGTCGACTCGGACGACTCCAGACGCGCGGCAAGGTCGTCGCGCTCGGCTCGGAGGCGCTCGCGGTCCCGGGTGACGACGTCGAGTCGGGTGCGGGTCTGGAGGAGCTTGGAGGCGAGGTCGGCGGTGAGCCGGCGCTGCGTCTCCAACTCGAGGGCGAGAGCGCGGGTGTCCTCCGACCTTGGCATGCCGTCTCCTCCCAGGATCTGCGAACGCCGCGGCGCGGCCGCGATCATGTGGTGTCAAGGTTACAGAATTATGTGCGCCGCGCCCCGCCCGACTCCGCCGGTTCCCGAGTGCCGTCCCGCTCACTGCCCCCGGGCGGCGTAGCCGGCCTCGACCCCGGCCTTGAGCGGTCGCCACCAGGCCTCGTTGTCGCGGTACCAGTCGATGGTCGCCTGCAGGCCGGAGCGGAAGTCGGTGAACTTCGGCTCCCAGCCGAGCTCGGTGACGAGCTTGGAGTTGTCGATGGCGTAGCGCATGTCGTGGCCGGGGCGGTCGGCCACGTGCTCGTAGTCATCGGGGTCGCGGCCCATGAGCTCCAGGATCAGCTCGACGACCTCCTTGTTGGTCTTCTCGCCGTTGGCGCCGATGAGGTAGGTCTCGCCGATGCGGCCCCGCTCGATGATGTCCCACACGGCGTCGTTGTGGTCCAGGACGTGGATCCAGTCGCGCACGTTCTGGCCGGTGCCGTAGAGCTTGGGGCGCACGCCGTCGATGAGGTTGGTGATCTGGCGGGGGATGAACTTCTCGATGTGCTGGTAGGGGCCGTAGTTGTTCGAGCAGTTGGAGATGGTGGCCTCCACGCCGAAGGAGCGCACCCAGGCGCGCACGAGCAGGTCGCTTCCGGCCTTGGACGAGGAGTAGGGGGAGGAGGGGTTGTAGGGCGTCGTGGGGGTGAACTTGGCCGGGTCGTCCAGCTCCAGGTCGCCGTAGACCTCGTCGGTGGAGACGTGGTGGAAGCGCACCTTGTGGCGGCGCACCGCCTCCAGGAGGGTGAAGGTGCCCACGAGGTTGGTGCGGATGAAAGGGGAGGGGTCGCGCAGGGAGTTGTCGTTGTGGGACTCGGCGGCGAAGTGGACGACGACGTCGGCTCCCGCCACGAGCGGGTCGACCGTGTCGGCGTCGGCGATATCCCCCACGACGAGGTCGACGCGCTCGCCCAGGTCCGCGAGCGACCCCCGGTTGCCGGCGTAGGTGAGCTTGTCGAGCACCGTCACCTTGGCGTCGGGGTGACGCACGAGGGTCTGGTGGACGAAGTTGGCGCCGATGAAGCCGGCGCCCCCGGTGATGAGAACGTTCATGGGTGGAGCTCCGTTGTGCCGAGTCGAGGGCGGATGATCGCCGCTGGCCAGGGCCATGATGCCACAGGGGGCGGGGTCGGACGCAGCGGGCGGCTCCGCCGGCCGGCTGCGGGGGCCGCCCGGGCCGGTTCGGGCGGGACGGCCCCCGCGACCGGACCGCCGTCGTGATGAAGCGGTGCCCGAAAGACCCTTGCGAATCGTCACAGGAGCAGTAGGATTCATCATGAACATCATTAGTCACATCAATATCATGTGTTGCTTACGACACAGGTGTGTGGAGCCGCCGCCCGAAGGAGCATCATGCCGGTCCCCCGATACCTACGCCCCGCCCTCGTCGTGCCCGTGGTCCTCGCGGGCCTCGTCGCCTCCGCCCCCGTCTGCCCCGGCGGCCCGGCCCCGGGCGCGTCCGCGGCCCCTGCGCCGGCGCCGGTCCAGCTCCTGGACCTGACCACGCAGTCCGGGCGGGCCACCGAGATCGCGCGCTCCGGCCTCGACGGGGCGCGGTCCTCCCGGGCCCCGGCCCGGGCGAACGCCGCGGCGGGCACGGACCCGACTGCCGCGCCCGATGCGGTCAACGCCCTGACGACCGCCGCCGGCGACGTCGGTCCCGAGGGCGCCCCCGACTCCGGGGCCGACGCCGTCGACCCCGAGCGCGACGCCGTCATCCTGACCGACCCGCTGAAGGTCGACGACTTCCTCGTCGCCGGTTTCACGTGGACCGGCGGCGAGGGCGACGCCCCGCCCGACGGCGTGCGCATCTACCTGCGCGTGCGCCAGAACGGCCAGTGGTCCCCCTGGTACCTCAACGAGCCCTCCGACGCCGGACGCGACGACGGCGCCGGGCGCGCGGGCACCGACGAGCTCGTCACCGGCGGCGCCGACGCCGTCCAGGCCTCCGTCGTCGGGAACGCCGCCGACCTGCCGGCCGACCTCACCCTCGCCCTCGTGCCCGACCGCCCCTCGGGGGAGAGGGACCTGGGGGCCGCGGACGTGCGCACCGCCGAGGCCGAGCCGACGGGCGTGGCCGCCGCGGCCGCCGACGACGGTCCCGCGGACGGGCGGGCCCCGGCGCCCGGGGCGGAGAACGCCGTCGCCGCCGCGCAGCCGGACCGGCGGGACGATCGGGGGCCCGCCGAGGACCCGGTCGGCGCGAGCGCCGCCCAGCTCCCGGCCGTCGCCCCGGCCGCCGCGGCGGACGACCCGTCAGCGCTCGTGACCACGCGCGAGGAGTGGGGCGCGAACCCCGCCTACCTGAACTGGA
>ERZ772766.976-NODE-976-length-16039-cov-4.455518_pt1 | contig 16039 bp, 17 predicted proteins | sample MGYA00511379_ERZ772766 | MGnify/ENA primary metagenome ERZ772766 (study PRJEB29015, sample SAMEA2737895) | human oral metagenome | biome: human oral; feature: human-associated habitat; material: dental | place: China | collected 2116 ...
ATATTATCAGCTATCTTTCCAATTGTTCCCTTATAAGAATGATATCTTTCTTTTAAACGTTTGCCTTTCAATCCTTCTTTTTTCATAAGACTTTGTACTCGCTTGTGATTTACTTTGAAACCTCTATTAATTAGCTCATCGTGAACTCTGCGAACACCATATAACCCTTTATTTTCGGTAAAAATAATTTTAATTTCTTTTAACACTACTTCATTACGAATAGCTATAGCATCTACCTTATTTAATAAATAATAATATGTTGATCTAGCCATTCCTATTGTCTGTAAAAGATACTTTAATTGATATCCTTTTTCTCTAAGTTCTTTGATGATCGCTGCTTTTTCGCCTTGAGTTGCGCAGCCCATTTTTCTCGTCTCAAGGCTATTAATTTTTTTATTACTTCTGTTTCTGCTTTAAGATTTTCGATTTCCGTTTTAATAAATTGATTTTCTGCGCGTAATCTAATTAATTCTTCTCTTTCTGATTCTTTTAGTGGTTTAGGACTACTGTTTTCTTTCATGATAGGTACCTTCCTTGGTCTTCCTTTTTTCTTATCTGCTAGTCCATTATAACCTTTTTCTTTATATTTTTGAACCCAACTATATAACATCCCAGAGTTAATTCCATTGTCTAGTGCAACACAATTATATGAATCACCAGCTAAAACTTTAGAAACTAATACTAGTTTTTCTTCCGGACTCCAATTCTTATTTTGTGGTTTATGTCGTAAGGAAGCTATTCCTGACGAATCAACCATTCTTTTCCATATCCTTATATTGTTTTTAAACTGTTTAGAGGATATTCCATTAGGTGTATCTGGATATTCTCCTCTTTCATACATCTCGACACATTTTATTTTAAATTCATAACTATAACGCATAATAACACCCCTTCCACTGGTTTGTCCAGTAAAAGGGGTACATATCAAACCTCTTACAACGTGTATAATGTTCTAATATACATTTTCTACATTGAGATACGGTATCTATATGGGGGGTATACCATGTCAAATTTTAACAAGTTCTTATAACCATTTAAACGCCATATAACGTGTTTCGTTTCTTATTTGATGTACATGTACCTTTTATTTCTTGAAGCGGTCTAGTTTAGTACCATACGGTAGGGTAAATTGTTTACTTTTATTAGTTTTTATATTATAATAAAGGTAAATAAAAGAGATATTGGACGTCTTCCCCCCAGTTTTTTTGGAGGATGGGTCAATATCTCTTTTTCTTATTATAAAAAACTGTACTATTTATATATTCGCGGTTGTACTATTTTCACACGAAAAAATTTGTACAGTGACGGCGTGAAGGTCGCACAACATAAAGGAAAGGTACTATCCCCCCTTTAAAATAACATTTTTTCCAGGATAGAAACTATTTACTATATTTTTTCATCTTAGGTTTTCTTAGCAATAATTATCAATTTTAATGATATATAGGTTTTTATGCCAACATTTGCCAACATTTATAGGTTTTATTTGTCAAGTTTTGACAAGTTTTTTTATCTATATAACATGTTCAGAAGCGGTCTAGTAACTGCATATTACCACTTCTAAGAGAAAAGAAAAAGACACCTATAAAATAGATGTCATAACAAGTAGTCGGGCGGATTTGCACCGCCATTTCTCTTTTCAGAGCGTATTCCTTCTTCAAACCACCGCCCTACTTATTACGTTTATTATACCACGTTTTCTTTATTCTATCTACTATTTCTCTTTCTTTAGATATATGATATAATAAGCGTATATTAAATTCAAAAGCTATTATAAAAAGACTTCCTTCGATGGGAAGCCTTTTTCTTTTTCTAGTTATATTTGTAAAAAGTCTTTTCTAACTCTTTAAACATTGTACTTAACTGTTTTTGAGTGAAAGAAACATCATAAGGTGAATATGGTGAAGTCTTACTAACGATTAATGGAATATCTTCCACTTCTTTTAGATAGCTATTTACCTTTTCTTTTAAAGGTTCATTTTCGTTGTTCTTACTTTTAGCTAGTTTTTCTAATTCTTTCAATTTTTCATCAGCATATTTTTTGGCATAATTTATTACATCAGTTATTAATTCTGTTTTCTTTTCAGAAAAATCATTCTCCTCTTTAAAGAAACACTCTCTCAATTCAGATAACTCTATTATTTGCTGTTTTCTTTTCTCTTCATACTCTTGGTTTATATTGTTTTTTGTAAGAATTAAATTTTTTATATTGTTTTCACGTTCAGTTTCTTTTGTCTTTATATTTAACTTTTCAGTAACTGACAAATTATCTTTAATTTTATTGTGAATTTTTTTCAAGTTTTCTTTCTCTTTTTCTATTCTATTTTCTACTTCTTGAATTAATTCATCATTTTCGCTTTTTAGTTGTTCAATCTCATTAATTTTATTTTCTATTCTTTTCACTTAAATTCACTCCTATCTATTACGTATATTATATGTATTTGCAATATCTGATATACTTTCTTTTTTACTTTCCCTAACCTCTTGGTATATTCCATTAATATCGCTTCTTAATTCTTTAAGTTCAGTTGATACACTACTATTTTCATTATTAAATAACTCAATTACCTCAGTTGCTTTATCCTCTTCAATTCCTAATTCAATAATTTTATTTTTCAGTTCTTTGTTCATTATCGTTTTCTCCTTGTTCTTCTTGTTTTTTCAAGTAATAATAGTATTTTTTTCTGTAATACATGTATTTGTTTAATATTTCAAAATACTTTTCTTGTTTCATTCTTGGAGGTTTACACGGAAACCCCAAAAAGCTGTTAACAAACACATTGCTAGGATTATAATTTCTATCCACTTTATAACATTGCTTCATCATTAATTTATAATATCTAGTTGGATCAGTTTTATTTCTATTCAATTGTTGTTTTCTTAAACCTATACAAGTACTGCATACGAGTTTTTTATCTTCGCTTATATACATTTTCAAACACTTATTATCGCATTTATAACACTTTATAAAGTATTTATAACCACCTAAATTACAAGGTACTTTTTCTACTGTATAATGTTTTTTAACTCGCTCGTGTTTGATTATATCTTTAGTTTTGAAAGCTTCAAACATATTAATTCCCCACTTTCTTTATTTATACGTTTTTTTCACGGTTCGTTCACTGTTCAGTACTCTTACTTTTCGTATATATACATTTTAACCTTAGCATTTCTTAGCATATTTTATAACTCTAACTCTTCAATGTATTCATCATGTTGTTTTATACACCATGATATAGCCATTCTTAAATACTCTGAGATCTCTTTCCATGTTTTTAACTCTATGTATCTCAATCGATATACCTCACTTGTTCTTATACATGGAAGTTTATCAAATACATCTAGTAAGTAAGTTCTTTCTTGCTGTAATTCAGATATATAATGCTTTAGTTGTTCTTCAGTTTCTTGTATTGCAGATAATAGGTTAATGCCATTAAACTCATATCGTTTTGTACTTCTCTTAGTTCTCTCTTTTGAGTAGTCAACGGCGTTTACTTGTGATTGACTCTCCTTCTTCTCTATAAGCAAATACAACCTATCATCTAAAGCTTCTACTATTTCAGTTAGATTTTTGTATCTATTCAGTTTTTCTATTTTCTCTGGGTTCGCTCTTTGTTCAACTACTTTTTCAGTGTTAGGTTTTTTAAGTTTTTCTGGGATTATATGCTCGGTGGTTCTTTGTTCCTCATACGTGATATATCCTTTCTCTTGTAATAAGTTAAACAACTTTACTTTATGTTCATCAATTATTTTTCTCTCATTCTCGTTAGGCATGCGTGATAAACTAAAGTATACAGTTACCAAAACATCACATATCTTGGCGGGGTAATGTTTTAGATAGTCTTCTATTACTTTGGCTTCTTTAATGGTGTTATCATCCATATAACGCTCAATTAGAAGATCTAGTTTAATTAGTTGATTTTTTGATAACTGCATTGTTGTTTTTCCTTTCTACTAAATTAATTTACCATAAGTCGCCTACAATATAACCGTTATCCTTTCTCAGATAACCACAATATAAGGCTTGTAACACTAAATAATCTATTAACCTATGTTTTTCTAATAAATACCATGAAATAGCATTATCTTCTGTCCTATATTTTTTATTTTCTTCTTTCTTCTTAAGTGGCTTCATAATGTCTATTTCTTCATCAAAACATATATTCAGTAGTTCAATAGTCACATTATGTTTATTGTTTTTTGGGACCAGTCTTATATCACTACCATAATTACAACCCTTGTAATTTTTATCCTCTTTACTATATACAATAAGCCCAATTTTTATAAGTCTTCCTTGAATATATTCTAAAGGTTGCATATTACTTTTTAACCATGTTTTGATTTCTGATTTGTTTTCACATGGATACATTATTCTAAACTTTTGAAAATCTCTATCTGTTATCTTTTTGAATTTTTTTCTTGATTTATTTTTCATTATCACACCTTCAACTCCATAAAACCCAATTCTTAAATTTTAAAAATAGAAGTACCATAAATTTTAAAAGCGACAAGTGTTTTTATTTTTTTATTTTTTTCGCTTTCCCTATCCGTTGGGTAAGGACGGTACAAGGGGGCTAGCTTTAAAGCCCCTTGTCCGTATTACCCACATAGGGGGTTATTGCCACCTACCAGACTATATACATCAGAGATAGTATATAGTGAGGTGTCCGACAAAAATGCTTGTCGTTTCGTGTCGTTTGGTAATTCTTAAATGCTGTTAATCGTTGATTTAATAACTTTTATATGCGACAAGTATTTTAATTTGTCGTATTTGTCATAAAAAGCGACAAGTATCTATAAAAAAGTGCCATTTGTCGCATTGTCGGACACCGTCATTTGTCGTTTTGTGTCGTTGTTTTAAAATATTTTGTAATATATTTAGCTATTTAACTACAATTTTCATTACTAAAATACCAATGTCAAATATTTTACTCCCCTTGCTAAAAAAATACTTGTCAATTTTTTGATTATAATATCTAAAAAACTGATAAATCAACTTTTTCAGAATACGTCTGACACTTCATTTCTTAAAATGTTGTTGTCGTTTTATTAAATATTATTTTATTTCAATACAATTCATCAAATAAAACATAAGTATTACCTATTTTTATAACTTCACCGTCACAGTCTTGAATTTTTCGTTGTAACGTTCTATCACTTAACCCTGTATATTCTCTCAAGTCTTTTGGTGTTGGGTTTCTTCCTTCTAATTCTTTAAACTTCTGAATACTTTCAATAACAAATCCTTTATTAACTTTTTTATTAATATCTTTCTTTTTACGTTTATCTTTTTTTGGAAAACTATCAGTTGCCTTAATTCCAACTTCTAGATTTTTTATATATTCTGATGTCACATTATATAAATATGGGAAATCAAAGTAATAGTAATAATCTTCTAATCCATTTTCTTTTGATATTGTTTTCAATTTATAAAACTTCCTCTTGTTAACCATTTTTATTCGTTCATTAATCACTTTAATAAATTTTTCCTTTTCATGGTCTTCTAAAAAATTGAGGTTTGTTATTTTTTGTTTTAATTCATTTATCTCATTATCTAGACCTTTACTAATATCAATTTTATAAGTAGTCAAGAGTTCTGGAATAGTATTTTTTAAATAGTTAATTACCAAATCCAGTTTTATAGTGTCCAAATAATAATCTGAAGGATATAATTCTAAAAATTCAATATATACATCACTAAAAAATTGTATCTTAGTATGTTTAATTTTATTTTCTGTATCTGTATTTCCTATACGTGGCGTAAAATTATCATGTGTAAAAACTATAGATGTATTCAAATTATACGCTAAGTTAGTCAAGGTGTTTTTAACTGAAATACTATTATAATTTGGATTTTCTAATTGTGTACACGTATCAATAGTATCAATTATAATGAGATCATAATCTGCAAAACTACAATTATTTATACAGCGACACAATTCATCAATTTTATTAAAAACTACGTTTCTAACGTCTAAAATTTCTAAATTTTCGTTAACCGCTTCATTTTTTCCTAATTTTTCTATTATCTCCAAAATATAATTAAACTCACTACTTGTATTTACAAATAGAACTTTCTTACCACTGGTCTTTAACCTATCTAACCAATAACCATTATTTACTACACTTAATGCTAAACTTAATGCAACAGTTGTTTTACAACTATTAGTATTACCAACTAAAGCCATTACCTCTCGTTTATTTAGTAATTTATCTATTATTTCAGTATTCTCAATTTGGATTATATCTTTTAATCTAAATGATTTTAAATCTTCCATGTTTCCACCTTCCCTTTATTTTTGTTAGTCATAATTACATCACATCCTTTATCACCTTTTTCAGTTTGTCTAGTTTTTCGTAACATATACTTGATAATTCTTCTGATGAATTAATAGCTATGGCACAGGTTAACTTATGTAAATTACAATCATCTTTTACTTTATCCCAGTGTTTGCATAATACATCAGTTGGTAAGTTTAAACTGTTTAAATCATCAGTTGTAAACATTTGAATTACTTCTGCATGAGTAGATAATAACTCCATTGTAAGCTGTAAACTTGTTAGTCCTTGTTCTATATCTTCAATTCTTTTAATTATTTCTTGTTTATTCATTCTTATTTCTCCATTCTTTTTATTTTAAGAAGCGGTAATAATCCCACTTTTATTAATTTATAAAACTACTGGTACTGTATTTTTTATCTTGTTTTTAAATTATTCAGTATCTCGTAAACGTCCTCTATATCAAATAGATGTTTATTACCCAATACCGCATACTGTAAGCCGTTCTGTTTTAATATCTCCATACTTGAATTACCTATACCAACGAACTTTTGTAACTCATTTCTAGTTAGATACCTCTTGTATGGTTTTATCTTCTCAATACGGTTTGTAATAACTTCATCAATCAATAAATTTAATTGATCTTTAATTTTTTCACTTTGTGCTTCTGATAAAACTACTTCCATGCTTTCACTCTCCTTAATAAATGCTATCCATAAATAATGCTGTTATGTACACTAAAGCTGTTATAAATGGTATGAATACCACTGCAAAACATAATGTATTGATGTATAATTCTTTGTTCTCCATACTTTAAATTCCTTTCTTATGGTATAATGTAAGAAAGTATTTTTAATTAAATACTTGTCTTATAACCTTTTAAGTAGTGTAGTTGGTAGCTAGATACTTGAAAGGTTTTTTTATTCATTAGTCAACGTGAATACTTCAGTTAGTTCAATCTGTAAAGTATCACATATCTTTTTAGCAACTCTAGGGCTTGCTAATTGTGTTTTATTAAACACATTCATTAAAGTTTGATAACTCAAACCACTAGCTCGTCCAAAAGATGTCTTATTATATCCTTGTACTGCAAGTAGTTCTAATAATCTTACTGTATTTACTTTAAATCTCATTCTTCACACCTCCTATTTTTGTACTTTTTGCACTTCCCGCGCTAAAGAAAAGTAAAAAAATGTTTTTTGCACTTTTTACACCTTTAATTTAATTATAACACTTATTTATTTTTAGTCAATATATTTTTTACACTTTTTGCACTTTTTTTATGTACTTTTTGGATTAATTATGATAAAATCAAAATATGAAAGGAATATAGTACAATGAAATTAAAAGTAAATAAAAGAAATGTCGGTCTAAGGATTAGACAAATAAGAAATAGTTTAAACTTGACTTTAGAAGAGTTTGGAAAGATATTTTCTTCTGATGTTAATAATAAATTAAATGCTGGAAAATCTAACGTATCAACATGGGAACGTGGTGACAGTTTACCTAATAAACAAAGACTCGATATTATAGCTAAAAAAGGAAATATGACTGTAAATGAATTATTATATGGTTCAATAGATGAATTTTTGGATAATAATTTAGTTTCTATACTTGAATATCAAACTGGAAATAAAGTCTCTTCTAACGAAGAATATTCAATCGCTAGACTTCAGTTTAAAAAATGGTTAGAAGATAGAAATATTACATTAGAAAATATCCATTATATTTATGATTATATCGATCAAAACAATGCTACATGGAATCCTTGGCATGTTGATATTGAGTATTTGAAAACTATGGAAAATATAAGAATTAATATGCAAGACGGTACATATTCACTTATACCTTTAATAGAAATGTTAACAGAAAAAGATAGAAAGCATGTATCTAAGTATATTTTAAAAATACTTAAAAATTATCAATTAACTGATAGCGATAAAAAATATATAGAAAATATAGATAATAACAATTAAGCTTACCAACCATCAACTAACAGTTAACAATTCAAAATGGAAAAATAAGCCATTTTGTTTACTGGTTATCAACTGATAGTTAACTACCACTCAAGAAGCGGTTTATTAATTGATATTTTATAAAATATTGCTAGAAAATGTCTTTTCTCGACGTTTTCTTAAAAAAAGTTTATAATTTAAATATACGAAAGGAGGGAATAAACATGAATATACATGCAGTTGATCTATTTTGCGGGATCGGAGGATTAACATGTGGAGTCCAGAAGACAGGAATAAATGTTATAGCTGGATACGATATAGAAGAAAGTTGTAAATATGCCTATGAGTACAATAATAATGCAAAATTTATTTTAAAAGATATCAAAGATATTTCAGACGATGAAATTAGTAAACTATATCCTAAAAATACCGATATAAAAATACTAATGGGGTGTGCTCCTTGTCAACCGTTCTCAGCATATAGTCATCGTTACAAAGAAAATGATAATAGAAGACAAAAAATGAATCTCTTAGATTATTTTGGAAAACAGATAGAAAATGTTCAACCAGAAATAGTTTCAATGGAAAATGTCCCGCAATTAATTAACGAAGATGTATTCTCTAATTTTTTGGAAATATTGGAAAAAAATAATTATTCTATAACCTGGAAAGTTGTATATGCTCCTGATTATGGAGTTCCCCAAAATAGAAGGAGGTTATTACTTCTTGCATCCAAATTAGGAAATATAAAACTTATTGATAGTCTTTATGATAAAAATACTTATGTTACAGTCCGAGATGTTATATCTCATCTACCTGAACTAAAAGCAGGTGAAGTAAACGAGATTGATTTTCTTCATACATCAAGGAAACTTTCTGAACTTAATTTAAAAAGAATAAAAAGTTCCAAACCTGGCGGAACATGGAAAGACTGGGACGAAAGTCTATTACCCGATTGCTATAAACGTAAAAGTGGAGAAAGTTTTAGCGCAGTATATGGTAGATTAGAGTGGGATAAACCATCATCTACAATAACAACTCAATTCCCAGGTTATGGAAATGGTCGTTTTGGTCATCCTGAACAAGATAGAGCATTATCACTAAGAGAAGGTGCTATAATTCAAACATTTCCCAACGACTACCAGTTTATAAAAGAGAGAAAAGATTTAACTTTTTCTAAAATAGCAACACAAATTGGAAATGCGGTTCCTCCCAAGTTGGGAGAAATCATTGGTTTAAGTATAAAAAAACATTTAGAGGAGGTATAATATATTGAATACTTTAGAATTTTCTATATCAAATAACACTGTAACACACCTAGGGAGAAACTTATATTCTACAACCCCCCCTGCACTAGCTGAATTAATAGCTAATTCTTACGATGCTTATGCTACGGATGTAAATATTTTATTATCAAGCACCTCTATTTCTATCATTGATAATGGAAAAGGTTTAGACTTTGACGAATTAAAAAATAAATATGCAATAATTGGTTCACCAAAACAAAAGGAATCCCCTTTTAACGGGTTAAAAAAACGTAATCCTATGGGAAAAAAGGGGATTGGGAAATTGGCTGCTTTCAGTCTCGGCAACACCTATACTGTATATTCAAAAACAGTTACTTCTAATAAATGGATTTCTTTTACACTTAATTACACTGATATGATTAATAGAGATAAATGTTCAGTAGATGTGGAAGAAGTCAATCTACCTGAAGAATTCTCAAAATACAATACTTATAAATCAGGATTTATTGTTAAAATAACAAACGTACGAAGAAATATTACAGCTAATACAAAAAAATATATATTGGTGCAACTTTCTAGAAGATTTTACATAAATCAGGCAAAGGATAACTTTAACTTAACAATTGATGATAAGAAAGTTAATCTAGATTCAAATTTATATTATGATAAAATTGAATTTTTAACATATTTTGGATATAGCTCAGAGCAGGATTTAAAAAAACAATTTTCTAACAGTAAAATAATTGAACCTTATACTAAAGATAACGACATAAAAAATTATTTTGAAGATAATAAAATAAAAGGGTGGATAGGAACAACCACTAAGCCTAAGGATTTAAAAACTGAACATGGAGCTAGTTTTGCTAATATTATACTTTTGGCTAACGGAAAGATTGCTGACGAAGATATATTAAAAACAAAATCTACTGCAAGAATTGCAAATAATTACATTGTAGGTGAAATTTTTGCGGATAAATTTATTTCTAACTTAGAAGATCCGATAACCTCTAGCAGGCAAGGGTTAGATGACTCTATTAAGGAAGTGGAAGAGCTTATTAACAACATTGATAAAATTCGATCTTATGTAATAGATCGTTGGGATTCCATTAGACTTAATAATGCTGTTGAAAACTTACCAAATAGAATAAAAAATAATAATTCTTATAAAGAATGGTTAGATACACTTGATTCCAAACAAAAAAAGATAAATAATAAATTGCTTGATTTATTATCGAGTAGATTAGATGATGAAATCTCTATTGATGCGCAGTCTGTTGATTCAATGATTACCTCTATAGCTGGTGTTATAAATAACATAGAATCGGAAGATTTAATTTCTAGTTTAAATCAGAAACATAACGATAATTCACAAATAGAGCTATTGTTAAAGTTAATGGCAAATATCGCCAAAACAGAAGACCTTAACCATGCAAATCTTATAAAAAAACGTTTAGCAGCAATAACTGAACTTAAGAGATTAATGGAAAATACAGATTCAAAAGAAAAAGTATTTGAAGAACATTTATCAGATAACCCTTGGCTTATCAATCCATATTGGAATATTGATAGAAACAATCCAACGGAGACAGATTATTTAAAAAACCAAGAGTTTTTTAAATTAGACAAGGGAAATGATGAGTTTAAGAGAAATTTTTTAGATATTTCTATTAGAGTTGCAGAAGAAAAATATCCTATAATTATAGAATTAAAGAAAAATACTGCAGATGGGTATGCCAAGGTTAATTTTAATATGATAAATGAACAAATTACCAATTATAGAAGAGCAATGATTCAAAACCTCCCTGAACTTAAAACTGTTGATGAAAGAGAAATAAAAGTTATTTTTATTCTTTCTGAAGATACTGGAATGAAGGGGACAAATCAAAGCATAGAGTTTAGTAAGGCAGAAGTAGATATGCTCAAAGTTTCCAATATAGAAATTTTAAAATATAACAAGATACTTTCAGAAGCAAAAAAAATGTATAAAGAACACTTAGAATATCAACAAAAAGCCAAATTATATCCATCATTAACTACCGAGGAAAAAAATATCCTTCCTTAAGTTAAAAAAATCAACATATACTAAAAACAAAAAAGCACCAGTAATATCTACTAGCGCTTTACGGATTTAATAAAAATGAAAAACATACTTTATTAAAGAATATAATAGTATTATATCACATAACTGCTGTTACATCAACATTTTATATAGTTACTTAAAATTAAGAACCATTTAAACCGCTTCTAAGCGTTCTAATCGTCAAAAGGTGTATTACATTCCTTACCCTTTAAAAGTCTTACCAAGTCAATTATATGATGTGGTTTTCACCTAATCATTTATTAATTTATAAAACTACTGGTACTAGTGAAAGGATTGATAAAAATGATTAAAGAATATATAGACAAAGACAATAAAAAATACTATGAAATAAAAAATCACTACATAGGGAAAGATATTTTTACTGGTAAAGAAAAAAGAATATCTAAAAAAGGTTTTAGAACAAAAAGAGAAGCGGAAAATTACTGCATTAAGTTGAAAAGTGAGTTTTTAGAGGTTGGTTTTAAAACTAATCAAGATTACACATTTCAAGATGTATATGATCTATTCATTGAGCAATATAAACGTAAAGTAAAAGATACCACATACTACTCTAATACTAAATACTTTAAACAACATATATTGCCGTTTTTTGCTAATATAAAGATTAAGGATATAAAGTTGGTAGTTTGCCAAAAATTTATTAATGACTTAGCAAAAAAATTTAAAAAATCTACCATTCAAAGATATAGAACACTTGTAAATTTGGTTTTAGATTATGCGATAAAACTAGAAATAATAAGTACCAATTACATGAAATACACTGATATACCTCGTGCTATTGAAAAAAGAAAAGATAATTACTATAGTAAAAATGAACTATTAGAGTTTTTAAGGTTAGTCAAAGACAATTTTTCTTTTGAGATATACTGCATTTTTAGGGTTTTAGCTTTTACTGGTGTAAGACGTGGTGAACTTTGTGCTTTAACCTGGAAAGATGTTGACTTAAAAAATAAAACTCTATCAGTAAGTAAAAATATGACTTTTATAAAAGGTGGTTATCGAATATCCGAAACAAAAACACAAGCAAGTAATAGGGTTATTTATCTTGATGATGAAACAGTTAATGTACTTAAACAATTAAGAAAAGAAAGTACTTTTCTCCCAATTGATACATCTATTTTTGATTTAACTATTTCAAGGATATGTTATTACTCAAAACTCATTCATGAGAAACTACCTAACCTAAAAAAGATATCTGTTCATGGTTTTCGCCATACTCACGCTACTTTATTATATGAAAGTGGTGTTGATATTAAAGATATTTCAAATAGATTAGGTCACTCAAATATAAAAACAACACTAGATGTATATACACATCTTACTGAAGATAAAAAGAAAGATGTTACTGAAAAATTCAGTAAATTTATGAGTATGTAACATTCAACGGAAAGCTAACGGAAAGTAAAATAAATAGAGCCTTGATTTTAAAGGCTCTATAAACTTTTATTCATTTTCTTCTAAATTATATAGTAATTCATATAATTCTTTAGCATTTAACTTTTCTTTTTCTTCACGATTTATATCGCGAACTAACTGACCTCTATGAAGAATAATAATTCTATTACCATATTTTACAGCATCTTGAATATTATGAGTGATCATTAATGCTGTTAGATTTTTTTCTTCAATCTTTTCTCGCGTTAACTCCATAATTTTTTTCTGCGTTTTTGGATCTAAAGCTGCGGTATGTTCATCAAGAAGTAGAAGTTTTGGTGTAGTCATAGTTGCCATAAGTAAAGCAATCGCTTGACGCTGCCCACCAGACAATAATCCCATCTCACTATCTAACCTATCCTCTAGTCCTAAATCTAATGTCGCAAGTAATTCTTTAAAAAATTTTCTATCCTCTTTTGTAGTACCTAATTTAAATCCACGGTTTTTACCACGGCGCAGTGCTAATGACATATTTTGTGCAACAGTCATACGTGGAGCTGTACCATCCAAAGGATTTTGGAAAACACGACTTATAAATTCCGCTCTCTTGTGTTCAACAATATTACTAACATCTTTTCCTTCGATTAAAATTTCTCCATTGTCCAGAGAAAAAGAGCCTGCAAGTGCATTTAAAAAAGTAGATTTACCTGCTCCATTTCCTCCAAGAATAGTAATAAAATCGCCATCCTTAATATCCAAACTAACATTTTTTAAAGCATATTGTTCTCTATTTGTTCCAGGGAAAAAAGTTTTATCTAAATTTTTTATTTCTATAAATGACATCTACTTCACGCCCTTTCTTTTAGTACTAAGTTTCAGTTGGGGTAAAGTTAAGAATAACGCAATAACTAAAGCTGATACCAATTTGAAATCATTTGCTCCTATAATGTTCAACTTCAATACCCCTACTAATAATAAACGATATATAATCGCACCAAAAATTACACAAACTAGACGCTGGGTAAAACTCATATCTTTGAAAATAACTTCTCCTATAATAATTGCTGCAAGTGCGACTACAATAACACCTATACCACTATTTACATCAGAATATCCATTATTTTGTGCCAAAATAGCTCCAGCAAGAGCAATAATTCCATTTGCTAGCATAAGCCCTAAAATAGTCATAGCCTTTGTAGAAATACCAAGTGCTGTTGCCATTTTTACATTATCTCCAGTCGCAATTAAACTTTGACCAAGTTCAGTTGAAAAGAATAGTGACATCATACCAATAATTATCACTGAGAGAATAAACCCTAATAACACAGTATCATAGTGAGTAGGTAAATTTAAACTTTGAAATTTACTAAAAATAGTTTCTTTGTTTAACAAACTCAAATTAGGTCTTCCCATTATTCTTAAATTTACTGATAGTAGTGCTGTCATTGTCAAAATCCCCGCTAATAAACTTGGAATTTTACAAATTGTAATCAAAAACCCTGTGACTAAACCTGCCAGCATTCCAGCAACGATAGCAATTACCGTTGCAAGAACTGGATTAACACCATTGTGAATGCAAATAACACAAACACCTGCACCTAATGGATAAGCACCTTCCGTCGTCATATCTGCTATATTTAGTACTCTAAAACTTATAAATAATCCTAGTGACAATAATCCCCAAAGCGCGCCTTGAGCTATTGCCGAAATAATTAAATCCATCAAAACACCTCTTTCATTATATTTCAAATTATTAATGAATAACATTTTTAATTATTATCCATATAATACCAATAAAGTTATTTTTTATCTACAACTTTTGCCTTATTTTTAATATCTTGCGGAATTTCTATTCCTAACTGTTTTGCTTTTGCTTCATTTAGATAAATAACTCCTTCATTAGCAAGAACGATAGGCATTGTCTTAGTATCTGCTCCTTTTAAAACTTTTGCTATAACTTTTGCAGTCTCAACTCCTATTTTGTATTGATCTACTCCTATTCCAAGCAATCCTCCATCAGCAACCATTGTGTCAGAAGAAGGGAATACTGGAACTTTCTTCGCATCAGTTACTTTTACGACAGTAGCCATTGCACTAGCAATTGTGTTATCAATTGGAATAAATATAGCATCAGTCTCTGCTGCAAGAGCCTCTGTTACCTGTTGGATATCATTTGTATTCGCAACTGTTGATACTTTTACTTCCAAGCCTAATTCTTTTGCTAATTTCTCAGCTTCTTGTGCTTGTTTTACAGAATTATCTTCACTTGCTGTGTAAAGAATACCTACTTTTTTCATTTTCGGTAAAATTTGTTTCATAGCCTCTAGTTGTTGCTTAATCGGTGTTCTATCGCTCACACCTGTAATGTTATTTCCTGGGTTATTTTCACTCTTAATCAATCCTGCTTCTACTGGATAAGTAATACCAGCCATAATTATTGGCTTATCCTTAGTTGCATTTGATAGTGCTAATGTTGCTGGTGTTGTAATTCCGACTAAAATATCATTATTATCGCTTACTAACTTTTGTCCCATGCTTACAAGATTACTCTGATCACCTTGGGCATTTTGAAGGTCTATTTTTATATCCTTACCTATTTGATAGCCTTCTTTAACCAACCCTTCTTCTATTCCTTTATAGATTTGGTCTAGTGCAGGGTGACTAAGTAATTGAAGTACACCTACTCTAACTTCTTTTGTCTCTACTTTTTCAGCTATATTTTTTTTACCTTCATAATACCCATAACCTAAAACACTCGTTAATAACACTGCAAATCCTACAAAAATCTTATTAATTTTCATCTTCAAATCTCCTTATATATTTGTATTTACTTAAATAACAGTCACTAATAATTTTAGAAGCGTATCTATACAAAAAGACCACTAGTTTTTTATCTCTAGTGGTCTATATTTTTTAATTTAAATTATAATAAAATAAATATAAAAGACCACCTAGATAAATCCATGTGGTCATTTCTAATCATCACAAATAATCCACATAGATACTGACTTCTCGAAGTCGTACCTATGTCAAAAGAACAAGATCGACTCCGTATCTAGTGGCTTTGCCAACGAATATTCAGTTGT
>ERZ772766.977-NODE-977-length-16013-cov-6.176150_pt1 | contig 16013 bp, 18 predicted proteins | sample MGYA00511379_ERZ772766 | MGnify/ENA primary metagenome ERZ772766 (study PRJEB29015, sample SAMEA2737895) | human oral metagenome | biome: human oral; feature: human-associated habitat; material: dental | place: China | collected 2116 ...
ACGGACATCCACAGCGCCCGCAAGAAGTATTACTGCGAAAAGATGACCGCCATCGGCCGGCAGGTAGGCCAGATGATGGCCGGCGGCGACCCGAACGTGACCTACACGCCCGACTTCGAGCGCAAAGCCCGTCCCATCCCGCCGCGGAACCCCACGCCGATCGAGCCGCCGGTTATTCCGTCTATTCGGCCAGCCGCGCCGGGTGCCCCAGAGGTCAAGCCGCAGCCTACGCTTGTGCAAGGCCCGCTCCCCCTCACCGAGGAGGCGTTCGACGCACTGGCCTTCACCCGCCATTCCGAGGCACGACTGATGAATGGGCAAAAGGTCACCGTGACGGCCGTCGACTTTGCCAAGCGGCAGATCAGCTACCACAAAAACGGCCATCCGTACTGGGTGGAGCTGAATCAGATCGTCGCCATCTCCTAACCAATCGCAGCACACATTCCAAGAGAGGGGCAGGTCATCCGGCCTGCCCTTTCTTCTTCATGTACATGTAACGCTAATGAAACAACCGAACGCCTATTACGGCGGCAAGCAGAAGATGCTCAAACATATCCTGCCACTCATCACCGCCTTGCTGCTTACGGCCTGCCTGCCGCTTAAGCAGACGCAGCCCACACGGCAGTCGCACGTGGATTCGGTCTTCGTGCAACGGCTCGTGCCTATCCCTATTCCGTCGGACACGTCTCTCCTTCGTGCCTTGCTGCGTTGCAATGCAGAGGGGCGCGTGGCGATGGAGCGCCTGTCGATCGAGACCACCCGCAACGCCCGTCTGGCCTTTCTATTGGACAGCCTCGGAGAATTGCAGGTCGAGACCGTTGTCCGGCATGACACCGTGTGGGCAAAGGCAGACAGCGTCTTTATCAATCGAGATGTGGTGCGTGAAGTTGTGCGAGAGGTAGAGCGAAAGCCTACCCGCTGGGAGCGGTTTGTTCAAGGCTTTGGCACCGGAGCCTTTTGGGCATGTATTGGTGCACTGGCTTTCATGGTCGTAAAGTTTGGCTTTCGCATTTATCGCCGGCGACTGCCTCTATAACCGTCCCCTATGAAGGAAGAAGACCGCCGTCGGGAAGAGGAAGAGCGCCGCCGGGAGCAACTCTTTCGCGCCATCGAGCAACTGATCTACACGGCCTATCTACAGGCACTCTCCCTGCCTGCCGTGCGCCGTGCCATCGAGCAAAAGAAGGACGACTTCTTTTTCGAGAGCAACCACACGGCCAACCGTCAGGTGGAGCGCGTGCTGGGCGCGATGGCCGACCGCCTGAACGGGCTCCTCTTGAATGGCATCCGGCGGGAGTGGGAGTTCGGCAATGAAGTGCTTGAGGCGCGCGTGGAGGCGCAGTTGGATCCGTCCACGCGAGACAGGATGCTGCGCGACCGTCTCCGAATCGATGCCACGCAGCGCAGTCGCATACGGTCTGCCGATGCCTTTGTGCGCGAAAAGCAACGTGATGGGCTGAATCTTTCCGGCCGCGTGTGGAATCTGGCGGGGAATGCCAAAAAAGAGATTGAGGTGATCCTGCAAAACGCCATCAAAGAGGGCCGCCGTGGGACGGAGATCGCGAAGGATCTGCGCCGCTTCCTTATCGAGCCGAATAAGCTCTTCCGGCGGGTGAGAAACAAGGAGACGGGCGCGCTGGAGCTGAGCGCGGCGGCCAAGGCGTACCATCCGGGGCAGGGTGTGTATCGCTCTTCCTACAAAAACGCGCTCCGAATGGCACGTACGGAACTGAAGGCGGCGCAATGTGAGGCGGCGTGGCAGTCGGCACAGTCGAACCCGCTCATTGTGGGCTGGGAGATCCGCCTGAGCAACAACCACACAACGCTGCGAGACGGTAAGCCGTGCCCCTTCCATGACATGTGCGACGAGTTGCAAGGCGTGTACCCCAAGGCCTTCCGATTCCGTGGCTGGCATCCGCATTGCCGCTGCGAGATGTTGCCCATCATCGCCCGCCCGTCAGATAGGAAAGAGTTGTATCGACGCATCTTCAAGGGAGACGCCAAAGAGCGTGCCTCGTGGTCGCCTCGAAAGATCGAAGAGGTACCGCAGGTCTTCACGGACTGGGTGGAAAAGAATCGAGAGCGTGCCCGTGGTTGGCGCACCCTCCCGCGCTTCATTACGGACAATCCGGCCTACATCGTTGGCGAATACGGACGCCCAAAACCGCGGCCGGTGGAGGTGCCGCCGGGCTTCTTAGACTTCGAGGATCCGCGAAAACCTTCACGCAAACGTGAAAAGACGGGGGAGGAACAGGCGGACATTCGGCGCCGCTGGAATAGCCGTAAGGAATACAATGCGTACGGCGATGACGTGAAGCGAATCCTTTTCGATCACGATACGGGTGGGTATGTCGTGGCACACGCCTCACGTATGGCTCATGGAGACAGAAGCAAGAACGAAAGAGAGAAACTGAAAAAGGAAATGCGTATGGCCGAAGTCTTTGCCAGAAACGGCTACCGGATTGAGATGCTGGGAGAGGCTGATCGGGATTCCGCCCCAGATGTGTTGATCAATGGCGTAAGGGGAGACTTCAAAAGCACCAGCAGCTCGAATAATATTGCAAAGTATGCCAAGAAGGCCATTAAAGAGCAAGGTGCAGGGTTCGTCTTATTTGAATTTGAAAAAGAGACGGACGCCATTCATAAAGAATTGGAAGAGCTGCGGAAAAGACGGATTTCCTTCAAATACTATTTCAAGGGTCACAACAAGGTCTTTGAAGGGATAAAATAAGACAGCCCCCGCGGCTTTTCAAGAGCTGCGAGGACTGAATGACTGGTAGAAGTGCGGCCATAAGAACCGGACATCTCCCCCTGCCAATTATCCATTAAGGATCCCTGACATCGGGGGCAAAGATAGTTATCTTCCACAGTCTTCGGTCAATGACGCCCACGAGCCGCCCGGCAGACCTTTGCTGCAAGTAATCAATCAAAATCACACATGGAAATGAAACGAATTAGATTATCCAAGCGGGCAAAACGCGTGCTTCGATTACTGGCCGAGGGCGTAACGGAGTGCCCGGCAGGCATGGATCGAGAAGAGTTTTCGCTCGGAGCCTTAGCCCTCAAATACGAGGGGCTCGCTGTATGCCATGAAGAGGAAGGCGGGGTCGTCGTCGCCGCAAAGCTGAGCACCAATGGCAGGCTCTATTTGCACGGCGATCGTTCCCCCTGCAAGGATCACCGGCAGCGAGAGGGCGCGGTGGACTGGAAATTTGTCTTGATTATCATACTCGATCTGATTGCCGCCGCGGTTTGTTTGGCCATAATAGCCGTGCGCCTGCATTGGATATAATGGCACAACGAGTTCCCTGAGGCAATGTGCAATTTTTGCACATTGCTGTTTTTTCGCCCTCACCTTGTGAAACTCACTGGAATTGTACGTTTAAGAAGTGGACCTACTTCAACTCGTGACAATCCGTCACGGGTTGGGGCACATCATCTCGAGGACTCCCTCGGAATGATAGCCCGGGAGTTAGTCTGCAAATAAGATTCGGTGTGAAAATGATGGATTGAAGCGCCATGCAAGCACACTTATGCTGTGAAAATGATTTAGTCTGCAAATAAGAAATCGCCTGAAAAAGAGTGCCTGAGAACATCCGAAAGCCGCTTCGATCACTCTGCGCGCAAATAAAGCAAGAGCCGCCCGGAGTCATCCCGAACGGCTCCGTAACTCCTCGACCAACATGGGCGGCGAACTGTTTTAGGCTGCAAAGTGGCGGTAACGCTCTGATCGAGATCTTTTTTGGGCAGAAAGTCGCAGGTCGCGACGAAGTGCCCCATCTACTTTTGCCGCCGAAACAAAACAACCAACAGATTTCAACATGGATAAGATGAAGATGATTCTCGCACTACTGGTGGCAAAGTTCCCAGGCGTGCGGAAGGACGGTCTGAATATGCTGGCGCGCTTGATGGCGTTACAGACGGAGACCGAGGATGAGGCGAAGGCCGCGGTGGAGCGCCTGACCCGGGACGGGGTGGACGCTTTTGTACGAGACTTTCGCTCGGATGTGGATAAGGAAGTATCCGACGGCACACGCACGTTTGAAGAGAATCTCCGGCGCAAATTCGACTTTGTGGAAAAGCAGTCCGAGCCCCACGCTGATGAGGCGAAGCCAAAGGCCGAACCCTCATCGAAGGAAGGTAAGAGACCAAACGCTGAGACAGACCTCCAAGCGGTCGTTGCTAACGCTGTCGCCAACGCCGTGAAGCCGCTCAAGGAGCAGCTGGAACGGTACGAGCGTGGGAACGTGAATCAGTCGAGGCTTCAGGCGCTCACCGATCGATTGAACGCATGCAAGGATGAGAGCTTTCGCGCCAAAGCGTTGAAAGACTTCGGCCGCATGACGTTCGACACGGAGGAGGCCTTTAATGAATACTTGACGGACACGGAGACGGATGTAGCAGACGCAAACAAACGCATGGCAGACGCGAAGCTGGCTGGAATGAGCCGGCCGATGTTTTCGCAGAAGGATGAATCCGGCGTGACGGCCGGCGTATCCCGCTACATCAACGCGCAAACGAAGGGCAGTGACGCGCTCGTAGGCAAAGAGGTATAGTCAATAAAAAGAACAAAACAGGCTATGATTACAATTGAAAACAAGAAAGACAGCCGCGCAGTGAAGTGCATTCTGCACCGCGTGGCCGATATTCCTGGCGGTGTCACGGTCTCCGTGGCCGGCTTGGGAGGCGGCGCTGTGGTAGAGGGTACCCCTCTGGGGCGTGGCACGAATGGGATGTACGTAGTGTGTAAGACGGCGCGTGTACTGAATACGGCTAATGCGACGTCTACGACGTACGACGTGAACAAAGGCAGCCATTTCAATGTCGGCGATCGCTTCGCTACGGATGGCGCCAATGGGCAGACGATTGCAAGCATTGACCGCTCGAGAGAGGGAAAGGATGTGATCACACTCAGTGCCACGTTAGGCGTGGAGGTAAAGGCCGGAACCTGCGCCTTTGAGTCCACCGGCGCGAATAAGACGCTGAAGGTTGTTCCCGTGGCTATTGCGGGGGATGATCTGGACGTGAAGGCTGGCAACAATCTCTACGAAAACGCGTGGGTACATGCCGTGGTTCTTGAGGAAAACGCCCCGGCTGTGACAGACAAAATGAAAGACGCGCTTCGGTGCGTGACGTATGTATAACGCATAAAAGAAGGGAACTAAGATGCAAAAGACACTCATGGAAGGTCTGAACGAGAAGGATATGCAAGCCGTGATCCACACGTTCGACCTGAAACCTTACTACTACCCGACCCTCTTCCCTTTGAGGGAGACGAAGTTTCTGACCTGGAAACAGCTCGAGGCGCAGGCCGGGTTAAAGATCGCCGCCGACATCATTGCGCGCGGCGCCACGATTCCGAGAAAGACGCGTGAGGCCATTGAACGCCTCCAAGGGCAAATTCCGAAGCTCGGTGTGTCTCGAGAGAAAAATGAAGATGCGCTTGAAGAGTACGATCTTTTGATGGCCATGGCCAATGGTGCTTCGGACTTGGAAGAGATCGTTCGTTTTTGGGCTGAGGATGTAAAGTTCTGTTGGGACGCCATTGCCGCCCGTCTGGAGTGGGTAGCCCTTCGATCTATCTCGCTGGGAAAGGTCGATCTGAACAGCCTGAACAACGCTGCCGTTGTATCGGAGTTTGATGCGGATTATCAGATCCCATCGGAGCAGAAGATCGGTGTAGTCACATCGTATGCCGGCGCCACGAATGGCAGTCCGTTCACGAATGACTTCCCGAAGGCTTTGGCCATCGGCAAGAAGATGGGCGTGACGTATAAGTACGCCTTTATGAATGTGGAGACGTTTGGCAAGCTGGCCTCGCAAGAGGAGGTGATCAAACGCACATCCACGATCTTCCAGAATCTGTCCGACATCAGGGATACCCCCAGCAAGGACGCCGTGAACAGGTACTTGGATGCACATAAGGAAAAGTTCAAGGGGCTGGAGGTTATCCTTGTCGATCAGGACATCACGATCGAGCATGCAGACGGCACACGAACGACGGGCAACCCGTTCGAGGACGATGTGATCCTGTTCTCTGAATCGAAACAGCTGGGCAACACGTTCTGGAAGCGCCCCGTGGAGGCGAAAGACATGTCTGGCGACGTGTCTGTTAAAGCCATGCGTGGGCATACGCTGATCCGAAAGTACTCCAACCTGTCGCCCGTTACGGAGATTACGGAGGGGATCACGAACGCTTTCCCTGCGTGGAACTTGGCGCGCCGCTCGTTGCTCATGCAGACGAACGCTACGACGTGGAATAAAAACTAACACGCCGCGGTTGTGATGACGAATAAGGAATACCTAACCCGGTCTCTGAGTAACTTAGGACTGACGGATGATGACGTTGAGTTGATCCTGATCAAGGGCGGCATTGATGCGGATTCTCCCCTCGATGTGTCGGCCTGTGATCGCGCCGTGTATAATCGCATGTCGGTTGTATTGCAGGCAACGATGATGAATGTGACCGAGGGCGGGTATTCCGTATCGTGGAATATGGAAGCTGTGAAACTGTTCTATCGCGCCCTGTGCAACGAGCTGGGAGCGCCCGACGTGCTTTCGACTCGTCCGCGGGTGCGCGATCGTTCAAACCTTTGGTGAGGATCTCTCACAAATGATTCGCGTCAAACAATACCCTCACTACTTGTTCGTCACCGAAAGCGGCGAATCCCGGCAGGATGAGAGCGGCAACTGGGTCGTGACCCCGAATGCCCTCCGCCTGCATGGGCCCTGCCGCGAAGAGACCGACGGCCGCGGGCAGGAGATAGAGACGGCGGGCGGCGTCTATCGTCGCTTTACGTCGCTCATTCAGTTGCCGCGCGGCACGCAGCGGGTGGCCGATGGCACGCACGTGGTTATAACCAATGATGCCGCCGGCTCCGAAGTGCGTATCCGGGGTGAGGTCTTGAAGTTTGACGCAGGACAATTGCACGCACGGCTATGGATCTGAAGACATCGTTTGACACGGACGCCATCCTGTATGGCATACTCTCTCGCTCACCCTTGAAAGCGGCGCTGAGCGGTGGCATCTACGTAGGCGACGACCGCCCGGCCGACTCGATGGCCGAAGACGTGGTGATCAACACCATCACGCTGACGCAGGAGTATCACCCGCAGCAAGGCGTATCGAACGTGAACGTCTACGTCTCCGATAAGGCCGTACGTATCGGGGCCAAAGAGCAGTTCGTGGCCGACCGGGTGCGCCTGAAGATGCTCACCGATATAGCCGTCCAAGCGCTGCGCGAGGCGCACGTCACGGGGCTGGCCATCATCGTAGAGGCGCAGACCGTGCTGCCGGCCGATGGGGTCAGGCAGCATTTCACGAACATCCGAGTCAGCTGGAACATCCAAGGCTGACGCACCATCAAAAAGAAGAAACTATCAATCAACGCAAAAACGAAAAGCTATGGGTTTAATCACTGTCGGACTGGCCGAGATCAAAGTGGGGGCGGCTGCCTCCAATGGCGTAATGCCTACGGGCATGACCAAAATCGGCAAGGTCTACAAAGACTCCTGTAAGATCAATCAGGAGGCCTCGGAGGTGACGGAGCACTTCGAGGAAGGGCACGCAGCTCCGGTGTACAGCAAGCGCACGAAGAAGATCCCGAAGAGCACCTTCCAACTGTGCGACGTCGATCCGGATATGCTGGCCAAGTACGTCGGCGGTACGGTGAACTCCGGCACGTGGGAGTTTAACGGCAACGAGCTAACGGCAAACGTGGCTCTCGAGATCATCCCCGAGCAGGGAATGATCTTTCAGATTCCGAATGCGTCCGTCGAGGCGGTGATCAATTCGGACATGTCTTCGAAGGGTATCTTCCTCGTTGACTTTACCGTCACGCCGCTTGCCGTCGACGCTGGCGGAGCGATCCGGGCCAAGAAGAAGGACTAAGAAAGAAGAGACAGAGAAAAACAAAGCGACTGCTTTTTTTCGTGTCATGTTTAGTGTGAAAGCCCTCGGTGAGCGCGTCGATGTAGGCGCCTCCACTGGGGGCTTTTTGTTTACCCGCTATGAAATAGAAACGCATTATGGATGAAAAGATCGTAGAGAAACTGGAACAGGAGCGCTCGGAATTGAACGCGCTCATCAACCGCGGCTGGGAGTTTGAAGTGGAAGGATACCACACGGAGCTCATCCCCCGGCGAGGCCTTTGGGGCCGCCTATTGCCGCGCAGACGGCGCACGGTAAAGGCGCGGCAGAAATATCGCATCTCAGAGCCTACGCTGGGCACCCTCGACCGCCTCTCGGCCGAATGGATCGAGCTGGCTATCGATGAAGAGCGCCTGAAGGGTACAGAGGCCATCGAAGAGGCACGCACGATGGCGGCCCGGCATGCCCGGCGTATGGCACGCATTGTGGCGCTGGCTGTGCTCGGTTCGAACATCCTGAAGCCCACGCCCGGCAAGGGTGGCGCGGTGCACTATGAGGAAGACCGGCGCGCGCTGGACGATTTGACCAACCTCTTTTTCCACACCATCAAACCCTCCGAACTCTTCCGGCTGACCATGACAATCAACGCCATGTGCAACTTGGGGGATTTTATTCACTCTATTCGATTGATGTCCGCCGCCCGGACGACCGTGCCGACTCGGATAGAGGCAGACAGCGCGGACTGAAAAGCCCGCACGGCCGACGGGGCGCCATCTGCGCGCATTTCGGCTGGACATGGCACTACTTACACGAGGGCATCGCGTGGCCTATGGTGCAGCGCATGATGATCGATCAGCCCGACTACGATTATAGCGACAGCCGTCCGGGCGACCCGGATGGAGACATCACCCTTACGGGCGATAACGTGGACGAGGTGATCCGCCGAATTAATGCAATGGGGTAATGCCCCCCCCTCAAATCAACGAACAAACCAAAGAAAGCTCATGGCAGAAACTACAGACGGAGCGATGCACTTCGAGGCGTCGCTGGACAACAGGAAGCTCCTCGGAGCGATCGATGAAACCATTCGGCGCATCAACGGCCTCTCGGACGCCACCGTCAAGGGCGGTGCGGCGATGGATGCCAGCTTCTCGCAGATGGCCTCCGAGATCAAGCAGCGGTTTAATAAGGTCGATAACACGATCGATCAGCACCTGCATCACATCGGGGAGCTCAAAAAGGAATACGAGGCCATCGGACGCACCAACGTCTTTGCCTCCAAGAGCCTCGAGCGGGGCGGCCGGCTCACGGAGCGTCAGGTCGCCATCCGTGAAGAAGTCAAAGCCCATCAGGCGCTTGTCGAAGAGCTGGGTAAAGAGGCTCAGAAGCTCGCGGAGTCGGAATCCAAACTGAAGCAGCACCAAGAACAGGTGGAGCGAAACGCCGCCGCGCATAATTCGCTGCGCTCACGCATCCGTGAGCTGAAGGAAGAAATGGGCGGCCTTATCGATCGCGGCATCAATGAGCAGTCGGCGGCATACCGCGCGCTGGCTGATGAGCTGGGACGCCTGCAAGATATACAGGGCGACGTGGCGCAGCAAGGCCGCATCCTATCAAATGACGAGGCGGGCTTTCAGGGTCTCATCGTGGGCGTCTCCGGGTTGGGCGGTGCGCTTTCGGCCGCCACGGGCGCGATGTCCCTCTTTGCGGGGGAGAACGACCAGCTGCAACGCGTCATGGCCAAGGTGCAGGCGGCTATGGCTATTGCCATCGGTACGCAGCAAGTGGCACAGACGCTGAACAAAGACAGCGCCTTCCAGCTCGTCACGCTAAACAAGCTCAAGAAGTGGTGGGCGGAGATCACCGAAAAAGCAACCGCCGTAAGGAAGGCCGAGGCCGTGGCCGCGGCTGCGAACACGGCCGCCCATGAGGCTGAGGCTGCAGCCACTACTGGAAACGTAGCTGCGAAAGCGGCCGATTCGGCGGCTAACACCACGCAGGCGGCCACAGCAGGAGCGAGTGCGGCTGCCAACTGGACGCTGGCTGCCTCTTTCCGAGCCGTGGGTGCCGCTATTGCCTCTCTTCCCGGCGTGGGGTGGGTCATCGCAGGTGTTACGGCGCTCGTAGCCGTCTTTGCCCATCTCATCGAGAAATCCAAAGAGGCGCGCCGGGCGCAGGAGGAGATGGCCAAAGCCGTAGCCGACGGCGCCGCCAAATCTGTCTCGTCCGTCAACGGCCTGCGCCAGTCTTACTTCGCCCTCGGTAATGACATGGAGGCCAAAAAGCGCTTTATCGAGGATAATAGAGACGCCTTCCGAGAGTTAGGCGTGTCCGTTACCTCGGTGCGTGATGCGGAGAATCTGCTTATCAATAACACGCAGCTTTTCGTGGCCTCCGAGATGGCAAAAGCGAAGGCTTCGGCCTATCGTGCCAAGGTGGAAGAGGACACCAAGAAGTTTATCGAGAATCAGGAGAAGATCAACTCCCTGCCGGACAAAGAGCGCGTACTGATGGGCGGCGGTATGGGTGGCGGAATGTTCGTCACACGGGTAAACAAAGAGAAGCAGGATCTGATCAAGGAGAATCAAGAGCTGACTAAGAACATCGAGGGCTACACGAATAAGGCCGTCGGGCAGATGGCTATCTCCTCCACCCTGTTGACCGCCGCCGGCATCCGTGGCGTCAACCAGTTCAAGGCCGGCACCGTGGGCGCCATCGAGAAGTCTATATCCGTCATTCAGGATAAACTGAAAGACATGGTACCCGGCTCGAAGGAATGGACGGCGGCGCAGAAGGAGCTCACCCGCCTGCAAGGGCTGATCTCCCCATCCGGTAGGGGTGGAGGCGGCGGCAAAGGCCGTGGCAATGGGGACAAAGACAAAGAGAATGCTGAGCGGGAGGCGCTGGAGGCGTTCAAGACGGACATCACCCGTGAGCTCGACCGTGCGCGCACCATCCTCGACGTCTTGAAGACCATCGAAAACCACCGCCAGGAGCTGAAAGACGACAAGTCAGACCTCGGCAAGGAAAAGCTGAAGTTCCTCGACGATAAACAGTACGACGCCACGAAAGAGGCACGCCGGCAGGAAGAGGCACTGCTGCAATCCTACATCTCCTACTATGATCGAAAGATCGCCCTCGACCTGAAGTACAGCGACGACATCGCCCTGCTCGACCGCCGGCGTCTGGCCGCCACCACCGAGGCCGAGCGTGAACAGATCGAGCGCGCCAAACAGATCCGCACAGAGAAATACGAAAAGGACAAGAAGACGGGCGGCGACGATGAGTATGCCCGTATGCTGAAGGATTACGGCTCTTTCGAGCAACGCAAACAGGCCATCATCGATGAGTATGACGAGCGCCGCAGACGCGCGCTGGAGCATGGCAATGAAGAGCTGGCGGCCTCGCTTGATAAGCTGGCCGCCAAAGCCCTCTCCGATCTGGCGAGCAAGGAGCTGACCGGCTCGGACATGTGGGCGCAGCTGTTCGGCAACCTCGACGAGATGGCCACATCGCAAATCGAGGTGCTGATCCAGCAGATCGAGAGCCGATTCAAGGAGCTGTCCGGCATCTTCGACCCCGTCGACCTGGCTAAGATCCGCGAAAAGCTCAACGAGGCGCGCGACGTGCTAACAAAGGACAACCCCTTCAAGCAGATGGGCGAGGCGCTCCGGGAGATCTTCAATTCTGCGGGCGACGATTCGGCGGAATCGGCCGAAAAGATCAAACGCAACTGGAAGAAGCTGGGCAAGGCTACCGAAAAGAGTTTCCAGTTTGTAAAGGACGCCGTCGACTCTTCCGCCATACTCAAGGACGCCCTCGGTGAGGTAGGGGAGACGGCCATGACGATGCTGCAATCCGTTGCTGGTGTAGCCGTAGCTGTGGCTGCCGCTGTTAACGCAGCGGAAAGTGCGAGTGTTGTACTCAATATCATAAAGATAGCACTCGCTGTTGTTCAAGCTGTTGCCAGCGTCATCGGCTCGATCATCAGTAGCAAGAATAAGAAGATTGAGCAGGAGATCAAGCGACACAATGAGGCCGTGGACAAGCTGAAGAACGCCTACAACGGCCTGCAACACGCCATCTCGAAGGCGCTCGGCACGGATACTTACACCAAGCAGAAGGAGGCCATCGAAAACCTGAAGCAGCAGCAACAGCACCTCAAAAAGATGTGGGAGCTGGAGGAGTCGAAGAGCCGCAAGAAGCGCGACGACAAGAAGATCGAGGAGTACAAGGAGCAATACAAGCAGGCGGATCGAGAGATTCAGGATGTGCTCGACAACATGAAGGAAGACCTGCTTCAGACCGACGCCAAAAGTTTTGCCGATGAGCTGGGCGACGCCCTTGTGGAGGCCTTTGGGAAGGGAGAAAGCTCGGCTAAGGCCTTCGAGAAGACGGTGGACACCATGATGCAAAACATGGTCAAGAATATGCTCAAGAAGCGCTACCTCGAGAAGCAAGTCAGCGGTGTGCTGGATGGGCTGGCCTCCTTCATGGACAAAGGAGGCACGCCGACAGATGAGATGATCGAGGCGACCAAAGCGCAGCTGGAGGGTATCGCTGAGAACTATTCGGAAAAGCTGAAAACGTTCGATAAGCTCTTCAAGGTAGCCCCCGATGACAACAAGACCCTCACGGGCGCCGTGAAGGGCGTCACGGAGCAGACGGCGTCGGTCGTGGCGGGTCAGCTCAACGCCATGCGTATGGTGCAGAAGGAGACGGCTGCGCAGATGACAACGGTACTCTTCCATCTCTCCGGCATCGATCGCCACACGGCAGAGACGGCCGAAAACACGCGCTACCTGAGGGCTATCCACGACCGCCTGATACGGCAATCCACCTCCGATCCCCTCCGGGCGCAGGGTCGGGCGTAGATGGGCCGAAAAGAGGGAAGCCGGACGTACAGCGCGGGATGACAACACCTGCCTGACGCCCGGCTTCCTTGCCTTTAGACCGTCGGAGGATCAGCCAGCAGGCGCCTAAGGAAGCGCAGCCCCGCCTTTGTCCACGCCATGGTCTGGAACGGCGTGTCGCGCTCTCGGCCGATCATCACGGTGACGGTCTCCGTGTATCCGTGGCCTTCATGCGGGGGGAGCAGCGCCCAGTCGGTATAGCGGCGGGTGATTACGCGTAGCTCACGCAGGCGGCTGGTCAGGGCGCACGAATCAGCGAACCCCAACCGCCGGGCAGCCATGCCGTTCGTGTAGAGTCCGGCGGCCTCCAGCTCGGACTCCTTTCGGGCACGGGCACGGGCGGCCTCACATTCGCGTTTCTCACGGCGGCGTCGCTCGTTCGACAGCTCGAGGTTCTGCATAGCGATTCGCCGTCGCTCGGCCTCGCGTCGCTCTCGTTCACGGGAGTGCCTTTCCGCCTCTTTTTCGGCTCGGCGACGGGCGCGCTCAGCCTCCCGCTCTGCCTTTTCGCGGGCTATGCGGGTGGCGCGTGTCTCGGCGCGCGACTGTGCCAGGACGCGTCTGTAGGCCTTCTCCCGCGAGGCGGTCTTGGCGCGTGCCTTGGCCTTGCGTTCCTTCATGTCGGCCGGCGAGAGCGTCTCGGGGCGCCATTCCGGATGATCGGCGTAGAGGCGCACCCAGAGCCGGCTCTGGGTGCAGGCGGAAAGGAAACGCATATCGGCGTCGGTGAGCACGCTGACCGTCATAGGACGGCCGTTGCGCCGGCCTTTCGTTTGGCGTTGCTCGAGGGGCTGCCCGCCGGCGGCTATTCGGCGCGCTTCGAAGCGGGTAATGATATGCCCGACCTCGGTATGGGTGAGGCCGGTCTGTTGGGCTATTTCGTAGGAGGTAATGGTCATTAGGGGGTGATTGAGGTGTTGGGGCCTAAAGGCCCTGTTGGTTTGTTGAGGTGTTGGGCGTGTACTCCTTGACTCTTACGGTAGCCCCCTCGCGATAAAGTCAAGGAGTAAAGTCAAGGAGTACGCCCCGCGCGGCGCGGTCAAGTGCTCAGCCGTATGGGCAGCCCGGCGTAGACCCAAGCCAGGAGGGCGGCGTCGCGCATGTCCTGCGAGGTGCGCGCAGTGTAGCCCGTAAAGGCGGCCAGCTCTTCATGGGTGATCTTCCGGCCTGTGCCTCGCCAGCATTTCTGCAAAGGCCGCTGCTCGACGACCTCGATGCCCATGTGGCGGGCCATCTCGACGATCTTACGGCCCACCTCGTGGTTGCGCCCGGCGGAGCGACCGATGGCGGCCGCCTTGCGATGGCTGTCACGGGCGTGGGTGTGCCAGTTGGAGCGGTTGAGCCAGCCGGCCTCTATGATGACGGTGAGGGGCTCTCCGAGGGCGTCCGTGGCCTGCCGGATGGCGTGCAGGTCGTCGATCAGTTCGGGAAACGTCTTTGCCTCGCACCGCAGCTCCCGGGAGGGGAGGTGCAGAAAGGCCACGCCCGACCGATCCACGTCGGGGTCGATGGCGATGATGTGGCGGGGGCGGGCTGCGGGCCCCAGCGAATTTGGCCGGGTACGTGCTAAGGGGGTATTCATCGCTGTGCGCCCTCCCTCTCTGTCATCCTGATAAGCCCAAAGAGGGCGTAGTTTATGCAGTCGTAATAGTGCGACTCGACATTCTCAGACACCTCTACCAGATAGTGGTGATCTTCAATATTTCGGATCCGATTGAGCTTCGTCAGAATAAGATCCGTGTAGGACGTGGGCCGCATTAGGCGCCATGCCTCCCCGTAGTCGTGGTTCTTTTCGCGTATCACTTCGACGGCGTTCCCGAGGACGTTATCGAAGATTTGAAGCGCTGCGTCGGCGTCTATGTCTGGCTCGTCGGCTACGCCATGAAAGCACTGATTGAGCGCGATCGCACCGTAATTCACGATGCCGATCAGCTCTGGGCGGATCCCTTCGTTGACGAGTGCGCTGTCCTCTCCGATCATCTCCAAGGTTCGGATTCGTTTGACCTTTATAAGGAGCTGGTCCGTCACCGAAGCCGGACGCATTACTCTCCATGCCGCACCGTAATCTGTCAGTTTGGCGGAAAACACCGCCCGGCATTCGGCCACAGCGACTACGATCTGTTTCGCTGTATTTTCATTCATCATCTGTAAAATCATTCGGGGTTATAACGCCGTACCCAAACCGGATCCGAAAGGTCACGGTGGCCTCCATGACGTCGCGGGAGAACCGCACCACGTCTATTTGGTTGTTGGGGTTGGCCACGGCCGCGCGGTATTCCGCCGTGATCCTTTCGTGCCGGCTGGGGGCTTTCGTTTCGTTGTTTGCTTCCATTGATTCGGGGTGGGGGTTAGAAAGGCAAATCATCTTCGCCTCCGATGGGGGCCGGTGCGCCGGCCGGCGAAGCTGGGCCTGTTACGTGCTGGGTGGCGGTGGGCTGTGTGGCTTGCGTGGATCCCTGTGCGGCCGGTTGTGCGGGGCTGCTGCCGCAGAGGTAGACTTCGCGGGCGTTGACGTTGATGTCTACACGCGTCTGACCTGTTCGGTCGGTATAGAGGTTGTTGCGCATCGTGCCGCGGACGAAGACCTTTGCGCCCTTTTTGAGGTACTGGAAGGTCGAACCGCCCTCGCCGTACCAATAGATGGACAGCCACGTGGTGCGTTGCGTGGGGGACTCGCCGGGTTTCTGTGCGCGCACGTTTTCGGTGTGCGCCACGCTGAAGCAGACGTACTTCTTACCTGAAAATTCTTTCACTTCGGCATCCTTTCCGAGGTTGCCAATTACTTCGATTTGTAGCATATAGGGGTTGAATGATGTTGGGGCCTAACGGCCGGTTTATTTGTTTATCTGTTTATGCGTTGAGGTGTGAAACGAGGGTCGCCGCGGACCTAAATCCTGTTTTTGATGCGAAATGACCCTCGCCGCGGGCTTAAATTCCGTTTTTGGCCCAATCCGAGGCTCATTTTGGACTCAAAAACAGTTTTTGGTGCAAAACGAGGCAAGTTTTGGGCTTCAAATCGATTTTTGGCCCAATCCTCGCCGGGTTTCGGGCTTCAAATCAGTTTTTGGCGCAATCCTCGCCGGGTTTTAGGCTCCGAATCGGTTTTTGGTGTGAAACCCGGCGGGTTTGGGGCTTCAAATCGATTTTTGGTGTGAAACCCGGCTTCCCGGAGGTACCTTCACCGCTTGCAGGCGGCTATGTTTATGCGGTGAACAACCTGCTCGGAATAG
>ERZ772766.979-NODE-979-length-15990-cov-7.774019_pt1 | contig 15990 bp, 12 predicted proteins | sample MGYA00511379_ERZ772766 | MGnify/ENA primary metagenome ERZ772766 (study PRJEB29015, sample SAMEA2737895) | human oral metagenome | biome: human oral; feature: human-associated habitat; material: dental | place: China | collected 2116 ...
ACACCGTGCTGCCGCTGCTGGCCGACTGCGGGGTGTGCGCCCTGTTCGCCGTGGCCATCTTCAGCGTGGGGCTGGCGGTGGGACGCACCCGGGCGCGCTCGTCGCTGTGAGCGGAGGCCGTGGGGCCGGCCGGCGGCAGCCGGCCCCGCAGCCCCCTCGCCGAGATCGGTCGAGTTCCGCGCCGAGATCGGTTCACTTCCGCGTCGAGATCGGTCCAGTTCCGCGCCGAGGCCGATTCGAGGCACTGCCGGGCGCGGCCGTCTCGCGGGAAAGTGAGGCTCTCACGCGCTTTCAGCGCCGCACTCCGTTCCACCGCACTCGGACGCCCCGCACCGATCTCGAGCCGGAACGTGATGCCTCAGTGCATCTGAGACCCTTCGAGGGGCTTGGACGTGGTGATCCGGCGGGGATGGTCCCGGGGTTGAGAGCCGCGAGTGCCGGGGCGGTGGCTGCTGCACATTTGCGTGCGCTCCGCGCTGGCAGAAACCCCGGAATCATGCGGAAAAGAAGTTCCAACGCCGGCCACGATCCCGCTCCCATGTGCGCGGACCCCCCTCAACGCACATGGGAGCCCGACGACCGAACACGACAGCCGACGGGAAAGCGCATGATCCTGCGGGAAACCGACCTCCGCCCCGTAGCGGTGCTTCTCTCCCATGTGCAACACCGGAGAAGACCACCCCACACCCCCGCAATCGACCCACCACGCACAGGGCGCCGCCTCGGACGTAGAGGACAAGCACCGTCTCAGATGCACTGACACACCACAATCTCGAGCCGGAACCGCACCGATCTCGGCGAATCCCGCACGATGGCTGCATCCCGCGCAGGTCGGCCTATGACCTCACGAACCGGAAGAGGCGAGAACCCCCTGACCCGGGGCAGATGACGCGGAGCCGAGAAAGTGTCGCCCATCATACTGTGTCACCCGCGGCATCAGGGTCGTTTGTCCATACAGTGCCTCTGGGTCGCCGCTCTCAATGCATCCGGACGGCCCCGGCGAAGCGGAGGAGGCATGATCATGACGGCTCGAGGCAGGACCCTGAAGACTGTTGCCGGCGCAATGGCGGGCGCCGGTCTGGTAGCGGGCGCCTTCAGCGCCTTCTCCCGCCTGCGCTACCGGCGCTCGGCGACGGCGACGCTCGCTGAGTACGGCGCGCTCTCGCTCAGGGCGATCAGGGCCCGCACGACGATGTCCGACTGGATCGCGCGAGTGGCGAGCGAGCCGGAGGGCCGTCGGACGCTGTCCCTCCCCGCCTGGGCGCGGCTCTTCTACGACGTCGAGCGGCGCGAGGGCGGCGGCATGCCCGTCTACTACGCCCGCCCGCACTCGCCGTCGGACACCGTGGTCGTCTACATCCACGGCGGCGGCTACATCGCCACGGCGTCCCTGGGCCAGGCCCTGCTCGTCGACAACCTCGCCCGCACCACGGGCGCCGAGCTCGTCGTACCGCTCTACCCGCTGGCGCCGCACCACACCTGGGAGAAGGCGCACCGGCTCGTCCTGGACCTGTACCTGCGCACCGTCGCGGAGAATCCCGGCAGGCGGATCGTTCTCATGGGCGACAGCGCGGGCGGGGGCCTGGCTCTCGTCATCGCCCTGTCGCTCGCGGAGCGGGGCGCCAACCAGCCCGATGAGCTGGTCCTGCTGTCCCCCTGGGTGGATGTCACCCACGTGAATCCCGATATCGCGGACTACGTCGACGTCGACCCGCTCATGGCCCCCGAGCCGCTCACGATCATGGGCAAGACGTGGGCGGGCGACACACCCACGACCGACTGGCACCTGTCCCCCATCAACGGGGACCTGTCAGCGCTGCACCGGGTCACCACCTTCGTGGGCAGCCGGGAGCTCTTCCTCCCGGACAACGCGCTCCTCCACGACAGGCTCGTGAAGGCCGGCGTCACCTCCACCCTGCACGTCGGGGAGAACCTCAACCACGTCTACCCGATGTTCCCCTCCCCCGAGGGACGCCGGGCCCGGCGCGAGATCGCCCGGATCGTCTCCGGCCGGGCCCCCGCCTGAGCCCCGCCCCCTTCACCGAGACCGGTTCACCTCCGCGTCGGTCGCGGCTCCGGAGCCGGGCATGAGCATGAGGCTCAAGTGCTCAGCTCTTTACGGGGACCAGTATCCGGCCCCCAGGCCAGCACCGCGATACCCACGACCCCGAAAAGCGCAAGGAGCGCGCAGGGGACTGTCGCCTCAAGGGCGTAGTCCGCGGCGATATGCGGGGCACGAGCAATCAGCCACATGCGCCACAGGGCGCCCCCGCCCCGGCTCCGGCCGCGAGCGAGAACGCGCTGACCGCGCATCTCAGGGCCCTGCGCAATGGGGCCCGCCTCACCACGACCTGCACGACGGGAAGAAGCAGCCACGCCGTGAGCGAGACGGAGCAGAGGAGGGTCACGTGCCGCACGGGGCTGTGCACAAGGTCGCGCAGCAGCGAACCGAACCCGAGGACGACGCAGACGAGCCACACCGCCCCGCAGTACAGGACCAAGCGCGTGTCGGACCACTCCCACCGGGTGTGTTCGCGGGACCAGCGCGACACGTCATCGAAGAACCCATGGACCATGAGACCACCTCATTACTCGTGCCAGCTCTGCACCCACCTGGTGCAAGGGAGAGCCGGAAAGAAGGCCGGTCACCGCCGCATCACCATTCTCCATATTCTTCATGCTCTCCGAGACCTCAACGGGCGAAACACATGACGGCAGACGCCTGCTCCGATGCAGCACGATCCATCCGTTCAACAGAGACGACATCGGCGTCATCACCACACGAGGAAGAAGAGTCGCGGCTCTCGGAGGCAAGCGGGAAAGCCTGCGCCACCCCCACCGTGGAGAACAGTGCGAGAACGATAACGAACGAGACCAGAACCCTGCTGCGCACCCCCTGAGCAGAGCGGCACACAAGCTGGCCAACATGCGAATCATCCTATTATCATTACGACATGGTGTAAGTCAAGTGTAACATGCATCTCATATATGGCAAGCGGCTCCGGGTCCACGCCGACCAGGGGGATGACGCAGTCGTGGTAGGCCCGGGGAGCGCACGAGACCCTCCCTTAAGGGACGCCGGGCCAGACGCGAGATCGCCCGGATCGTCTCCGGCCGGGCCCCGCCTGAGCCCACCCCGCCCCCTTCACCGAGACCGGCCCAGACCGGCCCGGTCCCGCACCGGGACCGGTTCAGTCCCAGAAGTGCTCGACGTCGACGGCCCCGCCAGTGGCCTCGAAGTCGGCGCGCACGGCGGCGCGGAAGGCGGCGTCGTGCAGCCAGTCCAGGACGACGGCCGCCAGCCCGTAGGCGCCGTCGACGGCGGCCGCGTCCCCGGTGGGCGAGCCGGCCGCCCGCGCCATCTCACGGGTGTGCAGGGCGACGTCGGCGCTGTCGGTGACCTTGATGAGCGGGTGGATGCCGGGCACGCGCTGAGAGACGTTGCCGAAGTCGGTGCCCGCCGCCACCGTCTCCGGCAGCACGCCGGCGGGCAGCGGGTCACGGCCGCGCTCACGCTGGGAGCGGACCCAGGCCGCGGTCAGCGGCCCGTTGGCGCGCACCGGCATCTCATTGGTGTAGTCGGGGGTGATGATCTCCAGGCCCGTGCCGGTCATGAGCGCGGCGCCGCGCAGAACGTCCTCCACGCGCCCCACCAGGTCCCGCAGCGTCTCGGGGTACTTCGAACGGATCATGAAGGACAGCTCGGCGCGCTCGGGAATGATGTTGGGCACCTGGCCGCCATCGACGACGACGGCATGGACCCGGTCCCACGGCAGGATCTGCTGACGCAGCAGACCGATCCCGTTCAGGACCAGCGTGACCGCGTCCAGGGCATTGCGCCCCATGAACGGTTGGGACGCCGCGTGCGCCGGCACACCGGTGAAGACGGCCCGGACGCGGCGCACACCCAGCCAGGTCTGATCGGCGACGTCACAGGCGTAGGAGTGGGTCTGGACAGCGGCGTCAACGCCCTCCAGCATGCCCGCCACGGCAAGACGCTCCTTGGCCGTGTCGCACTCCTCGGCCGGCGTCGTCTGAAGGATGACGCGACCGGGCAGGGCGGTCGCCTCGCGCCGCGCGAGGGACGCCAGGGCCAGGAAGGCGCCCACCGAGCTGGCGCACATGACATTATGGCCGCACCCGTGACCAATACCCGGCAGCGCGTCGTACTCGGCGAGGACCGCGATGGCGGGGGCACCGTGGCCGCCGCCGGGACCGCCGCCGTCCGGGGCGTCCGTCCCGATCTCGGCCCGCAGGGCCGTGTCCATGCCATAGACCCCGACCTCGGCCTCCAGGCCGTGGGCGCGCAGAAGGTCCGCGACCGCGGCCACTGCATGGTGCTCGCAGTAGCCGACCTCCGGATGAGCGTGAACATCGCGCGAGAGAGCCACGATCTCGGGCGCGAGATCAGCCACCGCCCCGGTCAGCGCCTCACGCACAGCGGCCGGAGCGCCGTCGGACTCCCCCAGAGCGGTGGCCGGGGCCGCGAGGCCGGCACGCGCAGCAGTCTCGGCGGCCATCCGGTCCTGAACAGCACGACAGGGCTCAGTGGGACGGGAAAGATCACGCATAAGGCCATCATGCCGCGTCGGGACGGCGCAGCGGGAGGACCCGTCGGGGTCGGACCGGTCACCGTCGCCGTTGCTCCCCCGCAGGATCCCGCCGGCCTCGGCGAGAAGAGGAATGGGGAACGGGGAACGGGGAATGGGGAATGGGGAGCGGAGTCAGGCGAGCCCGCGGGCGAGCAGGTCCAGGCCCACGCTGCCCAGGGCGATGCCGCGGTTGTGGAAGGCCCGCAGGTCGAGATCCTCCCCCGCGGACGCCGCCCGCCGCCTGGCCCGCTCGCGGCCCTCCGTCCAGACCCTCTCCCCCAGCACGTAGGACAGCCCCTGCGCGGGCCAGCCCAGCTGCTTGTCGACCTCGAGCTGCACGAATCCCTCGCCCAGCACCGTGTGCGCCCGCAGCACCGCCTCCGCCGTGGAGCGGTCCCACTCGCCGCGCCCGCTCGCGCCCGGCAGGGCGGCGATCTCGCCCGGCACCGGCAGCCAGGTGTGCACGCCCAGGTCGATGAGGACCCGCGCCAGCCGCCAGCGCCGCGCCGCCAGCCATCCGAAGCGGTCGGCGGGCTCTGAGACGAGGCCCGTCTCGACCGCGAGCGCCTCGGCGTACAGGGCCCAGCCCTCATTGCAGCCGGGCACCCTGGCCAGGTGCCGCTGCCAGGGGGTCAGGCGCTCGTCGACGCTCTGCGCCCCGGAGTGCGCGTGGTGCCCCGGAACCGACTCGTGCAGGACCGTGGTGCGCTCGGCCCAGGGCCAGACCGTCTCGTCCCCCGCCGCGAAGGAGCGCAGCATCCGGCCGGGCAGCCCGCGGGCGGGATCGGGCTCCTCGTAGTGGACGCCGCCGCCGGGCGCATCGAGGAGGACGACGGGCCGCCCCAGCTCCCCGGGGACGTCGAGCAGCCGGCCGACGACGGCCTCCCAGGCCTCCTCGGCCACGTCCTGCGCCCAGCGGGGGAAGTCCTCGGGCCTGATCCCGGTGGTGGGGTCGCGACGCAGGCGGGCGTCCAGGTCGGCCGCGCCCGCGCCCTGCCCGAGGACGTCGGCGGCCAGGGCGTCCTGGGCGGCGACGACGGCGCCCAGCTCCTCGTGCGCCCAGCGGTAGACCTCGGCTGGCTCGATGGAGGTCCCCAGAAGGCGGTGCACCCAGCGGGCGTGGCGCTCGGGCCCCACGCCCTCGCGCGCGCCGGCGCGCGGGGCCAGCTTCTCGCGCAGGTAGCGGCTGAGCCCCGAGGCGGCCCGGGCGGTGCGATCGGCCGCCGCGCGCAGGTCCCGGTCCAGGGCGCCGTCGGCCGCCGCGCGCAGGTCCCGGTCCAGGGCGCTGTCGGCCGGGGCGCCGTCGTCCGGGGCGCTGTGCCCGACAGCGGGCCCGCTGCCGGTTTCCCGGGCGGCCGTGTCCCCGGCGAACCGGTCGATCTGCCGGGCGACGGCCTCGATCTGGCTGCGCGGGGGCAGGACCCCGCGGGCCGCGGAGGCCTCCAGGGACTGGGCGATGCCAGTCAGGGCGCCGGGTGCGGCGCGGTAGCGCTCGAGCAGCCGGCCCCACTCCTCCTGCCGGGCGCCGGGGCCCGGGAGCCGCAGAGCGCGGCGCACGCCCTGGAAGGGCGAGGCGAGCACATTGAGCAGGGCGCCCTGGTCGCCCGACTCCAGGATCTCGATGGAGGTGTCCAGGCGCTCGAGCAGGTGGGAGCGCAGCACGCGCACGGGCCGCGGGGCGGCATCCCACGCACCGCCGTCCCCGTGCCCGCCGTCCCCGAGTCCGCCGTCGGCGCCCTCCCCGGGGCCCCGTACGGGCTCGACGGCGCTCACGCGTCGGCGCAGGCGCCTCTCGATATCCGCCCGCTCGGCGAGCGCCTCGGGGCCGGTCACGGGCAGTGGCTCCTCACCCGGCAGGCCGGTGGCCTCGGCCGCGGCAGGGTCGCGGCCGGCCAGGAAGCGGGCGTACTCCTCGGCCAGCCCGGCGAGCCGGGCACGGACCTCCTCCCAGTCGGCGGGCGGGGCGATCCAGCCGGTGGCTGCGGAGCGCTGGTCGGTCATGGTGCTGCTCGGGGTGCGGTCAGGAGCTGGAACGCGGCGGGATGCCGGCCCGACGGGATCAGATCCCGGTCAGGCGGCCGGCGCGGCGGGACTCGGTCCAGCCGCGCAGCTGCTCCCAGCTGCCGGCGCCGCCGGGGCCGGAGAACAGGGGCGAGCCGCCCAGCCCCTCACGATCGGCGGGCTCGGTCCAGCGTGCCAGGGGGTTGCCGTCCACCGGATCGGCGGTCCGGGGCCCGCCGAAGGAGCTGCGCCAGGTGCCGTCCGCGTAGGAGAGGATGCCGGTGGACCTCAGCTCGGGCTCCACGACGAAGCCGGGGGTGGCGAACAGGTCACGGGCGTAGGCCCACAGGCTCGGGAAGTCGGTGATGCGGGCGGCCGGCCCGATCTCGGGCGGGAAGGAGGGCCGGTAGCCCTGGTCGAAGGACAGGAGCGTGACGAACAGGCGGACGTCGGAGTCGGTCAGGCGCTCCCCGAACAGGTAGCGGCGGGTCGCCAGACGGAAGTCCAGCTCGGCCAGCCGCGCCTCCCACACGCCCTTGGCGACCCGGGCGGCCTGACGGGACCCGGCGAACAGGACCTTGTAGGGGCCGTTGTTGACGTCGTCGAAGAGCTGCTGGTTGAGGGCGTCGATGTCGTCGCGCAGGTCGGCCGGGTACAGGTCCGGGGCGCCCGGCGCGTGCAGCGGCCTCCAGGCGGTCTCCCACTCATACGACAGCAGGTGGTAGTCGTTGCTCACCACGCGGCGCCCGGTCAGGTCGTAGACGGTGGGGACCGTGGCCCGCCCCTGGTAGCCGGGCTCGGTGTCCCGGTAGAGGTCGTCGAGCAGGCGCGCCCCGGTCGCGGGGTCGACGCCGCCCGGCTGGTTGTCGAAGGTGCGCCCCTCGTGGGTGCGCGAGCCGACCCAGCCGATGGAGACGTGCTCGTCCAGTCCCGTCAGCCGCAGGACGATGGTCTGCCGGCGCGACCAGCCGCACCCGGCGGACACGTACAGCCGGTAGCGGCCCGGCTCCACGGGGGCCCGCCCCTCGCCGTCGCCGAAGAGCGTGCGGAAGTAGTTGGTCCGGCGCCTGAAGGCGCCGTCGGGCGTCTGCTCGACGAGCCGCTCGGGGGCCAGGGGGTCGGGGGCGGGCTCGGGACCGGCGGGGCTGCTGGAGCCGGTGGGACCGGCCGGTGCGGGAGAGGTGCTCATGACTGTCTCGATTCTGTGCTGGAGGGCGGAGGACGGGGAGCCGGAGGACGGGGAGAGCGCCTCAGGCGGCGAGCCAGATGTTGTAGGCGCTGAAGACGCTGCCGGCTCCCGGGTCGACGAGCGTGCCGTGGACCTTGTCGGAGTAGGCCAGGGAGTTGCGGGGCACGTACAGGGGCAGCAGGTAGGCCTGGTCCCCCACGACGTAGCCCTGGAACTCGGCGTAGGTGGCCTTGCGAGCCTCCTGGTCGGTCTCAGCACGGGCCGTGTTCAGCCACTTGTCGACCTTGGCGTCGTGGTAGCGGCCGCGGGCGATCGTGCCCTTGGCGGGGTCGGAGTTGTACAGCAGGTCCAGGGCGGTGGCCACGTCCGGGGCGTTGTAGGTGTTGTCGAAGACCTCGTAGTCGTTGGCCTCGGCCCGCTCCGTCTCGGTGCCCTCGTCGACCGGCTCGAAGACGTACTCGATGCCCACGTTCTTCTTCATCTCGTCGGCAATGGCCAGGTTGAGGGTGTCGCGGGCGTCGCGCACGTAGATGGCGCCGGAGACCAGGCGCACCGTGAGGCGCTTGCCGTCCTTGGTGCGATAGCCCTCGGAGTCCCGGCCCGTCCAGCCCGCCTCGTCCAGCAGGGCGTTCGCGGCGTCGACGTCGAAGGCGATCGAGGTGCCCTCCAGGGAGGAGTCGTAGAAGGACGAGACCGGGGAGATCGCCGACCAGGCCCGCTTGGCGGTGGAGTAGTAGACCGAGTCGACGAGGGTGTCGAGGTCGACGGCCTGCTGGAAGGCCCGGCGCACCCGGACGTCGTCGAGGGGGGACTTGGAGATGTTGAGGTACAGGGAGTAAGGGGTGCCCGAGTTGAGGACCTCCTCGTAGGAGAAGCCGCCGACTCCGTCAAGAGCCGCGACGTTCTGCGCGGGGACCCCGTAGATGATGTCGACCTGGCCGGACTGGAGGGAGCCGACCCGGGTCGAGGCCTCCGGCAGGAAGGAGACCTCGACGGCGTCGAGGTAGGCGGCGCCCTGCCGGCCGGTGAGGTCCTCGGGCGCCCAGGCGTAGTCCTCGCGCCTGGTGAAGGTCAGGGAGGAGCCCTGCTGGTAGTCGGTGATGGTGAAGGGCCCGATGCCGGCGATGCCGGGCCCGCCCGCCTTGAGGTCTCCCGAGCTCAGGGCCGCCGGGCTCAGCGGGGTGGCGCCCACGGAGGACAGGTAGGCCAGGAAGAGGTTGTCGGGCTGGGACAGGGTGAAGACGACGGTCCGCTCGTCGGAGGCCTTCCAGGACGCGAGGCTGGCCCGCCCCACCCGGTTGGTGGCCGTGTAGTCCTTCTGGGTGAACTTCTCGAAGTTCTTCACGACCGCGTCGGCGGTCAGCGCCTCACCGTCGGAGAAGGTGACGCCCTCCCTGAGGACCAGGGTGAGGGTCAGCCCGTCCTGGCTGAGCTCGTAGGACTCGGCGAGCCAGGGGTGGTAGACGCCGTCGGCGTCCCGGTAGAGGTAGGAGTCGAAGGCGTTTCGCAGCAGCGGGGTGACGGTGTCCTGGCTGGAGAGCTGCGGGTTGAGGGTGGCCGGCTCGGTCTCGAAGCCGAAGCGCAGGGTGCCGCCGTTGACGGGCTCGCCGCTGGAGCCGCTGGAGCAGGCGGCCAGGCCCGTGGCGGCAGCGGCGGAGGCCGTCAGGCCGGCGAGGAAGAGGCGGCGGTTGATCATGGGATTCTCCTGGGGTCCGGGGCGCGGAGCGCGGGGTCGGTTCGGGGATCGTCGGGCCGCGCGGGCGGCCCCGAGGCCCGGGGCATCGCCTCGGGCTCGCCGAGCTCCCGGGTGTAGACGAGCAGGCGCTGCCCGGAGTCGACCACGAGGTCCTCCCGCTCGGGGCGGCGCAGGTATCCCAGGTGCTCGTACATGCGGTGGGCGCCGTGCATCTGCGGGCCGGAGTGGATGGCGATGCGGCTCGCCCCGCGGCCTCGGGCCAGAGCCTCGATGTGCTCCACCAGGACGCGGGCGATGCCGCGCCCGGCGGCCTCCGGGGCCACGCCGAGGCGGCCGAAGGACTGCTCGACCGCACCGTCGGGGCCGGTCTGGGTGTCACGAGGCACGAAGACGGCACCGAGGATCCTGTGGCCGCCCGCGTCGCCGGCGTCGTCGACCGCGAGGACGAGGTCCTCGCCGCGCGGCCCGTCGGGGCCGTGGTCGGCCACGTGGCCCTCGATGTCGAGCAGGCTCTCCCGGTAGGAGGAGGTGATCCAGAAGCGGGACTCGTAGGCGCGCAGCAGCAGGGCGCGGACGGCGTCGTACTCGCCCGGCGCGGCGACCCGGACGGTCACCGGGGTGGGCGGGGCGGCCCCGGTGGGGGCGGTGGCGAGAGCGGCGTTCATCGCGTCCCCGTCTCAGGCGGCCTCGGCCGCGGGCAGGACCGGCAGGGCGGCGAGCAGGCGGCGCGTGTAGGGGTGGGCGGGCCGGGTGAAGACGGCGTCGACGTCCCCGGACTCGACGACCTCCCCGTCCTTCATCACCAGCACGTCGTCGGCGAGGTGGTGGACCACGCCCAGGTCGTGGCTGATGAAGACGACAGCGGCGCCGGTGCGGGCGCGGACCTCGACCAGCAGGTCGAGGATCTGGGCCTGGATGGACACGTCGAGGGCGGAGACCGGCTCGTCGGCGATGAGAATGTCGGGCTCGGTGACCAGGGCGCGGGCAATGGCGACACGCTGGCGCTGGCCTCCGGACAGGGCGAGCGGGCTCGCCCCCAGGCGGCCCAGGGGCAGGTCCACCAGCTGGGCGACCTCGCGCACCCGTTCCTCCACCCGGGCGCGGCCGGAGCGGCGGCCGCCCGCCGCCGGGGAGCGCAGCGGCTCGGCGATGACCTCCCGCACGCTGTAGCGCGGGTCGAAGGAGGAGATCGGGTCCTGGCTGATGATCTGGATGCGGTGGCGGCGGGAGCGCCGGCGGCGGTCGGGCAGCGGGGACCAGGTCTCGCCATCCAGGCTGATGGTTCCGCCGTCGGGCTCGGCCAGCGCGATGAGCAGGCGGGCCAACGTGGACTTCCCGGAGCCGGACTCGCCGACGACGCCGAGGGTCTGACCGGGGCGGACCTCGACGTCGACGCCGCCGACGGCGCGGCGCACCGTCCCGCCGGGCCCCGGGAAGTCCTTGACCAGGCCGCGGGCGACCAGCAGGGGCGCCGCGTTGTCGGCGGGAGGCCGGGTGCGCCGTGGGGCGGGCCGGGAGGAGGCCAGGAGCCGTCCGCGGGAGTCGGCCGAGGGCACGGCGGCGAGCAGGCGGCGGGTGTAGGGGTGCTGGGGCGCCAGCAGGACGTCCCGGGAGGGTCCGGACTCGACGACCTCGCCGTCCTTCATCACCAGGATCCGGTCGCACACCTGGCCGACGACGGCCAGGTCGTGGCTGATGAGAAGGAGGGCGGAGCCCGTGGCGCGGCGGGCCGCCAGGACGTCGAGGACCTGGGCCTGGACGGTGACGTCGAGGGCGGTGGTGGGCTCGTCGGCGATGATGAGGTCGGGTTGCCCGGCGATCGCCGAGGCGATGAGGGCGCGCTGGCGCAGGCCGCCGGAGAGCTCGTGGGGGTACTGGTCGACCCGCAGGTCGGCCTCGGGCACTCCCACCTCCTCCAGCAGGGCGATGGCGCGCTCGCGCTCGGCGGCGGCCAGGGCGCGGCCGGTCAGGCGGCTCTCGCCGGCGGCCTCGCGCTCGGCGTTGACGACATCGGACAGGCGCAGGGCCTCGGCGATCTCCCTGCCGACGGTGCGCAGCGGGTCGAGCGAGGTCAGGGCGTCCTGGAGGATGAACCCGATGCGGCGTCCGCGAATGGCGCGCCACTGGGCGTCGGTGAGGCCGGTGGCGTCCTGCCCGGCGACCTCCAGGCGGTCGGCGGCGATCGTGGGGTCGCCTCCGGTCAGGCCGATGAGCGTGCGGGCGGTGACGGACTTGCCGGACCCCGACTCGCCGACTATGCCGACGGCCTCGCCGGGGGCGACGGTCAGGTCCAGGCCGTGCACGGCCCGCACGGCGCCGTCGTCCACGTCGTCTCCCCGGGCGCCGGGGCGGCGGAAGGCGACCGACAGGCCCCTCACGTCGATGAGCGTGCGGGCGGGATCCTGCGTCGCGGGCTGCGACTCCGGCTGCGCGGTCGGGTCGGCGGGCGCGGTGGTCGGGGCGCTCATGCGCTCCTCCTCTCGTAGCCGCGCTTGATGGCGCGGCCCAGGACGTTGGCACTGATGACGGTGGCGGTGAGCACGAGCCCGGGCAGGATCCCGGTCCACGGGGCGATCACGAGGAAGTCGCGCGAGTCGGCCAGGATGGCGCCCCACTCGGGGGTCGGCGGCTGGGGGCCGAGCCCGAGGAAGGACAGGGAGGCGGCCCCGATGATCGCCCCGCCCAGCTCGATGGTCGCGACGACGGGGATGACGCCGAGGGCGTTGGGCAGGACGTGGCGCGCGACGAGCCGGCCGGGCGTCAGCCCGAAGGTGCGGGCCTGGGCGACGTAGTCGGAGCGGATGACCTGCTGGGTCTGGGCGCGCACCACCCGGGCGTAGGTGGGGATCGTGGCGACGCCCAGGGTGACGGCGAGGTTGACGATGCCGGTGCCGGTGATGCCGATGACGACCAGCGCCAGGAGGATGGCCGGGAAGGAGGCGAGGACGTCGATGAATCGGGCCAGCACTGTGTCGAGCCAGCGCGGGGAGATCCCCGCCAGCAGGCCGATGACCAGGCCGAGGGCGACGGCGACGGCGGTCGCGGTGACGCCTATGGTCAGGGAGTAGCGGGCGCCGTGGACGATCCGGGCCAGCAGGTCCCGTCCGAGGTAGTCGGTGCCCAGGAGGTGCTCGGCGGAGGGGCCCCGGTTGAGGCTGAGGGGGTCGGTGGTCAGCGGGTCGACACGGGTGAACAGGTCCGGGGCGACGGCTGCCAGGGCAACGGCGCCGAAGACCAGGGCGGCGACGACGGTGGCGGTCCGGGGGCGGCGAAGGCTCCGTCTCGCTCGGGCCAGGCGGCCGGCGACGGCGCCCAGGCGGGTGCCGGTGATCTCAATGGAGACGAGGAAGGAGGCTGGCTGGTTCGTGGCGGTCATGAGGGCTCCTGAAAGATGAGAGGTTCCTGAGCGGGGCGCGACCGGCTCAGGAACGGGCCTGGCGCAGCCGCGGGTCGAGCGCGAGGACTGCGAAGTCGACGAGTGTGGAGGCGATGACGAACACGGCGCTGGCGAAGAAGGCGACGCCGAGGACGATCGGCATGTCCTGGCTCTCGACGGCCTTCACGGCGATGCGTCCGAGGCCGGGGCGGCCGAAGACCGTCTCGGTGATGGCGGCGCCGCCCAGGAGCCCGCCCACCAGCAGGCCCCCGATGGTCACGGCTGGCAGGGCGGCGTGGCGCAGGGCGTGCACACGCTTGGCACGGCCGATCGAGGCGCCCCGGGAGCGGGCGGTCAGGACGTAGGGTCGGACGAGCTCACCGTCGAGGTCCTCCCGGAGCACCTGGGTGAGGTAGGCGCCCTGAGGGATGCCGATGGCCAGGGCCGGCAGGACGAGGGCGCGCGGGCCGTCGTCGCCCAGGACGGGGAACCAGCGCAGCTGGAAGGAGAAGACGGTCAGGAGGATGAGACCGAGCCAGAAGCTGGGCACCGACAGGACCGTCAGCTCGGCGCCGCCGACGAGGGAGCGGACGGCCCCGCGCCTGCCGGCCAGCCACAGGGACAGGCCCAGCGCCACGACGACGGCGATCAGGAGCGCGGCCCCGGCGAGCTGGAGTGTGGCGCCGATCTGCGAGGTGAAGATGTCGAGGACCGGCTTGTGCTGGATGTAGCTGGTGCCGAAGTCGCCGTGCAGGAGGCCGGCCAGGTAGCCGAGGTACTGCAGGACGACGGGCCGGTCCAGGCCCCACTCGGCGATGACCTTGGCGCGCAGCTCGGCGTCGTTGCGGTCCTGCCCCAGGAGGGTGTCGACCATGTCACCGGGCGCCAGGTGCAGGCCGATGAAGGTGACGGTGACGGCGACCCAGACGACGAAGGCGCCCTGGAGGAGGCGTCGTGCGACGAAACGGGCGGCGGCGCGGCGTCGTGCGGAGCGGACGCCGCGGGCCTCGGCGGAGTCGCGGGTCGTGGTGGAAATGGCGGGGGTGGTTGCGGTAGGTGCGGCGGCAGCAGCAGTCACAGGGGTTCCTTCGGTCCCGGTTCGGCAGCCGCGGGCGGGGGAGCGCGCTCACGGCCCTGGCAGGGGTGGGGACGTCCGCGCGGGTGGTCTGCTAGCCGCTCCGGCCGCGGGCCCGGTGTGCAAGCACCGGGCGCGGTCATGCGGGGGCTGCCAGAGGCGCGAACGCCCTAGGGCATGCAGCGGCGACAACACGCCACGGCCTGCGGGCTCATGGCGTGGAGGGGTGCGGAGGACACAGAGGACACAGCGGCGCGCTCGGCGCGCACGACGAGGGGGAGCGCTGCGGCGCCTCGACCCGTGCTCGTCATGATGTGCCCTTCGACTGCGTAGCGCCCCGGCCCGGTGCCGGCGGCGCGTTCGAGGCGAATCCTATCCGGCAGACCGGTGGCGGTTGTCAAGACCCGCACCGCGGCGTCCCACTCCTCGGACACCCCCTCCCCTCCCTCCCGCCGAGATCGGTTCACTTCCGCACCGAGATCGGTCGAGTTCCGCGCCGAGATCGGTTCACTTCCGCACCGAGATTGCTCCGAGACGCTCGCCGGGCGCGCCCTCACGATAATCCAGCACCCGCTGCCCGCCCTCGCCGCCAAGGCCGAACACGTTATCTCAGCATCTTGAGGAGACTCTCCAGAAATATCGTCAGAGGCTCTCCAACAGCTTCGCCTTTGCGGCAGCGAACTCGGCGTCATCCAGGATGCCCTCAGCATGCAGGCCCGCAAGCTCGCGCAGACGATCGGATATGGTTGGAGCGGAGCCGGCACCGGGTGAGCCCATCGAGCCCGCCTCCCCCGTCGAAACCACCGGGACAGACTCCGCGGATGCTCCCGCCTCTACCACGCCGAGCACGGATTTCCCGACGCGCTCTAATTCACGCCCCACACCCTCATGCTCCTTCTTGACGATACGGAGCGTCCCCACTTGATTAGTTAGCGTGTAAATCTTCCGGTCAGTCACAATGGTAAGCGTCGACTTACCAGTCATTGACCTGGCGACATGAGCAGCACCGGTCACAGCCAGACCGGGAACAGACGCCTTCATGATACCAGCACCTCCCTTAGCAAGAGCGGCGACCGCCTGAACCGCGGCGCCCTGCATCACAGTGCCGGCGACGCCCGCATCCGACGCCTCCGATCTAGGGGACACAAATGTAATGGAAAGGAGTTTCTCATATGAAGTCGTCTTCGGCATGCGCGTCGGGTTCGAAGGGTCACTCGGACTGTCAACACGGACGTAGCCGCCACGGAAGATCTCCACCTTGGACATGCCGAAAATACCACTCGTGACGAGTTCACCCGCGGCACGTTCCAACTCAGCATACCGGCGCCGACGCTCTTCTTTTTCCGCCCTCCGGTCCGTAACCGCCTTCACAACAGACGATCCCAGCCTATCGAGCACGCTCGGCTTCGCGGAAATCTGGGCGCTCACCACGGCCGTTTGATCCCGCCTTTGCGTGAGTCGCATCACATCCGATCGCGACGGACGCTCGTCCCATACATCCTCAGTCCAAGCCTGGCCATTCCACCAGCGACGACAACCGCTGCCATCGTCGTACCAGCCTGCGGGAGTAGACATGTCTAACACCTCCATGGAGCATGCCTCACATACCTTATAATAGTGATGAATTGGAGCGATCGGATGTGAGAAAGCATGCAAAGCCCGACTGTTCTCGAGCTGAAGGCACAGCAGCCGATCAACCGCAAACCGAGCGTCCATCAACAGGCGTACGAACCCACAAGCTCCCCGCCGCACGCTCCGGCTCAGCACGCCGGTGCCGGCGCCCCTCCTGTTCCGCCTTCCGACCCGCGGCCGGCTCGCCGCCATGCGCCCTCGCGCCGCGGGAGGGCGCTCCCGCGGCGCGAGGCTGGGCTCCTCAGATGGCTCAGATGGCGCTGTAGCCGCCGTCGACGAGGATCGGGGCTCCAACGACGTAGCCGGAGGCCTTCGACGCCAGGAACAGGATGGCCGTGTCGAGCTCGCCCTCCTTGCCGAAGCGGTCCAGGGGAATCATGGCGCGGAAGGCCGAGCCGGTGTCCTCGTCGTCCAGGACGTCGGTGGTCA
>ERZ772766.980-NODE-980-length-15988-cov-23.651227_pt1 | contig 15988 bp, 13 predicted proteins | sample MGYA00511379_ERZ772766 | MGnify/ENA primary metagenome ERZ772766 (study PRJEB29015, sample SAMEA2737895) | human oral metagenome | biome: human oral; feature: human-associated habitat; material: dental | place: China | collected 2116 ...
GATCGGCGGTGGAGGAATACGGATGCCAGATATGGCTGCGGTCGAGTTCGGTCAGCGTGTGTATATCCATGTGTGATTTCTCCTTTTTCCGCGCCCGTTCAAACAAGAGGCCGTCTGAGAATGCCGCAGGGGGTTTTCAGACGGCCTCCCGGTACGACAAAGGCGGCATGGCGGTTTCAACCGATGTTTTTATGGTCTTTCAAAATTTTTTCGTACACCGCGTCGGGCACATAACGGCGGATGATGTCGCGCCAACCCTCAGGCCCGACCAGCCCTTTCACCAAAGTGGACGACACTTCGGCAAACTCGCGCGGCGGAATCAGCAGCACGGTGGACACTTCCGGCTGCAAATCGGAATTGATGTAGCGGATGGTGCGCTCGTATTCGTAGTCCGACGCGCTGCGGATGCCGCGCACGATGTAGCCCGCCTTGACGCTGTGGGCATAATCGACCAGGAAACGGTTTTCAAAGGAATCGATGCGGACATTGGGGAAGGATGCGGTGATGTCTTCCAGCATCCGGCGGCGTTCGGCCACGGTGTAGGTGGATTTTTTGTCGGGATTGCTGCCGATGGCGACAATCAACTCGTCAAATAGGGCTTGCGCCTCGCGTATCATCCATAAATGGCCGTTGGTGGGCGGATCGAAACTGCCGGCATACACGGCGCGGCGCAGGGGCTGTGGGGACATGGTTGGTTTGATGCTTCGGCATGTAAAGCGGCAGAATAACGGGATTGTGAAGAAATGTCAAAAAGGCCGTCTGAAACAATACGGCGGTAAAATATAGTGGAAAAAGCCCGAAATTATAACAATCAGGCTGCGGTTTCAGACGGCCTGTATCCTAGCGGCTTTTCAACGAAAGCGATTTGCAACCCATGACCCCGTTATCCAAAGGCATCCTGCTGTGCCTGTTTTCCCAACTCTTATTCGGCGTACTCTACCTGTTCAGCCATTGGATGAAACCCTTGGGCGGCACGGACGTGTTCGCCCTGCGGATGCTGACCATGGCGGCGGGGATATGGCTGATGACCCTGTATTCCATCGGCCTGCCCGCGCTTGGGCGTTTTGTGCGCGAACGGCTGGGCATTTGGCGCGACAGGCTGTGGTTTGCAATCGGCACCGCCAATATCGGCAGCCAGTTTTGGCTGTTTATGTGGGCGCCGGTGAACGGCGAAGGGGTGAATGTGGCCACGGGCTATTTCCTGTTCCCGCTGGTGATGATGCTGGCGGGGATGTTGTGGTTGAAAGAGCGGCCGAACCGCCTCCAGCTGGCCGCGTTGATATTGGCAGCCGCCGGCGTGGCGCACGAAATCTGGACCGTGCGTTCTTTTTCGTGGACGACGCTGTGGGTGTGCGGCATGTATCCCGTTTATTACTTAGGCCGCCGCAAAATGAATGTTCCCGCCCTTCAGGGTCTGACGCTGGATTTGACCCTGATTCTGCCCTTTGCCGCCGCATACCTGCTGTGGCGGCACGAATCGTTGGCGGTGGTATGGCAGGAGCCGCGCTATTGGCTGCTGCTGCCGCTGCTGGGACTGTTCAGCGCGCTGGCCATGTCGGCCAATTTGAAATCGGGGCAGCTACTGCCGGTCAGCCTGTTCGGCATGTTGAGCTATGCCGAACCCGCTCTGCTGTTTTTGGCGGCAGTATTCGTACTGCACACGCCGGTGGCCGATTCGGCCTACATCACTTACGGCCTGATTTGGACCGGCCTGCTGCTGTTGTGCCTAAACGGCTGGTTCGCTTTCAGACGGCCTAAAGAGGCCGTCTGAAAGACCAATCAACTTCGACGCTATCCATCATAACCTATGAAAAAACAAAAAAATTCCATAATATTTGGCAACCCTAAAATTTCGAGATAATTTTATGCATCATCCGTATAAACCTGTTTTTCTACTTGAAACTTCCGCCATGCGCGCGCCCTGGTCCGGGTTAGGCTGGCCTATTCAGGCTGTCCTGCTCTTAATGCGCGGCATTGTGCCGTTTATGATGATGATGCCTGTATTGCTCATAGACTATGTACTGGCCATCGTGGCGGGCGTGGTTGCCGTAGCGGCAACGGGAACGGGCTTGTCGATACTTGCGCCGTTCTTCGGTGGCGCGGCTCATTTCCAGCTCGGACAGTATGTATTGGGGGCACTGGTGTTTGCCGTGATTGTATTCATCTGCTCTTTGCCGCTGCTGTTTGCGGGCGGATTGATGTCGGCGGTGGCTTCGCTGGCGGAACGGGGAAATTGTTCGATATGGCAGGTATTCGACGGCTTCAATGGGGCGTTTTGGCCGATTATCAAGCTGATGCTGCTGGGCTGCGTGCCGATGACTGCGGCAGTTTACGGCTTAACAATCATGACCCGTGCGGGTATGCATCCTTCGGATTGGCCCGTCGTCCTGATGATGATGTTGACTTTGGCCGGCGTATTTGCATTATGGATTGTGCCGCTGCCGCTGATGGTGCTGCACGGCATCCCGCCGTTACGCGCCGTCCTGATGTCGCTTATGGCGGTGGCAAAAAACATCCTGCCCGTACTGTGCCATACGGTGGGCATGCTGTTGCTGCTGGGTGCGTTCAACCTGTTTTTTGGTGCGCAAATGAGTTCCCTGGAAACGGGAGCCATCCTGCCGTTATACGGAAACATTTTGTTTTGGCTGATGTTCTGGCTGGTTTTAATGGTACTGGCGTTCGCCGTCCCGCTGACGGGCTATGTGTTTTACCGCAACGTTTTTACCGATTCTCCGTTGGAGGGCGGCAGCCGGCTCGGATTGGGCGTACTGCTCGCTTTGGCGGCGTGTGCGGGAACAGTTTATTGGCGACAGGCGTTCGGGCCGTCTGAAAACCGCACATCCCTCCAAACCACAACCGAAGGCGGCACCCGATCTGCCGCCCCATTTCAAAACAACACACAAGACAATGAATCGCCAATACTTGCGGTGCAGGCTTTGGCTGACTACGCAGACCTGCTGAGTAACGGTAAAACTATTCAATCGAAGGAGGCTGGAGCGTCGTGCTTGAATTTTCCGACACACCGCCCGCGCTGCCGTCCGGCGAGAGTATGGCCGAAAAGGTTTATTTCCTCGTAGAATCCGCACCGCACGAATTATTGCAGCCGGGTTTCGCCTTCGACTTCATGAGCGGCGGCCACACAGTCGGCCGCTGCACCGTTGTCGCCCCTTCATTTCCAGGACAAACAAAATGACCGAAAAAACCGTACACCATCTCAAAGACTATCAAGCACCCGCCTATTTGGTATCGCAAACCGACCTGTCTTTCGACATTTACGACAGCCACACCGACATCACCGCCGCCGTGCGTTTCCTGCCGCAGCGCGCGGGCGAACCGCTGGTGCTGGACGGTTCGGCCGAACTGCTGTCGGTTGCGCTGGACGGCGAAGCGGTGCAATACGAATTGGACGAAAAAAACGGCAGGCTGACCATCGCCAACCCGCCGTCCGAGCCCTTCACGCTGACAACCGCCACCCGTGTCAGGCCGTCTGAAAACAAAACCCTGATGGGACTGTACGAAAGCGGCGGCAACCTTTACACCCAATGCGAACCCGAAGGCTTCCGCAAAATCACCTACTACCCCGACCGCCCCGACGTGATGTCCGTCTTCACCACCACCATCACCGCCGACAAAGCGCGTTATCCCGTCCTGCTGTCCAACGGCAACCGGATAGGCGGCGGCGAACTTTCAGACGGCCGCCACTGGGCGAAATGGCACGACCCGTTTAAAAAACCGAGCTACCTGTTCGCACTTGTGGCGGGCGATTTGGCCGTCAGCCGCGACACCTTCACCACCCGCAGCGGCCGCGAAGTCGCCATCGCCTTCTACACCCGCAAGGAAGACGCGGGCAAAACCGCCTTTGCCATAGAAGCCCTGAAAAACGCCATGAAATGGGACGAAACCCGCTTCGGGCTGGAATACGACCTGGACATCTACATGGTCGTGGCCGTGGGCGACTTCAACATGGGCGCGATGGAAAACAAAGGCCTGAACATCTTCAACACATCCTGCGTGCTGGCCGACTCCCGCACCGCCACCGATGCCGACTTCGCCCGCGTCGAAGCCGTCATCGCCCACGAATATTTCCACAACTGGACGGGCAACCGCGTTACCTGCCGCGACTGGTTCCAGCTCTCGCTCAAAGAAGGACTGACCGTCTTCCGCGACCAGGAATTTTCCGCCGACCGCGCCAACGCCGCCGTCTGCCGCATCGAAAACGTCGCCCTGCTGCGCGCCCACCAGTTCCCCGAAGACGCAGGCCCCACCGCCCACCCCGTCCGCCCCGCCAGCTACGAAGACATGAACAACTTCTACACCATGACCGTGTACGAAAAAGGTGCGGAAGTCGTCCGCATGTACCACACCTTCCTGGGCGAAGAAGGCTTCCAAAAAGGCATGAAGCTCTATTTCGAACGCCACGACGGCCAAGCCGTTACCTGCGACGACTTCCGCGCCGCCATGGCCGACGCCAACGGCTTCGATTTCGAACAATTCGCCCTGTGGTACAGCCAGGCGGGCACGCCCACGCTGGACATCACAGGCCGTCTGAACGACCAAGGCGACTACGTCCTGAACATCAGACAAAGCATCCCGCCCACCCCCGACATGGCCGACAAACAGCCCATGTCCATGCCCCTAGCCGTCGCCCTGTTCAGCCCGGAAGAAGACAGCTTCGGCGAAAAAATCCCCTTCCGCCTGACACCGGACGGCGCACCGCAAACCGAAGCCGTGCTGCACATTACCGCCGCCGAACAGCAAATCACGCTCTACGGCGCAAACCGCCCCGCCGTGCCGTCCCTGCTGCGCGGATTTTCCGCACCCGTCATCCTGAACTACCCCTACACCGACCAAGAACTCGGCATCCTCCTTTCCGCCGACGACGACCCCTTCGCCAAATGGGAAGCCGCCCAAACCCTGTACCGCCGCGCCGTCCGCGCCAACCAAACCGCACTTTCAGACGGCCTGCCCGCGCCGGAACACAACGCACTCATGCAGGCACTCGAATACGTCTTAAACGCCGACTTCAACCCCGCCTTCCAAGCCCTGCTGCTGCAACTGCCGCCCGAAGCCGACCTGTGGGCGGAAGACGACAACATCGACCCGCTGCTCGTCCACCGCGCGCGCGAAGCCCTGCTCGACGCCGTCGCCGCCCGCTTCCTGCCGCAATTCCGCAGCCTGAACCACGAAGCCGCCGCCCAAGAGCAGGCCGCACCCGCCGAAACGCGTTACGAATACAGCCCCGATTTGGCCGGCTGGCGCGCCCTGCGCAACACCTGCCGCGCCTACATCCTGCGCGCCGACCCCGCGCACATCGCCGCCGTCGCCGAAAAATACGGCGAAATGGCGCAAAACATGACCCACGAATGGGGCATACTCAACGCCGTAAACCACATCGGCCGTCCCGAACGCGACCGCCTGCTGGCGCAATTTGCCGAAAAATTCGCCGACGATCCGCTGGTGATGGACAAATACTTCGCCCTGATTGCGTCCTGCCGCCGCGCCGACACCCCGCAGCAGATACAGGCCGCCCTGCAACACCCCGCGTTCAATCTGCAAAACCCCAACAAAGCCCGCGCACTGCTCGGCACATTCAGCCGCAACGTCCCGCATTTCCATGCCGCCGACGGCTGGGGCTACCGCTTCTTGGCCGACAAAATCCTCGAAGCCGACCGCTTCAATCCGTCGCTGGCCGCGCGGCTGGCGCACGCCTTTAACATCTGCCGCCGCCTCGAACCCGTCCGCCGCAACCTGATGGCGGAACAGCTGCGCCGCATCAACGGCACCGAAGGCCTGTCGGGTGAAACGGGGGAAATCGTCGGCAAAATCCTACAGGCCGTCTGAAAACGAAGTTTCCGAAGGAAGCTGAGTTTCTGCGAAGCTAAAACGGGTTTCCGCCGGACCATCGGGTTTCGGCGGAAACAAAACACCCTCCTCTCCGCACATAAACTTTTCAGACGGCCTCTGCTTTCTGTATCATGGCATGCTTGAAATCCGAAAGCCGATTATGTTACCCAGCATCCCCCTTCATAAAGACATCGTCCGACCGCCGGAAACCGTGTTGGTCAATATTACGCCGCAGGAAACGCGCGTGGCCGTGCTCGAAGAAAACAACATCTGCGAACTGCACATCGAGCGCAATTCCGGACACGGCCTGGTGGGCAACATTTATCTGGGCGTGGTGCGGCGCGTCCTGCCCGGGATGCAGAGCGCGTTTATCGACATCGGCTTGGAACGCGCGGCCTTCCTGCACATCGTCGACGTATTGGAACAGCGGCAAAACCCCGACGAAACCCAGCGCATCGAACACATGCTGTTTGAAGGGCAGACCGTGCTGGTGCAGGTCATCAAAGACCCGATCAACAGCAAAGGGGCGCGGCTTTCCACCCAAATTTCACTGGCCGGACGCTTCCTCGTCCACCTGCCGCAGGAGGAACACATCGGCGTTTCCCAACGCATCGAAGACCACGAAGACCGCCACAACCTGCGCGACCGCCTGCAAAACCTGCTGCCGCCGGATGCCGCGCACGGCTACATCATCCGCACCAGCGCGGAAACCGCCTGCGATGCCGAACTGCAGGCCGACATCGACTACCTGACCAAAGTGTGGGCCAACATCCGCCAACAGGCAAAAACCTGTCCGGCGGAAAGCCTGCTGTATCAGGATTTGCCCCTCAGCCTGCGCGTACTGCGCGACATGTTCAGCGACAACACGCGCGAAATCTTGGTCGATTCAAAAGAAAACTTCGCCAAAATGCAGCATTTCGCCACCCAATACGTTCAAGGCGCGGCAGAAAAAATCAAGCTCTTTACCGGCGAGCGGCCGCTGTTTGAAACCCACAACGTCGAAGCCGAAATCAACCGCGCCCTCCAGCCGCGCGTCAATCTCAATTTCGGCAGCTACCTGATTATCGAAGCCACCGAAGCCATGACGACGATAGACGTGAACACCGGCGGCTTCGTCGGCGCGCGCAATTTCGACGAAACCATTTTCAAAACCAACCTCGAAGCCTGCCACGCCATCGCGCGCGAACTGCGCCTGCGCAATCTGGGCGGCATCATCATCATCGACTTTATCGACATGTCTTCCGACGTGCACCGCGAAGCCGTGCTGCAGGAACTGGCCAAAGCCCTCAGCTTCGACCGCACCCGCGTTACCCTCAACGGCTTCACCAGCCTCGGCCTGGTAGAGCTGACGCGCAAACGCACGCGCGAAAACCTCAGCCACGTCCTATGCGAACCGTGCCCCGCCTGTCAGGGCAGAGGCCGTCTGAAAACCCCGCAGACCGTCTGCTATGAAATCCAGCGCGAAATCGTGCGCGAAAGCCGCCGCTTCGACGTGCGCCAGTTCCGCATCCTCGCCTCGCCGGAAGTGATCGATTTGTTTTTGGACGAAGAGTCGCAGTCATTGGCGATGCTGATCGACTTTATCGGCAAACCAGTGTCGCTGGCGGTGGAAAACAGTTACACGCAGGAGCAGTTCGACGTGGTGCTGATGTAGGTGGAAAGCCTGTCGGCAAGAAGGCAAAAGGCCGTCTGAAAATGCAGTTTCGATTTTGTTAAAACTGCGTTTTAGCTTCGCAGAAACTCGGCTTCCTTCGGAAACTTCGTTTTCAGACGGCCTTTGACGAATCGGAAGAAACGGAATCCCGCCGTCAATGATGATGCGCGGCTGCACGCGGGCCTTTGCCGTTGATGTGCTGCTGCTGCGTTTCAATCCACTCTTCGCAGCGGGCGGTCAGTTCGGCCTCGTTGCCGTCTTCATGGCGGATGACGGGGCCGATGATGACGTCCACCGTGCCGGGGTATTTCAAAAACGAATCTTTCGGCCAAAATTCGCCGCTGTTGAGGGCGACGGGGACGATGTCCATTTCAAACAGCTTCGCCATCCGCGCCGCGCCGCTTTTGTAACGCGCCTTGCTGCCCGGCGCAACGCGTGTGCCTTCGGGGAAAATGGTAATCCAATAGCCTTCGTCGCGCCGTTCCCTGCCTTGTTTGGCCAATTGGGCGTTGGCCTGCGCGCTGCCGCGTTCGATGCCTATGGTTTTGACGATTTTCAGCCCCCAGCCGAAGAAGGGGATTTTAAACAGTTCGCGCTTGGCCACGAATACCTGAGGCGGGAAAATTTCCTGCAGGGCGAGCGTTTCCCAGCCACTTTGGTGTTTGGCGCAAATAATGGACGGTTTGTCGGGGATGTTCTCCGCGCCGACCAGCCGGTATTTCAAACCGACGATGTTTTTCAGCGACCACATCAGGATTTTCACCCACTGCCGGGCTACCGTGTGCGCGCCGTTGGGAATCGGTATGGCGAGGATAATGAAGGGGAACATGGCAATCAGGCTGACCACCAATATCAGCCAGTAGATAAGGTTACGCAACAACAGCATGGCCTGCCTCCGTTTCGGCTTCATCCTGTCTCATCAGGTATTGCGAAAACGCCATTAGGTCGTCGAAAACCTGCGTGCCTTCGGGCAGTTCGGCGGCGTGTTCCGCCAACGTTTTCTTTCCTTTGCCGGTCAGCACCAGCACGGGTTTGCCGCCCGCTCCGGCCACGGCCTGCAAATCGCGCAGACTGTCGCCCACCATATAGGTGTTTTCGGCTTTGGCGTTGAAACGGTCGAGAATGTCCAACACCATGCCGCTTTTCGGCTTGCGGCAGCCGCAGTCGGCGGCGGCGGTGTGCGGGCAGAACCAAACGCCGTCTATCACGCCGCCCGCCTGCTGAACCATTTTGTGCATTTTGTTGTGCATTTCGGTCAGTTCCTGCATGGTGAACAGGCCGCGCCCGATGCCGGACTGGTTGGTGGCCACGGCCACGGTGTAGCCCGCCTCGGAGAGGAAGGCGACGGCATCCATGCTGCCGGGCAGGGGAACCCATTCGTCGGCCGACTTTACAAAGTCGTCCCGGTCTTGGTTGATGACGCCGTCGCGGTCGAGAATTATCAGTTTCATATCGGTTTTCCAAAAAGGCTGCGGCATTGTAGGGCCTGGCGCGTGCCTGTCAAGGTTTTATGCATGGCGGCAGAAAGCCTGTCCCATCATGTGTTGCGGTACGGATGGATATTTTCAGACGGCCTGAAGATACGGTTGCGGTAAGATAATCAAAAGCAGGTATAATGTCGTTTCCCAATAATCCGTTACGAACAGTGCGTGGTCAGCCATGACTCCGAAAACCTCATCTTCTGCCGCTTCAAGCAAAAATCAAAACATCCTGGCACCGGTCAGTTTGGTTTGCGGGCTGCTGGCGTGGACGCTGTTGCCCATCCTCGCCGCACTGGCCGCCATCCTCACCGGCCATATCGCCTACGCCAAAGACAAGCGGTTGAAAGTCGGCGGCAAGGGGATGGCCTTAACAGGGCTGGTGCTGGGTTACAGCGGTTTGGGCGCGGCGATGATGCTGATCGGCATCTGGGCCGGCATGCCGGAAGGCAAATCGCTGTGGCCGCAGGAGGCCGCCGCGCCGGCCGAACAAGCCGCTTCGGCCGTTCAGGCCAAACCCGCCGCACCGCAGCCGCGCAGTTCGGAAAACCAGGCCGCCTCCGCCGTACCGGCAAAAAACGTCAAACCGCTCCCCCCTGTGATTCCGCCGGCAGCCGTGCCGATTTTGTCCGCCCAGCAGCGGGTGGAAGAGGCCTTGAATGCAGGCACGCCATTGGACGAAATCAATGAAACCCACGAAGAAGCCGGGGAAGACGATCCCAGCCTGCGCTATTGGCAACGGATTGAAATCAAGCAAGGCAATATCGTCATCACGCCGAAGCCGAATATTTACGGCCTGTCCGCACAGATTATGCTGTTCTCTACCCGTGAAAACGGCGGCCTGTCGTGGACTTGTGTCGGCGAATTGGACAAAACGGTGGAAGAAACCGTTTGCCGCTGACCCGTCGGGCCATCTTGTATTGAAAAGGCCGTCTGAAAAGCCGTTTTCCGGTTTTCAGACGGCCTTGATGCTTTTATTTTCCAACGTTTGATTCGTCTTTTATTTGTCTTTGCGGATACGCAGGAAGGTGGCGAAACGGGGTTTGCCTTTTTGCGTGAAACCTCGGTAACGGTAGGTAATGACCGAGCCGACCGGCGGCGGGTTGGCACGCTCGGCATCTTTAAACCCGCTTCCGATACGGAATTCGCCCAACTCGTTGCGGCAGCCGACCGCGCCGAGTTTGCCCGCATATTTCCCTTTGCCTTCGTAATGGCGTGTTACCGTACATTCGGCATCCTGCTGCGGTTTTAGTTTCAGATAACCGCTGCTGCGGCCTGCACGGTACGGCAGTTTCGGATCGCGCAAAATTACGCCCTCTCCGCCCGCCTTCACGATTTTTTCCATCATTGCACGCGCTTCTTCAATATTTTTGACCGGCGTTTGTTTGACAACGACGATGTTCGCCGGATATTTTTTCAGACGGCCTTCCAATACGGCCAACCTTTGGTAAAGGTTTCCCTCGGCTTTCGGCAAGTCGAAAACGTACAATTTGATGCCGCCCCAATCTCCGTCGGCCGAACGTGTGGCGGCGGAAATCCGCTCAAACTGCCCGCGCGAACTGTAAAGCTCGCCATCCAGCGGATAGGACGGAAAATTGCGGGTAAACCCCGGCGGCGGCGTGAAGGCATAACCTTGGCGGCTAATCAGCTTTTTGCCGTCCCAATAGGCGCGTACGCCGTCCAATTTCTCGCTGGCCGCCCAGCCCTGCACGTTTTGGTTGCTATATTCTTCCGCCAACATCAGCGGCGGTGCGGCCCAAGCAGAGGCGGTTATGGAAAAAAGCACACAAAAAATAGGGTTTTTCATGACTGTTTTGCCCAAGTGATTGGTTTGGTCGGGATTATCACATATAATTCATTATCTTGACATAGCCGGTTATTCAAAATAAATATCTTAAGGAAAACGATGTCGCTACATGTTGAAATTATTGCGGTTACCCTGTTCCGCCAGAACTGCACACTGATGTGGGACGACGAAACCAACGAAGCGGTTTTTACCGATGTCGGCGGCAACGTTCCGCGCCTGCTGGAAGAAGCGGAAAAACGCGGTTTGCACGTTAAGGAGATTTGGCTGACACACGGCCATCTCGACCATGTCGGCGGCGTGGCGGAAATGACGGAGGGCAATCCGAAAATCGAAGTTTTGGGTCCGCACGAGGCCGACCGCTTCCTGCTGGCGAACCTCACCGAAATCACCAAACAATACAACTTTCCACCAACCAAACCCTTTATGCCGACGCGCTGGCTGGAAGAAGGCGACGAATTGAAAGTCGGACAATATGCCTTCAAAGTGCTGCATATTCCCGGCCACACGCCCGGCCATATCGTTTTCTACTGCGCCGAGGCCGACTTGTTGGTGGCGGGCGACGTGATTTTCTATGAAAGCGTGGGGCGCACCGATTTCGAACGCAGCAACCACGACGACTTAATCCGCAACATCCGCGAAAAAATCTTCACTCTGCCTGAAGACACCCAAATCGTTACCGGACACGGCCGGATAACGACGGTCGGCTACGAAAAACAGCATAACCCCTATCTTTAAGCTACAATGTGCCCGGTTCGGATCCCCTCCTTCCGAACCGTCTTTTCAGACGGCCTGGCCGTCTGAAAACATTTTGAATGCACAAATACAAGGAACCCCGCCATGACTACCCGCTTTGGCCCGTTGCTGCAAGAAGAACTCGTCCCCGTCCTCAGCCGATTTTTGACCGCCGCCGGCGAAAACGCCGAATCGGGCACGCAGGCGGCAAAATTGGTTTTACCCGCCGTTTTGGCCGGCGTATTGAAGAGCACGGCCGGCAATCCCGATTATGCAGCCGCCCTTTACCGGCAGGCCGGCGCGGAAAGCGGCCTGTCTGCGGACGAAGTTCAGGCACAATCCGAACGCCTGATTGATTTGGGCAACAGCCTGCTGCCTGCCGTGTTTGACGGTAACGCCGCCGATGCGGCTGCCGAATTGGCACGGCAGAGCGGGATTACCAAAGCGTCTGCCGCCCGCCTGCTGGCCATGGCTCTGCCTTTGGTTTTGTCGCATTTGGGCCGCAGCAGCGGCAGCCTGTCCGACTTTTTGAAATTGCTGGCCGGTCAATCCGATCATCTGGCGGAAAATCTGAACGGCGGACTGCTCTCGGCTTTGGGCATCAGCAATGTTGCCGCCGTATCAGCCGTTGCCCATAAGCTGTCGGACCATGCCGTTTCCTTGCAATTATCGGATGACGGACTGCCTGCCGTATCGGGCAAATCGTCAATTTTCGGAAGCCTGCCGGTGTTGCTGTTGGCGGCTGTATTGGCTGTCGTGGCATTTAAAGGTTGCAGCACCAAAGTGATGGAACAAGGTCAGGACCGACCTTTCGAGGCCGACGTGGTTCAGCCGCATCCCGCCGCCGATCAACCTTTGTCCGCCCAGCCCTTGCCCGACGAAGCGGTTACCACGCCGAACGGGCCGGTAGCCGAATCAGCATCCGGTACCGGCAGATAATAAACAATCTTATTTCTGCAAGCAGGCTGTCTGAAATTTTCAGACGGCCTGCTTGCTTTTTCATCCAAAGCAACATAAGGTTACATAAAACTACAAATTCATGGCGGATTAAACGGCGTTGATACGGAGCCGTCTGCCGCAAACAGTACGGAACGGCTTGATTGATGCGTTTCTGCGCGTCAAAACATCATTCCCGCACGCTTCCGCCTTGCCCTGTTTGAAACTGAAGCCGCTATAGCTATAAAGGAGAAACTACAATGGAAAAAACGGCAAACACCCCGTCTGCCCGTGAAATTGCCGAAACCATGTTGGCCGGGTTCGACAAACACTACCGCCTGTTCCGCGAAAAGTCCGCCCAAGCCAAAGCCCTGTTTGAACGGCGCGACTGGAAAGGCATACAGGATTTGGTGGCCTACCGCATCCAGATGTACGACCGCCGCGTGTCGGAAGCAGCCGACATTTTGACCGAACGGCTCGAAGGTGGCTCGTCCGACCAATTGTGGGCGGAGGCCAAAAAAGAATACATCGCCCTCTTGGTGGATCACAAACAGCCCGAACTGGCGGAAACCTTTTTCAATTCCGTATCCACCAAAGTGTTGGCCAAAGAATATTTCAACAATCGGTTTATCTTCGTCAAACCGGCCGCCAGCACGGAATTTATCGACTCCGACCCACCCGTATTCTGCACTTTCTACCCTGCCAATGCCGGTTTGCGCGGCTGCCTGCAACGGATATTGCGGCATTTCGGCTGGCAGGTACCGTTTGCCCACGCCGCCGCCGACGTGGCCGACATCCTGCGTGCGGCGCGCCGACATTTCGGCAAAGAATGGCCGCCGCGCGAGCTGAACCTGCACGTTCAGGTGTTGAATTCGGCTTTTTACCGCAACAAATCGGCCTATATCTTTGGTCAGATTATCAACGGCAGCAGCAGGCATCCCTTTGCACTGGCGGTGGTACACGACACCGAAGGCCGTCTGAAAATCGATGCCGCGCTGTTTGACCCGAAACAGATTTCCGTACTCTTCTCTTTCGCCCGCGCCTATTTCCTGGTGGATATGCCCGTTCCCAGCGGCTATGTGCGCTTCCTGCGCGAAATGCTGCCGATGCGCTCGGACGGCGATTTTTACACCCTGCTCGGCCTGCACAAACAGGGGAAAAACATTTTCTGGCGCGAGTTCACGCAGCACCTGCGCTATTCCGACGACAAATTCATCCTCGCGCCCGGCATCAAAGGCTTGGTGATGAGCGTGTTTACCCTGCCCTCCTTCCCCTATGTGTTCAAAGTGATTAAAGACACCTTCGGGCCGAATAAAGACTTTGACCGCGAATATGTACAGCAGAAATACCTGCTGGTGAAAAAGCACGACCGCGTCGGCAGGATGGCCGATACGCTGGAATTTTCCGACATCCCGCTGCCCAAAGTCCGTTGCGACGAAGCCTTCCTCAACGAAATGCGCACCTTGGCACCGAGCCAAATCGAGGAAACCGACGATATGGTCATCATCAAACACGCCTATATCGAATACCGCCTCACACCGTTAAACCTGTTTATGCAGAAGGCTTCGCCGGAAGAAAAAGCGGCGGCAGTCATCGACTACGGCTTTGCGCTGAAAGAACTCGCATCGGCCAATATTTTTCCCGGCGATATGCTGTACAAAAATTTCGGCATGACGCGCTTCGGACGGGTGATTTTCTATGACTACGACGAAATCGAATACATGACCGACTGCAATTTCCGCAAAATCCCGGAAGCACCGAATCCGGAAATGGAAATGTCGGGCGAGGTGTGGTATCCCGTGCATAAAGGCGACGTATTCCCCGAAGAATTCGCCCCCTTCCTGCTCGGCGAACCCGACGTGCGGCAGGTTTTCCTCAAACACCACCGCGATTTGCTGACCCCCGAATTCTGGCAGGGCAAAAAAGAGCGGCTGCAACAGGGTTTGTTTGACGATTTCTATCCCTACCCGCAATCCGTCCGCTTCAACCCGGAACAAACGGCCGAAGGCTTGGCAGACGATACGGATGTTTGATTGGATAACAGTGCCCCGGCAAGAGGCCGTCTGAAACTTTGTTTTTCAGACGGCCTCTTGTGGGTTTGATATATCTCGGCATGATTAAATGCTATTTGCAGGCTTGAACGATATAGGTACCCTATGTTCGATTTTTTGATTAAATATCCGATTTCCATTTTTGAAATCAAAGAGTTTCTTGCTGCAGCACTAAATTGTCCTTTCGATAAAATCTTAGTCGTTTCCTCTGAAGAGAATGCCGACCCGGAGATTGCCGCTGAAGAATGGGATAAGCTGTGCTGCCTTTGTATTGGCACAGAAGTGGAAGGCGATGTCGCTTGGCTTTTGAATCTATATCGGATTGAAGCAACAGATGACGAAATCGAAAAGAGGATTATCGCCGTCTCCCAAACAAAGCAAATCGCTTGCTATGTTCCCAATGATAACTGGAACGGATATTTGCTAACGGGAAGCAGTCCGACTCCAATTCAAGTCTATGAGGATGAGGAGGTAGCGGAAGAGAATAAATATATCTTTACGAACGCCATTTAAAATACAGGAATATTTCAAGAAACCAAAAACAACAGCCGGCAATCATTCAAACCACAACAAAAAGCGCGAACCTTACGATTCGCGCTTTTTTCAGACGGCCCCAATTATTTCTTGTCGTCTTTTACTTCTTCAAAGTCGGCATCTACGACATCATCGTCTTTCTTGGCGGAAGACGGTTCGGCTTGTGCGCTTTCGCCTGCTTGGGCTTCAGCTTGCGCTTGTGCATACACCATTTCGCCCAGTTTTTGGCTGGCTTTGCCCAGTTCTTCGGCTTTCGCGTCAATCGCCGCTTTGTCGTCGCCTTTCACTGCCTCTTCGGCTTCTTTCAACGCAGCTTCGATTTTTTCTTTCTCGGCAGCATCCAGTTTGTCGCCGTGTTCGTCCAGCGATTTTTTCACAGAGTGAATCAAGGCTTCGGCCTGGTTGCGGCTTTGCACCAGCTCGTGCAGTTTTTTGTCCTCTTCCGCATTCGCTTCCGCGTCTTTCACCATGCGTTCGATTTCTTCCTCGCTCAAACCGGAAGAACCTTGAATGGTGATGTTGGCCGCTTTGCCCGTGCCTTTGTCTTTGGCGGAAACGTGCAGGATGCCGTTCGCGTCAATGTCGAAGGTGACTTCGATTTGCGGTACGCCGCGCGGTGCGGGTGCGATGTCGGTCAAGTTGAACTGACCCAATGATTTGTTGGCGCTGGCTTTTTCGCGCTCTCCCTGCAATACGTGAATCGTCACTGCAGGCTGGTTGTCGTCCGCAGTGGAGAACACTTGCGATGCTTTGGTCGGAATGGTGGTGTTCTTCTGAATCAGTTTGGTCATCACGCCGCCCTGGGTTTCGATACCCAAGGACAGAGGAGTAACGTCCAGCAACAATACGTCGCTACGGCCGCCGCTCAATACTTCGCCTTGAATTGCTGCACCTACGGCAACAGCTTCGTCAGGGTTCACGTCTTTACGAGGCTCTTTACCGAAGAAGGCTT
>ERZ772766.981-NODE-981-length-15956-cov-4.530281_pt1 | contig 15956 bp, 13 predicted proteins | sample MGYA00511379_ERZ772766 | MGnify/ENA primary metagenome ERZ772766 (study PRJEB29015, sample SAMEA2737895) | human oral metagenome | biome: human oral; feature: human-associated habitat; material: dental | place: China | collected 2116 ...
GCGGCGTAGGCGGCGGAGGCCACCTCGTCCTCCCCGCCGTTGCGCTTGTAGGTCTCCTCCCGGGTGGAGGAGAAGACGTAGCCGTGGTACCAGGCGGCCACACGCATGACGTCCGGGTTGTGGGTCTCGTCAGCGAGCTCGTCCACCCGGGCCAGCATGTCGATGACGTGCTTGAGGTTGTGGAAGCGACGGTCGGGAGTGCTCCACTCCTCGATGAGGCGCTCACCAGCAGCGCGAACGTCATCCTGGGGCGCGGTGGCGCCCAGGGCCTTGACGCTGCGGATATAGGCGGGCAGCAGCCACTGCGGTGCGTCGATGACGCCCATGACAAAGCCTCCGCGTCAGAAGGGATGAAACGAACGTCATCGTAGGCCGCGGCGGGGGCAAAGTCGATCACACCTGGGGAGCCTCAGCCCACGGTGTGAGGAAAGCCCCTGGTCACAATATAAATATCGGCTAGGTCACGGCGAGTCGCCGCGTGTCACGTTGAGGTCGCGACGGCCCGCCCCGCGCGTGCTGCTCCGGGGGTGCCCGCGGCGCCCGGCCGTCCCGTCAGGGCCCTGGTCGACGCCAGCGGTCCGGGCCCTGACCGCCCTAGCCCTCGGCCAGGGGCAGCTCCAGGTGGACCGTCGCCCCGCCCCCGGGGGTCTGGTCCATCCGCACGAACCCTCCGTGCCGCTCGACGATCGCCGCCACAATGGCCAGGCCCAGCCCCGACCCCCCGGTCTCACGGTTGCGGGAGGTGTCCGCACGGTAGAAGCGCTGGAATATCTTCGCGGCCTCCGCCGGGGGCACACCGGGACCGTGGTCGCGGACCTCGACGACGGCGTAGCCCTTCATGAGCGCCGCGGTCGCCGCGGAGGCCCCCGCGGCCCGGGCGGCCCCGGTGGCGACGCCGTTACCGGGGGTCCTCACGCCGCCGGTCCCGTTGCCGGGTGCCCCGACGTCCCGGGCCCCGCCGGTGCGACCGGCCCGGCCGTTACCCCGGCGCGCCCCCGCCTCGGGCGTCTGGACGCCGGGGGTGAGATCCTGGCCGGCGGGGGCGTGGGTGACGGTCCCCACGGCGATCTCCACCGACGACCCGGCCGGGGTATGACGCACCACGTTGCCCAGGAGGTTGGTGACGACCTGGGCCAGGCGGTCCCGGTCCCCGGTGACCACCACGGGGACGGGGTCGGCGTCGGGGTCGGTCAGGGAGACCAGGGAGCAGTCCCGGTCGGGGGCCAGGACCATCATGTCGGTCAGGGCCCCGGCGCACACCGTGGTCAGGTCCACCGGTGCCATGGTCATCTCGCGGCCCTCGTCCATACGGGCGAGCTGGAGGAGGTCGTCCACCAGGCGCCCCATGCGGTTGGCCTCGGACTCAATGCGTCCCATGACCTCCCTGGTCCGCTCGGCGGGCACCCCGCCCATGCGGTAGAGCTCGCCGTAGCCGCGGATGGCCGCCAGGGGGGTGCGCAGCTCGTGGGAGGCGTCCGAGACGAAGCGGGTCATGCGCTCCTGGGCCACGACCTGCACGGAGAAGGCGCGCTCGTTCTGGGCCAGCATGGTGTTCAGGGCCCGCTGGAGGCTGCCGACCTCGGTGGTGGTGGGCTCGGTGGCGGGCACGCGGGCGGACAGGTCGCCGCTGGCGATGCGCCCGGCCACGCCCTCGATCTGGCGCAGGGACCGCAGGGAGCGGTTGACCAGGTAGGCGGCGGCCAGGGCGCCGGTGAGGATGACGGCGACGTCGGTCAGCAGCACGATCGCCCGGACCTGCTCCACCGTCTCCATCATGTTGCTCAGGGGCAGGCCGATGGCGATGACGCCCACCACCTGGTTGTCGCTGCTGGTAATGAGCATGGTGATGACCCGCCAAGTGCGTTTGGGCAGGTTGGAGTCCACCGTGCGGATAATGGCCTCGCCGTCGGCGGTGGTGGCGTTCTCCAGGGACAGGCCCGTCACCCGGGGGACGCCGAAGGTCTCCGCGGTCTCGGGGTTAATGGTCTGCCCGCTCTCGCCGTTGAGGTAGAGAGCCTCCACGTAGTAGGTGGTGGGCATGGAGTTGGACGAGCCGGCGCGGATCTGGGCCAGGCCCTGGGTGCCGATGGTCTTGGCGGTCGCCTGGAGCTGCTCGTCGACCTGGTTCAGCAGGTGGGAGTGGAGCAGGGAGGTGACGGCCAGGGAGGACACCAGCAGGGCCACCGTCAGCAGGCCCGTGGTCATGAGGGTCAGGCGCGCCCGCAGGGGCTGGGCGTGCCAGACACGTCGTGCCGCCGTGACCGGGTGAAAACGCCCCCGACGGCGTGGTCGGTGGTTCACTGAGCGTGTCGAGGGGCGGCGGGAGCCGGGCCCGCCGCTGGCGCCGGGGGCGGCCGTCCGGACCCGGGCCGGGCGGGCGGGGCCGCCGCGCCGGGTCTGGGTCCGCGGGCTGACCATCACGAGCCCTTGGGCTCACGGAGCATGTAGCCCACGCCGCGTCTGGTCTGGATGAGGGGGGTGACGGGCTTGCCGTCGCGCCCCTCGATCTGGTCCACCTTGCGACGCAGGTAGGAGATGTAGGACTCCACGATGGCGGCGTCGCCGTTCCAGTCGTACTCCCAGACGTGGTCCAGGATCTGGGCCTTGGAGACCACGCGCCCGGCGTTGAGCATGAGGTAGCGCAGGAGCTTGAACTCGGTGGGGGACAGGTCCACCTCCACGCCCGCCCGGTGCACCTCGTGGGCGTCCTCGTCCAGGATGAGGTCCGCCACCTTCAGGATGCCGTCGTCCTCCCCCTCCACGGCGCGGGTGCGGCGCAGGATGGCGCGGATACGGGCGACGACCTCCTCCAGGCCGAAGGGCTTGGTGACGTAGTCGTCCCCGCCCACGGTCAGGCCCTGGACCTTGTCCGCCATGTCGTCGCGGGCGGTCAGGAAGAGGATGGGGGTGGTGACGTCGCGCTCGCGCAGGCGACGGGCCACCGTGAAGCCGTCCATGTCCGGGAGCATGACGTCCAGGACAATGAGGTCCGGCTCGGCGCCCTCGGCCTGCGCGGCCTTGAGGGCGCCGTTGCCGTCAGCGGCGGTGACCACCTCGAATCCGGCGAAGCGCAGGGAGGAGGCGAGGAGGTCACGGATGTTCGGCTCGTCGTCCACGACGAGGAGCCGGGCCTCGGGAGCAGGGGTGGCAGCGTCCATGCCCGGCATCTTCCCGAGTTATGCTGTGTGTTACCTGAATGTACGCTGGAGTGGCGACGGCGGTGTTCGCCCTTGGGGGAAGCCGGGCGACGTCGCCCGGCAGCCTGGCGGCAGGGGTGTGAGCAGGACGAGTCCTGGTCTCGGGCGTCTGTGCGCGGGCACGCCGGTGCCACCGGGGCCACCCGGGGCTGCCCAGGTGGGCCACCCGAGGCCGCCCAGGGGCCGTGCCGGGCCGTTCGCGTTGACGGCCCCGCGTGGCCCACAGGTCTGGTGCGTCGACGTGGGGCCGACGCACCAGGACCTTTCAGATAAAGGCCAGGGGGTCGTACTCCTCCAGCGGGATAATGCGCACCCGCGGCAGCGGGATGGTAAAGGCGTGGACCTTGGTCTCCAGGTCGTAGATGGTCAGGCCCTTGGACTCCAGGGCGGCCAGCTGGGCGTTGAGGAACTCGCGGAAGGCCAGGACCCCCACGCTGGAGCCGGCGGCAAGGAGGCGCTCCACCTGGGGGATGTAGTCCCCGTCGTGGCTGCCCAGGAGCACGAGGGCCTGCTCGCCCTCCTCCGCCCGCTGGGCCAGGGCGTCCAGCGTGCGCTGGATGCCGATGTCGACGACCTTCTCGTCGTGGCTGCCGCTGCCCGCCAGGGGGATCGGCCGGTAGTCCATGGCCAGGAGGGCCTGGACGAACCCCATGGGCATGTGTCCGCTCGTGGCGTTAAGGAAGAAAAGTGCGCGCGTGTCGTCACCCTCGCCACCAGCGGCGGAGTCCGACAGGTTGTCGCAGAAGCTGAGCACGCGGTCCCAGCGGGGGCGCTCCTCGGGCTCAGGTCGGCGGCCCAGGACGCTCATGCCCAGGGTCGCATCAATGTTCTCGCCGTCGACGAGAAGGTAGGTGGCGGTATTCATAGGACCATGTTACGGGAGGATCACATGTGCCTCTGACGCGGTGTCAGGCTCAGGCGTGCGGTGTCCGCTGGGAGCGGGCGCTACGCACCAGGACCCGTGCCAGGGCCCGGCCGAAGGCCTGGACGGCGGGATCCACCGCCTCGGCCTGCTCACGGGCCAGGCGGCCGGTGGCGACGGCCTCCCGGAGCGACTCGGGGTCCGGGGCCTGGGCGGGGGCGTCCGGCCAGGCGGGGGCGACACCGGTCAGGTCCGCGGCCTGCTCACGGGCCAGGTGCGGGGGCAGGCCGCGCTCGGTCAGGGCGTCACGGGTGCGCCAGTACCCCACCCGGACGGGGTCGGACTCGGGGTGGTGCTGGAAGGCCAGGAGGCGGCCCGCCCGCCAGGTGTGCACCGGGGAGCGCTCGGAGGAGGCCAGGAGGACGGCCTGCTCGGGCAGGCGGGTGACGGCGTCGCCGTGGGAGACGATAACGGGCAGTGTGCCGTTGCGGCTGCTCGGGCCCGCGGCGCGCAGGCCCTCGGTGACCATCTCGGCGAACAGCGCGTCCTGCCTCCCGGCCCGGGTGACCTGCAGGTCCACGACGCCGGTCTCCGCGTGGTCGGGTGCGGGCACGGTGGTGGTGCCGCCTAGGGCCTCGGCGGCGATCTGGGCCCCCAGGCAGATGGCCACGGCGGGGACGCGCTCGGTGACGACCTGGGCCAGGAGCCCACGCAGCGGCACGATCCAGGGGTGGTCGTCCTCGCTGTGGGCGCTCATGGCGCCCCCCAGCACCACCAGGGCGCCGTCGATCTCCTCCAGGGCGGGGACGGGGTCGCCCGCACCGGGGCGGACCATGCGGATGGTGGCGCCCTCGGCGAGCAGCCACTGCCTCAGGCGCCCGAGCGGCGCCAGGGCCTCGGGCTCAATGACGGTAATGACCGGTGCGCCGGGGACGGCACCCGGCGTGGGTGCGTCGGCCGCGGGCTGCCCGGCGTCGGGGGCCGGTATCGCGTCCTGCGGGGGTGTGTCGGGGTAGGTCATGGGGCCAATTGGAGAGGCAGGTGCGCAGGGCGCGCAAGTTGTAGGCACCAGCAGGCCGGGCCCGGGGGCGTGGCCCCGCCGTGCTGTCGGGCCAGCCGGTGCCGGGCCCGGTGCCGCGCCCTGCCTCGGTGCCCTGAGCCCACGACGGCAGGACGGGCCCGGGTCAGGCGACGCGGTGGGTGGTGTCGCGTACCCGGTCCCCGCGGGTCCCAGCCCGGATCGTGTGGCGACGCGCACGAAAAAGGGTTGCCAACCACTGCTCTCGCGCTCAGGATGGTGCTGTGGACCGCAAACGCCTCCCCACGCCTCCCCGACACCCTGACACCATGTCCCCCGGCCCTCCTCTCACCACCGGTGTCCTGACGGCCCTGGCCCTCCTGCCCGCCGCCCCCGCCCACGCCGTGGGTGAGGCCGGCGCCGCACGCTACTCCGCCCGCACGGTCCTCCTGTGGGTGGGAGCCGTGGCCCTCGTCGTCGTGCTGGTCCTCCTGGTCTCCAGGTACCTGGCCCGACGCCGCTTCCTGGCCCAGCTCGCCGCCCGCCAGGCCTATGCCGCCACCGTCCTGGCCCAGACCGACAGGGCCGTGCAGCTCCAGCTCGGGAAACTGGGCCGGGCCCCCTGGCCCGACCAGGGGTCCCGGGAGCGCGCCGCGGAGCTGGGGCGCGCCGCGCAGGCGGTCAGCGAGGGGCTCCAGGCCTACCGCGACCTCCAGGGCGCTGACGGCCGGGTCGCCTACCGCCAGGAGAGGATCCGCCGCATGGAGGACGCGGTCGCCGTCGCCAAGAAGATCCTGTCCTACCAGGGGCCCGCGGCGCACGTGCGCCAGGCCCGCGGGCGCACGGCCGGTGACCTGGACGAGGTCTGCCAGGACATCCTCCAGCTGCGCCGGGAGGTCCAGGCCAGGCTCGCGGAGCTTGAGGGGCCCAGCGACCTCCCGGCGTCCGTCGTCGCCACCGCCCAGGAGGACCTGGCCCAGGCCGGCAGCCTCCTGGACCAGGCCGGGCAGGACGCGGACAAGGGGCAGCAGGCCGCCCGCGCCCGCGACCAGGTGGAGGCGGGGTGCCGCCTGACCCAGGCCCGCAGGACCCTGGTCCGGGCCCACCAGCTGGTCGACGGCGTCACGCAGGCCAGGCAGCAGGCGGTGCAGACCCTCGCCCTGGTGGACAGGCGGGTGACCTCCCTGCGCTCCGACATCGCCTACGCCGAGCGCCCGAGCGTCACGGCCAACCTCGATCCCGCGGACCTGGGCCAGGCGCTCGCGGCCGCCAGGGCGGCGATCGACCGGGCCGCGAGCACGGCTCCTCAGGAGGAGCCCCAGGACGTGCTTGAGGACCTGCAGGGAGCCCAGAGGCGGTTGTCGGCCGTCCTGGGCCCCGCCCGTGAGAGCGAGAGGCGAATGGTGCGGGCCCGCGGCCGCCTGCACCAGGAGACGGCCAGGCTGGACCGGGAGCTGGACGCCGTCTTCTCCCGGATGTCCCACAGCGGCCGGTTCATGAGCGCCAGGGCGCGCAAGGGTGCCGCCGAGCTGCGGGACCTGCGGGAGCAGGTCAGGCAGGCCGCGTGCTGGGACCCGGTCGGTGCGCTGGAGATCGTCCGGTACGCCTCCGAGCAGGTGCCCCACGTCCGGGCGTGCGTAGACCACGACCTGAGGGCCTCGCGCCCCAGCTACTGGAGAGCCGGCTAGCTCGTCGGCACTAGTCCGGGCCCGCGCTGGGCCCGGGCCAGCTCTGAGCCAGGGCCGTCAGCCGGGGTCAGGGCGCCCGTTGCGGGGCGCAGGCGGCGCGCCGGTGGCGAAATGGCTTGCCACCAGCGGTCCCGACTCCGAGGATGTACCCGTGGACATCATTCGGCCCACCGCACTTCCCCATGCCGCCCGCCTCGCTGCCTCCGGCCTCCTCCTGACTGCCCTGGTCGTGCCCTCCGCCGCGCTCGCGACGTCGGCCCCTCCCGCCGCGGACCCCGGCCAGGCCCTTGCCGCCCCCGGCAGGGCCCCGGGCACGCTCCCCCTGGGCCCCCAGGGGCTGACCTCCACCACCCTGAGCAAGTCCGTCACCGACGACGCCAAGCTCCTGGACAACTCCGACGCCGAGGCCGCGGTGGCCAAGGTGAAGGAGGAGACCGGCCTGCACCTGTGGGTGGTCACCATTGCCGACTCCTCCCGCAAGGCGGCGGAGTTTGCCGAGTCCGCCTGGAAGGCGACCGGACTGGGCGCCTCGGACGTGATCCTGGTCATTAACGTGCCTGACAGTGGTTCGAACTCCTTCCTGTTCCGGGCGGATCCCTCCGGCGTGCTGAGCCAGGGCGACCAGGTCTCCATTGCCGACTCCCTGAAGCCCTACCTGAAGAAGAAGGACTTCAACAAGGCTGTCGCCGCCCTCCCCTCCCTGATCAAGACGCAGGTGGCGGGCGCGGGGACCACCGGGGACCGGGGTGCCACGAGGAGCACCTCCGCGGGCTCGGGCGCCCTCAGTACCAGTTCAACGGACTCGGGTCCGGGCGTGGGCACCGCACTACTTGCAGGAGGGGCTGTGGCAGGAGCAGGGGGCTGGTGGGTCCTGAGGCGGCGTCGTCAGAAGGACAACCCCGCCACCGTCACCGGCGCCCCCACGCCGAAGGGCATTGAGCAGCTCCAGACCCAGGCCGTGGACGCCCTGGTGGCTGCCGACGACGCCGTGCGGGCTGCCGACGAGGAGCTGTCCTACGCGCAGGCCCAGTTCGGCCTGGCCGCCACGGACGCCTTCTCCGCCGCCCTGGGGACGGCGCGTGAGCACGTGACCGCCTCCTTCGAGATCCGCAAGGTCCTGGAGGACGACGTCCCCGAGACCCCCCGGCAGCAGTGGGAGATGTACTCCGAGATCCTCTCCCGCTCCCAGGCGGCCGTGGCCGCTATCCGCGAGCAGGAGAAGGCCTTTAACGAGCGACGGGGCCTGGAGGCCAACCTCCCGGCCTCCATTGCCGAGACCACCCAGCGCGCCGACGAGACCGAGCAGGCCATCCTCCAGGCCGACACCCTCCTGACCACCCTGCGCGCCACCTACCCCGACAGCGCCCTGACCTCGGTGGCGGCCGCCCCCAGGCAGGCGCGGCGCCTCCTGGAGGCCGGGCGGACCGCCCTGGACCAGGCGCAGGCCTCCGTGGACGCCGGGCAGCAGGGCACCGCCGTGGAGCAGGTGCGCATTGCCCAGGGCGCGATCGCCCAGGCCGGTACCCTGGCCACGCAGGTCACCGGTGCCCGTGAGCGCCTGGAGCGTGCCGCCTCCGACCTGACGGCCGCGATCGGCTCCCTGTCCTCTGACCTCGTGGACGCCCGGCGCCTGTCCAGCATTATCCCGGCCGCGACCCTCGACCCGCTGGTGGCCGACGCCGAGGCCGCTATCGCCGTAGGCCGCGCGGCCTCCGGTATGAACGCGACGGGGGACCCCCTGGCGGCCCTGGACCACCTGACGCGGGCCGAGGCGGCCATTGACGCGGCCCTCGCCCCGGCGCGCGAGCGCGAGGAGAACGACTCCCGGGCCCGCACGGCCCTGGGCTCGCGCCTGTCCCGCCTGAACTCCCAGGTCGACGCCGTCACCTCCTACATCACCACCAACCGGGGGGTGGTGGGGCCCGCGGCCCGCACGGCCCTGTCCGAGGCGTCCCGGCACGCGGCGGCCGCTACGCAGGTGCAGGCCGACGACCCCGCCGCAGCCCTGGCCGAGGTCGAGGCCGGTGAGCCCCTGGCGGCCCAGGCCCAGACCCTGGCCGAGTCCGACGTGCGCAACAGCAGCTACGGGTCCGGCGGCTACCGCTCAGGCGGCAGGCTCCTGGGTGGCGGTGGCGGTGGCCTCGACCTGGGCTCCCTGGTCCTGGGCGGGCTCCTGCTGGGCGGCCTGGGCGGTGGGCACCACGAGCACCACCATCACCACTGGGACGACGACGGCCCCGGCTTCGGTGGCTTTGGCGGTGGCGGCTTTGGCGGCTTTGGCGGCGGTGGTGGCGACTTCGGTGGCGGCGGAGGAGGTTTTGACTTCGGGGGCGGGGACTTCGGCGGTGGCGGTGACGACTTCTGACCCGCCGGGCACCGACCGGCTCGCTCCTGGTGCCCCTCTCCGGCCCGCGGTGCCAGGCGCCTGACCGTACTCGTGAGAACCTACCTACCAGGGGTGACGTCCTTGGGCCGACCCCGCACCGATCCACACCGAAAGGCAGACCATGGCTGAGAAGCAGTCGATCCTGGGACGTATCTCCCAGCTCACCCGCGCCAACATTAACGCGCTCCTGGACCGGGCGGAGGATCCTGAGAAGATGCTCAACCAGCTGGTCCGCGACTACACCGCCTCGATCGCCGAGGCGCGTGACGCCGTCGCCCAGACCATTGGCAACCTGCGCCTGGCGGAGAAGGACCACGCCGCCGACGTGGCCGAGGCCCGGGACTGGGGCAACAAGGCCCTGGCGGCCTCGCGCAAGGGTGACGAGATGCGTATGCGCGGGGACACCGCGGGCGCGGACAAGTGGGACTCGCTGGCCAAGATCGCCCTGACCAAGCAGATCACGGCGGAGAACCAGGCCAAGGCCGCCGAGCCCATGATCACCTCCCAGCGCCAGGTCGTCGAGCAGCTCAAGACGGGCCTCCAGCAGATGGAGGTCAAGCTCGGTGAGCTGAAGTCCAAGCGAGACCAGCTGATCGCCCGCCAGAAGACCGCCCAGGCCCAGGTCAAGGTCCAGGGGGCGATCCGCTCCATCAACGTCCTGGACCCCACCAGCGAGCTGTCCCGCTACGAGGACCAGGTGCGGCGGGTCGAGGCCCAGGCCATGGGCCAGATGGAGCTGGCGGGCTCCTCCCTGGAGTCCCAGTTCGCCGAGCTGGAGGCCTCCTCTACCCAGATGGAGGCGGAGGCCCGTCTGGCCGCCCTCAAGGCCGGACCTGCCGAGCTGCCCTCCAGCCCCTCCCCGACGGCGCAGATCACGGACGGGGACGACGCCGTCGAGGCGGCCTTCGCCGCCCTCAAGCGCAAGCAGGCCGCCCCGGCGGAGGACACCTCCTCCTACTGAGCACTCTCCTACTGGGCGCTCTCTACCGGGCGCTGGGCGTTCCCGGGCGGCTCCTGTCCACGGCCCCGGCGGCGCCTTAGCTGATCCTCGGCGACGCCTTAACTGGTGGGGCGGCCGGTGAGCTCTCACCGGCTGCCCCACCAGCGCCGTCTCCTCGGTGCTGTCGTATCTTGACGGGGCGAAGAGCCAGATCAGCGGCAAGAGCGTTGGCAGCCCCACGGGCTGCGGCTGGTCGGTGACTGCCGCCGCGGCTACCGCGAAGAGGCTCCAGGTGGGCCTTCAGACTATCCGGACGGATATATCTGAGTGCAGGCGGAACATCTCGGACGCCAGCAAGAAGATTGTGGCGGAGGAGGAGAAGGTCGCCCAGAGGATCCAGACCTTCGCGTCGGGGGGCTACGGGTACGGCCTGGGATGACGCCGGGAACAGTGCCTTCGGGTCCCGAGCACCCAGTGGGCACAGGATTGGTAAGGAGGACGTATGCCGATTGACCCGCACCTAGACGCCGATCCGTCACAGATTGAGGCGTCCGAGATTGACGTGGGTGATGTCGTGACTGCACTGGACAAGGCGGAGGACGAGGTCATCCGGGCCAAGTCCCGCATTGGTGGCCTTACGTCCGAGGCAGCCGATGAGGCCCTGAAGGAGCTCAATAACATTGTTCACGACTGCCAGGACCTGATTGCGGACCTAAAGAAGTACAAGACCGCCCTGGGCAACCTCGCCGGTGACCTGAGGAGTGTCAAGTCCCGCCTGGATGGTATCCGTGAGAAGGCAGTGGCCGCGAGACTGGATATCGAGGACGAGAAGATTATGGAGCCAAAACCTCCTACGGTTATTGAGCTCGGTCCGGCTATGGGCAAGCTAAAGGATCCGACTGTTCCTTTCCCGTTCATCCTGAGTCGGAACACTATGACAGAGGCTGAGCGCGCTCAGGCCCGGGTCGATGCGTACAATGGCCTGGTGGTTGAGGCCAGGGAGGCGAGGGATCGGGAGGCCGCCGCACGTCAGGAGTTCACGGACGCCTGTGCAGGGATCAGGAAGGAGAATCCGATTACGAAGACAATCGGCGACTTCCTCGCCCCGTCTCTCGGGCTTGATCCCAAGAGCCTCATGCGCACCGCAGGCTGGGGTATTAGCCGTCTGAAGAACGTGTCGAACCTGGTGACCGGCGCCGCCCTGAGGTCCAGTGGTGCGGGCCTGGGACGTGTCACTGGATACGCCCATAAGTGGTTGCCCTATCGTGCAGACACAAGTCGCTGGTCTGGGAAGCTCTTTGCCGGTGCACTCAAGCACTGGTCGCCGCATCCCGCCGAGGCAGTGGGTACGAAGGCGGGTAAGGTCGCGACAACACTGCAGTCCTCTAGGGTTACTACCACACTTAAGTGGGCCGGGCGTGCGGGCAATGCCCTCTCGTTCGCTGTCAACGCCTACGACCAATGGGAGAAAGATTCTCATAACCCGGCCATGGGCGAAAATGAAAAAATTGCGCGCGCAACCGCGAGCGGAGCTGCCAACTTTGCTGTTTCATACCTCGCGGCTACTGGTGGCGCTAAAACTGGAGCAGCTATTGGTGCTTGCATGGGTGGACCGCTGGGCGCGGCAGTCGGCGGTATTGTTGGCGGAGTCCTTGCATCGGGGGTGGCAGCATCTGCCGGTAAGGCGGCAGCCAAATTTGTTAGCGGCCTGGGGAAAAGCTTGGGAAAGCTGTTTGGGTGATGGCAATGTGTCGAGCGTTTAATAACCGAAGTGTGTCGGTAGGTTTGGTCGTCTCGAATTAACTTCGATGAGGCGGAGCAGGAGTTTGGTATGTCGGATCATCTCTGGGACGGGATCTACCTCATTGTGGGCGGTATTGTCCTGTTGTGGATATGGTGGTTGGAGATGTTCTCTGACTCGTGGGTCGCCGATCTGTGCCGAAGCATGGCGGATGGAGGAGGGAAGAACACGGTTGCGCTTTTTGAGCCAGCGGGAGGCGTGGCGGCCCTGACTTGTGGCGGCGTAATCTTTCTGGAAAAGATGGGGTGGGATTATGAGTCCTTGCCCGTGATGCTGTTGGGCTGCTTAATGCTTCTGTCTCTAATGGTCTGCGGCTTCGCCCTTATCCCTATCCCTCTGCCAGCGCCTATGTACCCGGAGTGGCAGAAGGAGAGGCGGCGTCTTCTGGCTGAGGGGCGTGCAGAGCGGGAGGTCTGGGCGGCTCCTGCTGGCAGGCGCTCGAGGTGGGGGCTCCGTCAGGGGCGGCACGTCCGCGGGGTGCGCTACGACGTGGAGAGCTCCCCCTCCCGGGCCTACCGGGGCAGGCACGTCCGCGGCGCGGACCGCGAGATGGCAGGACCCCCGGCCTACCGGGGCAGGCACGCCTACGCCCCCAGCCGGTACCCCGACGTCGCCCCCGTGCCGGTGGACGAGGACCACGCCCCACCTGCGGGCACCCGGTGACTCCCGGAGCCCGCAGGACGCGCGGGCGGCACGATGACTCCCCCGCGTCCGTCCCGTGAAGGGCGACACAAAGCGGTGCCGTCGTAATGAGGGGCTCGCGTCCCCGCGCCCTGTGGTAATATCACCGTTATCATCGGCTGAGGAGGCCATACCCATGCGGGATAGTATTACCGTCCACCTGGCGCCGGGCTGGCAGGAGCTCAGCGCCGCCGATTTCGCCCCGGCCTTCGCCGACGTAGCGGGGGACGCCGTCCGCTATATTGCCGCCATCCCCCCGGAACGGGTCGGCTACGCCGCCAATCTCGTCGTGGTCAGGGTACCCGTGGGCCCCGACCAGGATCCTGAGCAGGAGCTCATGGAGTCCGCCCGGGCCATGGTGGAGAGCATTCCCGGTATGCGTCTCATCGAGGACGTCCCCACGGACTTTGACCTGTACATGTCCCGGGTCCGCGCCGGAGTATACATTCTGGACGAGGACGCCCTGACGGTGCTCCAGGTCGCCTGGCTGGACATGGAGACCCAGGGCACCAGCTTGTGGACGGCCACCTTCACCTGCCGGACCCGGGACTTCAGCACGTTCCTTGCCCAGTACTATGAGATGGCCCAGAGCCTGGAGGTCACCGAATGAGCTCCTTCGACATCGACCGCGGTGTCATGATACTCACCCCCGAACAGTGGGACGTCCTGGGGCGCATGGTGTCAAACCATATTGCGCAGCGCCCCACCCCGCAGGACGCCGCCGACGCCGGACTCGCTGACCTCGGGATAACTGGCCCCAAGGGCCCCGTGACAGCCGTCCGCGAGATCCTCTCAGGATTCGTCAACGCGCGCGCCCGCTACTCCAGCCGCCGTCTCGATCCGCGTGACGAGATGCCGGTCCGTGACATTACCTTCTGGCTTGAGCGCCGTTGCACCGTGGAACGCTACGACACCGACGGCATCCACATCTACTCCTGTGACGCCGTCGAGGTACCCCACATTGTCCTGGCCAACGACCACCTCCACCCTCGCCCTATGCTCGACGACGGGCCGGACTCCGTCTTTGACACCCTCGCCTCCGCCATGAAGCTCGCTGACGCCGAGGCCGCCGTCGATATTATGCACCTCATTGGATCCCAGGGACCCAAGGAGTCCGGATTCGTCCGTGACGCCCTGGAGGACCGCTGGAGCATTGTCATGCGCATGCGCGAGGAACGCGGCCCCGAGGGATTTGACGCCCCGACCGGGCAGATGACCCTGGGAACGTCCAACATGCTCTACGCGATCGAGGACGACGGGGGCCCCACCGTGAACCCCCGCGGCCCCGCCAGCAAGATCAGCCTGGTACCCGTCCTCGGTATCCAGGTCTGGGCCGCGGTTAGTCAGTGGATCTGGACCGGGAGGTAGACGGCACGGCCGTCTCCGGGTGTACTGAGACGACCACCTGGGCGCACTCCCAGGTGAACTCGGGACCACAGTCCGCCGCCGGGTCCTTTACGGTCGGAACCCTGGTCGCGGATGTCGCGGTTATGCACGGCCCCGACGGCGCGGGCACCTGATTTTGTCGCAATCTGAGGATCAGAGCTGGTCCCACCCCAACCTCACCTTTGTGCACTCAATGTCCACGCAGCTCAGGGGCTTGGGTCCCGACGCGGCCAGGAGTGCCCACCGCTCTGATCCTCAGATTGCGACACGCACAGAAATCCGGGGTCGCAGACAGTCAAGAAACTACCAGGAACGTTGCATAACCAGCCCGGATTCGTGCCAGGTGACCGCGATAGGCGCCCTGTGCCCCACGATCAGGTCCTGCTCGCGCCATGACAACCGGCTGCCCGGGGGGGCTCGGGTATTCTCCGTAAACACGATAAGGGCCAGCCCGACAGGCACGGCTGCCCGGGTGTGCCCGGGGGATACGGCCCCGCCCGGTGTCAGCCCGCGTGAGCGCGCCTACTACCCTGCCCGCTCACAGGTCCTCCGCGTCCACGATCTGGTAGGAGTAGCCCTGCTCGGCCAGGAAACGCTGGCGGTGCGCCGCGAACTCCTGGTCCACCGTGTCCCTGGCCACCACCGTGTAGAAGTGCGCCTGACGCCCGTCCTCCTTAGGGCGCACGATTCTCCCCAGACGTTGCGCCTCCTCCTGACGGGATCCAAAAGCGCCCGACACCTGCACCGCCACGCTCGCCCCCGGCAGGTCGATACTGAAGTTCGCCACCTTGGAGACCACGAGGACCATGACCTCACCGGAGCGGAAGGCGTCATAAAGGCGCTGACGCTCGCGCACCGGCGTCGTCCCCGTGATAACCGGGGCACCCAGGTGCTCCGCCAGCTCCTCCAGCTGGTCCACGTAGGAGCCGATCACCAGTGTGGACTCACCCGCGTGGCGCGCCAGGATCCGGTCCACCACCGCGACCTTCCCGGGTGCCGAGGCCGCCAGGCGGTAGCGCTCGTCATTGTCCGCCGTCGCGTAGGCCATACGCTCACCGGCGCCCAGGGTCAGGCGCACCTCCGTGCACACCGCCGGGGCGATCCACCCCTGGTTCTCCAGGTCCTTCCAGGGGGCGTCGTAGCGCTTGGGGCCGATCAGGGAGAAGACCTCGTCCTCGCGCCCGTCCTCACGCACCAGGGTCGCCGTCAGGCCCAGGCGGCGGCGCGCCTGGAGGTCGGCGGTCATACGGAAGACCGGGGCCGGGAGCAGGTGGACCTCGTCGTAGACAATCAGCCCCCAGTCGTGGGACTCCAGCAGGTCCAGGTGCGAGTAGACGCCCTTGCGCCTGGTGGTCAGCACCTGGTAGGTGGCAATTGTCACAGGTCGGACCTCCTTGCGGGCCCCCGAGTACTCCCCGATCTCATCCCCGGTGAGGGTGGTGAAGCGGGTCAGCTCCTCCTTCCACTGCCGGGCCGAGACCGCGTTGGTCACCAGGACGAGGGTCGTCGTCGAGGAGCGCGCCATGGCCGCCGCCCCCACCAGGGTCTTCCCGGCCCCACAGGGCAGGACCACGACGCCGGAGCCCCCCGACCAGAAGCTCTCCACCGCCTGCCTCTGGTAGGGGCGCAGCGTGAAGGCCCCCGGCTCGCCCGCCGCCACGCCGTCCGGCGAGTCCCTCAGGGCGATGGGGTGGGCCTCGCCGTCGACGTAGCCGGCCAGGTCCTACGCCGGCCAGCCCAGCTTAATGAGCACCTGCTTGAGGTGGCCGCGCTCAGAGGGGTGCACCACGACGTCGGTCTCACCCAGGGACGCCCCCAGCAGGCCCGTGGTGCGCCGCGAGCGCATGACCTCCTTGAGGACCGCCACGTCGCTGGCGTGCAGGACCAGCCCGTGCGCCGGGTCCGTGACCAGGGTCAGGCGCCCGTAGCGGCCCATGGTCTCGGCGATCTCGGTGAGCAGGGTGTGCGGCACCGGGAAGCGCGAGTAGGTGATGAGG
>ERZ772766.982-NODE-982-length-15954-cov-2.786905_pt1 | contig 15954 bp, 12 predicted proteins | sample MGYA00511379_ERZ772766 | MGnify/ENA primary metagenome ERZ772766 (study PRJEB29015, sample SAMEA2737895) | human oral metagenome | biome: human oral; feature: human-associated habitat; material: dental | place: China | collected 2116 ...
CTTGGTATTCTTCTATCAAATCTTCATAATTTTTTTGTAAATCTTCTAAATCTACATTATTCACTAAAATTGGATTTTCTGGTAAATAATATTATTTTCTTTTAAGTTTTTTTTAAAATTTGAAATTATGTCTGTATAAAAAAGATGAAGAATTGGATCACTTTGAAATCATTATAATTTAAAAGCTTCTAAAAATTTTTGATAATTACTGTCAAAAATATCTTTATATAACAAATTTCATTTTTCTAAAGCCCATCTTTCCCATCACCAGTCTACTTCCGAATCCTCAGAAACAACAAAAAAATTTCAATTCTTGAAATATCATAAATAATAGTATTTTCAATCATTTTTATTTTCTTCTGTATTTCAAGAATTTATTCTTTCATTTTTTCAAGTGTTTTCAATTTCTCAAGTTCAAGAAATATTTTTTTTAATACTCTGAAAACCTTCTCAAATAAACAATACTCAGTTTATTTTTTCTATCCAGAAAAATCATATAAAGTCATTCATCTACTTTTTCTAAAAATATTTTAGATATTTTACAAATTTTTCAAAAAAAACAAAAAGTTTATTTTTTCTATTAAAGTTCAATAATTAACTCGTCCCCCGCTCCATTTAGCTTTTAAGAAATCTTTACTTAAAAAGTAAAGATTTTTTTAGTTTTTTAATTAAAAGAATTCTAAAAACATAATTTTTTTCTTTTTTTAGAAAAATAGTATATAATTATAAAAATATATTTTTATTTTTAAAAAATGTTAGATAATTTTTTACGACAATTAAGAGAAAATTTGATAAACTGAACTTACCACAACATCAGCTGAGCAATAGAAAAATATGCTTATGTTTTTTTGATTTCTGCTCTAAATTTGCTTATTTGATTTTTAATTGCATTCATTGTTTATAAAATAATAATGTATTTATTCAAAAAATTCAAAATAGTTGCAATAATAGATAGAATAACAATGATTTCTATTTACAAAGATCAGAAAAAAGAAGTTGAAGTTAAAAAGATTTCTGATAATATAAAAATCGATGTTATTACAGCAAAGTCTATGTCTTATTATATTTTTCTTCTATTTTTTAGATACTCTATTGTAATTATTTGAATAACTGATGTTGAAGTATTTTTAGATAAATTGATAAATTATTTACCAAGTTTGTTTATTTGAGTTATTGTTTGATTTTTCGGAATTCGTTTTGCAAATTTTGTTTATGATTTGATTTATTATCCTCTTGATTTAAGTAATCAAAAAAATGCTGAAATAATTGCAATGTGATGAAAAATAATTATTTTATTTTTTACGATGATGGTTGTTTTATCACAAATTTGAATTTGAACAGATATAACAAATATTATTTTGATTTGATTTGTCTGAATGCTTTCTTTGGCTTGATGATTAGCTTTTTGACTGTGATGAAAAGATATAGCAAGGGATATTTTAGAAAGTTTCAAAGACTGAAACAAAAAAAAGTAGTTTTAAAAAACTACTTTTTAATTTGGTAATAATTTCCTTTAGAATAAATATCTTTGTGATCTGGAGATGTTATTGCTGGAAAAATAATATCACAACTTCTAAGCTTAGAGTTGAAATTTATACTAATATCGCAAGGACAAGTTGTACATTTTACATTTCCATTTATGATATCTCATCAAGAATAAGCACAATTTAGAGAATATTTTTCAATTTTACAATATCAGTCATCACAATAAAGTCATTTTCAGCAATCAGAATCCAATTCACAACTTTTCTCAAATATTGGACATCAAAAATTTTTTTTGTCTCACTTAATATTTGGGCATTGATCAATTGTATCATTTGTTCCATCTCAATCAGTATCTTTTGTCTTAGTTATACTTTCTTCAATTATCGGTTTATAAACTCAAGTGTCTTTCTCTCAACAATTATAAAGTCACTTTTTCACAAACTCTTCAGTACAAACATAGTTTTTTTTATCTTTTGGAGTATTTATTTCGTTATCATTTTCGTCAGGAATACCATCTCAATCAGTATCTTTTAGATTTCCATCATATCAAGGAGTATTTGAAATATTTATATTTACAGTTGAAGTTGAAGTATTACCTTCAGAATCAATAGTTGTCAAAGTTACTGTATAAGTTCAATTTGTTCAGTAAGAATGATTAACTACTTTTCAATAGTCAGTATTTCAATCTCAAAAATCCCAAGAATATTTTACTTTTCATCATTTTGTCACATATCAAGTAAAAGCAATATTTTCTCAAGATTTTGCTCAAGTTTTGTCAGAAGTTATATAGCTTGTGTAACCTGATTTATTTTTAGAATCATCTTGAGTTTCATCTTTGTCAAATATTTTTAAGTCTAAATAAGTTTCAGAAGTTTCTTTTTTTGGAGAAGTAGCTTTTAAATAAACTCTATATTTTCAAAATTTTATAAAATTATAATTATCTAAATATTTCCCTTCTTTTAGTATTTCTTGTCAAGTTTCGTAATTAAAAAATTTCCAATTATAAGTAAATCACTCATCATTTATTCTAGATATTTTTCATCTGAAATCAAAAACCTTTTCTTGAGGAGCAAAATCAGATAATTTACAAGTTGTTTGTTTCTCACTACAAGTTTTATCTAAAACTTCAATTTGTAGTCAAAATGCATTTGATTTCACATCTTTACAAGAATTGTTTTTTAGTGCAATATAAGCCATTTTTAGGAAGTCTTCTCTAGTTATAGCTTTCTTTGGATCAATATTTTTTGAAAAATCTAAAAGTTTTAGTTTTTTTTCATTTCAGTCTTTATCATAATCAGTAAATGTGTATTCATAGGCCTTTTGAAAATCTGGATAAAAACTATAAACTGCTCCATTTGATAGTTTTGGTGAAATTCAAGAAATTTTTGGAAATTCTTTTCAAATTTTAACATCATTTCTAATACCTTCTGCTTCTTTTAAAGTAAGCAAATTTGAAGCTCTGAGAATTATAGCCAAAGCTTCTTCTAAAATAATATTATTCTTTGGACAAAATGGTTTTTCCCCTTCTCTATAAACTCAGTTATTACAAGTTGTTCATTCTTGATATCAAGTTACTTGCTCAGACTCAACTCACTCAGCTATACAGTAAAAATATTTATTGTCTTTACTGATATCAAAAAAGAAATCTTTGTTTGAATACTTTTGGACAAAAGAAAAATCAGTATCAGGTTTTATACATTTTTTACAAGAGACTTCAGATATTATTCAGACAAATTCATCACGAGTTAATTGAGAATTTGGGCTGAAATTACCATTTTTATCAGGAAAAATAATTCCTCTATCGTAAAGAGATTGTAATTCCTTATAGTAAGGATAATTTTTATTTATATCTTTAAAAATTTTATCAACAGGAATACTTTCAGCATTTACAAAAGAAAAACTGAATAAAAAAAATAGAAAGAAAAATATTTTTAAAATTTTCATAATTATTTCTTAAATTTTAACATGCATACATAACGATTCAAGCGGCAACAGAGACATTTAGTGATTCTTTTTTTCATCTCATTGGAATAACAACAATCTCATCAGATAAATCAAGAATTTTTGGATTCACTCAAGCTATTTCATTTCACATAACAAGACAAACTTTTTCATTATTTTTTGTAAATAATTCTTTGTAATCAATACTTCTTTTATCTAGTTCTACACTATAAATCTTGAACCCATCACTTTTCAATTTTTCCAAAATTTCAAAAGGATCTTGATAATATTCCCAATCTATAAAAGTATCACTTCATAGTGCTGTTTTTGCGATATCATTTCTAGGTGGAGTTGGAGTTGTTCAAGTCAAAATCACTTTTGTGAAACCTGCTCAGTCAGCATTTCTAAATATTGCTCCAACATTTTGCATAGAGCGAATCGAATCAAGTAAAATTATTTTTGGCATTTTTTTTCAAAAAATATTTATAATCTAACTAATTTTAACACATTTTTATTTTTTTTCAAAAGAAAAATTTTTAAAAATAAAAAAGCTAGAAAATACTAGCTTTCCTCAAAAAAACGAAATTTTAATCTTTTGAAAAAATTTTTCACCAAGTTTGTAATTCATAAGCCTTTTTCTCTTCTTTGTCAAGAAGTTTATCTAAAAGAAGTCTAGAATTATTTTGGTTTGTGAAATATTTTGCTTTTCAATTTTGATAAATCAAACTTTTTTTCTCTCATTTTTCATCCAAAAAGTAAATAGGATTATAACTTGTACTGATATCATAAGTCTTTTCAACTTCTGTATTTAATATTTTTTGAACAATATTTTGTGGAATTGTATATTCTTTTTCAGTTTTATCTCAAGGTTTTTCTGAAGAAACAAAAGCGATTTTTTTAACTTTCATTTTAGAAATCGCATCAAAAATAATTTCAGAATTAAGTACTTCCTGAACATCTTTTCATTTTATTCAAATAACAATAGAATAATCTTTTGTTACAAAATTTGCAGCAGTTTTAATGAAATCAACGATTTCCTTATCGCTTGGAAGAGGTTCACTAAAAGCAAGATGAAAACTAGGATTTCTAGAGCCATTTTTTGGAAAAGAAATATTTCTCAAATCATCTGGAATTTCGATATTTCACTCAAAAACTGTTCAGTTTGTTCAATCCAAATAAATAGCTGCGAAAACTCAAGTTTCTTTTTCTACTCAAGTTCTTCAAATATTTGTGTTTTCAGAGCAAGAGAAAAGTAAAAAAGCACCAATAATCAATAAAATATATTTTTTCATAAAAATAAATTAAATTTTAATGCTAAAATTATAATTATTTTTCAGCAATGTCAACCGAATTTGTTTGACTAAATAAAATATTATGTATAATTTTACTGCTATTTTTTAATTTTTAAAAATAACCAACTTATGAAAAATAGAAACCTAACTATTTTATGAGCTGTTGCTGTTTTAAGCATTTTTCCTTTTACTGTAAATAACTCTTTTGCTTCTGTTGAAAATGCAAACTATTTAGCACAAAAAGGAATAATTGTTGATAAATCAGCAAAACCGTCTGAATATAATTTAAAAAACAATATATTAAGACAAGAAATCGCTGTTGTAGCTTTGGGAATTTATGGAGGAACTACACAAAATTATTGTAGTGGAAAATTTCTTGATGTTTCTGCAACAAAACCAAATTCTTGGGCTTGTAAAACAATAGAAGCTCTTGAAAAATATGATGTAATAAGTGATGACAACCGTTATTTTAGACCTCAAGCAAAAGTCACAAAAGCTGAAGCATTAGGAATGCTTATAAAAGCTGGGCTTGATAAAGAATATGATTTTGATAGTGATAATATTCGTTCAAAGTGAAACTGGCAAAAACAAGTTGTAGATTTCGCTGTTTCTAAAGGATTAGTAAGCAACTTCAAAGATTACAATTCTTTTGCAACAAGAGATTTCGTTTTTGATGTTTGAGCAAATATTTTGAAATATAAAGAATGATGAAACACTATAATAAATACTGATTCTTGAGAAAATAGTATTTTTAATACAAATAATTTAGAAAGATATCAAAAGTCAGATTATGTTTCTACTCCAGTACAAAACTCTAATCAAACAAATTTTAAAACAAATATCTCTTCAACTGAAGCAAAAAATATAGCTTTAAAAAATGCTTGATTAACTGAGGAACAAGTTTTTGGATTATTTGTAAAAGATGATTTTGATGATGGAAGACACTATTTTGAGGTAAAATTTTATCAAAATAATACAAGAAAAGAATTTGAATATAAAATTGATTCTTCAAATTGAAGAATTGTTGAATTTGATCTAGACAATAATTAAAAAAAGACTAACTTTTAAAAGTTAGTCTTTTATTTCTAAAATTTCATAAAGTTTTTTGTAAATCTCGCTATCTTTTGAATTTTCATTTATCACAAGATTTTTTGAGTTTTTTAAAATGCTTTTTATTTTTTCTAAATTTTCTTTTGAAAAATCATTTTTATGTTTTTCTAAATAATAATAAATATCTGTTAAAACTCATCATTTTCAAAAAATTTTTGGATTGAAATAATCTTCCCGAGGTTTTAATTTTGTATTCTCAATTGGTTCTGTTAAAATAAATTCTAAAGTAGATTTTTCTTTTTCTGCTCAATCACAATTGTAAAGATAGCCTTCTTTGTCCTCTATTTTTAATAAATCATAAACTGAACTTTCTCTATTTCAAAAGTAAGAAAAAGCAGGATGTCAAAAAACAGGAATCAGACATTTATCTCTTGGAGTTAACTTGTAAGAAGTCGTTTTGTCAAAATCACCTATTATTTCGCTTTGAGTTCAAATTTTTGATAAATTCTTATTTTCTAAAATTAGAAAAATATTTAAAGAAATACTTAAAAGCAGAATAATTCATAAAATTATTAGATATTTTTTCATAAATATTTAGTTAAAAAATAAGAGGTAAATTTTACCTCTTAAAATAATTATTCTTCACTTGCTCCCTAAGTTAATACGAATACTAGCTTGAGCACCTAAACTCTTTTTTTATAACCTTTTTAACTGGATAAATCAATCTTCCAATGCATCATCCAATTGAACATAAAACTCACACAAAGTAGCTATGGGTCTATTTATTGCACAATTCTAAGATTGTACAGTTTATATTATATTCTTTTTCTTTTTTGTCAAATACTTTTTTTATTATTCAACAATGATTAATATATTTAAGTGCTTCTTTTAGAAAAAAATCAAAATTTAAAAAATCTATTTATAAAATAAAATACTTTTTTGTCCAGTTTTTTTATTTATTTTTTATGAAATTTATGTTATAATATAAAAAATATTTTTCTAAAAACAAAAAAGAAATGCCTTACTTTATTTCAATCATCGTTTTTATCTGTTTTATCGGAATTGTTTCATTTGTAATTTTGAAATTTTTTCAAAGACAAAATGACTACAAAAGAAGTTTAAGTTTGACTTTTTTGAGGGTTACAATGCCAAAAAAAGACAGCGAACTTGATGAAAGACAGGAAACAACAAAAGATTTCAAAGAAATGGTTGGTATAATGGAGCAACTTTTTGCATCTTTGAAGTCTATTTATTCGTGAAAGATTTTGAAAAAAATCCTTGGACAAGATATAATGAGTTTTGAATACATAACTTATGAAAACGAAACTTATTTTTATGTAGTTATTCCAAAAAATTATAAAAATTTGATAGAAAAACAAATAAACTGATTTTATACAGATGCGATTATAGAGGAAACAACAGAAATAAATATTTTTAAAAATAGAAAATATGTTGAGTGAACTTATATAAACACTAGCAAAGATTTTTTCTTTCCTATCAAAACTTATCAAAAGCTAGAATCAGATCCGATGAGTAACATAATAAATGCATTTTCAAAACTTGATGAAGATGAATCTGCTGCAATTCAAATTCTTTTAAAACCGATTGATGATGATTGGCAATGAGAATGTAGTGCTGCAAGTAATAAAATAATGTACTGAAAATGAACTTGGTTTACTTTAAATCCCATAAAAATATTTAGAGGATTGATTAGTTTGTTGACAACAAAGCAAGAAGAAGGCAAAAAAGAAGAAAAGACTTCTGCTCTAAGTCAAGAAAGAGCTAAAACTGTTGATGAGAAATGAGATAAGACAGGTTTTGAAACTATTATAAGAGTTATAGTTACTTGAAATAATAAAAATATTGTAGAATCTGAAATAAAAAATATTGCCTCAGCTTTTACTCAATTTAATTATCCAGATTTTAACAAATTTTGAACAACTCTTTATCATAGCAACAAAAAACTTGTTAAAAACTATATGTACAGATATTTTAGGAAACCTATTTATCTGAAAAAAATGATTTTAAATACTGAAGAGCTAGCTTCTGTATTTCACTTCCCTCACATAAAGTACAATAGAAATCCAGAAATAAAATGGCAAAATTTCAAAATAGTAAAAGCTCCAACAAATATTCCAAAAGAATGAATTTTGCTTGGATACAATGTCTACAGATGAATCAAAAAAGAAATTAGAATGAAAACTGAAGACAGATTTAGACACTTTTACGTTATTTGACAAACTGGTACTTGAAAATCAAGTATTTTACAAGTTATGGCTAGACAAGATTTCAAAAACTGAGAATGAATTTGTGTAATAGATCCTCACTGAGATTTAGCTAGAGACTTACTACCATTTATTCCAAGAGAAAGAGCTGATGATGTAATTATTTTTGATCCAAGTGATACAAGTAGACCAATTTGAATGAATTTGCTTGAAGCTCATAGTGATGAGGAAAAAGAACTCGTAACTCTTGATGCATTGAATATAATGATAAAACTTTTTTGAAATGAAATCTTTTGACCAAGAATACAAGATTATTTTAGAAATGCCGTTTTAACTTTGATGGATTATCCGCATGGTTGAGCTATAACTGATGTAATGAGACTTTTTGTTGATCAAGATTTTCAAAATGAAAGAGTAAAATACGTTAGAAATCCGATTGTAAAGGCTTGGTGGTTAAATACTTATGCAGCAATGTGAGAAAGAGAAAAAGCTGAAATTATTCCGTATTTTCAAGCTAAATTTTCAGGTTTTACAACAAATAAAATGATGAGAAATATTATTTGACAAGTAAAATCAAGTTTTGATATTTTAGATATAATGCAATCAGGAAAGATTTTGATTGTAAACTTGAGTAAATGAAGACTTTGAGACTTCAACTCAAAACTTTTGTGAATGATTTTGGTTTCAAAACTGCAAATGGCTGCGATGAGGAGAGATTCTATTCCAAAAGCGGAAAGAAGAGATTTTTATCTTTATATAGATGAATTTCAGAATTATGTAACTGATTCTATTGAATCTATTCTTTCAGAAGCCAGAAAATATAGACTTTCGCTAAATATTGCTCACCAATATCTTTGACAATTAGAGCAAAGTGACGCATTAACAAAATCAAGTTTGAATCTAAAAAATGCTATTTTTGGTAATGTCTGAACAATAATGAGTTATAAGATTTGACCTGAAGACTGAGAATTCATGAGTAAATATTATGCTCCAACTTTTTCTGCTCAAGATTTGGTAAATATGGATAAATTTAAATCTGTGATGAAGCTAGCTGTTGATAACCAACCAACAACTCCTTTTTCGATTATTCCAGTAAATCCGTATTTGGAAACTTGAGATGAAACTCTTGCAAAAGCTTATATAGAGCTTTCTAGATTAAAATACTGAAGAGATGTTGAATTTGTAAGCAAAGAAATAGAATACAGAATTTGAAGTAGATAAAATTGTCAATTTAGTTTTTAATTTTATTAAAAAAATAGCAAAAAAGTAGGAATAAAAAATAAGAAAATTTCTTTAAAATAGAGTATAAAGAATGAGAATTATTTTTTAATTAACATAAAAACCTTTAGAAGTAACTAAAGGTTTTATTTTTTCTTAAATTTTGATTTTCTAAATAAAGTTTATATAATTTATTTTGAAAGTTCTTATTTATAATCAAAATATTTTAATGAAAAAATAAAAAAATAGACAAGTTATTTTGTCTATTTTTTATTGACTTATTGTGATATTCATCGTATCTTCCATTATATTTCTATTTCTGAAATCTACTCTCAAAGTCACTTTATACTCTCAAGGTTTTTTATAAAAGTGGCTTGGATTTGCTTCTGTTGAGTTTTCTCAGTCTCAGAAATCCCAGTAATAACTTATTATATCTCAAATAGAATCTGAAGAATCAAAATCTATTCATTGATAAACTGGTGCATTTTTCATACTTGATTTTATTTTTACTTTTTGAGCTTTTGGTTTCAAAACTAGTTTTTTAGAAGTAGAATATTTTTTTCAATCACTAGTTACAACAGTTAAAGAAACTGTATATTCTCCATCCGATAAATATCTATGTCCTTCAATAACCGCATCGGCCTCCTCTTTTATTCAGTCTCAGAAATCCCAAATAAATTTTGAAATGTTTGAATCCCTAACTGTTGATTTAGATGCATCAAATCCAATTATTGCAGGAGCATATTCAGTATTTTGATTTATTTTGAAATTTACTTCATATTCTTTTTTTACTGCTTCTATATCAACTTTTTCTTTTACATCTATAACTTCTTCAGGAATTCTTATATTTTTAAACTTATAATTTACAGTTACAGTTTGTTTTCATTCTTTGTTTATAGTTAAATCTACTTTTTTGTCACTAGAATCTATTTTTCAATCAGATTCATAATCCCAACTTATCTCTTCTAAACTATAAATCACATTGTCTGGTTTTACATATCTTGCATCAATAGTCAAAGTTGAAGGAATTCAGTAATCACGAATTATATAATCTCAAGTTTGACTATTATGAACAGCTTCCACTTCTTGTCAATCTGTTGTAAATTTCAAAGGATCTTTGATTTTTAATTCTCTTCAAACATCTATTTCTTTAGTTATTTTTCTAGTTTCTCAAGAAGTTGTACTCATTTCTACTGTAACAGTATATTTTCAATAATTTCAGAAAATATGTTTTGTTTCACTAGCTTTTTCTTGATTTCATTCTTCTCATTCTTTTTCATAAATTTTTCATTCTATTCTCCAAGTAAATTTTTCAATTGCTCAAAGTCATTTATCAGCATTTAAATCTTTTACATGAAGTTTGTATTCTCTGTCATTCATAGGAGAAACTTCATATTCTATGCTTCAATTTACCTTTCCTGCTTGATCTCAGTTTATTATAAATAATCTACCATAATTATTTTTTTCATCTCAAACTCATAAATAAACAGAAGTTTCTTCAACAATACTTTCAGTTGTGTAAATATATCAAGTTACTGGTTCAGTTTTTCATTCTGGATACCATCTCATTTTTCACAATGATTTCATACTGTTTGCATCAAATGTAACATTTTTTCTACCAGTATTGTAAACTTTTTCAGTTATTTTTACTAAATGCGCAATTCATATTTTTGGAAGTCAATTTAAGCTCTTTTTTGTGATTTCTCATAATTGGTCTTCAAGTTCTATTTCTACCGCGACTTCATAGTTTCATACTTTGTTAAATGTTTTTGATTCTAAAACAGGCTCAAAAGTTTCTTCTTTCTCAGAACTATTTCCAAAAGTCCAAATATATTTTTTTATTTTTAATCAATTTTTTTCTTCTCTTTTTGCTAGTGTTTCTATATCAAATCTTAAATCAATTGGTCAAATTATATTTAATCTATTTTTTTCATCTATAAATGAATCAGCTTCTCTATTTTTTCTTATTTTATCGTCTTCGTAAATTATTCTGTTATAAATTGCATTATCATAGACTTTTACATCTCAAAGCGCTAAGATATTCCATTCTGGAAGTTCTCTTACTTTTTTATCTAAAAACATCCAAGCTCAAGCTGTAGAAAATGTAAAAATAAATACAAGAACTGAAATAATCAAAAACTTTGTTTTTTTCTTTTTGTAAATTTTTTTTGTAGTTAAAAATTTAAATAAGAAAACTATTAAAAATATAGTTAACGTAACAACTAAAATGGAAAACACTACCATAATAGTTTTGGCAATAAAGGAATTTATATCATTAATATTTATTCATAACATAAGGAAAAACCTTACATCATCAACAGTTTTTGCATTTATAACGATAAAAGCAAGCCAAGCTCATAAAACTATTATCAATATAATCAAAACAACTCAAAGAAATCAAACAAATTGTCCCAAGCTTACTTTTTGAGCAGCTTTTTTCTCTGGTTTTTCTTCTATTGCTTTTAGTTTTAAAAATAACTTTTCTCAAAAATTTCCAGGCACAACTTTTGCTAATGATTTAAATTTTTTTCCATCAACTTCAGTGTCTCAAGTTCACTCTTGAGTCTCCTTTGTTTCTCAAACATCCAAATTTGAAATAGTTTTTGCTTTTATAACTATTTCTGTATAAATAGGATATTTTATAAACTTTTCTTCAACTATTTTTCAGTCTTTTCTAAATTTTACTGAAACTTTTTCTTCTTCTGGTTCCAAGGTTACAAAATCATATCCTTTATTTAAAAGAATACTGTACAAATCTTGAACAGAAGCAATATTTATATCAAAAATTATTTTATTTTCTTTGTTCTCCATTTAAGAAATATTATTTATAAATAAATTAACATATACATTTTATCATAAATATTTTACATCTCCAAAAAAGCTACTTGACAAATAAAAAAAACCTTTCAAAAAGAAAGATTTTCTTTATAAACTTGCTAAGTGAGCAGCAGCATGGTTTAAGTTTGCAGCAAAAATCACAGCAGCAAGTAAGAAAATATTCATATAAGTCAAACTGTCAAAGTTTGAATTTTTCTTATCCCAAGCTTTTATTTTAGCTATAATATTTTTCATATAAAGTAATTACTATATAAATGTAATTAAATTTTATCATAAAAAAAATATCTTGTCAAAAACTTGAAATAAGTTTTTTTGCTAAACCCTGATTTTCTTTACTTCATCAGTATTTCTTTGGTTTTCTATATCTTTTGTTTGTTTTAGTTTTTCTTCAAATTCTCTAACTAATTCTTCCATATTTTCTACTTCTACAGCTTCTGGTTCCTCTAAAACTACTTGTTCATTTTGTCTGATAGAAAACATTGATTTCACGACTTTGTATTCTATTTCATTTATTAAATTATCAAATTTTTGAAATGCTTTTTCCTTGTAAACCACCAAAGGATTTCTTTGAGCATATCATTCAAATGCGACTTCATCTCTTAGTTTACTCATAGAATCAATGTGTCTCATCCAAAGTTCGTCAATAGAGCTTAAAACTACTCTTTTTTCTAAATCAAAAAATGCTTCTTGGCTTATAGCTTGGTCTTTCATTTTTTCTAATTCATCAATTGCTATATTTCAAATATATTTTGCAAGCTCTTCTCAGTCTTTTATATTTGAAACATCATCTAACTCTATTTTATCATCAATAGCCTCCATTCATAAAAATTCATTTACTTTTTTAATTATTTCTTTTACATCAAAATTATCTTTTTGACTTTGTTTTGTAAATTCTGATTGAACCAAAGCTGAAATTTGGTTTTGAACCATTTCTTTGATATCTTCATGCATATTTTGATTATCAAGAATTTTATCTCTTCTACTGTAAATAATGCTTCTATGCTTATTCATCACATCATCATATTCTAAAATATGTTTTCTTATATCAAAGTTGTGTCACTCTACTTGTTTTTGAACAGAAGTTACTTTTCTTGTCAACATTCAACTTTGAGCAAGAGGTTCATCGTCAGGTAGAGAAGCAAACATCGGAGAGTTAAATATTCCAAAAAGTTTATCTCAACCAAAAATTCTCATTATATCATCATTTGGAGAAATAAGGAATTGTGTAGTTCCAGGATCTCATTGCCTTCAAGCTCTTCATCTCAACTGATTATCAATTCTTCTTGTCTCGTGTTTTTCAGTTCAAATTATACAAAGTCCTCAAAGCTCAGTAACTCATTCTCAAAGTTTTATATCTGTTCATCTTCAAGCCATATTTGTCGCGATAGTTATAGCTCACTTTTGTCAAGCTTCAGCAACTATTTCAGCTTCCATTGCATGATTTTTTGCATTCAAAACATTATGCTTTATTCATTCTTGAACTAATCTTTGACTTAAATATTCAGATTTCTCAACAGAAACAGTTCAAACAAGAATTGGCTGTCAAGTCACAGCTATTTCTTTTATAAGTTTTACAACATAATCAAACTTCCCTTTTTCATTTTTAAATAGCAAATCTTTTTTATCAACTCTAGCAATAGGTTTATTCGTAGGAATAATTAAAGTTTCAAGTCAGTAAACTTTGTAAAATTCTTCTTCTTCAGTTTTCGCTGTTCAAGTCATTCAAGCTAACTTCCAGTACATTCTGAAAAAATTTTGAAATGTGATAGAAGCTAAAGTTCTACTTTCTTGTTTTATTTCTACTCATTCTTTTGCTTCTATCGCTTGGTGTAATCAATCAGAATATCTTCTTCAATCAAGAACTCTTCAAGTATGCTCATCTATTATTTGTACTTCTCAATCCAAAACTAAATAATCTTTGTCTCTTTGATATGAAGCCATTGCTTTTAAAGCATTTTCTATATGATGGATATCATTATAATGCTCTGAAATATAAATATTATCAATTCTAAGCAGTTCTTCTACTTTTTGGATTCATTCTTCTGTTAAAGTAGCTGTTTTTTGTTTTTCGTCTATTTTATAATGAACTCATTTTTGTAAATGATTTGCCAAAGCCGCAAACTGCATATATTTACTTGTTGGCTCATCATCTGGCATAGAAATAATAAGTGGAGTTCTAGCTTCATCAATCAAAATAGAGTCAACTTCATCTATAATAGCAAAAAATAAATGTTTTTGAAATTTATCTTCTTTTGAAATAACCATATTATCTCTCAAATAGTCAAATCAAAGTTCATTATTTGTTGCGTAAACTATATCACACTCATAAGCTTCTTTTTTGTCTGTTCTTGGTTGATTTCAGTAAACAACTCCTGTAGTAAGTCCAAGAGCATCATATAAAACTCACATTTCAGCCCAGTCTCTGTTTGCTAAATAATCATTTACAGTAACGATATGAACAGAGTAACCAGTTAAAGCATTTAAATAAGCTGGCAAAGTAGCCACAAGAGTTTTTCATTCTCAAGTTTTCATCTCTGCAATTGCACCTTCGTGAATAGCTAAACCTCAGATAAATTGCACATCATAGTGAATCATATTCCAAGTCATAGTTCTTCCATCTCTAAGCTCAAACTCTTTTCCATATAAAAGTTTAGCTGTAGTTTTTACAAGCGCAAAAGCCTCAGCTTTTATACTTTCTAAAATATCTTTTATCTTTTTTGAATCTTCTTTTGAGTTAATATCAAGTCAGACAAAAAGTTCTTTAAATTCTTGAGTTTTCTTTTTAACATCATCTAAAGTATAATTTTCTTGAGATTTCTCAAATTCTTTAATTTTAGTCAAAACTTTTGTAAGTTGTTTTACTTTTTTCTCACTTGGATCTCAAAAAATGGCTTTTATTATTTCTTCAATCATTTATTTTTAATTATTTATAAATTTTTTCATTTGGAATTATACGAAAAAAACTTTTTTTTTCAATAAAAAAAAGAAAAAAATAAGCAAAATATTCTTTACTTAATTTTTTCAACTTCTATTGCAACGACTAAAAAACTCTTTTTCTTGCTATTTTGTGTAAAATTTATAATAAACATTGTTTACTGCATTATCTATTTTTCTCGTCAAGAATCACTTTTCTAAATCACAAACTTTCCATCATTTTGTAAATTAAAAATATTAAATACTCTTAGCTTTAACTCAAAAATAAGCTCATCAGCAAAAAACTTTTTCTTTGTACATACTTCAAAAAGTTCAATCATCATTTTCCAATCTACATAATTTATCTAAATCTTTTCCGTCGTTTAAGATAAAAGATTCTATAAAAAAATTTTTTGTTACATTATTTGTTTCTACAATTTTTTTCAATATTTTATTTGGAATAAATAATTTTTTCTCACGGTCTTTTGAATTTATTGGGAAAAAATCTACTTGCAAATCTCAGTTTACCTTTATATCAGTTATTGATTCTAATATTTCTTCGCTTAAATAAGCTACAGGAATAGTTAAATCAAGTTTTTTCAAATCTTTTTTTTGTGATTGTTCAGCTATGATTTTAACTATTTTTTTTGTGTCTGCTTCGCTAACTTTTCACCAAATAGAAATAGAATCTGGAAAATTATTTACTTTTTTTAGATAAATTATCATTTTTTCGGCATCTATATCAGTATTTCAAGGAATTCATCTAAGTTCTTCTATCTCTCAAAAGCTTGCTCAACCAGTTTTTGTCACTTTCATATTTGCATGAAATTTTTCAGTTTCTGTTTGCTCTACAACTCAAGTATTTATATTGTTTTCTATTTCTAGGTTTTGATTGCAAGAAAAAACAAAAGCCAAAATTGTTAAGATTAAGTATTTTTTCATAAAATTTTAAAATATAAAAATTTCTCTGTTAAGCTAAAAAATATCAATTT